>ERZ1673737.195-NODE-195-length-87360-cov-44.899444_pt1 | contig 87360 bp, 80 predicted proteins | sample MGYA00580211_ERZ1673737 | MGnify/ENA primary metagenome ERZ1673737 (study PRJEB41218, sample SAMN15661789) | gut metagenome | host: Homo sapiens | place: Canada: London | collected 2015-08-20/2019-03-30 | study: EMG produced TPA metagenomics assembly of... | reverse complement strand
CACTGTTCTGGTGCATGGGTTCCACCTCCTTTCACTGGCTTATTCCGTGAACATTATCAGCTCGTGCTGAGTTCTCCAGCCCATACCCATGCCCGGCGTTTTTTTATTCCAGACAATCATATTCTTGACGCCGAACCCGCTTTCCTCCATTACGTCGTAGAGATAGAGCCACATTCTCCAGTCGGTGAAGCAATAAACCACGGTACCGGTGAACTGTTTCAGGATCGAGCGCATGAGCTGCTGGTACCCGCGAGTGCTGAGAGTATCGTTCGCGATCGTCACTTTGATTTCCTTCCCGTTTGCGTCGTAGCGTTTGGTTCCGATACTTCCGGTGCTGCGTCCGGATTCCTGAAAACCTCCGGAGCAGTACGGCGGATCCATGAGAAGGATCTGAGGCTCGGCTCCGTCGAGTAGGAGAGCGCGATCGGCTTCGTTTGTGCTGTCTCCGCACACGAGGCGGTGGTTTCCGAGAATCCAGAGATCGCCGCGTTGCGTGATTGTCTGATCTTCCTCCGGAAGCTCTGGGATCTCGTCCGGCTCTGTGAGGTCATTGTGCAGGGCTTCGGCCAGTCCAGTGACGAGGCTTTCCACTTCCTTGTCGGTGTAGCCGGTCAGCTCCATGGGGATCTCGCCGGTGTCAATATCGGCGAAAATGTCAGCCAGCAGCTTGTTGTCAATCTCTGCCAGCTCTGCGATCCGGTTGTCTGCCACCAGATCGGCGTATTCCTCGGCCTCGTTCGTGTAGTTCTGGTAGTCCACCGGCACTTCGGTGAGTCCTTCGAGCTTGGCAGCAGCGAGGCGGCCGTGGCCCTTTACTATGAAGCCGGAGCGCTTCGACACTGTGATCGGTGCCCTCCACCCGGTCTGGCGGATAATGCGGCCGAGCGCTTGGATCTGTGCGTCCGGGTGTGTGTTCGGGTTCTTCGGGTTGGGGATCAGCTTCTCAATGGCCACGATCGCGTCATGTGCGCAGAATACCGGTACCCCTCCAGCGGTTGCCTTTGGCTGCGCTTCTGTTTTATAGTCCATGTTTTCGTTCCTCCTTTATTTTGATAGGCCGGTGGCAATACGGGCACGTCCCGGCTTTGATATTCTTCTTTGTGACCGCGCTCGCGATCTCGTAGTACATGTGGCAGCTCGTTGAGTACCACTCTTTAAAGCCGAGCCCCGGCACCCATGAGCAGGCGCCGGTCTCTTTGCTTGGCCAGCTCACTTTTTACCCTCTGTCCGGCGGTCGCCCGGTGCGCACTTGCCGGTTGGTAGTTGTACGGTATCAATAGTTTGGGCTGCTTTCAGGATTCTGCGGCGGTAGTGCTTCCAGCTTTCGTCCTGTTTCTTTACGACGCCATAGATCGGGCCCACATTGGAGAGGGTGAGCTGTTCCATGGTTTCGTATTTCGGTAGACTGCGAGGGGAGAGCCCCAGCTTTTCGCGGATCCTTTTCTCATAGTCGGTGTTGTTTTCGCCTTTATTTCTTCTAATACCATAAATGGGGCCGACGCCGTTTAGCGTGAGCCCTTTCATGGATTCGTCCAGAGTGCGGGAGATCTTTCTCCTGCGATTGTATTCCCTGATCTTTTTCCCGGTTCGCCCGATCCAGATCAGGAGCGTGGCCACCCAGAGAGTGATCAGCAGCAGTGCGGTGGGTACCCACACGAGCCCGGCGATCACCACCGGCCAGCTCATTGAAATAATTCCGCAGGCTTTCAGGATTGCCAGCACGGCCACGCCTGCGAGTGTTGCCAGTGTGTAGAGTATCGGCCAGCCCATAGGCTTGTTCTTGTTATCGTCCATTTCGTCCTCCTTTTCTTTTGGCTGCTCGTCTTGCTGCGCGGTTCGGTCGCACCGGTTCTCGCCTGATCGGCCAGTGGTAGAGCGGGGCCGGTTTTTCCGGATTGCCCCGCAGCATATCACCGCCGATCTTGCAGAGTGCTTCCGAGTAGCTCAGTGTGGTGCTTTCCGCCAGCCTGTGAGCTTGTTTTTCTATGTCGTTGAGGTCACGCTCCAGATAGAAGGCCAGCGCTTCGGCGTATCGCCTACACTGGAGTGCCTCCAGCACGTCCCCCGGTATATTTCCGCCGGGGAAGTAGCGCCTCGCGTCTATTTTGAGAAAGTAGAGCCCCTCTGTGTTATTTTCTTCTTTCACGCTTTGCCCTCCTTCGCTGCGCGCGGTTTGGACCTTCCTTTCGGAACGGTGACAAAAGCCCGGCCTTGATCGCGCACTCAGTACAGAGCATTTTCGCGCCCTGTTCCTTGGCGAGTCGGTCGGCTTCCGGGTGTTTCCAGCATTTCCGGCCGCATGTCGGGCACTCGACGGGATCCCAGTCCGGGTGCTTGGCCTGCACGTCGCCGTTCAGGTTCTTGTCCAGCGGGAGGCAGAGGGTCCCGCCCCGGTCGGTCTGCTTTCTCGGCGTCAGATCGAAGCCGTGAGCCCGGAGTCGTTCGCGGGTGTTGTTGGTGCTTTCTTCCTGCTTTACCTCCAGCACCTCCACCTTGTCCAGCGGCAGGCAGAACGAGCCCTGCGGCTCCCATTTCTTCGCCTTCCAGTTCTCTGTGAACTTCTCCAGAGTGTCGAACAGACAGAGGCCCGCCTCGGTTTCGGTCTGGAATACGGTCTGCATGACTGCCTCGTCCTCTGAGTCCTCCCAGCCGTAGAGGTGCCAGCTCTCGCGGTTGTCGTAGTCCCACTGTGAGAACCAAAGCACATGGCCGTCGATCGGCCAGCCGGTGCCGGTTACTTTTCCGGTGATAACTTTCGGTTTATATTCCATGGTTTTGTCCTCCTTAGAAAAATCTATTTAATGCGATAATGAGCACGATTACGGCTACGAAGGCGATCGTGATGTTCTGCTGTTTGAGTCCGTCTTTTTCTCCGATAACTCCAAAAAGCAGGAGAGCAGCCACAAGGGCCAGCACTATGTTTATGATCAGCATGTTCTTGTCCTCCTTTGGTTTGCCGGGAGAGCTTGGCCCTCCCGGTTTGTTCCCGACATTTATGTCGGCCACATTATGCAATGATCGTGATTTTCTCGCGATCCGGAACGTCTGCCAGTGCTTTGACGAGGTAGTTCTTCACATTGTCCACCGCCTGAGACTTCCAGAGGCCACCGTCAGCAGCCACCAGCTTGAAGGCAGGGGCTCCGCCGCGTCCCTCGCTGATTCTGAACACGAAGTCGCTCGCAGGCTGCGGAACTTCCAAAAATGTGCGGTACGGGATCAGGTTCACCGGGTTAGGAACGAAGGCGGCGTCCTTTGTGGTTACTCCGGTTTTGATGATTGCCTGCTGGCTTACGCCGTCGTCTGAGAAGGTTCCCTGCTGTGTATTCACGATATTGCTCGCCATAATGGTGACGGCTTCGCGGTCGTCTGTTTTCTGGAAGCATGACTGCATAGCCACGAGGAAGCTCTCCTGATCATACTCGCGGCCATACTCAAACTGCGGCAGCAGGGCGTTGACCTCGAACAGAGTCTCACGGTCACGTTCGGCCAGCAGTCCGGAGTAGAGCAGCACCTTTGTGGCGCTTACCACCTGAATGATCATTCTGTCGCGGAGTTCCTCGCGGCTTTCCTTGATATAGTCCACCAGAGAGGTGAGAGTGGTCGCTTTGATCGGCTCGGCCTTGTCGGCTGCGTCATAGCGTCTGAGATCCTTCGTGCAGTATGTCCGGCCGTTAATCTCGATTGTTTCCGGCTTCTCAGCCTTTACGGCCAGCCCTGTGATATATGCGATTGCTTCTTTGATTCCTTCCATTTTCTTGCCCTCCTTATGCTTCTTTTACTGGTGCGATTTTTACCACTTTTATGTTGTTACGTCCGCTGGTTGTCTGGCGGTCGTCCGCGGACTGTCCGGTGGTTTCGTATACCTCGCCGGTGTCCGGATCGTAGTCACGGCCCGGAACTAATTCGGCAGCGGCAGCAGGTGCCTGTTTTCCTCTGTTTTTAAGATCCAGAGGCTTGCCGGTCGGATTCTGTCCCGGTGTAGGAGCTGCAGCTTGTGTTTCCTCTGGTTCCTGATCCTGATCGGCGTCCGTGAAGTCGGAGAGATCCATCTGTCCGCGGATCTGCCCGTCGTATTCGGCGATCTCGATCTGGCCGGTTCTCATATTGACACCCATCACCATTTGCGTGTCGATTGCTTCGGTAGCTGCGAGCTTTGTCGTGACAGCGATCTGGGTTCCTACCATTTGGCGGGTTTTGTTCGGCGTAAATTTAATATTTACCGTGATCTGGCGCTTGGTGGTTGCTTCTGTGTTCGGATTCTGAATATTTTCAGCCACCTGCATGAGTGCCTCGTTGAGCTTCTCGGCGAAGGCTCCGCCTGCGAGAGCTTCGAGGTTGATCTTTGCCTGTACTTTCTGCTTTTTCATGTGCTTACCTCCTTACCGCAGCCCATACGGCTGTATTTTTTCCGGTTCTTTTGCTCGGTTTCTTCCCGACGACTTCCAGAACTCCGGCGCCTTTCAGCTCTGTGAGTCTCGGCGCCACGAAGTTGCGGTCGTAGTATTTCAGGTGGCCAGCAGCCACCAGCTCGTCGGTGATTTCTTCCACGGTCATTGACCGGTTTCCGAGGGTTTCCAGTATTAGCTTGCAGCGCTCGCCGCTGCGTGTTCGTATGCCGTCGTAACTTTGGCGGCGCGTCTGTTTAGTAATCCCGTTCATGGTTTCCTCCTTATCTGAACCGGCGGAGCAGTGGCCCCGCTGGCTCTGGTGCTTTTATATGTGCCATGTGGCAAACTCGCGCCCGGTGCTTTCCGGACTCCGCCACACTATGACGGCAGAAGGAAACGGAGCTGCGTCCTCGCCGTTTCCGTCCTCGTCGGTGAATTTCAGGCGGCCGCGGAGGAATCTCACCTCGCTGGCCTTGCCGAAGATCCAGTCGTGAAAATATGCCGTGTCAGTCCGCGAAGGAATGAGCATAACCACGGTGGTGCCGGGCTTCCGGCTTTCTTCGTAGCCTTTGCGTACCCAGTCGGCGATTGCTCGGCCGTATGGCGGATTGCAAAACACGCAATACCCCCCAGTCTTGCTTTAGGCCGTCGTCGTCCGGCGTGAAGTGTTTCGCGCACTTGGCGCTTTTGTCGGTGCTGGCCGGATCCAGTTCAAAATGAAACTCGCGATCCAGTTCCGCAAAAAAATCCGGCGGAGTGCACCAGCACATGTTTTTACTGCTCAGCAGTGCGTCGTTCATTGGCTTGATCTCCTTTCTGTGATTTGTAGAGCCCGCAGCCGTTCCCTCCGTTCATGCACGGATCCGGGGAGGCCATGTGGTGCATACAAATTTTTAACGGTTCGCCCGTCTGTTTGTTTATGAGCTTTCCGCTCAGCATGGCGCAGGCTTTTGAAATTACAAAAGGCCCGACTCTGCGGAGCTCGCAGTATTCGCATTTCATGGCGTGCCTCCTTCCTCGGTGTAGTCGATCTCCACACCTTCCAGCAATTTGAGGATCCCGGCGATATATTGCACGCGGTATGGTTCCAGATCTTCGAGTTTCATGTGCTTGCGTCCGTAGATCTGTTTCATGTCTCGCCATACTTCCCACGGTACCCGGTAGAAGTTTTCCAGCCCTACGCTCACCATGATGAAGGCAGCAGCTCCGAGCTTGTGGTGGAGCGTCAGGCTTTCCACCTGCTCAGGGGTGAGGCGGTTCTGGTCGATCTTGTCGCTGTCGGTGTGCTTTGCCTCAAATACCACGGCCCGGCCGCCCGTGAGTGTTCCCTTGAAGTCAGGCTGCCCGGCTTTGGTGTAGCAAGCAAGGAACCGGCCCTGTCGGTCTGGCTTCCTGAGTGGCTTCATGGGCTCCGGAGTTTTTTCAACGAAGGCCACGCCCTTGTCACAGTACCAGTTCAGGCTTGCGGTGATCATATTCTCGAAGTGTTCACCGGCTCGCTTGCTCTGGAGTCCTTTCTGGCTATGCTGCACCCGTGCAAGGGCGGTGCTGGCTGTCGGATCCGGGTAGCCTTCGCCATTTCTTCCCGGAACCGTGTCCCAACTCATTGATCTACCTCCGGGCCTACGTCTTTGTCGGCTTCCAGTGTGATGTCGTGGCCGGGGTGTCGTCTGAGCTCGATCGCAAGGTCTAAGATCATTTCGCCATTGATCCGCACGGTGGTGGATTCGATCGCGGCGACTCCGTTCAGGTGCCCGACGTGAGAAGGGAGAACGATCAGTGCGTCACCGATCGGAAGTGTTTCGGCTTCGCGGTTTCTGTAAAGCTCGGCAGCGTCCCGGATCGGGATCTGGTGCTGCTTTGCGTATTCGATCTCGCTTCTCATGCCCTCACTCGGATTCTCGATACCGTAAACCCAGAGCTCGTCACACATAGCCAGAAGTGAGAGGCCCATGTCCATGCCCGCGGCGCGTTCCTCCTGCTTGGTGTCGTCAAGAAACTTGGTAAAATATACATGAGGCGCGATCGGGATCACGTCGTCCCAGAGCTCGACGGCTTCGTGACAGTAGCGTTGGGCTTTTTCTATGTTCTTTTCAATGTCCCCGCGGCACGGGGAGCAGATGTAAACCAGTTTTTTTCTCATGCGCTTGCTCCTTTCATGGTTTTGCTCAGCAGCTCATTGTATAAATTCCGGTAGAGATCGCGCTCAGTTTCGAGCTTGATCTTTTCAACGTCTGGATCCTGCTGGACGATCCGGAGTGGCTGCTTGCTTATTTCTTCCAGTAAATGCTCCGCTTCTTTGGCTGCGGGCTTCGGATCCATGAAGTCGATCCCCAGAGAGATTGCCAGAGCAGAGTCCACGGCTGCGAGCTCGCTCTTTGTCAATTTTCCGATCAGCGTCCCGATCCTTTTCACGCTTACGCTGTTTACCTGTTCGCATAAGACGGTAGAAGGGGAGAGCGCGCTCCGGATAAATACATGAGTTGGGAGGTCGTTTTTTGGTTTGGTGGTCATGTATACCACTTCCACAACCTCGCTGTTTTCGTTGTTCTTGTCATTGGAGACGATCACCGCAGGACGGCCGCCTCTCTGCTCGCTTCCGGTTTCCCGGTATGTGCTTTCGATATAATAAATTTCACCGCGTTTCATGGTTTGGCTCCTTCCTGAGCAGCCTCAGCGAGTCGCTGCTCTTGTATTTTGCAGGTGTCGGGGTTAATCTCTATCCCGATATAGTTCCGCCCTTCTTTGAGGGCTGCGGCTCCTGTGGTTCCACTTCCTGAGAATGGATCCAGAACCGTGTCGCCCGGTTTGCTCCCGGCCAGTATGCAGATCTTGGCCAGTTCCTCCGGGAACGTGGAGAGGTGGGCGCCCTTATATGGCCGTGTGGCGATCGTCCAGACGTCCCGGCGGTTTCGTTTGCCGGTTTCATTTCTCTGGAGCCCGTGGCTGCCTCGATCCACCTCGGCGCTGTTGGCTTTGGCCTGATCGTGAGTGTAGGCAGTGCCGCCGCGGAAGGTTTTCGCGTTGCCGCGCTTCCGGCCGGGCTTTTTCGGATCGTACCCGACGGCCAGCTCCTTGACGGCCTCGGCGTCGTAGTAATAGGCGGCCGCTTTGCTGAGTAAAAAAACATACTCGTGAGATCTTGCCGGTCTGTCTTTGGCGCTTTCTGGCATGGCGTTGGGCTTGTTCCAGATAATGTCCGCCCGGAGGTACCAGCCGTCACTTCTGAGAGCCAGAGCCAGCAGCCACGGGATCCCGATCAGATCCTTGCGCTTGATCCCTCCGTCCTCGATATGCCTCGCGTAGCTGTCGCCGATATTCAGCCAGAGGGTGCCGTCGTCTTTCAGGACTCTGGCTACTTCCCGGAAGGCTTCCACCAGCTTGCGGGTGTATTCCTCCGGAGAGCTTTCGGTTCCGAGCTGATCGGCTGCTCCGTAGTCTCTGGCGTTGTAGTAGGGTGGTGAAGTTACGCAGACGCTGCAGCATTTGTCCGGCAGCTTTCTGAGTTCCTCCAGTGCGTCACCTTGTAGGATCATCCCAGCACCTCCCCTCTGAGTTCGAGCTTCGTTTGTTCGACGCTCTGACTCTCCAGCCGGAGGGCTCCGCGGGTGATAGCCTCCATTTCCTGCTCTTTCCTGCGGCGTTCGCTTTCCCTGTACTCTATCAGGCGTTGGCCTTTGTCCGGAAGGGATCCGGCCGCGTTGTCGATCTTCTCGGTTAATTGTGCCGGTGTCATGCTGCGAGACTTTTCCCGTTCGTACATTGGCGTGTACTGTTGCATGAAGGCTACCCGATCCATGCCGGGCTTGCCGCCTATGTATGCGCTGCGGTGCATTTCCCAGAGGGAAGTCCAGCCGATTGACTCAACGGCCCGCGCCACCAGAGGCGGGAGCTGGTGGGAGAGATCTCCGTGGTTGAATTGTCCGGCGCTGTACATGAGGTCGCTCACGGCCAGCCATGCCTTGTCCGGCTCTATGAGTTCCGGGTGCTGGATCTCCAGCATGATCTCCCGGACTTCGGCCACACTCGGCGGCCATTTGTTTGTTGCAATGTGTTTTTTTACTGCCAGCGCTACGATTCCGGATTCGTCTTGTTCAAACATCATGGCCCAGAGGTTCACCGTGGCCTCGATTGCTTTCGCGTCCTTGAACTTGTCAAAATTCGGGTAGGCGGTGACGACGATCGCCACCAGTCGAGCCGCGTCTGCTTTTGTCATATCTCGAAACCTCCTTCCTCGTCTGCGATTATCCCCGCGAGCACGTCCATGGTGTCAGGTTTTCCACAATTTCCACCCGGTCGCTGTTGATAGCTTCCGGATCCGGCAGGCGGGAGAGGTTCGTCGTCCCAGCGTCCCTGATTGATCCATGTTGACGGGTTGGGAATGAAGCGGCCACCTTCTCGCAGCCATTGTTCCGAGGTTTTAGCTGTTGCCACTGCCTGCATGATCTTCTCGAACAGTTCAGCGTCGGGCTTTGCCTTTTCCCATGCCTTCTGTGCTGCTTTCTTGCCGACTTTCTTCGGGTATGCAGTCCAGAACTCTGCGAAACGTCGTTCCTGAGTGCTTGGCTGCTTCTCGGCCGCGGGGGTTATGGGGGTATCCCCCTTATTTTCTGGTCTACTCTGGTCTACTCTGGTCTGGTCTACTCTACCTGTGGTCTTTTTCTGGTCGCTCTTGCTTGCGTCCGCAGACTGTCCGGCGGTCGTCCTCCGGTCGTTTGACTTAGCAGCAGCGCGGCGGGCTCTCGAACGGTTTTTCTCATTTTCTCGCTGTTCGATCAGCTTTCCGGTGTACTCGCTCCAGTCGTGGATCTCCAGAACGCCGTCCTCCGTTACGTCCAGCAGGGACGCAGAGGTCAGGGCGGCCACAAATTCCTCCGGATCCTTGTCCCACTGGGCCGCTCTTGCGATCATTCTGTCGGATATTCCAGCGAGGGATCCGTCCGGTGCGTTATCAATGGCCCAGAGCCAGAACGAGATCAGCAGGCCGAGCATGTGAGCCGGTTCAATGTCGAGCTCGTCAGCAGCAGCCAGCACCTTGCGGTGGTCTTTCAGTTGTTGGTGAATTTGGATCCATGCCACTGTCGGCACCTCCTTTCGTGGTTTGTTTCTGGTTCGGCCGTAGAGTTCCGCCGGTCTGTCCGGCGGTCGTCCTTCGGTCGGTGTTATTAGTTAAAAGGGAGCTGTCCGTCGTCCGGTATGTCCATGAATCCGTCGTTGTTGGCGGGCTGAGGATTGCCATTTGTGTTGCCTCCGTTGCTGTCTGCGAAGTAAATGTTTGAGGCCACAACTTCCACGGTCTTGCGATTCTGGCCGGTTTTCTCGTCCTTCCATTTACGGGTGGAGATCCGGCCCTCAACTACGATCTGGCGGCCTTTGGAGAGGTAGCGGCCGCAAAACTCGGCGCGTTCTCTCCAGCACACGATCGGGATATAGTCTGGAGCGGCGTCTTTGTTCTTGCTTGGTACCTGCACGGCGAGGTCGAAGCTCGCCACTGGTGTGCCGCTCTGTGTGTATCTGATTTCAGGCTCCTGAGCCAGACGGCCCAGAAGTTCCACATGATTAAGCATTGTCTTGTCCTCCTTGCTGCTTTGCGTTATCCATAGCGGCGCAGGCTTCGTCATACTGGGCCCGCGTCAGGTTGTGTGGATCCTGCTGTCCGTATTTTTTCAGGATCCAGTCGTTGATCGACTGCTGAGAGTACCCGGCGTCCTCGCCTTTACGGTAGAGGCGGGAGAGCTGAGCGTCTGAGAGTGGTCGTGCGGCGCCTGAGCGCCCCGTCTGGCCGTTCTGTGCCTGCGGTTGGGTGTTTCCCTGCCGGTTCCCATTCTGAGCGCCTGTGTGCTGCTTCTGGCTCTGCTGAGGGGGCTCGCTGCTGTGGTCGCTCATGTCTGGATCGTCGTCGCCCTGATCAATGCCGAACTTCTCGAACAGGTAGTATTTGAGGCAGTACGTCCACGCTGAGCCTTTGGCCTTGTCCGGGCCTCCGTCATTCGTTCCGATTGCGTGGAGGGTAACTTCCAGAGTCTCGTCCGGGTTATCTGCGTTCGTCCAGCGGATCGTGAGGTCGGCCTCATACACCCAGACAATGCGGTCGCCGTTTCTGGTGTGCTGCGTAAAGTTGGAGTAGTAGATCGGATCCCCGTTTTCGCTGTGCCGGGTTGCCTGCTCGCCTACAATGTCAAAATTGACGCCGAACTCATTCATGGCCGGAGTGAGAAGCTGGTACACGTCGAAGATCTTCGCGAACTTGTACTTTACGCCGTCGCTGTGGGCCTTCTGGGTGATAGAGGGAACGGCTTCGCGCAGCTTGATGAACTTCTGCTGCAGCGTCAGAGGTACCGGTGGGGTGGTGGCCGTCTTGGCGGCCGCCGTTTCCTTGGTTGTTGCCATGTGCTACCTCCTTACACGTCCACCGTGAAGGTGTCCGGTTTTTCAATGATCTGCACGCCCTCCACCAGCTCGCCGGTGGTTTTGTCTACGATCTGGCCGCCTACAATTTCGAGCCGCTTCTTGAACTCGCCCCACTTCGGCTTTTCAGTGTTCTGGATCATGTCCTCATTGCCGGAGGCTTTCAGGTAGGCCAGCAGTGCGTCGTCGTCCTGCTTCATGGTGCTGCCGCCGATTTTCTTCACCAGAGTGCCGGAGAGAAGGCGGTAGCTGTGTTTTGTCTTGGTTGTCTTGTGCGGGACTGTCTCGAAGTATTCCGCGAGCTTTCCAGTGAGAAAACGGGTGCCGTTTTCATATCTGCGCTGAGCGGCGTCAATTCTCTGCTGGATCTTCTCGATCTGGCTTTCGCCCAGTGCGGTGATCCGGTCGAGCTCGGTCTTTTCTTCTGCGATTTTTCGGCAGGCCCAGTCGGCGCAGCCGTCGTCAGTGATACGCCATACCGGGCGCGGAGCGCTTTCGGTTTCCTCTGCGTCGAACATGTTCATGTCCATGCCTTCCAGTTCGTCCAGTGTTACGGCCGGAGTTTCCGGCTCTGTGGTAGGTGCTGCGGTTGCTTCTTTGATTTCTGCGGCCTGCTCTGCCTCAGCTATTGCTTTCTTTGTCGTTGCCATGGTTCTGTTCTCCTTCCTTTACTTCCAGAGCCTCGCGGGCTTTCTGGAGTTCTGCCTGCGTGTCTCTCAGTTCCTTGTCCTTGCTGGTGAAAAACTGGTACCACTCGCCTGAGCTTTTCTTGTACTGCTCGGCTTCGGCCTCAGCAGCGGCGGCGCGTTCCGCCATGCTGGCAAGTGCAGCCGTGAGCTCTGCGATCACGCTTGGCTTGTTTTCGCTATTCATTCGGTTGCCTCCTTAAAAAATCGGTGTCCGTTAATGGTCATTACATAGATCTGGGACTCGTGCCACTCGCTGTCCACGAGAGCGGGAGCATAAAAGTATTTGATCGGCTCGGTCGTTGCCACGATCCCGAAGTCGAACACGTCCTGCACGGCTTCGAGGGCTTCCTGAGTCGGTTCCGGGCGGCGCTTGCTATATGCGTATACGCGCAGCACTTCGTCCGGCCGGGTCCCTTCGTCCTCGCAGGTCTGGAGAATACACTGAGCTACTGCGATCTTTCCGGCGAAGGGTTCGCCTCCGGCCTCAGCCGTGAGCACCTGAGCGATCTCCAGTCGCTCGGCGTCAGTGAGAGCGTAGCGCTTCTGGATTCCTGCTTCTGCGGCCCATGCGTCTGTGACGTCCTCCCAGCTTACGGCTTGCCCGTCCTTGTAGTAGAAAACGTAGGGCTGAGATTCCTCGGCCTCCGGGCTGCTGGTTGCGATCGGGGTTGTTTTTGTCTGGGTGTGTTCTGAGAATATACCCACGACGCCGCGCGCTGCGAACACAATCACCACTGCGGTGACTGCCAGCCCGCCGATCCTTTTCCAGTTCAGGCGCTTGCAAAAACGGCGCAGCCGGTATAAAATAGGCTTAGGCTTTCGCGTGGTTTTTCGATTGCCTGTGCGGCTCCCCGGTTCCGACGGGTGGCCGCTTCTTTTTTCTTTGTACCCGGTGTATTCCACCGGGCTGTATACTTTCAGCGAGCTGCTTCGCATTTCTGTTACCTCCTTCTTTGTCTGAGTTTGGCCGGGAGCGTATAGCTCGGAGCCTGCATGTATTTGTTGAAATTCTGCGGCCAGTAGGCCACCTTTTCGATCCGTTTCCCACTTACTCCATACTTCGGGTTATATCCGAACACGTTCACATAGCTGAGAAGATCGGAGCGTTCAGTGTCCATGGCCTTGCACACCTCAAACAGTGCCGTCACGTCGTCGATCGCTCTGTGGGAGTTCTGAACCTTGTCCTCCAGCTTATAGGTGAGGATCGCGTTCGCCAGCTTGTGAGGATATGCCCGGCGGTCTTTGTAAACGGTCAGGCTGTCCAGATAGTCGGCAGCTTTCAGGGCCTCCGGCCCGCCGTTTCCGTGTCTCCTGAGCATTTCAGCAGTAAACAGGAGGTCAAACTGTGCATTGTGGGCTACCAGAAGGACACGGCCGCCGCTGATCAACTCAGTGAAGCGAGCTGCAGCCTCAGCCTCGGTGATTCCTTCGTTTTCGAGCTGCTCGTCTGTGATCCCCGTCAGCTCGACGATCTTCTGAGGGATCCGCTCACCTTCCGGCAGCTTCACGAACACGTCGGCGCTGTCGGCCATGCGGAGGGTGCCCCGTTCGGTTTTCTCGACTCTGATCGCTGCCAGTTCAATGATCTGGCAGCTTTCAGCTTCGAGCCCGGTTGTCTCAGTGTCAAAAAATACGACTGCTTTGTATTTCGTGAATACGTCCCGGAGCTCATTCATGGTCGGTCACCTCCGTTTTGATCGTGATCGAGGTCGTGACTGCGAGCTTTAACTGTTTAGCGGTCAGTTCGTACATGTCCACGGCTGCGTTCACCTGAGCCAGCGCGGTGCTGAGTGCTGCGGCCTTGGTGAGTTCTTCGGCTGTTGCCTTTTCGGCCAGTTCGGCGAAGCCTTCCGGATCCTCTCCGTGTGCGGCCTCGTAGAGCTTCTGAAACTGCCGGGCGAGCACCTGCTTGATCCGTCCGATAAAGTCCGGAGCTAAAATGCTGCGCTTTTTCGGTTCTGGCTGCTTTTTGTCAGAGTCCAGATCGTCCAGAGTGTCAGAGTCGCAGATAAACCGAACGCAAGCGGCACGGAAGCCGATGCTCGTGGCCGCATTGCCGCGGGAGTAGTAGCCGTCGAGGCAGAACACACCAGCGTTCGCACCGTAGTCCCAGTAGCCCCCGCGATAAATAACCCGCTCGCCGTCAGAGTCGAGCCAGAAGTATTCGTCGCTTTCGTAGCCGTCGGCAGGATAGAGGCCGAGATCTTTCAGCTTGTCCGGCACGTCCATGTCGCTGCGAACTTCCAGATCCGTGAACTTTACGCCGTCGTAGTCTGTGCCGTCCGGGTGTACCGGCTGGAGAGTGATCTCGCCGTCGTGTACGTTGTAGTAAACCGGATCGCCGTCCGGTGTGTAGATTCCTTCCCACTCCGGGGAGTCCTTAGACTGATCCGCGCCATAGGCTGCGCCGTTGTTCTGGATCACCTGCGGCATACCGTCCATAAATCGAACGCCGCCGACGTGTTCCCAGATGTTGCCGCACATGTCAGCTACACCGTAGGCCGTGCCGTCGTGGTTCCACTGAACCGGGCCGGATCCGGTCAACGTCTTGCCGCAGCCTCCTTCGTATGTAGTGCCGGTCTGCTCCGGGTGGCTGTGGCTCTTGCCGCTTGCGGTGTTTCCGGTTGGCATGGTGTCGTTGTCCCAGCTCCAGAAGCCGAGAGCCACCCACTCGTCGTTGGTGATCAGGTGCCAGCCTTCACCCTTGCTCTCGCAGAGGCGGATTGCTTCGTCGTGGCTGATATTCACAGCCGGTTTCATAAATGGGAGAGAGTACGGAACGCCGTCGATCAATGTGTTCTGGTACTTGCTGATCGCGTATTCCTTGACCTTGCGGCCTCTCAGGGTGTCAGGGAGTCCCAGCTCGGACGGGGTAAAAACCACCATAATATCCGGGCGTCCGTTTTTGTCGTAGATTACTTCGTTTCTCATGGTTTTGCTCCTTTCTGTATTTGCTGCGGCAGATCGGGCACTTGTAGCCGTACCACGGGATCACCGCCTGCTTGCTTACATTCCAGTCCAGCCCGCACTCTTGGCATACTTCATAGCGGCAGCCGTCGCGCCGGGCATGAGTACGGGCCCGCTTAGGTTTCGCGAGTCGTTCATGGGATCACCTCCTATCCAGCGGCCAGCCTGCTGCATAGTTGCTTCATAAGCAGCCGCTTGTATTTCTTCCGGGTTCTCCATTTCCGTGCGTGTTTGTATAGGTGCCACCATTTCGGGTGGGTGTTAGCTCTATATAGTAGAGAGTCCACAAAAGTGTCCACGGTCTTTCGTGCGTATTGCCAGAACTTCCGGAACCGTTCCGCGAGCTCGTCCATGAGTTGCCGGACTGCGTGAGCTGCTGCCTTCATTGCGTCAGCGAGGGCGCCGAGCAGGGCAGTGGCGGCAGGCGGGCCGATCTGGATCGTGAGCTCCATGTGCTGAGCTTCTGGTGGTGACTCGTCCGGGAGTGGATCGCTTCGCGCCTGATCCGCAGCTATGAGCTGCTGGCGTTTCTCGTAGTCCTCGACGCTCATGTAGCCGTCGAATATGTAGGGATCCGGTTCCTCAGTGGTTTCCTTGCCGTACCATGGCATATCTGCCGGGAGATTTTCCGGGCGAGGTATCGGCTCAGGAGGGAAGGCCGTCGAGTCTTTCAGGAGATTACGGCCGCCTTCGTAGTGCCAGAGAATACCGGCCTCCAGTTCTGCGATCGTCATGTTCTCACCGAAGTGTCCGCAGTAGTAGCCGTTCACCATGACAGCGTTCGGATCCTGCTCCAGAATTTCGGTGGCAGTGCTCAGATCGTCCAGCTCGAAGGTGTCAGAGTCCGGATCGAGCCAGACGCTTTCAGCGTGCCAGCTTCGGCCTGTTTTCCATATAATCACCCACGCTATGCCGTCGCGGATTTCGTCAGCGTACTGCCGAGCTATTTCGTGTAATGCTGCCATGTTGTCGCTCCTTCCTTTTATTTAGTGGGGGATTTTCGCCCGCGGCACTTGATGTTCTCAATGAGTCGGCGCTGGGCGAGTTCGGCGCTATACTCTCGGCGCATGTTCTTGTCGAGCTGGCCGGTGTCGCCTCTTTTCAGCTCTTTGTAGATCGTCGCCACATGGACGCCGAGGTCGGTCGCAATATCGGCCGGACGTCCTCCGGCTGTGTATTCCGTCTCGATTTTCTCGCGGTCGCCGAACGTCAAATATCGGTAGTTTCGCACGTTCTCACCTCTCTTTCTGTGCTTTTCAGGTAAAAAAATAATGCGTCGGGAGGCTTTCACTTCCTTTCGCATTTAATATTATCTTTTCCGTTTCGACAATGCGCTGAAAGAGTATATTGACACGCCGCTTTTTACTTCCGAGCTGCTTTCTGTTTCGGAAGTCGAAACGGCACTGGAAGAGAGTGATTATATCTGGATTGTTCCGATCAAAGCTTATGGTCATTTGTATGAGGCGTGCGCAGTGAGAGCTGATGGAGAGGATGGAAAGCCGGGCGATGCGTGGCACATCAGCGGCACTCGAGGGTATGAAAATGACAATACACCTACCTATATCGAGCAGTTAAAGACTTCGCTTGCTGCAAATCCAGACGTTGCGTGGGAAGATTATCAGTTTCATCTGGTCGGTGGAGCAGATCCCATCCGTTTTCCGATCTGGATTGCAATGAATGAAAAAAGTGTAGAATATCTGATCCCGGGACGCGAAGATGCGGCAGGCTGTCTTACCGACAGTTCACGGGCGGAAAATAATACGAATGATATGTTTGTGAAGCAGACGGCATTTCCGGCATACAGCTATCCGTCGGTTGTAGCCGCTGTTGCAGATTCCACTTACATAGAGCTGGAAAATTCCCTCGGAGGAACTAGCTCAGTTCTTGATGTAGCGGCACAGCCGGGGAAATATCAGCATAAAATGATGTATCGTATGTTGATGACGGAGGGGGGAGTTTTAGCAGCGATCATAGTATTGGGAGTGGTAGTTAGAAGAAAAAGTAAGAGAGAAGATGCATGAAAATCCAACCTGCCTTGGCGTATGGAAAGAAGTCTTTTATATAAAGAAAAATGTAAGAAGAATTTTAAATAAAATCATAGATTTTCAGATAATTTAGGCGTAATATGAACTTACTAAAAGGTACGTGAACACAACAACAAGAGATAAATTGCCAGAAGAAACACAGAAGCAGAAAGAGGACGGCGATCTTTCCTATTTTGGAACAGGAGATACCTACACGGTAGACGATGACAACACAGAGGCTGGAATTTACATTTCCGCAGATGATAAGGCAGCGAAGGTAGACATCAACGTGCGGCAGTACATTTACCGTCCTATGATGGGAAATCATTCCGGTACGGTGGAAGTGTATGAGGAATCTGAGAGCCGAGAAGGGTATTAAAAGCAAAGGTTTTGCTAGAACATAGAAAAGTCTCAGTGAAAGTGAGGACAAAAAAACATAGAAGAGATGAAAAAATAAATGGGAAAAGGGAAATTATGAAATTGGTGTGATGATTCGGAAAAAAAGAGGGCATAGTTGCAGAGCAAAGGAAGGCTTCGGTTTACGCTGGGGCCTTTTTTACGCCTAAGATAATCTTATACGTTTAAAAGAATGAAAAATTACACTTTTATTGAAAAAAAATGAAATACGTTGTTTTGTACAAAGAAAAGCACACAAATATGTATATAATTTCTCTTGTTGTTGCAAGAAATGAGAATTTATAATAGAAGGAATGATAATATTTGTAGTTTTGTCAAAATAAATCAAAATGTAACCAAAAGTATTACGAGAAAATTATGAAATAGACAAAAAAATCGGGCAGTTGTTGTGGACGTTAAGAGAGAAGGAGTACGTACGCCAGATTTAGTTCAAGTTAGCAAAGAATTGATTAGTAAATATGTAGAAGAACGAGATATAATAAAAGTCAAAAAATATAACATATAAAAGAGGACTTATTGAGAAAAAATGAAACAAATGCAAGGAATTGGACAGCTACTGTGGAAACTACGAGAAAAAGAAGGAATACGCCAAAAACAATTATGCATGGGAATTTCTTCTTTGTCGAAATATGCAAGAATTGAAGCGGATCAGCAGGAAATAGATTTTTTCCTGATTGATCGAATTATGGGGCGATTAGGAAAATCAGTAGAGCGACTTACTTATATATTGCCGATGGATGTTTATAAAATTTATGAATTACGACAGGAAGTTCAACAAAAAATATGTCAAAGAAAATGGGAAGAAGCAGAACAATATCTGGATGAATATGAAAAGAACAAACGGGCAAAAGAACCATTGCATCGACAATTCATAGAACAGGAACGTGCGCAGATTGCGTGGCTGCGCGGAGAATCGGTAGAACTGGTTTGTGAGCATCTGGAAACGGCAATTCTACAAACAATGCCGGAGGCAGAAAACCAAAGAAAGACGGGAGTTTTAAGTGCTGAGGAATATAAATTACTTCTTTTTAGGTGGGAAGTCTGTCAAGAAACAGAACAAAAACGAGCCAAAGATGAAATTAAAGCGTTAGTAGAAGAAATTTTCCGAAAAAATTTTGAAAAGACAGAACGAGTAAAAATAATTCCGTACGCAGCACTTTTAATAAGTAAAGTGATAGAAGAGGGTGAAAATACTACATATATAAAAATGAGAACAGAAGAAGCGCTGGAAGCGTTAAGAGACGAAGGAAAGCTACTTTATATGCCGGAAATTTTAAGTCAGTATATACGAATTTTAGAGAAAGAACAGTCAAATGCGGATTTTATTGAAATATTACGTCAGGAACAAAAATGCATATTAGAGGTAGAACATGATTATAATGTGTCGTTTGAGAATTATCGTTTGTTTGAACATGTAATTCGGAATTTTGAGGTGGATGCCGAATTAATTCGAAGAACGAGAAGAGCATCCAAACTCACACAAGAATCGTTAAGTGAGGATATTTGCACACAGGAGACACTGGCGCGGATAGAAAACGGAAATCAGCAGCCGCGAAGTGAAAAGCTTTGGCAAATTATGGAAAAAATGGATAGAAATGGAAAAAGAATTGAGACAGGAATTCAGGTAGAAGAATATGAAATATTAGAATTAAAAATAGAATTTTCAAAATATATGCATCGTAAAGAATATGAGAAAGCGGAAAAAATACTTTTTGAGATTGAAAGTAAGATAGATCGTAGTGAGCCAGAAAACAAACAGTATGTAGAAGTTGGAAAAATACAATTAAAATATCATAAACATCTAGGCAATTCAGAAGAACTTGTACAGCAACTAAAAGCATTGTTAGAGATAACATTGAAATTTGAAGATGTATATAGAACAGAATATGTATTGAATCGCCAGGAAATCAGTGTTTTGACAGAAATAGCACTTATTTATTGGGGGAAAAAAGATTATCAAATGGCGTTGGAAATCTATCACTTTATAGACGACAGATATAGTGATAGCTGTATAAAGCCAGTATTTCATATGTTAGATTGGAATATGAATATAGCGAATTATGCAAGAGCACTGGATGAATTAAAATATTTTAAGGAGGCTATGTGCACATGTCAAAAAGCTGTTCAGCAGATGCTGTATGCAGGCAAGGGTGCATCTTTAGGATATTGCTTGATGATTCAGGCGTGCATTATGGAAGAAGAAGGAAAAGAAGTATGTAAAAAATATTTTAAACAAAACTTGAATCTGCTCAAGCTGTATAAAATGGATGCAGATTACAAGGTAATGAAAAATTATGTAGAGGAAAGAAATTTGTTAAATTAATGATCATTATCATTTGGAGGGAGTGGAGCTGAAGTTGTTGAAAATGGTGGAAATTTGGGTGCAGGAATAGTAATAGTTATATGAGAAAATATTAGGAAGATAAGTAATAATTTTTTGAATGTTTTTTTCATAGAAGATCTCGCTTTCGTTTAGATGGTTTTTTTATTTTCATTTAACATCATAAACTTTTTGGGCTTTTAAGTGTAATATAAGACTATAAAGAAATGTGAAAAACTGAATCCAGGCTTTAAATGAGCCTAGGCTAACAGGCAAAATGAAGGAAGGAGAAAAGTCCAATGCAGAAGAGAATTAATAGCAGTGATTAATTTTGCAAATCGAAAGAGAGGGAGTTATTTATGCAAGAAAGATTGAAAAATGCGTTAACAGCAATCGGCTTCTGTATGTTAGCTTTGGTGATGACTAGTGTATTTGCTACAACAGTAAAAGCAGAAACAAATGCAGAATTAAAAAACAGAGTGTATGAAGAGGTTTTAAACAATCACATCACGAATGAAAGTGACGTAATTAAGGTTGCAATTGAACAATATCAGGAAAAACAGATGAAGACCCGCGCCATTGATGCAAAGCCGGATGATTATTTGTCAATCACACAGGTAGTGGATGAAAATGGCAGCGAGCAGGATATTATTTCAACGGGTTTGTTGATTGTAGACGAGCATCAGCAAAGAGTAGCAATCACTGATATTGTAAGCAATACGGGGCAGCTTAGCCAGTACAGCATTTATGCAACCATGAAAGTATCCGTGACAAATGACCGTCAGGCATTAAAGGTACGAATTAATTGGTTTGAAACAACACTGAACTACGGAACCTCTATGAAAGCAAGTAGTTTAATGCAGACATCCAAATATTCACCAGAGGTGGGATTCCAGTATGATGATATTACAAAAACAATTTCAAATCCTGCTGGAGGAACCCCATATCACTATACTCCAAATAATACGCAGATGATTACATATTCGACTTTAGAGTGTGGACGGTCCTGTCGTTCGTATATTAAAGCTGGAACCTCAAGTTTGAATATTGCTTATTGTGTTATATCTTCAGCCCCGGGAGGCCGCTGGGAGAGAGCTTAAGCAAAACTCGATTATCAGAACAAGCGAACTAATTGAAAATAGACGCTCCCCTTGCGTTATAGATACTGGGGGAGCGTTTTTTTAATAGCGGTAGAGAATTTCTATAAGGGATGTTGTTGCTTTTTCTTTGATTTAAATCGAATGCATAAGAAAAATGTAAGAAAATTTTCACCAAACGTCATAGATTTTCAGAAGAATATATGGTAGTATAGGGCTAACAAAAAAGTATGTGAAAAAAATAACAAAGCGGAAAGGAGATGCAGGTGTATGAATAAAAAATTAGCAGGTATTTTTGCAATGTGTGCTCTGTTGCTGACTGGATGTCAGGGAGCGAAAGAGAGCAGCAAGGAAATTACGCCGCCGGATACCGGATGGGGGAAAACGGTGGATGAAGTGCTTGCCGACTGGAATCTGGATCGGGACCAGGTGGAAATTTTCTCCGAAACTAACAGTGCAGCCGCGATCGCAGTAGATACAGAAGCCACTGTTTTCGGCGAGCAAACTTCCAGAGTCATGTTTCAGTTTATCAACCTCGATCAGATCGGAGCGACGGGAAAACCAGTATTGTGCGAAGTAGACATCACCTACCCGGATGATGCCGATATGGATACCGTGAAAAAAGAGATGGAAAAATCCTACGGAAGTTCCAAAGACTCCATTACCCGCTATGAGCTGTACCAGTCGCTGGGCGACGATCAGCTCCCGGAATATACTTACAAAAAAGCAGATCAGCTTGCCGTCTGGTCCGGCGAGAGCCTGAAAGATGCGATTCCTTCCGATAAGAGCACCGAATACGAAACTGCCTGGGAAGCATACCAGCCTGGCCTTACTGCCGACAACTGGGAGAGCTACACTGAACAGACAAGCATGGCAACCGCCGTATGCGCATACGGCGCAGAAGCATTTCCAATGTTTGAAAAAAACGGTGTCAGCCTCGAAGCTTATCCGGGACTGGTATATGAGCAGGTGAAAAAGTAATATGAAATGTAACTATTCAGAGCCATGCGAAATGGAAGAAAATCGTGAATCATGCTTGCATGAATGAACGGTTTTCTGGAATTTCATATGGCGAGAAGCAACATCGAGATGCAGCGCAAGCGGAATCGAGATGGGGTTCTGAATAGTTACTATGAAATAAGAAAGTCATAAACTCCCGGCAGTGCCGGGAGTTTTTCCGTGCATAGGGAGAAGGAAAAGAGTGTGTCCCGGAAAAATTCATGATATACTGAAAAGAGAAAATTCAACTTTTGGAAGGTTCCCGGAATGTCTGTTTTGGAAGAGAGGTGATTTCCTTGAAACGTATGAAAAAGAGAAAAATCACTGTGTTAGCTGGAGTGATCCTTTGCGTGATTGCAGGATGTCTGGTAAAAAGAATGACGGCGGTGTATACACAGAAAGAAAATCCCATTGGTCCTGAGCGGGGTACGACAGATGTTTTCCTGACGGCAGCAGATTTCATCTCAGAAAAATCGGATCAGGAACTGCTGCAGGAAATCGAAACCTTTGATACGGACAAAGCCGAGATGATTTATCTTTATATCCCGGAAGACACCGGAGCCGGAATGTCCTTTGCGATCACGCGCGAGGATCATCCGGAGGAGATGGACGAAATTCTCTCGACCATTTACGGAGAAAAAATTTCCTGCCAGAAGCCAAAACGGGTATTCAACATGACAGAGAGGATTTTGTATGATTATAACTGGTATTTTCTGATCTACGATCATGAGATGAATCAGATGGCGCTTGTATTTCTGTATTCCGATGATGTGATTGTATACAATGGGCATGTATTTCAGACAACAGAAACGTATGATGAAAGCATTCGCCCGTGTATTTTAAAACTGAAAGAGGAGAATCAGGAAAAACTGAAAAGCGGCGAGGCAACACGAAGAAGGGTTGCGATTCCATAGAAAAATAGAGAAAAGCGTGCCTGGAGAACAGACACGCTTTTTAACGTCATGCAGAATGAAAGAGTCTGATGAATATTTGGAAGTACGATTTTAATTTGCACAATTCCGCTCACACAGGAACGCCAGCCCCTTCAGCAGCAGATCCGGGTCGTAGATGTGGGGATGCAAGACGAGCGGTTCGATGAAGCGTGCAGCGCCGCCGGTGAGGATGAGGGTGGCGGGGGAGCCGAGTTCGGCTTCGATGCGCTGAACCATGCCGTCGAGCATGGCCGCCATGCCTGCAATCGTGCCGGAGAGAATGCATTCTTCGGTGTTTCTGCCGATGATGCGTTCCGGGGTCTGGAGGGCGAGTCTTGGGAGCTGGGCGGTCCGCTCGGCGAGGGCGTTAAGTCCCATGTCGAGTCCCGGTGCGATGGCTCCGCCGCAGAACACGCTGTTTTCCCGGATGACATTAAATGTCGTTGCTGTTCCAAGATCTACAGTGATAACCGGCAGCGGATAATGTGCGGCGGCCCAGGCGGCATCGACGAGGCGGTCGCGGCCTACTTTTTCCGGGTGCGGAATGGAAAAGGTCATGCCGAGATCGCTTTCTGATGTGACAAGCAGCGGTTCCATGCCGAACAGATGGCGGACGCATTCCTGCAGAAGCGTCAGAACCGGCGGAACGACACTGGAAATGATGATTCCCCGAAAATCGAACGGGGAAAGATTTTCGTTTTCGAAAAGCTGTCGGATGGAAGTCTCATATTGACCGGCAGACCATTCGTAGTTGATGTCAATCCGGGCTGTAAATTCGAGGGAATACATCTGTGCCGCGGTCTGAACGCCGCCGAGCGTAACGGTTGTGTTCCCGATATCGATAGCTAAAATCATAAAAATACCTCGCGCTTATTTAAAAGTAGTGCTTTGCTTTTTTATTATAAAGCCTTTTTGCACCGATGGCAAACACGATTGGTTGTAATCTGTTTTTTTGTCTGCTATACTGGAAACATCAACAAAAGCTGCTTCGAGGCAGCAGAACGGAGTTACAATGGAAAATCTTCACGGAAAATGTGTTGTACTTGGTGTGACAGGCGGAATTGCCGCCTATAAAATGGCAAACGTGGCAAGCGGTCTTCGGAAAGCCGGAGCGGATGTGCATGTCATCATGACCGAAAACGCGACGCAGTTCATCACCCCGCTGACGTTTGAAACACTGACCAACAACCGCTGCGTGGTCGATACGTTTGCGCGTGATTTTAAATATGAGGTGACGCATATTTCGCTGGCAAAAGCGGCGGATCTGATTATGATTGCCCCGGCTACCGCCAATGTGATTGCAAAAATGGCACACGGCATTGCAGATGATATGCTGACAACGGTGGTGCTCGCAGCGCAGTGCAAAAAGCTGGTTGCTCCGGCGATGAATACGGCGATGCTGGAAAATCCGATTACGCAGGATAATCTGGCGACGCTGAAAAAGTACGGTTTCGGCATCATCGAGCCGAGCGTGGGAATGCTGGCGTGCAAGGATGTCGGAAAAGGAAAACTGCCGGACCCGGAGGTGCTGCTGGATTACATTGCGATGGAACTGGCACGCGAAAAAACGCTCGCTGGTGTGCGCGTTACCGTGACCGCAGGCCCGACGCAGGAATCCCTCGACCCGGTGCGGTATCTGACGAACCACAGCAGTGGCTGCATGGGATACGCGATTGCGCGGGAGGCGATGCTCCGCGGCGCGCAGGTAACGCTGATTTCCGGCCCGGTTTCATTAGCCCCGGTTCCGGGCGTTGCGATGCGACCGGTGACGACGGCGAAGGATATGCTGGAGGCGGTGCAGGAGACATTGCCGGAGACAGACATTCTGATCAAGGCGGCCGCAGTTGCCGATTACCGGCCTGCGACAGTGGCGGATCAGAAGATCAAAAAGAAAGACGGCGACATGAGTATTCCGCTGGAGCGCACCGATGATATTCTGGGATGGGTGGAAAAGAACCGTCATCCGGGTCTGTTTGTGTGCGGATTTTCGATGGAAACGGAGAATATGGTGGAAAACTCGTGCGCGAAGCTGGAGAAGAAGCATCTCGACATGATCGCGGCGAACAATCTGAAGACGGAGGGCGCCGGCTTCGGTGTGGCGACGAATGTGGTGACGCTGATCACGAAGGACGGCATCAAGGAGCTTCCGCTCATGGGAAAAGACGAAGTGGCTGGCTGCCTGCTGGACGAGATCGCGGCGCGGCGGTGATCGTGTTAATCTGTGATATATTTTTTCGTTTCCTGGTTGACGCGGGAAAAATGAATGCGTTATAATAAGCACAGGCGCAGCGGCGCACTTTACTTTTACGAAAAACAACGAACGATAGGATAGATAAACGTGGAAACGGAAACAGGGGAAGGCTATGCAGAGCTTTCTTCCGTTTCTGTTTCGTTTTTTAAGGAGAAATTCGGATATGATATTTGAAACACATGCACATTATGACGATGAGAAATTTGATGAAGACCGCGCGGAGCTGCTTTCCTCGATGCAGGAAAACGGGATCGGGCGCATCATCAATGTTTCGGCAAATCTGGAATCACTGGAAAATACAAGAAAACTGATGGAAGCGTATCCGTTCATCTACGGCGCGTTCGGCCTTCACCCGGATGAGGTGGGTGATCTGAACGAGGACGTGATGGCACGGATGCGGGAACTCTGCCGCATGGAAAAGGCGGTCGCGGTTGGTGAGATCGGCCTTGACTATTACTGGGACAAGGAGAATCACGAGAAGCAGGAATACTGGTTCCGCCGTCAGATTGCGCTTGCTCGGGAAGAAAAACTTCCGATGATTATTCACAGCAGGGAGGCGGCGGCCGATACGCTCCGCGTCATGAAAGAGGAAAAATCGGAGGAGATCGGCGGCGTCATTCATTGTTTTTCCTACTCTGTGGAGATGGCAGAGGAATACCTGAAAATGGGATTTTATCTTGGCATTGGCGGCGTGGTGACGTTCAAAAATGCGAAGAAGATCAAAGAAGTGGTTCAGATGGCTCCGATGGAGCGCATTCTGCTGGAAACAGACAGTCCGTATCTGGCACCGGTTCCGTACCGGGGAAAACGAAATTCTTCTCTGTATCTGCCGTACGTGGTGCAGGAGATCGCAGAGCTCAAGGGAATTTCGGAAGAAGAAGTCATTGAGACAACAGAGAAAAATGCGGTCAGACTGTTTCGAGCAGAGGAATAGGAAGCGATACCAGAGGTGTTTCTTCTGTTTTATTTGTTCGGATCAATTCCGTCTGGCCGGACAAATTGAATAGGAGAAAGCGAAAATGGTTGATAAAACAATGATGGGCGACAAATGCGCCGAGCTGGTGCGCGCCGCGATGATCGGTGCGCTCGCAGTGACACTGGGAAACCCGACAGCCGTTTATGCAGCAGAAGAGGAAACGGCCGATCCGGGACAGATTGGAATTGAGATTGCAGGGGAAGCAGCCGTTGGGGCTGCTTCTTTTTGCGTGGAGGAAGATGCGGCGGAGAAGGCACCTGCGGAAGAGGTGACAGAACCGGAAGGTACGCAGAATGATGAGATGGAAGAGGAAAGTGGATCCGAGGGAAAAGAAGATGAGGCAGTCCCGGAGGAACCGGAACCGCAGGAGCCTGACGGCGGAGAGAATGCAGGAATGACGGAACCGGGAAAAACGGGCGAGACAGAGTCAGAGGGGCCGGAAAATGCAGAACCGGGAGATCAGGGAGACATGCCGGAAACACCGGGAAACAGTGAAATGGATGGATCGTGGCCGGGCGAAGGGGAAGATATTTCCAACGATCCATGGCCGGGGCAGGAAGAAATCGGCGGCGGAGATGGGGAGCAGATGGAACCGCCGGAGGAAGAAAACGGATCTGCAGGAAGTGATGATGCAACTGGTGGGGACAAGACGGCAGAAGTCTCTTCGGATTCTGATTTATCACAGTCTGCGGAACCGCCAGCCGCCGAGGCTGAACCCGTCTTTTCGGCAGAGCAGGAAGCTGAGCGCACGCGGGAAAGCTACAGTGAGTGGCAGGCGGCAGAAGCTGAAAAAGTCACGATTTCCCGTATGCCGTGGCTGTTTCATACGGTTGAAAAAACATATGCTATCGCCGATGTGAATTCCTGGCTTCACGTCCGCGAAGGAAAAGACACAAATCAGAAAATCGTCGGAATCCTGCCGAAGGGAAGCCTCTGTTATATTTTAGCGGATGCGGATTCTGACTGGGTTTATGTGGAATCCGGCGATGTCCGTGGATTTGTCTGCGCGCGGTATCTCCTGCGCGGAGAAGAGGCTGAAAAAGAGGTAAACCGTTGGCAGGAGGAAAGTTTTCCCATGGCGGAAATGTGGGTGAAGCCATGGAATAATAAGGCGTACACCTATACATATGCAACGACGAGAACACTTCTTTCTTTTGACGAAGCGCGCGGCGAGGTCCTGCAGTACGCGAAAAAATTCCTGGGAAATCCGTATGTCTGGGGCGGGACGAGTCTTACAAACGGCTGCGACTGTTCCGGCTTTGCCCAGCAGATTTTTGCTAATTTCGGGTATACCCTTCCGAGAACCTCACGCCAGCAGGCGAAAGCTGGAACACGCATTCCTGTTCAGGAAGCAAAGCCTGGCGATCTGCTGTTTTACCAGCGGGAGAGCGGGTTTATTTACCATGTTATGATTTATCTCGGTGATGGAAAAGTAATCCACGCTGGAAGCGAGGCGACGGGGATTCTGATTTCAGATTTTAACTATGAGAAATCGACAGAATTTGCTGTGCGGGTGATTTCGAAGGAAATGCGTGAGAGCAAAATAGAAACGGGAGATGTGGATAATGGGAGAAAAGAAGGAAACTCTGTGGATAACCAGACAACAGAAAACGGGAATGGTGGAAAACAGAAGGCGGGAGCAGAAAATGTGCAGAATACAAGTGCAGAAAACAGTACCGCAGGTGATCGGTTGGAAAGCGCTTCGGGAAAATATCTCGGCAATTTTAAACTGACCGCTTACTGCAACTGCGCCGTCTGCTGTGGCCGCTGGGCGGGCGGCCCGACCGCATCCGGAAAAATGCCGGTGCAGGGCCGGACCATTGCAACCGGCGTTCTGCCGTTTGGAACGAAGCTGAATATCGGCGGAAAAATTTATACGGTCGAGGACCGCGGCACGCCGTACGGCCACATTGATATCTATATGGAACGCCATGCAGACGCAGAGGAGTTCGGCGTGCGCTACGCGGATGTATATCAGTCAGAAGAAATCTGATAAAATTTGCCGATCACGGCGGCATGTGCATCCGTGCCGTGGCCGATATACGGAGTCCTTGCAATCGGGAGATCCGGTCCGGCCGCCTGGCGGACAAGCTGCGGCATATCCGGCGTCAGCTGGTCGCGTTCCATCTGGGAAAATGTTCCGAGGAGAATACCATTGATCTGTTCAAAGGCATGCATCATTTTCAGCTGGGACAGAAACGTAACCATCTGCGGAACGCCGCCGCCCATGGCTTCGAGGAGCAGGATTTTTCCGCGGAAATCCGGCTGAAAATCCGTTCCGGCGAGCTTCAGAAAACAGCGGATATTTCCGCCGATCATCACACCTTCCATGTGATCGCCCTGCAGAAATGTGCAAGGGAGGTCGAAGAGGCTGGGAGACTGCCCGGAAAAAGCGTTTTGGAACAGAGTGATCTGTTCGGCGCTGTGGTCGTACAGCAGATTTCGAACCTGATACAGCATCGACTCATTTCCAGTCGCAGTCGTGACAGCATTGACAATCGTTGTGAGATCACTGTATCCCCAGAAGCGCTTGCCGGAGGCGGCGATGACAGAAAAATCCAGATACGGCAGAACTTCATTCGCCATATCGCCGCCGGAAACATCAAAAATATCCGTGATTTCTGGGTCACAGTAAAGGTTCATCAATGCATCCGCCCGCTCCGCGCCCGTGCCGGAAAAGCCGGAACCGTTGTCGAAGAGGCAGGGGCTTAAAACAGGATCGAAGCCCAGCTTCCGCAGAATCTGACAGAAACGCGCCAGATCGGCGGAAAAGGAAGGATGCATGGGGTTGGAGCAGGCGGTAATACCAATTTTATGAGACATAAAGATTCCTTTCTCGGAGTAAAACAAGGAAAAATCTGCATTTTCGTGGCACACCGGTACAGCTTTTTCTTTGAATTTGTAAAGCAGATTTAGAGATCGCCGGTGTTTGCAGAATGCCGTTTTGGACAAAAATTATAAAGCTTTGAGGTCATCAATCAGTGTCTGCACTTCCTCTTCCGTCGTTGCCCAGCTGGTGCAGAACCGCGCAATATTTCCGCCGTCCGCGGATTTCCCCATTGGCTCGAAAATATAGCGTTTTTCCAGAGTTTCCTTCTGCGCATCGGTGAGAATCACAAACTGCTGATTCGTAAAACTCTCCACCCAGAATGGAATCCCCTGCGCCGCAAATGCTTTGCGGAGTTTCATGGCAAGTTCATCGGCGCGGCGTGTCGCAGTAAAATAAAGATCATGCCCCAGCAGGCAGTGGAACTGCAGTCCGAGCAGCCATCCCTTTGCGAGGACAGCGCCGTTCTGTTTCATGTAGGCTTTGAACCGCTTTTTCAGCGAGTCAGCTGTAAGCACAACGGCCTCACCAAACAGCGCACCGCATTTCGTTCCGCCGAAATAGAAAACATCTGTGAGAGCAGTGAGATCCTCGAGAGAAACATCATTCTTCTCTGATCCAAGCCCGTATCCAAGCCGTGCCCCGTCCACAAACAGATACATATCATACTTCCGGCAGACCTCGTGAATCTTCGTCAGCTCCTGCAGCGAATACAGCGTTCCCTGCTCAGTCGGAAATGAAAGATATACCATCTTCGGCTCCGTCAGATACTCCGGCTCACCGCCTTCATAATAAGCCGCCGCACACGCCGCAATCTGTTCCGCCGAAATTTTACCATCCGTATTCGGCAGCTCTAGAATCTTATGCCCGGTATTTTCAATCGAAGCCGCCTCATGGCAGTTAATATGTCCGGTATCCGCCGCAATCACACTCTGCACCGGCGAAAGCGCTGCCGCCGTCACAATAAAATTCGCCTGCGTCGCCCCCGGAAAAAAATGAACCGCCGCATCCGCACAATGAATCTTCTCCCGAATCAGCTCCGCAGCCTTCTCACACCATTCATCCTCCCCATATCCACCATAACTGTTCCCATTAATAGCCCCCAGCGCCTCCAGAATCTCCGGGTGCGCACCGTGATTGTAGTCATTATTAAATCGTATCATCAGTTTATGTTCTCCTTAATTTGAATTTGAAAAATGCTGTTTCCATTATACGGCATCTGAAGGAAAACAGCAATTGGAGAACAAAAAGAGAAAATGCAAAAAAATGCAGAAGGAGGATTATCTGCATCGTACAATATTGGAGCAAGATATTTTATCCGTGAAATTTTAAAACCCTTACCGGCAACGGAAAGGTCTTTGCTGGAGGCAAAAGTTCCTGCAGTAAAGCGTAGAACCTCATGTGTTTATGCGGATTTGAGAGACTTAATTTCAGAAATGGAACTGCGAAAAGCAGCATAAACACAGGCGGATATACCGTGGACTACCTGTTATGTGGAGACCTGCCGTATCCGGCATGGAAGAAGCGCGTATCCGCGCAAGATCTAAGAAACAGGCGTATCCGCCGATATTTTGTCTGCCGCCTAAAGCGGTCTGAAGCACGTAACTTTAGTCATGTGAGGTTCAGTTCGTATAAAAACAGTATCGGAAAATAAGAAAAGAACCGACAGAGAAATCTGAGAACTAAACTAAAGATTTCCCCGCCGGTTCTTTTTCTATGCATCTATTTTCATCCATTATATATTTCGCATTGACTTTTTATATACCGATTGGTATAATGATAACAGAAACACACATAAGAAACCTGCAAAATCCAACAAAATTCGTCAAAATTGCCAAAAACTCACGCAATTCGACCATCACACACAAAAGCAGACTTCTTAAATACAAAATCAACAAAAGCATTTTAAACCAAAACAAATGCCAACTCACACGTAACAAACAACCACCCAAACACACCGCGGCCAGGCGAACTCCAGAGAGCGTCCCTTCCGCAACAAAGAGGATTCAAAATGGACAATCGTCAGCTAATCATGAACTCAGCTCTGACCCTCTTCTACGAAAGCGGGTACGACGCCGTCGGTGTTCAGCAGATCGTAGACTCCGCCGGAGTATCCAAACCAACCCTGTACTATTACTTCGGCAGCAAACAAGGCCTCCTCGAAGCCCTGCTAAACGAGCACTTTCAGCCCATGGAACAAAAACTCATCGAAGCCTCCGAAACCGGGAAAAACATCCCCGAAAAACTGTACCGCATCGCGCGTGCCTTCTTCAACGGAGCCTCCGAAGACCCGAAATTTCATATGCTGATGATGGCACTGTTCTATTCCGGAAGAAAAAGCGAAGGCTTCCGCACCGTATACCCCATGATTGACCGGTTCTATCACCTGTGCGTCGACGTCTTCGACAACGCCAGCGCCGAACTCGGCAACATGAACGGCCGTCAGGAACAATTCGCCGTAGGCTTCTCCGGAATCCTGATGCACTACCTGATGATGACAGCAGGAGATCAATCCGATCTTTCCAACCTCGTCGTCCGGGACGAAGAAGTCTACCGTCTGGTACACCAGTTCATGTATGGAATTTACTCATAACCCAAAAACAAGGAGGACAAACAAAATGGCACCATGGTATGAAGAGGCAGAATTTTATCACATCTATCCGATCGGACTGACCGGCGCGCCGAGAAAAAATGAATCGGAAGAAACCGTACACCGCTTTTCCACACTGGAACAGTGGCTTCCGCACATCGCAGATCTCGGTTGTACCGCAATCTATATCGGCCCCTTGTTTGAATCAACCACACATGGATACGACACAAAAGATTACAAACAGGTAGACCGCCGCTTAGGCGACAACGCGGACTTTGCCGCATACGTAAAAAAAGCCCACGAACTCGGCATCAAAGTCGTCGTAGACGGTGTCTTCAACCACACCGGCCGCGAATTCTTTGCCTTCCGCGACATTCAGGAAAAAAGAGAACAGTCCCCGTACTGCGGATGGTACAAAGGAATCTGGTTCGGCGGAAACACCTGCTATAACGATGGATTCTCCTACGAAGCATGGAGAAACTGCTTCGAACTCGTCAACCTGAATCTCCAGAACCAGCAGGTCCGCGACTATCTCCTTGATGTCATCGACTTCTGGATCGACGAATTCGACATCGACGGCATCCGTCTCGACTGCGCCGACTGCCTGGATTTCGGCTTCATGGAGCAGATGCGCGCACGCACATCCGCCAAAAAACAGGACTTCTGGCTGATGGGCGAAGTCATCCACGGCGACTATGCGCGCTACATCGGAGACGGCCAGCATCTGCTGCACAGTGTCACAAACTACGAGCTTCACAAAGGACTTTATTCGGGACATAACGATCATAACTACTTCGAAATTGCACATACGATCCGCCGCGAATTTGACGAAAACGGCGGCATTTACAAAGGAAAGAAACTGTACAGCTTCGTTGACAATCACGACGTAGACCGTCTGGCCAGCAAGCTGAACGTAAAAGAAAACATGATTCCAATTTATGCGCTGCTGTACTTCCTGCCGGGCATCCCGTCCATCTATTACGGATCGGAATTCGGCATCGAGGGAAGAAAAGAAGGCGGAAACGACGATCCGCTGCGTCCGGCGCTGAATCTGGAAGAACTGGAGAAAAATCCGCCGGCAGAAAAACTTCCGGCATGGATCAAAACATTATCAGACGTCAGAAAAAAACATCCTGCAGCACGAACGGGAAGATACCGCGAACTCATGCTGACCAACCGCCAGTATGCCTTTGCACGCCTGGATGAGACAGACGCTCTGATCACAGCAGTAAATAATGATGAAAACCAGAGTGCGGGAGTCTGGATTCCTGCATCTTGCGACGGAACATGGAAAAACGCGGTAACCGGAGAAGCCATTTCTCCGGAAAATGGAAAACTTTTTGTTGAAGTACCTCCGTGCGGCTGTGTTCTGATTGAAAAAGAAGCATAAAGGGGATTTTTTCTATGAAGGAAACTGCGAAAACAACGGCAAAAACAACAGCAAAAACCAGAAAAGCGCCAAAAAAACCGGCGGGCTATCAGCCAAGATTTTCTGAACTGGATCAGTACTTATTTGGACAGGCAACCCATTACGATATTTTCCGGAAAATGGGTGCGCACCTGGACAAAAAAGACGGCAAAGTAGGAGCCTGGTTCACCGTATGGGCTCCGCATGCGGCGGAAGTATCTGTCATCGGCGAATTCAACGGCTGGGATGCCCATGCCAATGTGATGCGGAAAGTCGGCGAGGACGGCGTTTATGAAGTGTTCATTCCGGGCGTGACCGAGGGAATGATGTATAAATATTACATCCGCACACCGGACGGAAGAGAACTGTACAAAGCAGATCCATACGCATTTGCATCCGAAAAACGGCCGGGTACCGCGTCAAAAGTAGCGGAAATCGAAGGCTACCGCTGGGGTGACAGCGAATGGCTGACGAACCGCAAAAAATTTGACGTTCAGAAATCCGCGCTCTCCATCTACGAAGTGCACCCGGGCTCCTGGATGAAACATCCGTGGTCCGAATCCAACCCGGACGGATTTTACAATTACGTTCAGTTCGCACATTCGCTTGCCGATTACGTAAAAAAAATGGGCTATACCCACGTAGAGCTGATGGGAATTGCAGAGCATCCGTTTGACGGTTCCTGGGGCTATCAGGTAACGGGCTATTACGCACCGACCTCCCGCTACGGAACACCGAAAGAGTTTAAATATCTTGTTGATTATCTGCATAAAAATAAAATCGGTGTTATTCTGGACTGGGTACCGGCACACTTCCCGAAAGATGCGCACGGCCTTGCTGATTTTGATGGCCAGCCGCTGTATGAGTACGCCGACCCGAGAAAGGGCGAGCACCCGGAGTGGGGAACGAAGATCTTTGATTACGGCAAAAATGAAGTGAAAAACTTTATGCTGGCAAATGCGCTTTACTGGGTAGAAGAGTACCACGTAGACGGTCTCCGTGTCGATGCTGTTGCTTCGATGCTGTATCTCGACTACGGAAAAGAGCCGGGCCAGTGGGTGCCGAACAAGAACGGCGGAAATGAAAATCTTGAAGCCGTCGAGTTCTTCAAACACCTGAATACCCTGGTGCGCGGACGAAACAAAGGTGTCATCATGATTGCCGAGGAGTCCACAACGTGGCCGAAGGTAACGGGAAGCGTAGAGGACGGCGGCCTGCATTTCTCCTACAAATGGAACATGGGATGGATGCATGACTTCCTCGATTACATGAAGCTCGATCCATACTTCCGCAAATACAACCATAACAAGATGACCTTCGGCATGACCTATGCATTTTCCGAGAACTACATTCTGGTGCTCTCGCACGATGAGGTTGTCCACTTGAAATGCTCGATGATCAACAAAATGCCGGGCGATCTGGAGGAAAAATTCCAGAACCTGATGGTAGGCTATGCTTTCATGTTCGGGCACCCGGGCAAAAAACTTCTGTTCATGGGACAGGATTTCGGACAGCTCCGCGAGTGGAGCGAGGAACGCGAGATCGACTGGTTCCTGCTGGCAGATGAGGGGCATCAGCATCTGCAGACCTTCTTCAGTGACCTGCTGAAAATGTACCGCAAGTACCCGGCACTCTACGCGAACGACTGCGGCTACGAAGGCTTCCAGTGGATCAATGCCAACGACGGCGACCGCAGCATTTACAGCTTCGTCCGCTGGTCACCGACAGGAAAAAACAACCTGTTGTTCGTCTGCAATTTCACACCGGTCGAGCGTCCGGATTATATGTGTGGCGTACCGCGCAAAAAACAGTACCGCCTGATACTCGACAGCTCCGATATGAAATACGGCGGCCCGACCGAAAAACGCCAGGTAGCCTACCGTGCCAAAGAGGGAGAATGCGATGGCCAGCCATATCGGATTGCATATGCACTTCCGGCGTATGGTGTGGCGGTGTTCAGCTTCTAAAATAAGATAGCTACTAATTTTCATTAATATCATGACCGGCAGAGAACGAAAGAGATTTCTTAAATCTGTCGGTCATTGTGTTTTGTGTTCGAAGGAAAAGAGGTGTTGATTTGATGAAAGAAGAAAGAAAAGAGCCGATACAGATTCCGCACATCCAGACAATCAACGATCACATTTCCTATCTTACACCGACAGAACATCCACTTTCGGCAAATGTTGTGATCATCGAGGGTGATGCATTTTTCTGGGTATATGACGTGGGAAATCATCCTGCGGTTTCAGAAATTCTGCAGAAAAAGTCAGAACAGACAGGAAAAGAAATTCGGGTGATTTTATCCCATTTTCATCCCGACCATATCGGGAATCTGTCGGAGATTTCGTGCGAAGCGGTTTACCAGGGGAAAAATACGTTTCGTTATACAAAAACAGGAACTGTGATAGAAGAAGATACGTGGTTTCAGGACGGTGACGTGTGGTTACATTTATTTCCGATTCCATCGAGTCATGCCAAAGGATCGCTTGCATTGGAAGTGGATGAGACGTGGTGCTTTCTCGGGGATGCGGCATATGCGACGCAGAAAAACGGACAGACCGTTTATAATGCCGAGCGCCTGCTGGCAGAAATCCGAGTTCTGAAAAACGTGCGTGCGCCGCATTTTTTCCTAAGTCACAGCGAACCGTTTCAGCAGAACAAAGAGGATGTGCTGGAATGGATGGAAGCGATTTATGAGAAACGGAAACGAGATGAATCATATATAAAAACACCCCAGCGCTTATGACAGGGAGTCCTTCGAGGCTGAATCAGTTATGCCACTTCGGCAATTCACTTTCTTTCACCGAAACTGATTCAAGATCCATATTCGACCAATATGAGCCGATATCTGAACTTGTGAAGTATTCAAAATTGCCCGTGGAAGATTTCAGCTTTCCGTTCTTGACTCCATTGCAGACATAAACCAGTTCGTAGTTTGTCCCATCCGAAAGGTTAAATCGAAAACTGGTCACATCTGCGCCTGTGATTTCCTCGACTTGTTTGTCTGTCAATGATAAGTTTTCAAACATATGATACAAGTCTGTTATATCAGTTTTTGCAACGACTATTTTCTTTTCTGCTGATACCGGTGCTCCCGCATAGTGGTACATTTCGATATTTTCAACATCTCCAACTTCAAAAGGAAAGTCGATATGGACCGTTTCTTTGCTACAGCCGACCAGTACCATCATTAAAATCAGAAAGGATATCAAATTTGTCGCTTTTTTCATATCATTGCACTCCTCGTCATGTTTTTGACAGGTCAAGAGTTCAAAAATCCTCTTGCAAGCGAGCTTGCATTAGCTTTTTGAGCCTGGTATCATGATGATTTGAGTATATCATAGTTTAACCGAATCAAGCAAGTCACCTGCTTCCATTGCGCGAAGCAATAAGCAGGGGGTTGGGACTTACTTGATTCGGTTAAACAAACAAGGGAGATGAAAAAATGAATGAAATTATAGCTTTACAGAAATATGAAAACGAAGCACAACTTGCAAAAGAGCTGATTCGAGGCTTTTGGCTGGCTCATGGTGATTATGTTATAACCGACGAAGAGGCCGCGGAGAATCTTGCTGCCTGGACAGACAAAGGGCATGTGTTTTATTTTATCTTAAAAGAAGAGATCCCCATTGGATTTGTGCATCTCGGAAGCCGCGGGGCGGAAGTTGACTGGATCGAAGATCTTTTCGTACTTCCGGAATACCAGGGAAACGGATACGGAAGTCATGCGATTGCGCTGGTTGAAGCCGAGATAAAAAAGTATTCTGAATCTGTCTATCTTGAGGTAGCTGCACGAAATTTTGGAGCGATGAAACTCTATCATAGATTGGGATATCATTGCCTGAACACTGTGACGTTACGCAAAGATTTTCAACCGGAGAATTTTGAAGTGATTCGCAGCGAAGAGCTTTTGGGGTATCCGTTGGAAGTTAAGAAGTATATTAAGTAGAATCTCACGCCGATTTGCGCAGCAAATCCAGACCTCCCCACCGCCCGGCTCAATGTCAGCCCGGAAGTGCGTCTGTGTCGTCTGGGACTGTGCCCCAGGGCACAGTCCCAGGCGGCGCAGGTGCACTTCCGGGTGTCCGTTTTTTAAACAACCGCAACCCCCGCCATCCCCAGTACCGCCGCAATCGCAAACAGCACCAGCAGATGCACCGGATAAAACGCATAAAACGGATACTTCAGATTCAATCCTCGTTTTCCGTTATAAAAATGCACCGGGATCATAGCCAGAAAACAGGTGATTTCATTCAGACTCAACAGCGTAAGCACCGCACACCCGATTCCGATACAGTACATTTTATTCTTTCTCATATTATACATCAGCACAATCGTCAGAATTCCCATTGCACTGTAATCTGTCTTCAACAGCGTGGCCACTGCACAGGCTGCCACAATCACCAGCAGCTTGCCAACCGAAACCTTCCAGTTCGCCCTCTGCCATGCACCGGCATCTTTTTGCGCTTTTGAATCGATTTTCTGCAGAAAAATCATCATCACAAGGCCGATAAATAAAGTGAAAAAGACATTCTGATAATCCAGATAAAACGGTTTTCCCGCAAATGCCAGATCGAACGGGATCTCCGAAACCAGTGCAAAAATCCCAAGATTCAGCGCATACTTTTTCACATCATGCGTATGCATGAACCCTTCAATCAACAGAAAACAGAAAATCGGAAAACTGATCCTTCCGATTGCGCGCATAATCATATCCGCATAATAAATCACAGCTGTGTTTCCGGTAGAGAGAAATGATGCGCCTCCGTCCGAAGCGTTCACCGCATCCAGAAGACCACGGGAAATCAGGATTCGGTCGAAAAGTACAGCTGCAGTGTGGTCGATCAGCATACAGACCATCGCAATGATTTTCAAGGTACTGCCGGGAATTTTACCGGCGCTTTTTACGGGTTTCGCAGTAGTAGCTGCCATATAAAACATCCTTTCTGGAACGCAAACGAAAGGCAGACTGTGCAAGCCGTCTGCGGATCAGGTTCCTGTAACGACAAACAGCAGAAAATCCTGCTGTTTTGCCAGAGTTGTAATACTATGATTATACGTTCTGAGGAGGTTAATGTCAAAGAAAAAACAGTTCTGAAATAACGCAGAGTATGGTAGAATCTGCCAGTCGGGTAAATGAAAATAGAAAGCGTCTCCGGGCTCATCCCAAAACGAACGGGGCAGCGTACCAATTCGTAAACCAGAATTGGTACGCTGCCCCGTATTTTAAAATACATCCAGGTCTTTTCCGTTCACGACATATCCGTCATACCCTGCATCCCGGATTTCATCCAGAATCGCGGCATCGCGCCATGCCATCTCGGCGGCAAGGTTTTTGTGGTTATCCTGTACATTCATATGGTAAATCCGGTGATACGTAACGAGCAGTTTCGGATTTGCCTTTTTTGCAACACCGGCAAGATCCGTGCTTAACGTATGCACTTCCCGGTGGTATTTCTGCCATTTTGGTTCGCGGCAGGAGATTCCGGCGGCGTATTCCACTTCGTGCAGCAGGATATCACAGCCTTTCGATTTTTCTGCCACGAGATCCAGCGGAGCGGTATCGCCGGTGATGACGATTGTGCGGTCCGGTGTGGTGAATTTATAGCCGTAGCATTCCAGTGTTCCGTGGCTGACCGGAAAAGCCTCCACCGTAACCAGGTCATCCCGGTAGACAATGCCGGATTCAATTTCTGTTACCTCAACGCGGTAGCCGGATTCGTTTGCTTTTTCGAAACCGTGAATTCGGAAATCAATGTCGGTTTCATAGGCCTGTAAGATATGATTGGTCATGTGCTGTAAGCCCTTTGGCCCGAAAACTTTCAATGGAACCGGGCGTTCCAGCACCCACGGAGTAAAAATCAGATCCGGGTATCCTGCGGTATGGTCTGTGTGAAGGTGCGTACAGAAGGCAACGGTCAGAAGATCCGGCCGCAGGGCATCCACGCCGTTAAAATAGGCGGCTGAGGCCTGGCGGACAACGCCAGGGCCAAAATCTACCAGATAAGCACGGTCACCGACCACGACAGCGGAGGAAGGTCCGTTGGCATTCGGACACGCATTTGGTGTGCCGGTTCCGAGAAGAACAAGTTTTGTCTGCATTCTTTCTCTTTTCCTTTTCTTTTTTTGTTTCTGTTTATGTTTATGATTTCCTGTTACGATTTCTGCTTTTGCCTTATTTCTCTTCTTTTGATTCATTGTTTTTGGTTTCCGGAAGATGCTTAATGGAAATTCCGGTAAATCCATAGAAAATACTGAAAACCGGGGTCAGGTAAAGCAGGAATAAGTACGGGAAAAATGCCGACCATGCAACACCAAGTGTGCCGGCCATGTATACGCCGTAGCCATGCCATGGAATCATAGGACCAGCCATAGTTCCGGAGTCTTCGAGGCAGCGGGAAAGAATTTCCGGTGCAACCTTGCGCTCTTGAAAGACAGGTGCCATCAGACGGCCGGTCAGAACGTGTGCCATCGGCTGGGAGCAGCTGATGAGGCTGGTCACGTAACCGACAATCATCGTTGCCAGGATCATACTTCCATCGCTGTTGATTCTCTTTACAATCGCCTGAAGAATGTGATCCAGTACACCGAGTTTTTCCAGCATGCCGCCCATGCCGACAGCAAAGCAGATAATGGCTACGTACTGGAGCATGCTTCCCATGCCGCCGCGGTTTAAGATGGATTGTAATACCGGTTCTTCGATTGCGGTTGTGTAACCGTTGTAAGCTGTGCGGATGATGCCCTGCAGAGTATCGTGCTGCACAAAATAGGAAACAAATCCGGCAGCGAAGCTGGAAAGACCAAGTGCAGAGATCGCATTTACTTTGCAGAGGAGCAATACAATAATCAGGATGGCAGGGATCATGGTAATCCATCCAAGCTGGAATTCACCGTTTAAAGCATCGATGTAAACGGTAATGCTTCCCTCGGTATAGCTTCCGCTGGTCTGCTGGAAACCGAGAATAGTAAAAAGAATTAAGGTTATCACATATGTTGGAAGGGTGGTCCAGAGCATCGAGCGGATATGATCGCCAAGTTTGGCATCTGCAACGGCCGGAGCAAGGTTTGTGGTATCGGAAAGAGGACTTAATTTGTCACCGAACATGGCACCGCAGATGACAGCACCGGCTACCATGCCAGGATGGATACCCATGGCGTTTCCGATCGCCATCATGGCAACACCTGCGCTTCCGACGGAACCATAGGAAGTACCGGTTACAACACTCAAAATGGAGCAGAACAGCAGCGTCAGAGGCAGCAGCCAGGACGGGTTAATCATTTTTAAGCCCCAGGAAATGATGGTGGCAATGGTGCCACTCTGCAGCCAGGTGCCGATCATGACACCGATGGCCATCAGAAGGCAGAGCGTCGGGACGACCATACGGATGGCATCGTATGCGCCGGCAACAATGTTGGTGTAAGAAATACCGAAAATCTTACAAAACAGATAGATAAAAATCCAGCTTGCAAACAGGCCGATCATAGGACCGCCGGTTTTCAGGCGGATACAGACTGCGACGGATACGATGATCAGCAGCAGCAAAAGCAGTGACTGTGGCAGATTGAGTTTTTTTTCTTTTGTTCCACTCATAAAAAAATCCCCCATTCATAGGTAAAATGATTTGCCCATTCAACGCGTTAAAGTAGAAAAGACATGTAATATATTATAATGGTGAAATGCAGAAAAAGCAAGGGAAATTCTCTTGATTTTTTGTTCTATGGTTGCTATAATAAGCGTGAGTGTGGGGCGGAGGATAAACTTCGGCCCTTTTGCAGCTAACTATAAACGGAATCAACAAGATAAAGAGGTTAAATCAATGACAAGAATAGACATTATTTCAGGTTTCCTGGGCGCAGGAAAAACAACCCTGATCAAAAAACTCCTCGGAGACGCACTGAAAGGCCAGCAGGTTGTTCTGATCGAGAACGAATTCGGTGAAATCGGAATCGACGGAGGCTTCTTAAAAGATGCCGGTATCGAAATCCGTGAAATGAACTCCGGCTGCATCTGCTGCTCTCTTGTGGGAGACTTCGGCGCAGCATTAAAAGACGTTATCACCAAATATCACCCGGACCGCATCATCATCGAGCCGTCCGGCGTAGGTAAACTCTCCGACGTCATCAAGGCTGTAGACGGTGTAGAAAAAGAAGCAGGCGTAGCCCTGAATTCCGCAACAACCGTAGTCGACGTTATGAAATGCAAAATGTATCTCAGAAACTTCGGCGAATTTTTCGAGAACCAGGTTAAGAGCGCAGGAACCATCATCCTGAGCCGTACCGATAAGGCTGACACTGCAAAAGTAGAGGCAGCAGTAAAGATGCTCCGCGAGCTGAATCCGGAAGCACACATCATCACCACACCGGTTGAAGTTCTGGGCGGCAAGAAAGTACTCGATACGATGGAAGGTGCGATCATCAACCTTGAGCAGGTAGAAGAGGAAGAGCATCATCACCATCATCATGACCACGACGAGTGCTGCTGCGGCCATGACCACGATGAGGAGCATGAGCACCATCATCACGATCATGATGAGGATGAACATGAACATCATCACCACGACCATGACGGCGAGTGCTGCTGCGGCCACGATCACGACGAGGAGCATGAGCATCATCACCACGACCATGATGACGAGTGCTGCTGCGGCCATGATCACGACCATGAGCATCATCATCACCACGATGACGAGTGCGGCTGTGGTCATGAGCATCATCACCATCATCACGCAGACGAAGTTTTCACAAGCTGGGGTCAGGAGACTGTGAAGACCTTCACCAAAGAGCAGATCGAAGGCATCTTAAAGAAACTTTCCGAGGATACCGCTTATGGTATGGTTCTTCGGGCCAAAGGTATGGTAGCAGGCGCCGATGGACAGTGGATCTATTTCGATATGGTTCCGGAAGAGTACGAAGTACGTGACGGAGCACCGGAATTCACCGGAAGAATCTGTGTCATCGGTTCCAAATTAGCAGAAGATAAGCTGGCAGAGCTGTTCGGACTGTAAAAATACAAAGTAGCTGCGAAAATTACGGTCCGCAGGGTACCTGTGAATTGTAACGAAGCTGCCGCATCAGAAACAAAATCCGATGTGGCAGCTTTTTCCTTGATTTAGAGACAAAGCAAAAGGTACGCCCGGAATCTCAGCCGCAAAAGCAAGTGCAGAAAGATTCCGGGAGTACGTCAAAGACAACGGAGGTACAAAATGTACGAAGAAGACGAAGTAGAAATTCCGATTTATCTCATAACAGGATTTCTGGAGAGTGGAAAAACCTCTTTTATCAATTTTACCGTAGCACAGGAATATTTCCAGATTGACGGGCCGACCCTTCTGATCACAACCGAAGAGGGTGAGGTAGAGTATGACGAAAAAGAACTGCTCAAACACAATACAGTACTGGAAATCGTAGAAGGACCGGAGCAGTTTACTTTAGATTACCTGAAAAAACTGAACCGTAAATATCGCCCGGAGCGTATTATTCTGGAATACAATCCGCTCTGGAGTGTAAAAAAACTGGAAGAAATGGAGCTGCCGCGCGGCTGGGGCATTGTACAGGAGATTGTGACCGTCGATGCAAGCTGCTTCCAGATTTATATGCAGAATATGAAATCTGTTTTCATGGAGATGGCAAAAAATGCGGATATGGTTATGTTCAACCGCTGCCGTCCGGAAGATCCGCTTCCATCCTTCCGCCGCAGCATCAAAGTAGTCAACCAGGCGTGCGACGTTCTGTTTGAGAATGAAGAAGGCGAAATTGACAACATTTTTGAGGATCAGATGCCGTTTGATACCGATGCCGATGTGATCGAGATTGATGACGCTGATTACGGAATCTGGTATGTCGATATGGGCGACAACCCGGAGCGTTACGAGGGCAAGACTGTTCATTTCCGCGGTATGGTATTAAAGAGCAAGGATGTCGGAGCCGATTTCTTTGTTCCGGGTCGTATGGCAATGACCTGCTGTGCAGATGATACTTCTTTTATCGGCTATGTCTGCAAATGCGCAAGCGCCAAATCTCTCGTAATGGGTTCCTGGGTTGACGTGACTGCAACGGTAAAATGGGGCTATATGAAGGTTTACGATGGCGAAGGCCCGGTTCTGTATGCAAAAGAAATCAAACCGGCCAAGAAACCGGAGAGCGAACTGGTATACTTTAACTAAACATTGCCGAAGCATTTCAGCGAATAAAAGAGCAGGAAAAAGGCTGCTCTTTTGTTCGTGTTCTTTCTTTATGACAGATGGAAAAACAATATATCATTTTTCGGTGCGGCGAAGCAGCTATTCGGTTATGCGCAAGTAGCGAAGTGGATGGAGAATATCCGTTTTGACCGTGACGTGAACAAAAACTGCGCCGGAAAATGGTCTGATGACAGGAGAATTTATGTATATTATAGTAGGTCTGGGAAATCCAACGCGCCAGTACGAAGGGACGAAGCACAATGTCGGATTTGATACCATCGATTATCTGATCGATGAATATCAGATCCCTTCCTCCGGTACAGGCCACAAGGCTCTGTTCGGAAAAGGCATGATCGCAGGTCAGAAGGTTATCGTTGCAAAGCCGATGACGTATATGAATCTGAGCGGTGAGTCTGTGCGGGAGCTGGTGAACTATTACAAAGTGGATCCGGAGAGCGAGCTGATCGTGGTTTACGATGATATCAGCCTGGCGCCGGGACAGATCCGTATCCGCAAAAAAGGAAGCGCGGGCGGCCACAATGGCATCAAAAACATCATCGCCAATCTTGGCACCGACCATTTTATGCGTGTGAAGGTCGGCGTCGGTGAGAAACCGAAAAACTGGGATCTGGCGGACTACGTGTTAAGTCCGTTTACGAAAGACGAACGTCCCCTTGTAAATCTGGCGATCGAGCATGCGGCAAAAGCAATCGAGCAGATGCTGAACGGGGATGTGGACGCAGCTATGAATGAGTATAACCGCAAATCTGCAAACCCGGCAGAGTAAGGAAAATGAAAGCGTTATTAGAACCGATCAAAGAAATTGCCCGTTTTGACGAGCTGTTCCGTGATCTGAAAAAAGGAACCGCAGGTGTGACGGTGATCTCGGGCTGTCTGGAAAGCCAGAAAGCCCACATGATTGCAGGTCTCTCCGAGGATGCCCCGGTGCGGCTTCTGATCGCGGAAAATGAATTAAAAGCAAAAGAATTATATGAGGATTACCGGCTGTACGATGCGGAGACGCTGTATTATCCGGCGAAGGACCTGATTTTCTATCAGGCAGACATTCACGGAAATCTGCTGATCCGGCAGCGGCTTCAGGTGATCCAGGCACTTCTTGAGCGGAAGGAAGTTACCATCATCACCAGTGTAGGGGGATGTATGGACTTTCTTCTGCCTCTTGGCGTGTTCGAAAAACATTGCATCCATCTGCGCAATGACAGCGAACTCGATCTGGATAAAATAAGAAAAGAGCTGGTGCGGCTCGGCTATGAGAGTACCTTTCAGGTGGAGTCGACCGGCCAGTTTTCCGTCCGCGGCGGCATTCTCGATATTTATCCGCTGACGGAACAGAACCCGATCCGGATTGAGCTCTGGGGCGATGAGATAGATTCCATCCGAAGCTTCGATGCGGAGAGCCAGCGGTCGATTGAGAATCTCGAGGAGATCACAATCTATCCGGCATCGGAGCTGATTTTAACAGAGGATACGATTGCGCGCGGCGTAAAAGCTATAAAAAAAGAGGCGAAAGCGCAAAGCACAAAATTCCGCGACAAAATGATGACAGAGGAAGCGGCAAGGATCCGCCATGCAGCAGAGGAAATCTGCGACCAGATCGGAGAAGGCGAAATTCTGCAGGGAGCCGAACAGTATCTTCACTATTTTTATCCGGAGACCGTCTCGTTTCTTGAGTATCTGCCGGAGAACAGCCGCATTTTCCTCGATGAGCCGAACCGCATCATCGAGTGTGCCGATGCGCTGGAAGCAGAATTTCAGGAGAGCGTGAGCCACCGTCTTGAAAAGGGATACCTCCTGCCGGGACAGGCGAAGCTGATGTGCAGTACGGCGGAGCTTGTGGCAAAACTGAACCGCCGCGGCTGTGTTGCCGTATCGCTGATGGAGCCGCAGAAGGGCGAGTGGAATATCCGTGACGAGTTCAGTGTGACGGTGAAATCGGTTAATTCGTATAACAATCAGTTCCCGCTTCTGGTAAAAGATCTGAAATCCTGGAAAAAAGCGGGTTACCGTATTGTACTGGCGAGTCCGTCGCGGACGAGGGCGCAGCATCTGGCAGAGGACCTGCAGAATGAGGAGATTCCGGCCTTCTACAGCGAGAATGAGGAGCGTGTTCTGAAACCGGGCGAGGTCATGCTGATCCACGGCGCGGCCCGCAGAGGCTTTGAATATCCGATGCAGAAATTTGTGCTGATTACAGAGACGGATATTTTTGGAAAAGAGAAGAAGAAAAACCGGAAGAAATCGGAGTATTCCGGTCAGAAAATCCAGAATTTTGCGGATCTTTCGATCGGTGACTATGTCGTGCACGAGAGCCACGGTCTTGGTATTTACCGCGGTATCGAAAAAATTGAGATGGACCGCGTAACGCGTGATTACATGAAAATCGAGTATGCGGGCGGATCGAACCTTTATGTGCTGGCTACCCAGCTCGATACGCTGCAAAAGTATGCGTCCGGCGAAGCTGCAAAGGTGCCGAAGCTGAATAAAATCGGCGGTCAGGAATGGAATAAGACGAAAACACGGGTTCGCCATGCGGTAAAAAATATCGCACAGGATCTCGTGAAGCTGTATGCCGAGCGGCAGGCGTCATCCGGTTATCAGTTCGGAAAGGATACGATCTGGCAGAAGGAATTTGAGGAACTATTTCCGTTTGAGGAGACGGACGATCAGCTTGCGGCGATCGAGGCGACAAAGGCGGACATGGAGAGCAAAAAGATCATGGACCGCCTGATCTGCGGCGATGTCGGATACGGCAAAACCGAGGTTGCAATCCGTGCAGCGTTCAAGGCAGTACAGGAGAGCAAGCAGGTCGTCTACCTCGTTCCGACCACCATTCTGGCACAGCAGCATTACAATACGTTCGTTGAGCGCATGAAGGACTTTCCGGTGCGCGTTGATCTTCTGTGCCGGTTCCGCACGCCGGCAGAGCAGAAAAAAACGCTGGAGGATCTGAAAAAAGGACTCGTGGATATTGTCATCGGAACACACCGCGTTCTGTCGAAGGACGTAAAGTTCAAAGATCTTGGCCTTCTGATTGTCGATGAGGAGCAGCGGTTCGGCGTGACGCATAAAGAAAAAATCAAACAGCTGCAAAAAAATGTGGATGTTCTGACACTGACGGCGACACCGATTCCACGTACCATGCACATGAGCCTGATCGGCATCCGGGATATGAGTGTGCTCGAGGAAGCACCGCAGGATCGACAGCCGATCCAGACCTTTGTCTGTGAATACAATGAAGAAATGGTCCGCGAGGCGATTAACCGTGAACTTGCGCGGGGCGGGCAGGTTTACTATGTCTATAACCGTGTCCAGTCGATTGCGGATATGGCGAACACGATCCAGAAGCTCGTGCCGGATGCAAATGTGGGCTTTGCGCACGGGCAGATGAAGGAGCGCGAGCTCGAGAAGATCATGTACGGATTTATCAACGGAGAGATCGATGTGCTCGTGTCAACAACGATCATTGAGACAGGACTCGATATTTCGAATGTCAATACCATGATTATCCATGATTCCGACCAGATGGGACTGTCACAGCTCTATCAGCTCCGCGGCCGCGTCGGTAGGTCGAACCGGACGTCGTATGCGTTTCTGATGTACCGCAGAAACAAGATGCTAAAAGAAGTAGCGGAGAAACGTCTCCATGCGATCCGTGAATTTACGGAGATGGGAAGCGGCTTTAAAATTGCGATGCGTGACCTTGAGATCCGAGGCGCCGGAAATCTGCTGGGCGCAGAGCAGTCGGGCCATATGGAATCGGTTGGATACGATCTCTATTGTAAAATGCTCGCAGAGGCTGTCCAGGAGGCGAAGGGCATCGCACCGGCAGAAGCGTTCGAGACAACGATTGATCTGAATGTCAGTGCCTATATTCCGGACAGCTACATCAGCAACGAGTCTCTGAAGCTTGACACCTATAAGCGAATTGCGGCGATTGAAAATAAGGAAGAGTATGAGGACATGACGGAGGAGCTGACCGACCGCTTCGGGGAACCGCCGAAAAATGTACAGAATCTTCTGGCTGTTGCAGAACTGAAAGCGCTGGCGCACTGTGCGTATGTGACGGAGCTGAAACAGATGGGCGATTCGGTACGAGTCACCTTACAGCAGCATGCAAAAATCGATGTGGCGCGGATTCCGGAGCTGCTGCAGAAATACCGAGACGAACTGAAATTCCAGATGGAGTCGCTGGCGTTTGTCTACACGCCGCGGCGGAGAAATTCAAAGGAAAAGATCGATCTGCTGGAGAAGAGCCATGCACTGGTGGAAGATCTGCTGCAGATCACACAGGAGTGAAATACTCGCATAACCACAAAATCGTGTGAAAAAGGCGTGAACAGGGAAGAAAAAAGTTGCCCTGTATCAACAAAAAGGGTATAATAGGAAAAGCGTTTATAAAAATCGATGCAGGACCGGAAATTCGAACGTGTAAAAAGAAAAACTCTTTTTGAGCATACATTTCGCCCTGCATGAGGAGGAAGTAATGAAAAATTTAAAAGCAAAAGCAGTCTGCGTTATGCTGAGTGCTTCGATGGCAGCGATGGGACTGACTGGCTGCGGTTCCGACAATGTGGACGGAACAAAAACGGCAATTACTGTAAATGACGAGTCGATTACACTCGGACAGGCAAATTTCATGCTGAGATATCAGCAGGCAACCATGTACAATTATTATTCCAAGATGTACTCGATGTACGGAATGCAGATGCCGTCTGAGATGTACGACAAGGAAGGCGACGATGGAAAGACTACCGGGGAAACGTTCAAGGAGCAGTCTCTTGATACGATTGAAAAAGAGCTTCTGATGCGGCAGCACGCAGAGGAATACGGAATTTCCCTGACAGACGAGGAAAAACAGCAGGCGAAAGAGGCTGCACAGGCATTCGCAGATAAGAACGGTGACGATGTGATGAAAAAGCTGCACGCAACCGTTGAGGACATCCAGGATGCACTGGAGCTGTATGTTATTCAGACCAGAATTTATGATCCGATCATCGCAGATGTAGATACCGAGGTATCCGATGAAGAGGCAAAGCAGACCTCCATCAGCTACATCACGGTATCCACAGCAGGGACCGAGAAGGATGACGATGGAAAAACGATTGATTTGACGGACGAGGAAAAAGCGGCAAAGAAAGAAATCGCACAGAGATTCCTGGATCTCTTAAAAGAGTCTGAGGATCCGGCAACCGCATCGTTTACCGATCTGCGCAAGGAGCTGAACGATCAGTTAAATGCGGAGAATACCGCAGATTCCACCGATTCTGCCGACAGCTCCGATGAGAGCAGCTCTTCTTCCGATGCTTCCGACACAAGCGCATCCGACGCTTCAAGCGCGAGCACATCGAGCAGTTCCGCCAGCGATTCCTCCTCTGAGGTTTCTTATCTGACCTCTTCCGAGACATCCTTTGGAACCGGATCGGAGAAAGACGATGACGATACCTGTTCTCTTGGAGATAAAGTAGCGGAAGAAGCAGCAAAGCTGAAGGATGGCGAGTATTATGACGGTGTCATCGAAGGCGACGATGCATATTATGTGATCCGTGTAGATAAAGCATTCGACGAGGACAAAACCGAGTCCAGAAGACAGACTATCATTTCCAACCGCAAATCGGATAAGTACAACGATACATTGGATGGATGGGTAAAGGAGAGCGATATCAAGGTCGCATCCAACTGGAAAAAGCTTGAAGTAACGGACGCAGATCTGTATACGATGACAGTTGACAGCGCTTCTACAGATTCCACAGATGGAACCACAACCGACAGCACAACAACGGACAGTACAGCAACGGATAGTACAACGTCTAACAGCACGACATCAGGCAGTACCGAAACGACATCGACAAGCAGCACAGGCACTGATTCGACGTCTTCAAGCACTGCAGAATAAAAGCATACGATACAGGACAAACGGCAGCCGGATCCGGGAGAGGGGTCCGGCTGCTGTTTGTGTCTGAAAATATTTTTGAACAAAAAAAAGAAAATAATAGGGAATTTGTAGAGTAAATTGACAATAGTAAGAAGTTCATTTAAAATGAAATTACAACCAGAGTGTATCTCGCAAATTGCGGAAATAATTTTTCAGACACGCTCTAATGTTCAGGCGAAAACGATGTACCAGGAAAGAAGGTGGAGAAATGAAGAAGGCAGTAATTTCCGTACTTGTCGGTACAGCAGTACTGGCTTTCGTTGCGTGTGGAAAAAATGCTGCAACGGAAAACAGTTCCGATTCGGGTGTTTCAACGGTATCGGCATCCTCGCAGGTGGAAAATGGACAGAAAGCAACCCGTGTGAACCAGGGAACAAATTTGTCTCCGGGGTCACCGAAGAATATCCCGTCCGGTGGGGGGAACAGCTCGGGCAGGACACATCATTCGGAGACGCATCATTCGGAGACACATCATTCAGACGCGCATCATGATTGAGAATGTCGTGGTTTGCTGAACATTCGGGAACAGAAACAGACGAAGGGGTATCCAAAACGGATACCTCTTTTTTTACTTGTCGGGAAAACAATACAATGCTATACTGAACATGAATTTGACGCGAAAAGTGCGGCAGGTTCAGAAAAAACAGCCGGGATTTGTCAGTATACGCGGACATGTGCTGCAGGGAACTCGGGCAGAATGGAGAAAAGAAAATGACAAGAGAAGAATTTGAACAGCTTGCCGGAGCAGGTGTCATTTTATTGGATGGCGCAACCGGATCAAATCTGACAAAAGCGGGAATGCCAAAAGGAGTCAGTACAGAACTTTGGGTTCTGGAGCATCCTGATATTCTGGCAAATTTACAGAAGGCTTACGTGGAGGCGGGAAGCCAGATTGTCTATGCGCCGACCTTTGGTGCAAACAGATTGAAATTAGCGGATTATGGAAGAGAAAACGAGGTGGAGGAGCTGAATGCACGCCTGGTGGACATTTCGAAAAAAGCGCTTGCCGGAACAGGTGCGCTGATTGCGGGAGATTTTTCTACACCAGGAAAAATGCTGCAGCCAAAAGGCGATCTCTCTTATGAAGAGCTGCTGGAATCCTACACAGAGCAGGTAACAGCGGTAGCAAATGCAGGCGTTGATCTTCTGGTAGCGGAGACGATGCTGAGCGTAGACGAAACGTGTGTCTTTATGGATGCTGCACTTTCTGTCTGCGATCTGCCGATTATGTGTTCTCTGACGCTGGAAGCAGACGGTTCTGCCCTGTTCGGCGGAAACGCTGTGGAAGCAGTTGAGACACTGCAGGAAATGGGAGCATCCGCCGTAGGACTGAACTGCTCGGTCGGACCGGATCAGCTTGAGGCAGTCGTAAATTCCATGAAAAAAGTGGCAAGAGTACCGGTCATCGTAAAACCGAATGCCGGCCTGCCGAAAATCATGCCGACCGGTGAGGCAATCTACAGCATGGATGCGCCGACGTTTGCAAAATATATGAACATTCTGGTAGACGCGGGTGCAGGCATTGTCGGCGGCTGCTGCGGAACGACACCGGAGTATATTCGTCTGGTAAAAGAAATGCTGGATGCGAGAAAGTAAATCAAAGGTTACAATTCGCAGAAAACTGTGAGATGTAATGAATTCCCCTGTTGCGGACAAAATCTGTACAGGGGAATTTTTTTTGCGTTACCAGAAACTTCGTTGAATTTTCCGATAAAGTAAAAAGCCCTCCGGGCAGGATTCTTTCTTACAGAGAGCAAGACAAAACAGGTTTCAACGATCTGGTCTGATGGACAGCCCGGGTAGAGAAAAAAGATAGGAAGTCTGGAAAAAGACATGGAATTGTGGAGAAAAGTCTGGTAGAATACGTGTCGTGTGGAAAATCTTCCGTACAGAAAGGATGATGAAGGATGTATCAGAATTATATCTTTGATTTATATGGAACCCTGGTAGATATACATACGAATGAAAAGAAAGCGTATCTCTGGAAAAAAATGAGCCTGTTCTTCGGCATGAAAGGGGCCGCCTATGAGCCGAAAGAACTCCGGATGGCGTATGAGACAAAAATCAAAGAGCAGGAAGCTGCGCTTAAAATGGAATGCCGCGGCAGCCATGTACCGGAAATCGACATTGCCGATGTGTTCCGGCAGCTGTTTGAGGATCAAGCTGTTTCGGTAACGGAAGAAGAAATTGCAGATCTGGCGAAAATGTTCCGTGCGATTTCGATAGAAGAACTGAAATTGTTCCCCGGCGTGCCGGAAATGCTGCAGCGTTTAAAAGACGCAGGAAAGAAGGTTTTTCTGCTGTCCAACGCACAGGCGCTTTTCACCGCGCCGGAAATTTCCCTGCTCGGCCTTACGAAATACTTTGACGGAATCCTGCTCTCATCAGATGCCGGTGTGAAAAAACCGGATCCGGCGTTTTATGAGATGCTGCTGAAGCAGTATCACCTCGATCCGGCAGAATGCCTGATGACAGGAAATGACGATATCGCTGACTGCCACGGTGCAGCCTCTGCCGGAATTGCAAGCCGTTACGTGGCAACGCGCCAGTCACCGAAAATCAATGGTCCGCTGCCGGAAAACTGTGAGAAGATCGCGGCGATTGCAGAGTTGTTCTGATTAAAGAGCATTCAGCAGCACTCCTGAAAAAATAATGCGAAAAAAGGGGCTGTCGCACTACGTTCATTTTCTTAGTGCAACAGCCCCTTTTGCTTATGTCAGGAAAGGAATCCTTCAGTTTTTCCGCATTCCTTTATCCCACCGGAATTTCCGATAGCAGGCATAAATCAGAACACTGCATACCAGCCATCCCGCCGGATAACCAAGTGCAATCGGAATGATGGAATCAAATATATGAGACATCACAAACAGGTAAATCTGGCGGAACACGACGAAGCTTCCGAGCATTACGATCATTGGTGTTCTGGTGTCTCCTGCGCCACGCAGGACGTTGGAATAAACCTGGTTGACGCAGCAGAGAATGTAGAACGGGGAGAGCAGATACAGGAACAGGGTTCCGTAACGAATCACAGCTGCCTCCTGGTTAAACAAATAGACCATTTGCGGAGCGAAAATCAGCAGAGGAATCATCATCACAATGGTTACAAGCTCAGCAAGCAGGAATGCGGTTGTAGCACCCTTTTTTGCACGGTCAATGTAGCTGGCACCGACGTTCTGTCCGGTGAAGGTGGTCGAAGCAAGACCAACACTCATCATCGGCAGCATCATAAACTGGTCGATTTTCATGCAGGCACTCCAGCCCGCCATAACATCCGAGCCGAATACATTGATATAGGACTGCACGAAAACGTTGGAAACGGAAGTCACCATCTGCTGGATCGCTGCCGGCAGTCCGACGCAGACGATGCGGTACAGCAAAGACCAGTCCATGCAGAGCTTTTTCCAACAGATGCGGTACGGGCCGTCTGTTGTGGTCAGCACATACAGCGTCAGAACCGCCGAAAGGCACTGTGCAATAACGGTTGCAAGCGCCACACCCTCGATTCCCATGCCGAAGGAAACGACAAACAAAAGATCGAGCACGGTATTGACAACAGCGGAAAAAATCAGGAAATACAGCGGATGGCGGGAATCGCCGACAGCGCGGAGAACGCCGGAGCCCATGTTGTAGAACATCAGACCGGCAACACCGCCAAAGTAAATTTTAAGATACGTTGCCGACTCACGGATGACGTCGTTCGGCGTACTCATCATGCGGAGCATGTACGGTGTAATGAAGATGCCGAGAATAGTAAAGACAATAGAGAGAAAAAATGTCATCACCAGTGTCGTGCTGACGGTGCGGCTGACCTTTTCATCCGCCTTTGCGCCATAATACTGAGAGATAATGACACCGGCACCGGTGGAAAGTCCCATGAAAAAGCCGATCAGAGAATTGATGATCGGACCGACAGAGCCGACGGCGGCGAGTGCTTCCTTGCCGACAAAGTTGCCGACAACGATGCTGTCAACGGTGTTGTAAAGCTGCTGGAAGAGATTTCCGGCCATCAGCGGAAGCGAGAAGAGAAGAAGCTGTTTCCAGATAGAGCCCTGGGTCATATCGCGGGCTTTGCTCTTTTGTACTGTTTTCGTCATAGTAGTCCCCTTTTTTACGTTGATTTTACCTTCTTTTTTATTGTAGCACTTTGAAGTTGTGATGGAAATATCCATTTTTGACGTGATTTTCGGACTTTGTTGATATAAACAGCCGAAAACGGAAGTGAAAAGAATTGTTTCCGAATAAATTGTCTGGTATAATAAGAAACAGATGCGTAAATGCAAAAACGACAGTTGTTTCGAAGCCTGATGAAACGGAAGGATCGTGAAGATTTTGCAGCAGTTTTTGAAAACTGCGCATCACAGAATAGGATTGGGCAGAAAGAGGGTAGCTGAAATATGGGAGATTATTTTGTATGTAGTAAAACAGATCCGGTAGTGGAGACAAAGGCGGGAAAGGTACGCGGCTTCCGCCTGAATACGACGTATGCGTTTCATGGAATCCATTACGCTGAGGCGGACCGTTTCCAGATGCCACAGCCGGTGAAACCATGGAAAGGAATCAAAAATGCGCTGGCGTACGGCTATGTATGTCCGCTTTTAAAGCAGGACGAGCCGAACATGGAGGTGCTGGTACCGCATCGTTACTGGCCGCAGGACGAGCATTGCCAGAACCTGAATGTCTGGACACAGAGTCTTGATCCGGGTGCGAAAAAGCCGGTCATGGTATGGCTCCACGGCGGCGGCTTCAGCGCCGGCTCTGCGATTGAGCATGTGGCATATGAGGGGGATCACTTAAGCGAGTTCGGTGATGTCGTTGTTGTTTCCGTGAACCATCGGCTGAATATCCTCGGTTATCTCGATCTCTCGCCGTTTGGCGAAAAATACAAAAATTCTGCGAATGCAGGAAACGCAGATATGGTAGCTGCATTGCAGTGGGTACATGACAATATCGCGGCATTCGGCGGAGACCCGGAGAATGTTACGATTTTCGGTCAGTCCGGCGGCGGTATGAAGGTAGCAACGCTGATGAATACGCCGGCAGCAGACGGCCTGTTCCAGAAGGGTATCATCGAGAGCGGTGTTTATGAGGCAAAGGTTTATCAGAAAGAGGACGGAGACGGCACCGCGATTGTGAAGGCTCTGTTAAAAGAACTGAATCTGGACGAGTCCGAGGTGGAGAAGCTTGAGACGATCCCGTATTATGAGCTGTCAAATGCGTACAATAAAGTTGAGGCAGAGGTTGCTGCGAAAGGCTGCTATATCGGACAGGGACCGATGGAGAATGGCTGGTTCCGCGGAAATCCGATCAAGTGCGGATTTACGGATCACGCTAAAACGATTCCTGTGCTGGCAGGAACCAACATCGGTGAGTTTGATTTTGGACCGGTTGTGCCGGGAAAACATGAGATGAACCGTGAGGAACAGATTGCGTTCCTGACGAGAAAATATGGTGATGCAACGCCGGAGCTGATTTCTCTTTTTGAAAAAGCATATCCGGACAAAACAATTGTGGATCTGTGGTCTGTGGATACGTTCTTCCGTCCGGACACGATCGAATTCATTCGTCAGAAATCGGAGTTTACAGAAGCGCCGACTTATTCCTATCAGTTTACCTATGAATTCCCGATCGATGGCGGAAAAGCCGCATGGCATTGTGCCGAGATTCCGTTCGTATTCCATAACATCGACCGCATCGCCGTATGCAATGTCCCGGGCGAAACAGACCGTCTGCAGGAGCGTATGGCCACCGCCTGGATCAACTTTGCCCGCTACGGAAGTCCGGAAACCCCATCCCTCCCGAACTGGCCGGCATGCACCCCAGGGGATGAAGCAACCATGATTTTCGACAGAACCTGTGAAATCCGCCGCAACTTCGATCACGAGCTGGTGAAAAAATTGGTGGAAACCGAGTATAACCCGATGACACCGGTTGTGGAAGACGAGGAAGAGGACGCGTTCTTTATTCATTAATTAATTGACTCATAGCAATCCCAGAAAAAACAGCCAGAATGTTTTGCCTCAGTTAAAAACATTCTGGCATTTTTCAACTTATGCTAAATTGAACTTAAGGCAAGAATATCGTATGATAGAGGTAGAAAGAGAAAGGCGCAGGTGGAATATGGGAGTTTATCTGAATCCGGGAAATGAAAAATTTGCAAAAGCGGTTCAGTCCGAAATTTATGTGGATAAAACAGGGCTGATCGAGTATACCAATCAGGTGATTAATACTGTGCAGAGATATGTCTGTGTCAGCCGTCCGCGGCGCTTTGGAAAATCTATGACGGCGGATATGCTGACGGCTTATTATGGGAAGGAATGCGATTCCAGAGAACTTTTTTCTGGATTGAAAATTTCTCAAAATGCTGTATTTGCACAGCACTTAAATCAATATCCTACGATTTTTTTGAATATGCAGGAATTTCTGAGCCGGAGCAAGGAAATTGGCCAGGTGATTGACCGTGTTCGAAGAATGCTGCTGCGGGAACTGAAAAACAGTTATCCGGACGTGGACTACTTTGACGATACGGATCTGGTAGAATCGCTGCAGGATATTTATGCGGCAACAAAACAGTCGTTTGTCATTATCATTGATGAATGGGACTGTGTTTTCCGGGAATATCAGCAGGATAAAAAAGCACAGGAAGAGTATCTTGATTTCCTGCGGGATTTTCTGAAAGATAAGGTTTACGTAGCACTTGCCTATCTGACGGGTATTCTGCCGATCAAAAAATATGGAACCCATTCTGCACTGAATATGTTTGATGAATTTACAATGCTTGATCCAGGGCCGCTCGCAGAATATGTAGGATTTACGGAGCAGGAAGTAGAAGAACTCTGCGGCCGGTATCAGATGGATCTGGCAGAAATTAAAAACTGGTATGACGGCTATTCGTTCCCGGGAGAAAGTTCGGTTTACAGCCCGCGTTCGGTTGTCAATGCCATGCGATTCCGGAAAATCGGCAATTACTGGAATCAGACAGAAACATTTGAAGCACTACAGTGGTATATTGATCTGAATTTTGACGGCCTGCGGGATGACGTACTGCAGATGATGGCAGGGAAAAAGATTCCGGTGAACACGGGCAGTTTTACGAATGATATGACAACTTTCCGGACAGAGGATGATGTGCTGACACTGCTGATTCATCTTGGATATCTTGGTTATGAGGAACAGAATAAATATGTTTTTATTCCGAATGCCGAGGTACAGTCAGAATATGCCAGTGCGGTAACCGTTTCCCAATGGGGAGATATTTCAAAGGCACTGAAAAATTCCGCAGATCTTCTGCAGGCTGTGTGGGAAAAACAGGAAACACAGGTAGCAGAGGGAATTCGGCTGGCACATTTTGAAACGTCACAGCTTCAGTACAATGATGAAAATGCGTTGAGCTATACGATTTCACTGGCACTGTATGCAGCACGGAATTTTTACACGGTTTACCGTGAACTGCCAGGGGGAAAAGGGTTTGCGGATCTTGTTTTCGTACCAAGAAAAAGATACCAGGACAAACCGGCGCTGGTTGTAGAACTGAAATGGGACAAAACAGCAGAGGGTGCGCTTGCGCAGATTAAGGACAAAGAATATTGCAGAAGTCTGGAAGAATATCAGGGAAACTTGCTTCTGGTAGGAATTAATTATAATAAAAAGACAAAAGAACATGTTTGCAGAATTGAGGAATATCAGAAGTAAAAGGGAGAGAAGGTATTATGAATACTGAAAATCGTAATATTCGTTTTACTTCAACGGTAATTTGCAGGATCTTTTTGGGGATTTACTTGAAGATTTGCTGGTGGGAGAGAATCAGATTCTTGAGGGAAAGACGACAAGGTGGGAAGATGAGCAGAAAAACAGTCTGATCCTGTCTTTCCCGGACACGGATACATCGGAAGAGCGCGTTATTTTTCTGGGACTGGGAAATCTGGCTCACAAACAGATCGTAAAGGGTATTTTATTTCTGGCAGTAGAAATTGCGTATCTCCTGTTTATGATCGAAGGCGGTATCAACAATCTCTATCATCTCATCACCCTGGGCGGCCGTGCGCAGGAAGAGGTGTGGAATGAGGCCAAGGGTATTTATGAATATACCGGCGGCGATATGACAATTCTGTTCCTGCTCTACGGAGTAGCAACGATTTTTATTACGGTTCTCTTCTTTATGATCTGGCGTGTCAATATGAAGAGCGCTTATGAGGTAGAGTGTCGTGCAAAGGAAGGGAAACATATCAACACCATCAAAGAGGATCTGGAAGCACTCGTTGACAAGAGACTGCACTGGACCCTGCTGACACTTCCGATTCTTGGTATTGTGATTTTCACAATCCTTCCACTGGTCTTTATGATCTGTATGGCTTTCACCAGCTACAGTAAAGTCGGCGACCATCTGACGATTTTCCACTGGGTTGGACTGAAAAATTTCAGTACGGTTCTTGGCATGGGCAACTCGATCGGCAAGACATTCTGGTCTGTTCTTGGATGGACCCTGATCTGGGCTGTGCTCGCTACCTTCCTGAACTATATTCTTGGTATGATTCTTGCGATTGTCATCAATCGTAAAACAACCCGTATCAAGGGATTCTGGAGATTCTGTTTTATGCTCTCCGCTGCAATTCCGCAGTTCGTTTCTCTTCTTCTGATGCGTACGATGTTAAAGGACAACGGCCTGATCAACAACCTCTTGGTTCAGGCCGGTCTGATCAGCAGTCCGCTTCCGTTCCTGACAAATGCGACCTGGGCGAGAGCAACGGTTGTTATCATCAACCTCTGGGTTGGTATTCCGTTTACCATGATGCAGGTTACCGGTATCTTACAGAACATTCCGGGTGAGCTTTACGAGGCAGCCCGTGTTGATGGCGCAGGTCCTGTGACAATTTTCTTTAAGATTACGCTGCCGTATATGCTGTTTGTCACGACTCCGTATCTGATTACGACGTTTACGGGTAATATCAACAACTTCAACGTTATTTATCTGCTGACTGCAGGAGCACCGGTTCCGGTCGGAGCAACCGCCGGAAAGACGGACCTTCTGGTTACCTGGCTGTACAAGCTGACGGTTGACTTACAGTACTTTAACGTTGGTGCGGTTGTCGGTATTCTTACCTTTGTCATTCTGGCTGTGGTTTCACTGATCACGTACCGGAATACTGGTTCTTACAAGAACGAGGAGGGATTCCAATAATGAATAACAAAGAGAAAAAAACACACTCCATGAAAGCGCGCGGAATGATTTCCGATGTGATTGTACATGTGGTTCTGGCACTGCTTGCGATTGTGTGGGTGATTCCGGTTCTGTGGATTGCACTCTTAAGCTTCAGTACACAGAAGGGATCTTATGTTACCAGCTTTTTCCCAAAGGGATATACGCTTCATAATTATGTGCGTCTGTTTACGGATACGCAGGTTTTGGACTTTCCGCAGATGTTTAAGAATACGTTTATCATTGCTGTGTTCAGCTGTCTGATCTCTACGGTATTCGTGCTTTCGGTTTCTTACTGTATGTCGAGAATGCGTTTTAAAATCCGTAAGACTTACATGAACATCGCGATGATCTTAGGTCTGTTCCCGGCATTTATGTCGATGGTTGCTGTCTACTATATCTTAAAGGCAGTTGGTCTTTCGGAGGGATCAATGATCCGCGTGGCATTGATTCTGGTGTACTCGGGCGGTTCCGGAGCGGGATTCCTGCTTGCAAAGGGATTTTTCGATACGGTTCCGAAGGCACTGGATGAGGCGGCTTATCTGGATGGAGCGACGAGATTCCAGGTGTTTACGAAGGTGACAATTCCGCTGAGTAAACCGGTTATTGTGTACACGACGTTGAGTGCATTTCTGGGACCGTGGCTGGACTTTATTTTCGCAAAGGTTATCTGCAGAGCGAATGCGAAGTATTATACGGTTGCACTGGGTCTGTGGAAGATGCTGGAGAAGGAGTATATCGACAGCTGGTATACTTGCTTTGCGGCGGGAGCGGTTTGCATTTCGGTGCCGATTGCGATTTTGTTTGTTGTAATGCAGAGATATTATACAGATGGGCTTTCAGGAGCCGTCAAGGGATGATTTGTGGAGCAGCCGATGAGGGGTCGGCTGCTCTATTTGTGTGTGGGGGACGGATCTGACTCCGGCGCCGTGGCACCTGCCGCACAGACGGGCGCGGTGGCATCGACGGGCGGATGATGACGTGTGGGAGGAGGTGGATTGAGGAACCGAGGCTATTCGACAGGAAATCTGATGATTTCCCGTCTCAGAGCCTCTTGACTTCCGGCCTGGATGGCCGTCCGTCATCCTCACCCCACTGCCTCCCACGCGTGCATCATCCGCATGCCGCCGATGCCAATGCGCCCGTCTGCGCGGCAGGTGCCACGACGCCGGAGCCAGATCCTGGGGTTGAAGGACGGGAGGAGGGGCTGGATCTGCCCGGAGGGCAGATCGGCGTGAGATTGTTGTGTGTGGAAGGGGAGAGTGTGTTGGAGGACGGGGAGAGGGGCTGGATTCGCCCGGAGGGCGAATCGGCGTGAGTTTGTTGACTGGTGCGAAGTTTGGAGATAGAATGAAAAAAAATATTTCCGGAGTTTTTTGTGCTTGATTTTATGAGAACAGAAAAGTTCCGGGAACATATTGTGTGAAATTTGGAGGTTTTGCGGTATGGATAGGATTCGACTGAATGCTTCGGAGTGGATGGATTTTCGGAGTGGAGAAAAGAAGTGTTTTTTGCTGACAAACGGACTGGGAGGTTATTGTTCGCTGACGGTGATGGGGAATGCGGCGAGGAATGATCAGGCGCTGTTGATGGGGGCACTGAAGGCGCCTACGGTGCGGGAGCATCTGATTTCGAATGTCTGGGAGACGTTGGAGGTGGATGGAGAGGAAACGGAGCTGTTTTCACAGGAGTTTGTGAATCGGACGCAGAATGTGGAGGGGTTTCGGTTTCTGGAAGGATTTGAGATGGGGAGTCTGCCGGTATGGTTTTACCGGGTGAAGGGGATTGAAATTGAGAAGACGATTGGGATGGTTCAGGGGGAGAATACGGTTCTTGTCCGGTATCGGGTGAGAAGTGGGAAGAAGGGGAGTTTTTCGGTTCGGCCGGTGATGCGGTTTGCGGCGAAGGGAGAGCAGCTGCAGGAGGGGCAGAATTTTGCGGTGGACCGGAAGTGCATTGCGAGTAATGGTGTGATTCTTTCTTATGGAACGAATGGGGAGCTTCAGATGGAGAAGGAGAGGATCTGGAGGGATTTGTTTTTTGAGCAGGATGCGCGGGATGGAAGAGATGGCATCGGAAGTGCTGTCGTGAATCATCGGATTCGGTTTGAGATGACGGGAGACGGCAGGGAGCAGGTCTTTTTTGTTGTGTATAGTCTCGCGGATGATGTGGATAAGTGGGATGAGGAAAGGATTGCGCTGTGGATAGAAGAGGAAGAGAAGCGGCAGGAGGCGATTGCGGAAAAGTCCGGGATTTCTGATCCGGTGGGAAAGCGGCTGGCGGTGAGTGCGAGTCAGTATATTACGGAACGTGCATCGACAGGTGGGAAGAGTATTATGGCTGGTTTTCCTTATTTTGCGGACTGGGGGCGGGATACGATGATTTCGCTGCCGGGGTGCACGCTGGCAATTGGGGAATATGAAGAGTGCAAGAGCATTCTTCGAACCTTTATGGCATATACAAAAGAAGGACTGATGCCGAACCTGTTTCCGGAGGGGGATGCGCTTCCGATGTATAATACGGTGGATGCGGCCCTTTTGTTTTTGGATGTGGTGTATGAGTATTACCTTGAAACAGGAGATCTGGAGTTTGTGTGCGAGGCGTTTCCGGTGATGGAGGATATTGTGTTCTGGTATCAGAAGGGAACGGATTTCCATATTAAAATGGACAGTGACGGGCTGATTATGGCCGGGGGCGGTCTGGAACAGGTGACGTGGATGGATGTGCGGATTGACAAGGAGCTGCCGACACCGCGTCACGGGAAGCCGGTGGAGATTAATGCGTACTGGTATAATGGTCTGAGGATTCTGGAAGAGCTGGCGCCGTTTGTCGGAAAGGATGGATCGGCGTATGGGAAGCTTGCGGAGCAGGTGAAGAAGAGTTTCCTCGAAAAGTTCTGGATGGAAGAGGAAGGATATCTGAAGGATGTGCTGAACGGCACGTATGAAGAGAAGCAGTTTCGATGCAATCAGGTCTTTGTGCTGGCGCTTCCGTTTCAGATGATGAGTCAGAAGCAGGGGCAGCGGATCTTACAGGCGGTTAAAGAAAAGCTGTATACGACAGCAGGACTGCGGTCATTGGAGATGGAGGATCCGGCATTTCATCCATGGATCGGCGGAAGCCAGCCGGAGCGTGACAGGGCATATCATCAGGGGACAGTCTGGGGATTTCCGCTTGGGGCGTATTTCCGTGCGGTGCTGAACTATTTCCCGAAGGAGGGAAAACAGGAAGTGCGCCGCGGACTGGACCGTCTTGCGAGCTGGATGCAGGAAGGATGCCTGTTTCATCTGGCGGAGATTTATGATGGTGCGGCGCCGGTGATGTCGAAGGGCTGCTATGCGCAGGCGTGGAGTGTCGGAGAGATTCTGCGGGTTTACAAAGAAATGGAGGGAAAGAAGATGAATGCGGTGGTGAAAAGAACGCCGGCGGAGTGGAAAAGCTTTTTTGAATCGGAAGAATTTGTGGAAAACTTTACGTATGAAGGGGATGACCTCGGTGTCTCGGTGAAGAAGAGCAGGGAATGTGATGGAAACTGGCAGATGCCGAAAAAGGATGAGCAGTTTGTGACAGAGTGGAAGCTCTGGGCGCCGACAGCAATGGAGGTTTCGCTGGAGCTGTTTTCACGTGGCAGCAGCCGGGAGTACGGGGACCGAAAAATAGCCTCGATTGCGATGACGCGCGGCGAAAAGGGTGTCTGGAGTTGTGCATTGCAGGGAGCGCGGTATGGAACGTATTATACGTATCACATTCTGCACTCAGATGGCGTTTTTGATACGGTCGATCCGTACGGCGTGGCTTCCGGTGTTGATTCGGAGCGGAGTATGGTAGTAAATCTTGCAGAGACGGACCCGGTGGGCTGGGAGCAGGATAAAAGACCGGAAATCCGGCCGGAGGACCGCTGTGTGTATGAGCTTCATGTGAAGGATTTTTCAAGCGATCCGAATTCCGGTGTTTCGGATAAGCACCGTGGAAAGTTTCTGGCATTTACGGAAGAAGGCACAACACTGAATGGAGACGGAATTCATGCGACAGGGCTCGATTATCTGAAGTCGCTTGGCATTTCTCATGTGCATCTGCTTCCTGTTTTCGATTTCGGAAGTGTGCCGGAAGACGATGCGGAAGCGTTCAACTGGGGCTACGACCCGGTGCAGTACAATGTGCCGGAGGGATCCTATGCAACCGATCCTTTCCACGGAGAGGTACGTATCCGGGAAATGAAGGAAATGGTTCAGGCACTGCATAAAGCCGGCATCGGCGTGATTATGGATGTGGTATACAATCATACGTATAATCTCGATTCGCCGCTTCAGAAAACAGTTCCTTATTATTATTACCGTGAATGGGAGGACGGCACGATTTCCAATGGCTCCGACTGTGGAAACGAGACGGCAAGTGAGCGGGAGATGTTCCGCCGCTTTATGGTTCACTCGGTTTGTTACTGGGCGAAGGAATATCATATCGACGGTTTCCGCTTCGATCTGATGGCACTGCATGACACGGAGACCATGAATGCGATCCGCACAGCTCTGAACCGGATGCCGCGCGGCGAGGAGATTCTGGTTTACGGTGAACCGTGGAAAGCAGCGGCAAGCGCAATGCAGGAGGGATATTTCCCTTCGGATAAACAGAATATCGGAAAGCTGATGGATGGCATTTCCATGTTCTGTGACGATACGAGAGATTCCATCAAGGGAAGTGTTTTCATTGCCGCAGAGGGAGGCTATGTCAATGGAAAAGAGCGTCTTTCCGCAGGAATACTTTCTGCGACAGATGGCTGGATGGACGGAAAAGGAGCCTACGAGCCGCGCAATGCGAGCCAGCTGATTCCGTATGTGTCGGCACATGATAATTATACACTGTGGGATAAATTAAAACTGTCCGATCCGAAGCGGAAGGAGGATGCGGAGCCGGATTTTGGCAAGATGGATGAGCGGACGCTTTCGATGAACCGTCTGGCGGCGGGCATTGTGATGACCTGCAAGGGAATGCCGTTTTTCCAGGCGGGTGAGGAATTTGCGCGCACGAAGCATGGCGAAGGAAACAGCTTCAAATCGTCGTGGCAGCTCAACAAAATTGACTGGACACGCGCCTTAGAGCAGGAAGAGCTGGTGGACTATTACCGTGGTCTTCTCGCTCTGCGCCGAAAATTTCAGGCATACGGAACGTGCGAGCCGGACTGTAAAAAGACATTTTTCCGTGAAAACCAGATCGCAGGTTACGAACTGGAATACCCGGATGGCCACGCAGTCTGCGTCTTCTACAATCCATGGGAAAAAGAAGCTTTGCAGAAACTTCCGGAAGGAAACTGGAAACTGCTCTGCGATGGAAAACGCTGCGCAGAGGATGGAGCAGAGATGAAAGAAAGCATGATGCTTCCGGCAAAATCGATGGTTCTGCTGGCGCGGGAGTAAAATTGTAAATTTTGTCCCTTTTTGTCGGAATGCTGTCTGCGGAAACGGGCATCGATCATTCTGCCAGGCGGCGAGCGGGAATCAATTGTTTTTCGTTTAACAGAAAAATGCACTGTGGAATTGTCCGACGACGTTCCACAGTGCATTTTTATGTTTATGTGAGCAATGAGTCAGGATCTGTGCTTACACGAGATCCTGGCGATATCTAAGAGTTCGGATCATTATTCGTCCACAACTTCCAGTACATCCATCGGGCAGGCTTTCGCGCAGATACCGCAGGCGATACATTTGGAAGCCGGATTTCCCTCGGTTTTTACGATCAGGCCAAATGGACAGGCCTTCGCACAGGCTCCGCATCCCGTACATTTTTTCTTGTTGATCATGTAAACGCCCTTCGGGTTCTGGGTAATGGCGCCTTCCGGACAGGCCTCGGCACATTTACCGCACTGCGGACAGGCGATCGGGCGGACAGCCTTTTTCTCTACGATCTGCAGACATGCCTTGTCCGGATCAAATACCTTATAAAATGCCTCAGAACATGCTCCCACACAGGCAAGACAAGCCATACAGGTGCTGCCTTTTTTTACTTTCAGTTTTTTCATTTTGTTTTATCCTCCGCTTAAAGATGTTGTTTTTCCTATTTTACCATTTTTGAACTTTTTTCTCAATGATATTTCCGGAATTTGCCATCTTTTTCCTGCTTGCGGTTTTGCTTCCGTTTCGCATGGCTTTGCACAGATACAAAAAATCTTAAGAAAGCAGACGGAAAAAAAGCAGTTTTTCTTCGGAAAATATACAAAAAGAAAAATCGGAAATTTGTTATGATGAAAAGGAAGAATGTACTCTCAATCATCTCACAAAATCAGGCACAGAAAGATTTTGGGAGTACACCATAAGATCGGGAGGGGGATTTTTCATGATCCGTGAAAACAATACACTGGAATGGCAAGAGACAGCAGAACAAAAAAGAATGACACAAAGAAGGATAATACAAAGAAGAGAAAGAGCACGGAGACGAAAAAGAAAGGTATGGCGGATCCGCGGGCTGCTATTGCTGTTCGGCTGTCTTCTGTTTTTGGGCGGTGTGCGGCGCTTCCGGCAGAATCCGATCCAGCGGTATGCGAAAGCAAACGGCATTTCAATGGATCAGTACCCGGAGGAGCTGTTGTCGCTTTACGAGAGAAACAATGAGACGGAGACGTTCGTCGAAGAATATCCGTTGAAAAAAGAGGAGGAGCCGGAGATTGACCTGAGCGACCTGTCATCCGCATCGGAGGTTCCGCTTCTCTTGCAGTGGGATCAGAGATGGGGCTATCACCGATATGCCGGTGAAGTGATGGGATTAAGCGGCTGCGGACCGACAGCACTTTCCATGGTTGCCATTTTCATGACCGGCGATATCACAAAAAATCCGCGCTGGGTCGCCGATTTTGCCTCACAGAACGGCTATGCCGTAGACGGCAGCGGAACCGCCTGGTCTCTGATGCTGGAAGGAGCCCGGCAGATCGGCCTTTCCAGCAAAGAAATCCCTGTGGAACGGGAACGGGTGGAAAACAACCTGCAGGCCGGAAACCCCATCATTGCCCTGATGGGACCCGGGGAGTTTACCAGCAACGGTCATTTTATCGTTCTTACCGGATTGCAGAATGGCAGACTGAAAATCAACGACCCAAACAGCAGAAAAAATTCCGAAAAAACCTGGGATATCGATCAGGTGCTGGAACAGACAAAAGCGGTATGGGTATATTACAAATAATAAAATAGAAGACATACCCATCAAAGCCTCCGAATACACTGTAAAAACAGCGTCTTCGGAGGCTTTTTGTGAGGGACTATATCGAAGAGCGTGCTGTGGAGACAGCAATTTACATGATTGAGACGAAAGCGACCGTACGGCAGACGGCGAAAAAATTCGGAGTGAGCAAAAGTACCGTGCATAAGGATCTGACATCACGTCTGGTACAAGTGAATCCGGGTCTGGCGGCAGAGGCAAGGAAAATTCTGGATGTGAACAAGTCTGAACGCCACATTCGCGGCGGCATGGCAACGAGAGAAAAATATCTGCATCAGAAGCAGAAGTGAACGAAAGTGAACCAAAGAAGCTCTTTCCTAATTGCCTCAAATAGGGTATGATAGAGAAAGAAAATTACGAAAACAGAGGGAATTTTATGAACGATTATATCCTGGAAGTCTGTGTGGACTCGGCGGAGTCGGCGCTTGCGGCGGCAAAAGGCGGGGCAAGCCGGCTGGAGCTGTGTCAGAATCTGGTGATCGGCGGAACAACGCCGGGTTCGAAGCTGTTTGAGGTGATCCGCAGACAGACAACCATTCCGATTCATGCATTGATCCGCCCGCGGTTCGGGGATTTCTGCTACACCCCATATGAATTAGAAGAAATTCGCGAGGAAGTTGCGATGTATCGCGAACTCGGTGCAGAGGGCGTTGTGATCGGCGTGCTGAAAGAGGATGGAACAATGAATATGACAGCGATGGAACAGCTGATGGAGGCGGCAAACGGCATGTCTGTGACGCTGCACCGCGCGTTTGATGTCTGCCGCGATCCCAAAGAAGCGCTTGAGCAGGCGGTATCGCTTGGTATGAACACCATTCTCACCTCCGGTCAGCAGAACAGTGCGGTAAAAGGAGCAGAGCTTCTCGCCGAACTGCAGCGCCAGGCGGCGGGACGCATCCGTATTCAGGCGGGCGGCGGTATTTGCGCGGATGCGATCCGCGAGCTGTATCTGAAAACCGGCGTGACCGCCTACCACATGTCCGGAAAAATCGAACTGGCGAGCCCGATGCAGTATCGGAAAGAAAATGTGAACATGGGACTTCCATCCTTAAGCGAATACACCCTCTACCGCACCGATGTTAAAGCCGTGCGCAGCGCGAGAGCGGTACTGGAAGAACTTTAAGAAAATAAAAAAAGAAAAGAAAAGGACATAACATTATTATGAAAGCAAATACCATCAGCGGCCAGCGGCAGTATGCGTTCGTCAGCCAGTTTAACTACATCCGCGAAGCCGGAACGAAAGGCGAAGAAAAAGCAGCCTGCCGGATCGAAAAAGAACTTTCTGAAATCGCAGAAAAATGGGGGCAGGGCGAATTGCAGATCCGCCGCGAGCCGTTCGAGATTGAGACATGGCAGGTTGACGAAGCTGTCTTTACGGTCACAGAGCCATATGAGAAAACATACACCGTCCGCGGCTGCTTCGCGGCAGCCAATACCGCTCCGGAAGGCATGGAGGCACCATTCCTCTACGTAGAAAACGGCGACCCGGTCAGCCTTTCCCATGCAGAAGGGAAAATCGTCCTGATCAACGGCGGTGCCAATGCAGAAAACTATGAAAAACTGGAAAAAGCAGGAGCCGTCGGATTTCTGATCCTGACCGGAACGCCGCTGGACAAAGACGAGGACCGCCTGCCGGACTACCGCACCCTGCGCGGCGTAAAAAATCCGAAACTGCCGTGCGCCGTCATTCATTATCTTGATGCGATGGAACTGGTAGAACGGGGAGCGAGCTGTGCACGCCTCGTTTTACAGCAGAAAAAAATCAGGAGAACGTCGAAAAATATCATCCTGCGCATCACGGGAACCGAGCAGCCAGAGGAAATCCTGACGCTGACGGCTCATTACGATTCCGTTCCGCAGGGACCTGGTGCATACGACAACATGGCGGGCGCAGCGATCATCATGGAGCTGGCACACTACTTCGCCGAAAACCGCCCGAAACGGACACTGGAATGCATCTGGTTCGGCGCGGAGGAGCTGGGTCTCTGCGGAAGCCGGGCATATGTGAAAGCGCACGAAGCCGAGCTGGCGCAGCACCGCTTCAACATGAACGTCGACCTCGCCGGACAGGCCATCGGCGGAACCGTGCTTGGCGTGGCAGCAACGAAAGAGGCATGCGACGCGATCATGGAGCACTTAAAACAGGCGGACAAAGGCGTATCGCTCATCAACAACATCTGGAGCAGCGATTCCAACACCTTCGCATGGAAGGGCATCCCGGCGATGACGCTGAACCGCGATGGTTTCGGCATGCACACCTGCCACGATACGATCGACTGGATCTCCGCCTGGTCACTGAACCGGAGCGCCGGTGTCCTGGGCGAAATCGCCGAGTATCTGGCGGATGCAGAACCATTTCCATTTGAAAGAGAAATCCCGGCAGACTTTGCGGAGAGATTAAAAGTTTATTTTGGAGAATAAAAAGGAGAGAAGATCATGAGCAAAAAACCAGTATTAGTCATCATGGCAGCAGGAATGGGAAGCCGTTACGGCGGATTAAAACAGATTGATCCGGTTGACCCGTACGGAAATATGATTATCGACTTTTCCATTTATGATGCAAAACAGGCAGGCTTTGAGAAAGTCATCTTTATCATCAAAAAAGCCATCGACGAGGCATTCCGCGAGGGCATCGGCAAGCGAATTGAGAAATACATGGATGTAGAGTATGTTTACCAGGAACTCGACGTTCTCCCGAAAGGCTACGAAGTGCCGGAAGGCCGCGTCAAACCGTGGGGAACCGGTCATGCGATTCTCTGTGCGGCAGAAGCCATCGACGGCGCACCGTTCGCCGTCATCAATTCCGATGATTATTATGGAAGAACGGCATTCGAGGAGATCTACCGCCAGCTGACAACCGAGCAGGACGGCGCGACCTATCAGTACGCGATGGTTGCCTACGACCTGTACAAAACCCTGACCGACAATGGCCACGTAGCCCGCGGCATCTGCACCGCAGACGATCAGAATCACCTTGTCGGCATTCATGAGCGCACAAGAATCGAAAACCACGGCGGACAGGCCGAATACACCGAGGATGACGGCGCAACCTGGACTGGACTGCCGCAGGGAACCGTCGTTTCCATGAACCTCTGGGGCTTCACACCGAGCATTCTGATCGAGCTGAAACGCCGCTTCCTGCCGTTCCTCGAGGATGTATACAAAACCAACCCGTTAAAAGGCGAATACTTCCTGCCGTTCGTTGTCGATGAACTGCTGCAGGAGAAAAAAGCGGAAGTCACCGTACTCCGCTCCTATGATAACTGGTACGGCGTAACGTACAAAGAAGACAAAGAAAATGTCATGGCAGCACTGCAGAAATTAAAAGACGAGGGCCGTTATCCGCAGAAACTGTGGGAAGAATAACAAACGAACGGTACTGGGAAATTTTCTCCATGAGCGCATCTTTCGCAATGAAAAGAAATCCTGTATAATGGATGGAAGGAAATGCAAGGAGAATACCAATGGATACTTTATATATTGTAATACCAGCCTATAATGAGTCGGAAAATATCAAAAGAACGATCGAGGAATGGTGTCCCGTCGTGGAGAAGCATAACGGCGGCGGTGCGTCCCGTCTTGTGATCATCAACGACGGAAGCCGCGACGATACGTATGAAATTGCTTCAGCAGAGTGCGAAACCCACCCGTTGCTCACCGTGCTGACGAAGCCAAACGGCGGCCACGGTTCCACCGTTCTGTGCGGCTACCGCTATGCACTTGAAAACGGTGCGGACTATATCTTCCAGACCGATTCCGACGGTCAGACCGATCCGGCGGAGTTCGAAAAGTTCTGGCAGATCCGCGAGGGCTACGACGCCATTTTCGGAAACCGCACAAGCCGCGGCGACGGCTTTTCCCGCGCTGTCGTGGAAAAAGTGCTGTGCGCGGTGCTCTGGACCTATTTCCACGTATCCGTGCCGGATGCAAATGCCCCGTTCCGTCTGATGAAAACAGACTACGTGGCCGAGTATCTGCCGCTGATGCCGGAAAACTACAATCTGCCGAACGCACTGCTGACTGCCTTCGGAGCGTATTTTCACCGGAAAATCCGTTTCATCCCGATCAGCTTCAAGCCGCGTCAGGGAGGAACAAATTCCATCAACATCCGTAAAATTGTAAAAATCGGCCGTCAGGCGCTGCACGATTTCTGTGAGATTCAGAAAGCGGCTGCGAAAAAAAGAGGATAAAAAATAATATAAGAGAAGGAACGTATCCCATGTTTCATGAGATACGTTCCTTCTTTTTGTATGCTTATTTTTTATTATGGACCTTATTTTTAATAGAAGCGATGCGATCTTTTCTGATTCATGGAATCCTTTAGTGCCAGAAGTGATTCGATCAGGATCAGAAGCAGGATCACAGCGATCATGACTGCGAGGATCTGATTTGTTCGCTGATGGAACCAGGAGCCGATTCCTGTGTGTGCAGTCTGTGTATTCTCGGTCTGTGCGGCATTTTCAAGAGCTGCAGTTTCCGAAGTAATAATCTGTGCATCCGGGTCTGTTGTTCTGACAGATGGTACAATCTGCGTTGCGGCTGGAAGCTGGCTGGAAGAAGTAACAGCGGATGCGGTAACTTCCGGGTGGATGGTGGAAAGATCAACTTCTTCGTCTTCTGTAACAACTGCGCTGGCAATCGGTTCTGCTGCGATCGGTTCGGATGCAGGAACCTGTTCCGGTGCGGTTTTGGATGCAGGAGCTGCGGTTTCCGGAAGAATATTTTCCTGTGCCGGCTGTTCCGAAGCAGATGGCTGTACCACGGTCGGGGTTTCTGCCGGTGCGGATGGCTGTTCCGGAACGGATGGTTCTGGAGCGGCCGGTTCTTCCGGAACTTCCGGTGCAGATGGCTCTTCTGGAAGAGATGGCTCCGGGTCAGTTGCCGGTGTTTCCGGGATTGCGGTACAGTAAACAAGAGAAGTCATCGCCGCCGAAGAATCCGTAATCACAACGGAACCACCATTGGAAACGGCCTGTCCATTAACATAGAAGGAAATCTGATCCATATCCAGTGTGTAGCCAGGTTCCGTAACCATCGATACGGAGAACGTTCCGTTTACTTCCTCGACCGGTTCGCTGTTCTGATACAGGACATAGGAACCATCATCGGAAAGATATGACATGGTGACCGGCGCATCCATTGTGGAATCCTGAAATGTCAGGGCAGCATCGGTAAAAGCAAGAGCCGCCTGATCGGTGTTCAGATAGAATTCCAGGTTCTGTGCATCGTAATGGGTGAAGTGAATGGTAATTTCACCGGCGTCTGTATTTTCTGCACTTGGAACTGTCTCGGCTGCTGCCGAATACGGAGCGGAAAAAAATAATCCGGCCGCCAGGAGGCCTGCCATTCCGAATCTCAGAATCAAATTTCCTGTGTGTTTTTTCGTTGTCTGTGTGCTGTGTAACATATGACATCCTCCTTTCACCTGATCGGTTTCTAATGTCGGTCTGTTTTATTTTCCTGCGGTAAGTTTCAAGTATAAATTGAAAGAAAAATAATTGATAAAATATAAATTTTCTTTCTTTTTAAAGATTATACCATATGTAGAAAGAAATATCATGTAAAAATAAAAAGTTAAAAGAAAATTTGAAAATGCGTCAAAAGTGGAAAAGGTTTGTAATGCATGTCGAAAAATAGAAAAAGAACTGTCATAATTTCTTAAAAAATATTTGCGGAAAAAGATGGCAGAAAGGGCAGAATGTGAAACAAAAGCAAAATAAAAAGAAGGAAACAAGACACGGAAAAGTATTCCAGGCAGGCCGCATGCAGAAGAAAAAGTGGGAATAAAAACCGATCCAATTCGTCAAAAAAGCGGAAAAGTGGTGAAAAATTGTGGGTCCTATGAAAAAAACGATGGGAAAAGGCAGGAATGTTGTCGAAATATTCTAGTTGACAAAAAGATGTAACACTGGTAGAATCGGTTTGTAACAAGATGTAACAAAAACGTAATAATTGTTCAGGAGGTAAGTATGACATTCAAAAAAAGTTATGTGCCGGGCATCCTGGGGAGCGTGCTCACACTGACTGTCATCATGGCTGCACCCGTAAAAGCAGAGACAAAGGAAGAAACCATTTTAAATAAAACAGACTGGAGCACAATGGCTGCAGCAAACGTAGAAGGATATGTCAACATCCGCAGCGAGGCAAACGCAGATTCCGAGATCGTCGGAGTTCTGATGCCGGGCTATGCGGTTACTGTAACAGAAAAAGGAGACGAGTGGAGCAAGATCTCTTCCAATGGTGTAGAAGGCTACATAAAGAATGAATATCTGGTATTTGGGGAAGAGGCAAAAGCACATTACCGCAATATGTGCGGTATCACCGGAGTTGTTCAGGCGGACAGCCTTCGTGTCCGTGAGGCAGCATCCACAGATTCCGCGCAGGTTGGAACACTGACACAGAATGGTGAAGTCAGCATATTCGGCGAAGAGGCTGACTGGTATCAGATCCAGTACAGCGGAAGCAGCGCATACGTTCATGGAGACTATGTGACACTTTCAGAGGAGTTAAAAGGTGCTGTTTCCATGGAGGAATACCAGGCATCACAGGCCTGTGCGGCAAGCAGCGCAGCAGCAGCCTCCACAGCAGGCAGTGCATCGGTAATTTCCGCAGACAGCAATGATGTGGCAATGCTTGCAGCACTGATCGAGTGCGAGGCAGGCGGCGAGAGCTACACAGGAATGGTGGCAGTCGGAGCGGTTGTAGTAAACCGTGTCAACAGCGGTTCTTTTCCGAACAGTGTTTCCGGCGTTATTTATCAGGGTGGACAGTTTACACCGGTTGCGACCGGAACCTTCCAGAGCGTGCTTTCCCGCGGAGCAAGAAGTGACTGTTATGCAGCTGCACAGGCAGCACTTTCCGGCGAGAGCCCGGTTGGCGGATGCCTGTATTTTAACAGCGGCTACGGCAGCGGAATCCAGATCGGATATCAGCATTTTTATTAAAAACAGGCGTGGAACCTTCGCAAGGGGATAGGCGGAGGGAGCATGCATTTCCATAGATTGTGATTGGTTCAAAGTCATGAAAAATGAGATGGAATCGACGGTATAGAAAAAAGAGTAAGTGAACAAGGGGAGACGTTCACTTACTCTTTTTTTACTCTGAAACAAATACTACCGGATAGTCAAAAAGTGCAGACTATCCTTATGGAGTTTTACAGGAAATGTTGTTGGATTTCCAGTTACGGGACATCGTTATTTTCAAAAATTTTCAACAGCTTGGTTTTCTGGTTATCGGCGCGGAAGTCTGCTAATGTCTGACGTAGTGTTGTATGGCGGACGCGGTAGGTATTGGAGAGAAAACAGAAAAAAGTGATTCCCCAAAATACCGGCCAGAGCAACACACATTTATGGCGACCTGATGCTGTTTCACCTGGTGATTGGTGCAATGTATCTGGCGAAGGAAGAGATGACATATGAAGGAAAAAATGTTTCTGTGGTCAGAAAGCTGCTGAAACAGTATGGGTCAGATCCGTTTGTTCGAAAAACCCTGACGATACGGAATTGCCTGCATTACGCAGTTCAAATCAAATCGGTATTCTGGAAACTATTGAGCTTCACCCTCGTATTATTTTTACGTATTCACGCATATGGTTTTTTGTCAGCTATCCTCGTTTTCATGTCCCGGCTTGGAATTGACAGTCTGTAGATGATTCCTGACAAATCTTTCTTTTTTCTGAATGTTTTTAACTTTGCTTGTTATTTTTTCATCATTATAGTATGATGAATACAACAGCCAATTTTTTCAGAAAGGGGGAAAAACGCATGGGTATTACAGCTTACCTGCCGGTTTATTGGCTGATCGCACTCGTCGTTTTTTTAGTGATTGAAGCAGCAACACTTGGTCTTGCGACGATCTGGTTTGCAGGTGGGGCGCTTGTTGCTTTGATCGCTGCCATGTGCGGAGCAGGGATTGTGATTCAGATCGTACTGTTTCTTGTTGTATCGCTGGTACTTCTGTTTTTTACACGTCCGTTCGCCGTTCGCTTTCTGAATAAGGATACACTGAAGACGAACGTGGACCGTGTGGTTGGCATGGAAGGAGTCGTGACGGAAGAAATCTCCAATCTTGCGGGAACCGGAAAGGTTTCGCTTGGCGGAAATATCTGGACCGCGCGGACAGAAAACGAAGGAGGCACGATTCCCGTGGACACTGTTGTTGCAGTGCTCCGTGTGGAAGGCGTCAAGCTGATTGTAAAGGTCAAAGAAAAAGAAGGAGGAAATGAAACATGAGTGGTGGAGGAGTTGCAGGAATTTTATTGATTGTGCTTCTTGTGATTGTACTGTTTATTGCAGCATCGTGTGTGAAGATCGTGCCGCAGGCCAGTGCTTACGTTGTTGAGAGCCTTGGAAAATACAAAGGCACCTGGGCAACCGGTCTTCATTTTAAGGTTCCGTTTATCGAGCGCGTGGCAATCCGCGTGAACTTAAAAGAGCAGGTGGTGGATTTCCCGCCGCAGCCGGTCATTACAAAAGATAACGTTACGATGCAGATTGATACGGTCGTATTTTTCCAGATTACCGATCCGAAGCTGTTCGCATACGGTGTTGTAAATCCGCTGATGGCCATTGAAAACCTGACCGCAACGACACTTCGAAACATCATCGGAGATCTGGAGCTGGACGAAACACTGACATCCCGTGAGATTATCAACACGAAGATGCAGGCAGCTCTCGATATCGCAACCGACCCGTGGGGCATTAAAGTCAACCGTGTTGAGCTGAAAAACATCATGCCTCCGGCAGCCATTCAGGAAGCCATGGAGAAACAGATGAAAGCAGAGCGTGAACGCCGTGAAGCAATCCTGATTGCAGAAGGTGAGAAAAAATCGACCATCCTGGTTGCCGAAGGTAAAAAACAGTCTGCGATCCTGGATGCAGAGGCAGAGAAGCAGGCAGCGATTCTTCGTGCTGAGGCAGAAAAAGAGAAACGAATCCGCGAGGCAGAAGGCCAGGCGGAGGCGATCCTCAAAGTACAGCAGGCAAATGCCGATGGTATCCGTGCCATCAAAGAGGCAGGTGCTGACGATGCGGTTCTTACCTTAAAGAGTCTCGAGGCACTTGGTGTTCTGGCGAATGGAAAAGCAACGAAGATTGTTGTTCCGTCCGATCTGCAGGGACTGGCAAGTCTGGCCACTACATTCAAAGGTATTGTGGAGGAACAGAAAGTGCCGGCAGGAAAAGAAGTGCAGAAGTAATCAGAAATAGTTAGAAGAGATCAGAAATAAAACAGAGATAAAGAAATAAGTAAAACAGGATTCTCCCGTGAAAAGCATCAAGCCGGACACGGGAGAATTTTCTGTATGAAAAGTACAATGAAATGCATAAAAATACATATATTATGAATATTATAAAGAAAATACGTAAAAATATACATTTTCCTCTTGACAGATGAACAGGTCTGTTTCATAATAGAGACTATTCAAGGAAACCAAGGGGCAAAAAACCTTTTGACCCAACATCACAGTATAGGAAATAATAAAATACACCATATGCAGATATAAGGAGGAACAAGCCATGGATTTAAAAGGACGCGATTTTCTGACATTGAAGGATTTTACACCGGAAGAGATTGCCTATCTGCTGGACCTGTCCGCAGAGCTGAAGGAGAAGAAAAAGAAAGGCATTCCGGTGGATACCCTGCGTGGTAAAAACGTTGCGCTGATTTTTGAGAAAACCAGCACCAGAACCCGCTGTTCCTTCGAGGTAGCTGCACACGATCTCGGTATGGGGACAACGTATCTGGATCCGACCGGTTCCCAGATCGGCAAAAAAGAGAGCATTAAAGATACTGCCCGCGTTCTTGCCGGTATGTATGAGGGAATTGAGTACCGTGGATTCGGCCAGGAGATTGTAGAAGAGCTGGCAAAATATTCGAAAGTTCCGGTATGGAACGGACTGACGAATGAGTATCATCCGACACAGATGCTCGCCGACATGCTGACGATCCAGGAAGAGTTCGGCCATTTAAAAGGCATCAAATTCGTTTACATGGGCGATGCCCGTTACAATATGGGAAATTCCCTGATGATTGCATCTGCCAAGATGGGAATGGATTTTGTGGCCTGTGCACCGAAGAAATACTTCCCGAACGCAGAGCTTGTGGCTCAGTGTGAGGAGTATGCAAAGGAGAGCGGTGCAACCATCACCCTCACCGAGGACGTAAAAGAGGGAACAAAAGATGCCGATGTTATTTATACCGATGTATGGGTATCTATGGGTGAGCCGGACAGCGTATGGGAGGAGAGAATCCACGATCTGACTCCGTACCGTGTCACAAAAGAAGCAATGGCAAATGCAAAAGATACCGCCGTATTCCTGCACTGCCTGCCGTCCTTCCACGATCTGAAGACAAAGATCGGAAAAGAGATCCATGATCGTTACGGTCTGAATGAGATGGAAGTAACCGATGAAGTATTTGAATCTGCGCAGTCGAGAGTATTCGAAGAAGCAGAGAACCGTATGCATACGATCAAAGCAGTTATGGCAGCGACCCTCGGAGCATAAAGTTTTGGGTGGAAAAACCGGAATAGACTGTGTATAATAGAATAACGAAGAAACACGCACAGCAGCGCTGCGGAAAACTCTTCCGCAGCGCTGCTGTTGATTTTACGAAACGAAGAAAGCGTGCTTCTTATGTGAGAAAGCGACACGGGGAGTGTGAAGATACGATATGCTGGAAAATAAGAGAGCCGAGACGCTGCGTCTTCTGCGGGAATCCGGAAAAAATGTTTCCGGACAGGAGCTGTGTGAACATTTTGGGATTTCCCGCACCGCAGTATGGAAGATGATGAATCAGTTGAAAGAAGAAGGATACGAAATTGAGGCCGTTCAGAATAAGGGATACCGTCTGTTAAATGAGCCGGATCTCGTAACGAAGGATGAGCTGGAAAGCCGCACGCATACGAAATATGTCGGACAGACGGTTTATTACAGCCGCGAGGTGGATTCGACAAACACGTGGGCGAAGCGGTTGGCGGAAGAGGGTGCGCCGAACGGCACCCTGACAACAGCCGAGACGCAGACTGCCGGAAAAGGCCGCCGCGGCAGAGTCTGGAAATCGCCGGAGGGAACCTCTGTTTCGATGTCGATTCTGCTGTACCCGGATCTTGAGCCGGCCAAAGCACCGATGCTGACGATTGTAATGGGACTTGCCGTAGTGCAGGGTGTGCAAAGAGCGCTCGGTGTCGATACGAAAATCAAATGGCCGAACGACGCGGTGCTGAATGGGAAAAAGCTCTGTGGGATCCTGACAGAGATGAGTGCACAGATTGATTATATCAATTATGTTGTCATCGGAACCGGAATCAATGTCAATCAGATGGAATTCCCGGAAGAAATCGCGGAGATTGCGACCTCACTGGCGATAGAAATGGGTCATCCCGTCAACCGGGCGAAAGTGGTCGCAGCAGTGCTGGAGGCATTTGAGGAGGACTATGAAAAATTCCTGGAAGCAGGGGATCTCTCCGGGCTGAAGGAAGCATATGAGGCTGTGCTTGCAAACAAAGACCAGCCGGTGCGTGTACTCGATCCGAAGGAACCGTTCGAGGGCGTTGCACTTGGCATCACGCCGACCGGTGAGCTGCGCGTGCAAAAAGAGGACGGAACGATCGCTGAGGTGCATTCCGGTGAGGTTTCGGTGCGAGGCTTATACAGCTACGTATAGAGAGACCGGAAAAGGAAGAGAAAGGAAAAATTATGTATTCAGATAATGAAAAAGTAGTGCTTTGCGGAGCAAGTGCATACGAACAGAAATATTATTTTAACCAGGATTTTGCATCCCTGCCACAGTCTGTGCAGGATGAGCTTCATGTCATGTGTGTTATGTTTACGGTGGAAATCGGCGGTATTTTTACCATGTGGTTCGACAGCGACGGAAGTCTGCAGTTTGAGACAGAGGCCGTAGACGCAGATGCGATGTACGACGAGATCGGCGGCGCGCTTCGGATTAAGCAGTATCAGGAAGAAAAAAAGGAGCTGCTGGAATCCCTGGAGCTGTATTACCGTGTCTTCTTCCTCGGTGAGGAGGTGCCGGAGGAGGCGCTGATGGAAGAGGACGGAGAGAAGCCGAATGGAAAATAAGAAACGTACACTGCAAAAGATGCCGCCACTGAAAATCGGAAACGTGGAGATGCCAAACCCACTCGTGCTTGCACCGATGGCGGGGGTGACGGATCTGCCGTTTCGTGTTCTGTGCAAGGAGCAGGGCGCGGGCCTGATCTGTATGGAAATGGTGAGCGCGAAGGCAATTTTATATAAGAATAAAAATACCGAGGATCTGATGACGATCGATCCGGGTGAGCATCCGGTGTCCCTGCAGCTTTTCGGCAGTGATCCGGAGATTTTGGGGCAGATTGCCGCGCAGATCGAAGAAAGGCCGTTTGATATTCTGGATTTTAACATGGGCTGTCCGGTGCCAAAGGTTGTCAATAACGGCGAAGGCTCGGCACTTATGAAGGATCCGCATCTGGTGCGGGAAATCGTGACGGGCATGGTAAAGGCGGTGAAAAAGCCCGTAACCGTAAAGATCCGAAAGGGCTTTAACGAAGAATCGGCGAATGCTGTGGAAATTGCGAAGATCCTCGAGGACTGCGGAGTGGCTGCAATTGCGGTTCATGGAAGAACGAGAGCGCAGTTTTATTCCGGAAAAGCAGACTGGGATATCATCCGCCGGGTAAAAGAGGCAGTCTCGATTCCGGTTATCGGAAACGGCGATGTGACAGATGCGGCGAGTGCCGAGGCACTGGTGGAGCAGACCGGCTGTGACGGAATCATGATCGGACGCGGCGCGGAAGGAAATCCGTGGATTTTTAAACAGATTCTTCATTATATGGAAACAGGCGAAACGCTTGCAAGGCCGACCCAGCATGAGGTAAAAGAAATGATGCTCCGCCATGCACGGATGCAGGTGGAATACAAAGGCGGCGCGATCGGCATCCGCGAGATGCGCAAGCATGTTGCATGGTATACGGCAGGCTTTCCGCACTCGGCAAAGCTGCGCGCGGCGATCAATCAGGTGGAGAGCCTGCAGGCGCTGGAACAGATGCTGAATGAGTGGGAACGAGGATAAAAAATAAGTCAAAAAAGTACCTATGATATGCCAATATTGATATATCATGGGTGCTTTTTCTGTGCTATACTGATAAACAGAGGTATTGGGACAAAAAACACAAAAGAGGGAGTGTAGTGTATGACTATGAAGGAACTTTTCGCACCGTCCGACATGACGGTGGGAAAGCCGTGGGAAAAGATTGTAGCTTTTACAATCCCTATGCTGATCGGCAACATTGCCCAGCAGCTCTACAACACGGTTGACAGTATTGTAATCGGAAAATATGTCGGGGACAACGCGCTTGCGGCAGTTGGAAGCGCCAGCCCGATCTTAAACCTGCTTCTGGTTCTGTTCGTCGGAATTTCCGTCGGCGCCGGCGTCATGGTGTCGCAGTATTTTGGGGCAAAACAAAGAAAAGAGCTTTCAATGACGATCGGAAACTGCGTCACGCTGACAGCAATTTCTTCCATCATTATTATGATTCTGGGAGCCGTCCTCTCAAGGCCGCTGCTGGAAATGCTGAAAACACCGGATTCTATCATCGACTGGTGTACCTCGTATCTGGTGATCCTGATGGTGGGTTGTGCCGGCAGTGCGTACTATAACATTCTATGTGGTATCCTTCGCGGACTCGGCGATTCGATTTCGGCGCTGATTTATCTGCTGGTGGCAACGGTCATCAACATTGTATTGGATATTGTATTCGTTTCCCAGTTCCACATGGGCGTTGCCGGAGTTGCATACGCGACCGTGATTGCGCAGGCAATTTCTGCAGTACTCTGCATGTGGCGTCTGATGCGTATGACCGACATTTTTGATTTCAGACCCAAATACCTGAAAATGAAAAAACAGTATTCGATGGAAATTATCCGCCTTGGCCTGCCGTCCGGTATTACCCAGGCGATCTTCTCCATGGCGATGGTTATCGTACAGTCGCTGACCAACAGCTTCGGTGAAATGGTTATCGCCGCGAATGTTATCATCATGCGTGTCGATGGCTTTGCAATGATGCCGAACTTTTCGTTTGGTACCGCGATGACAACGTATGCCGGTCAGAATGTCGGTGCACGCCGTATGGACCGCGTAGAGCAGGGCGCAAAACAGGGAACACTGATTGCAGTCGGAACCTCAACGACCATTACCCTTTTAATTGTTATTTTCGGCCATCATCTGATGGGAATCTTTACGAATACCACAGAGCTCGTAACATTAAGTGCCAATATGATGAAGATCCTTGCGGTCGGCTATATTGCCATGGCAATAACACAGTCGCTTTCCGGCGTCATGCGTGGAGCAGGCGATACGATGACCCCGATGTGGATTTCGATGGTTGTTACCGTTGTAATCCGTGTGCCGCTGGCATACGGTCTGGCCTTTCTGACCAGAACGCCGGAGCTACCAAACGGACGATATCAGGTACTCTGGATTTCCATGCTGGTAAGCTGGTGCATGGGTGCGCTTCTGACGCTGATTTTCTATAAAAAAGGAAATTGGAAAAAGAAAGCACTGACAGGAAGCTCATCCGAAAAATAAAGGAAAAATAAGAGAAAGATGCAGGAAGGATTTGTGAAAAAGAAAATCTTTCCTGCGTTTCTTTTTTTCTTGACATTCCGTGGGCAATCCTTTATACTACTTTAATTGTTAGGATAGGCGGAGTCTATCCTTATTTCAACCGGGAATACTGAAAATACAGCGCATTTCCGGAGAGTTTACAGAATAAAATCAGATATGACTGGATACAGAAACGATAGAAAGGGTGTATAAAATGGAACAGAAAAAAACGATTCTTACCTATGCCGGCCTGAAAAAACTGGAGGACGAGCTTCACGATCTCAAAGTAAACAAACGTAGAGAAATTGCCGGTAAAATCAAAGAAGCAAGAGAGCAGGGAGACCTTTCCGAGAACGCCGAGTACGATGCAGCAAAAGATGAGCAGCGTGATATCGAGGCAAGAATTGAAGAGATCGAAAAAATCCTGAAAAACGCAGAGGTTGTTGTTGAGGACGAAGTAGATTCTGATAAGATCAATATCGGATGTAAAGTAGACGTACTGGATCTGGAGTATGACGAGGAAATCGAGTTCCAGATCGTTGGTTCCACCGAGGCAAATAGCCTGGAAGGAAAAATTTCCAACGAGTCTCCGGTAGGAAAAGCTCTGATCGGCGCGCACAAGGATGATATTGTCGATGTAGAAACACCGGCCGGAATTATGCAGTACAAAGTACTTTCTATCCAGAGAAATATCTAAAAAATACAAAGAAAAGGGAGTGAAGAGATTGGCACAGCAGACACAGGAACAGGACATTAACCACTTACTGAAGGTTCGCCGCGAGAAACTTGCAGAGCTGCAGCAGAACGGAAGAGACCCGTTCCAGATTACAAAGTTCGATCAGACACATCATTCGCTTGAGGTGAAAGGTCTTTACGAGGCACATGAGACTGAGCTGTTAAAAGACCGCCAGGAGCCGAACGTAGAGGGAATGGATGAGGAGCAGGCGAAAGAAGCTCTTAAAAAGGATTACGAAGAGAGAAGAAATATCATGGACGCAAGTCCGATCCATGTGGCAATTGCAGGACGTATGATGTTTAAGAGAGTCATGGGCAAGGCTTCTTTCTGCAATATCCAGGATTTACAGGGAAGCATCCAGGTATACGTTGCAAGAGATGCGATCGGAACAGAGTCTTACGCTGATTTTAAAAAATCGGATATCGGTGATATCTTCGGAGTGGAAGGATTTGCTTTCAGAACAAGAACAGGTGAGATTTCTATCCATGCAGAGAAGGTGACACTCCTCTCCAAGAGCTTACAGATCCTCCCGGAGAAGTTCCACGGTCTGACAGATGTAGATACCCGTTACCGTCAGAGATATGTAGACCTGATCATGAATACAGAGTCTAAAGATACCTTTATCAAGCGTTCCAAGATTCTCAGTGCGATCCGCAAGTACTTAAGCGGAGAAGGATTCATGGAAGTTGAGACTCCAATGCTTGTACAGAACGCAGGTGGAGCAGCAGCAAGACCGTTCGAGACACATTTCAATGCCCTGAACGAAGATCTGAAGCTTCGTATTTCCCTTGAGCTGTACCTGAAGAGACTGATCGTCGGAGGACTCGAGAAGGTATATGAGATCGGACGTGTATTCCGTAATGAGGGTCTTGATACAAGACATAACCCGGAGTTCACTCTGATGGAGCTTTACCAGGCATTTACAGATTACCACGGCATGATGGATCTGACAGAGAATTTGTATCGTTTTGTTGCACAGGAAGTGCTCGGAACGACACAGATCGTATACAAGGGAATCCCGATGGATCTCGGCAAGCCGTTCGAGCGTATCACAATGGTTGACGCAGTGAAGAAGTACGCAGGCGTTGACTGGAATGAAGTTGAGACTCTGGAGCAGGCAAGAGAACTTGCAAAAGAGCATCATATTGAGTTTGAAGAGAGACATAAAAAAGGTGATATCCTGAATCTCTTCTTTGAGGAGTTTGTAGAGGAGCACCTGCTTCAGCCGACGTTCGTTATGGACCACCCGGTTGAGATCTCGCCGCTGACGAAGAAAAAGCCAGAAAATCCGGAATATGTAGAGCGTTTCGAGTTCTTCATGAATGGATGGGAAATGGCAAATGCTTACTCTGAGCTGAATGACCCGATCGACCAGAGAGAACGTTTTAAAGCCCAGGAAGAACTGCTTGCCCAGGGCGATGATGAAGCCAATACAACAGATGAAGACTTCATGAACGCACTGGAGATCGGTATGCCGCCGACCGGTGGTATTGGATTCGGCATTGACCGTATGTGTATGCTTCTGACAGGAGCTGAGGCAATCAGAGACGTGCTGCTCTTCCCGACAATGAAGTCCTTAGATGGTGTAAATAAGAAAAATGATGTAAATAATCAGGCTTCTGAAACAGCAGAAAAAAATGTAGAAGCAGCACCGGAAAAGATTGATTTCTCAAAAGTAAAGATTGAGCCTTTATTTGAGGAAGCAGTTGATTTTGACACATTCTCAAAGTCAGATTTCAGAGTCGTTAAGGTAAAAGAATGTGTAGCAGTACCGAAGTCAAAGAAGCTGTTGCAGTTTACCCTTGATGACGGAACAGGCGAAGACCGCACGATTTTAAGCGGTATTCACGAGTATTATGAGCCGGAAGAACTGGTTGGAAAGACTTGCATCGCTATCGTAAATCTTCCGCCGAGAAAGATGATGGGAATTGACTCCTGCGGTATGCTGATTTCGGCAGTACACGAAGAAGATGGTCGTGAAGGCTTAAATCTTCTTATGGTAGATGACCGTATTCCGGCAGGTGCAAAGCTCTATTAAGATGATGTAAAGATGTACCGTTTTATCAAATAGACGGGACGTACTTCATTTGATAAAAAACTAAAAAAACAGCGATTTACATCAAACTTACATCAATTGATGCAGAAATCGGTGCAAGCAAGAAAAAATCGCATAATTAGCAGAATGAATGGGCAGTCCTGAAAGGGATTGCCCATTTTTGAAATATCAGAAAGAGGAAAAAGATGATTACCGAAGAACAAAAGAAAAGAATAGTGCAAGAAATATTGAAAACACCTATTATTGCATCTAGCACTTATTATGGCAAACCATGTTTAGTAAGTGATTCCAAAAACAATAACTATATTATAAGCGGGCAAAAGTATAAAGGGTGTTCAGATGAGGACATGTGTGATTTTACTGTTGGATATTACAATGTGGTTTATGAAAAAGATATTTTAAAAAACTCAAACATTACAGAGATATTTGCTGGTGATACGATGATAGATAACTATAAAGAAGAATTGGCTAATTATCATTGTTTAGCGAATTTTTGGATTTTGCCAATGAAAGTTGGACGTTCTTGTGGTCGACTGAATAGGGCAAGACTTCATATGGATTCATTTTTGAAGAAATTACTAGAGAATTATGAGGGGTATAAAGAATATTATAAAGAATATTTTACTGAATTTAGTGAAGAAACTTTTGTAGAAAAGCATTATTTAGAGGGGAGTTTTTTCGTTAATAATACGGTGGTAGAGATAAATACCGTTGATGATGCAAGAAAGTGTATTTCAATGAGAGCAGAAAATCTTTCGGAAAAGAAGTTTAAGGATTTATATAAATATTTTGAGGAGACATTTGGGAAAATAATTGTAGATAAATTTTCTGGAAAATAATTAAAAAATCCTTTGAGAGAGGAGAAATCCCTTTCTCAAAGGGCTTTTTCTATTTATACGGATATTCGCAAACTACAAGATAAAGCCAAAACTTCATATACTCTAAGCACAAGGAGGTTGAGGTTTGGCTATGAATAACAGTTTAGCAGAAGTACACCCGGAGCTTGTTTCGGAGTGGTCGGAAAAGAATTTAACGCTTACGCCTGATGACATTACTTTCGGTTCAAATAAAAAAGTATGGTGGAAAGGTGCTTGTGGTCACGAATGGCAGACAAGCGTTAAGGCTCGTTCTAATGGAGAAAAATGCCCGATATGTTCCGGTGCGAGAGTGATTGCAGGTATTAACGATTTGGCGACATTAGAGCCGCTACTGGTAAAGCAGTGGTCGAAAAAGAATAAGATAAAACCGACAGAGGTTTCTATTGGTTCTCATAAGAAAGTGATTTGGAGATGTAAAAAAGGTCACGAGTGGGAAGCTGTCGTTAAGAGCAGGACAATAAATAAAACAGGTTGCCCGTATTGCTCTCATAATAAAGTGTTGGCAGGATTTAATGACCTTGCAACGCTTCTGCCGGATATAGCTGCCGAGTGGTCGGACAGAAATTATCCGTTACTTCCAACTCAGGTTACGGTCTTTGCCAATCGTAAGGCTTGGTGGAAGTGTAAGGATTGCGGCAGGGAGTGGAACACCCTTATTTCTACCCGTTCCGGTGGTAGCAAATGCCCGTATTGCAGTGGGTACATATTCCTGAAAGGGTTTAACGATTTGCAGACAATACACCCTGAAATTGCTTCAGAGTGGTCGGAGAAGAACTTGCCATTGAAGCCTGATGAAGTAAATGCAAAGTCGAGGAAAAATGTCTGGTGGAGATGCAGTAAATGCGGTAACGAGTGGAAATCTGTTATCAATGCCCGTGTAAAAGGTACGGTATGCCCCGTTTGTGCAGAGAGAGAAGTCCTTGCCGGATATAATGATTTGGCGACAACAGACAGTCAGCTTCTCAGTGAATGGGATTATGAACAGAATAAATTGAAGCCGACAGAGGTATCACGAACTTCAGCAAAGAGAGCGTGGTGGAAATGCAGGCACGGTCATTCGTGGAGTATGAAGATAAATGAAAGAACGATATTGAAGAAAGGCTGTCGATTTTGTGAGCAGGAGTATTTGTCATTATTTCCTGCTTTGGCTGTCAGCTATTATTCTAATAAGAAAGGCTTGAAAGCAGAACTTGGTTCTGACCGATTGCTTGGAGTTCCGCTTGAAACATACATACCTTCAGAAAAGTTGGCTATTGAGTCAGGAAGTGCCGATGAGAATTTAGAAATAATGAAAGCATATATGTGTAAGCAACGAGGAATAAGGCTGATTAAGCTGCCGATGAAAGGTACTGAACTGGATTATGCTGACAGCTTAAAGAAAGCTTTTCAGAGCGTACATATATTTATTTCTTCTGATACTGAGGAAGATGTGGAGATAATCAAAAATACATTTGAAAGATGGAGGGAGAGCCAATGAGAGAGAAAACCTATCATATATACTTAAATGAAGAAGAACGAAGCCGAGTGATACAATCGCTCATCGAACTGAAGAACAATTTAGCAGCTCAGGGACGATACACCGACGCAGTAGATGATGTCCTTTGTAAAGTGCTTGGAGCAAAGAAAAAGAAATTGAAAATTGAATACATTTAGAACGTATTTTGCCGTCTGTTTCCTAACCGGAGCAGGCGGCTTTTTTAATTTCAAAAATTTTTTTGAAATATTTTTGAAAAAGCGGCGATTTTGGGTGTGCATTTCATACCCCTTTGTCCAAATGAGTGAAGGGGTTCATTCCAGATAGCAAAAACGGAAGCCTTTTCGCTTGAAAATTGAATAAGTCATTCATTAAGACTTTATTTCTGATGATAGCCACTTTAGCAGGTACGCCGTGATTTCTGTATTTCAGAATAGCGAGAATTCCGGCTATGAGTATCAGGTTGCTCCTGATATGGCGATGACAGTCAGAATGATAATGATACTTCTCTACGGAGCTGGCGGAGTACCCGGCAGAGGTTAGAATCCTATGATACAGATAAGCAGTCTGTTCCTTAGTGACTTCCCATAAGCATTTTGCTTGGCAAGGGGTGTTGAGAACAAATATTGCTATGACCGATTAGGAAATGAGTCGGTCAGGTACATAGCCATAATGCGGTGGCTATGAATTTCAGAAAGGAGGGCAAAAAGAAGTGTCAAACTGCAAAACGATTTCCGTATGTAACCAGAAAGGCGGAGTCGGAAAGACCACCACAACAGTTAATCTCGGAGTCGGGCTTGCAATGCAGGGCAAGAAAGTATTGCTCATAGACGCAGACCCGCAGGGCGATTTAACGACTTGTCTTGGTTGGCAGGATACAGACGGTTTGGGTATCACGCTTGCAACAAAACTCACAGATGTAATCAATGAAACGATGACAGACCCTATGGTTGGTATCCTGCATCACGAAGAAGGTGTTGACCTTGTTCCGGCAAACCTTGAGCTTTCAGCAATGGAATTTAACCTTGTAAACGCAATGAGCAGAGAAACTACACTCAAGAATTATTTGAGTCAAGTGAAAAACAGATATGATTATGTAATTATAGACTGTATGCCTTCACTTGGTATGGTTACTCTCAATGCTTTATCGGCGGCAGACAGTGTTATCATTCCGGTTCAGGCTCAGTATTTGCCGGCAAAGGGTATGACACAGCTTGTGCAGACCATTTCAAAAGTAAAGAAGTATATCAATCCGGATATTAAGATAGACGGTATGCTGCTTACTTTGGTGGATAGCCGAACAAACCTTGCAAAGAGTACGGTGGAAGCACTCAGGGCGAATTTCGGTAATCAGATAAGAATGTATCGAACACAAATCCCGATTGCCGTAAAAGCCGCTGAAACTTCTTCCAAAGGCAAAAGCATTTATGCTTATGAGCCAAACAGCACAGTGTCTAAGGCATACGCTGAATTTACAAAGGAGGTGTTAGCCGATGGCAGGAAGAAAGAGCGACTTCACTCTCACGAAGCTCGATGATTTATTTACCACGCAGGCACAGAGAGATGAAGAACAGCTTTCAAAAATCCGAGATATTCCGTTAGAGCTGATTGATGATTTCCCAGACCATCCGTTTAAGGTCAGGGATGATGAGGATATGATGCAGCTTGTGGAGAGTGTCAAGGAAAGAGGAGTTATTACTCCGGCAACGGTAAGGCAGAAAGAGGACGGCAGATATGAACTTGTTTCAGGACACAGACGAAAGCGAGCTTGTGAACTGGCAGGATTTGAAACACTGAGAAGCGAGATTGTAGACCTGAACAGGGATGAAGCGACCATTTTAATGGTTGAGAGTAATTTCCAGAGGTCAGAGATATTGCCGAGTGAAAAAGCCTTTGCCTATAAAATGCGTTTGGAAGCAATGAAAAGGCAAGCAGGCAGACCGAGCAAAGAAAATTCATCCCCAGTGGGGATTGATTTACGAGGAAAGCAAAGTCTTGATTTAATGAGCGAGGAATGTGGCGACAGCAGAAATCAGATACACCGTTATGTGCGTCTGACAAATCTTGTTCCCGAACTGCTTGAATTTGTTGATGAGGGGCGTATTAAAATGCGTCCTGCCGTAGAACTTTCTTATCTCGATGAAGATTGCCAGCGTGATGTGGTTGATGAAATCGACCTGAATGACGCTACCCCGTCACACGACCAGACAATCCGTATGCGAAAGTTATTCAACGAGGGCAACCTTACAACAGAAGCAATCCACGCTGTTATGTCTGAGGAAAAGCCGAACCAAAAGGAAAAAATCGTGTTGAGGGGCGAAAGAGTAAGACAGCTTATCCCGAAAAATATTCCCGTCAGTCAGACGGAGGATTTTGTCTGCAAGGCATTGGAGCATTACAACAAGTTCTTGCGTAATCGTGCAGAGCGTGACAGCAGATAGCCTGTTTTACAGTTCCCCTTTCTCACACTCTAACCCCTTAGTTATACTTTTACCTACCGAAAATGATATATACTATCTCACTTGAATATAACTATCTCAAAGTATATGTCTATCTCTAAGGGGCAATCGCACAGTATGAACGGACAGGAGGTGTATGGTAAAATGAAAAATTAACGAAAAATCCGCATTTGTTTTTCGGCAGGTAAATCTTGTCGTAAGAGAAAATCCACAAAGGCACATCGTAGAGATACGGTGTGTTTTTCAATTTATACAGGAGGAAACGCAATGATAAAGTCAAAACTATAAATGAGCAAGTTCGTGATTTTGCATAAAAGAAAGACACCTCGATTC
>ERZ1673737.191-NODE-191-length-88207-cov-7.879504_pt1 | contig 88207 bp, 71 predicted proteins | sample MGYA00580211_ERZ1673737 | MGnify/ENA primary metagenome ERZ1673737 (study PRJEB41218, sample SAMN15661789) | gut metagenome | host: Homo sapiens | place: Canada: London | collected 2015-08-20/2019-03-30 | study: EMG produced TPA metagenomics assembly of... | reverse complement strand
GGAAAACCTGGAATTGCAAATCAGGCCAGGCAGCTTGGACTTGTATTTAATGCACTGACAGGTATCCTGATGTCTTTTATTCTTGCTGCTTTTTCTGGGTGGATACTTAAGATAGTGAGTATTGCCCCTGCTTTATTTGAGCCGGCTGAAACATACCTTAAAATTGTTGGAGGTGCAAGTTTTTTAAATGCGCTTATTCCAATTTTTTCGAGTTATTTAAGAGTGTTTGGTTATACAAAACATTCCTTAATAGGCACAGTTGTTGGTAATGTAATTAATATTATATTGAATTCGGTATTCTTGTTTGTGTTTAACTGGGGAGTAATGGGAGTTGCTGCTGCAACAGTTTTTTCGAAGGTTGTGAATCTTATTATTGTAGCAGCAATGGGAGCTGTACTTATAAAAGCAAAGCAAAGTCCTGAGCGCGCACAACCACGAAAGATACTTGCACAGATTGTTAAAATCGGTTTTCCTTCGGCATTCGAAACAGCACTTTATAATGTGGCAATGACATTTATAGTATGTTTTATGAACCATATGGATACGGATGGAATGAATGTTACAGCTCGTTCGTATGCTATGCAGATAGCCAATTTCTCATATTGTGTGGGGGCAGCACTTGCACAGGCAAATGCTATTATGACTGGCTGGAGAATCGGGGCAAAGAAGTATGAGGAATGCGACAGGGGTACACGGAAAGCTGTGATATATGGTCTTGTAACAGCAACGTGCTTTTCTGTGACATTTGCAATGACCGGACGTTTTATCGTTCATATATTTACGGATGATACACAGATGATTGAGCTTGTAGTAAAATTGTTGATAGTAGATATATTCCTTGAATTTGGAAGAGTGACAAATCTTGTATATGGACAGGCATTAAAAACAAGTGGAGATGCTATTTTTCCAGTTATAATTGGTGCAATATTTATGTATCTGTTTGCAGTTGGTGGAACATATTTTCTTGGAATACATATGGGGCTGCTTGCGGTAGGGGCATATATTGCCATGGCAGGTGACGAGTGTGCGAGAGCAGTTGGAATGGTGCTTAGATGGAAAAGTGGAAAATGGAAAAGTAAGAGTCTTGTAGAATAGAAGAGAATATGTCTTTTCGTGTGGAGAGGCAGTTAGAGGATAAATTGGAATTTACTGTTGAAAGGATTAAACAATGCCAGGTTACATAATGGATTTAAGAAAGCTTGTAGGACACAGGACACTGATGCAGTGCGCTGCAAGCATAATAATAGTGAATGAAAATAACCAGATTCTTTTAGGAAAGCGTACAGATAATCATAAATGGGGATATGCCGGGGGTTCTATTGAACTTGACGAGAAAGTGGAGGACTGTGCAAGAAGAGAGCTGTTTGAGGAGACAGGTCTTATTGCAGATGAAATAGAATTTTTTATGGTGAATTCCGGTCTGGAGGTGCATTATGTGTATCCTAATGGTGATGAAGTGTCTAATATTGAGATTATATATGTGTGCAGAAAATACCATGGAGAATTGAAGAGACAGGAAGAAGAGATTGAAGAACTGAAGTTCTTTAATATTGATGAAGTTGAACTGGATAACATTTCACCACCGATAAGACCAGTGGTGAAACGCTTTATAGAACAGAATTCTTAGCAAATGCTGTGCAGATGAAACACATTTTTTCTGAATGTAATAAGTCCTTCATCACGCATTCTTCCCAGTTCTTTGGAAAGTGCTGAACGGTCAACGTTAAGATAATCGGCAAGCTGCTGGCGGTCGAATGGAATTACGAATTCCTGACTGCCAGCTTTTCTTGACTCATTGGACAGATATATAAGAAGCCGTTCGCGGATTGTCTTAGGTGATGTGCAGAATATCCGGTTAGACAGGGTGAGATTTTTCTGAATGGAAATGTGCAGCAGATTGTTAAGGATTGTATCTTTGCAGTGCGTATTTTCAAATTGTGAATTCATCAATTTATTCATATCAAGAAAAAGAATCACACTTGTTTCAGAAGCAACCGCATCTACCATGAGCGGTTCGCCAGTCAGAGCATATGTTTCAGCAAATACATGTCCCGGAACAATATTGCTCATAATAGCTTTGTTGCCCCACAAATCTATATATTCAATAGTTACCTGACCAGAGGCAACAATTCCAATTTCGTGAACGATGTCTGTTACATGATATATAAACGAATTTTTGCGGAATTTTCTGGCACGCAGAAATCCGGCTGCGGTCATCTCTGATATTTCAGATTCGGTGATATCTTTAAATATTGGTGATTTGATAATTGCCATAAGTTCTCCTTATACTGCCCCGGTAAAACCCAATTTTCTGATTTAAAATATATTTTTAATAAATTATCAAAAATGTGGTTAAAACAACATATTTATTATGCTCATTATATTATTCTTTAATCACGAAATCAATGAGAACACAGGAGGATTAAGTGATGATAAGAAGAGTTATTCATATCGATGAGGATAAATGTAATGGATGCGGAGCATGTGTGACAGCATGTCATGAGGGGGCAATCGGATTGGTTGATGGAAAGGCAAGACTTATGAGAGACGATTACTGTGATGGTCTTGGCGATTGTCTGCCACAGTGTCCTACAGGGGCAATTTCATTTGTAGAAAGAGAAGCGGCAGCATATGATGAAGCTGCGGTTCTTGCCAATAAAGCTGCAAAGGAGCAGGCTGCAGTGGGAAGTCAGGCAACAGCACATAAACCACATTTTTCAGGATGCCCTGGAAGCATGATGAGACAGTTTAACAGAAATTCACAGGTAAATGCGGAGACAGAAGATTCAGCAGCAGGACACACAGCATCCCCGGTTGCACCAGAATCCCAGCTTGCACAGTGGCCATGCCAGATTAAGCTTATGCCGGTTAATGCACCATACTTTGACGGAGCAAAGCTTTTGATTGCAGCAGATTGTACAGCATATGCATATGCCAATATGCATCAGGAATTCATGAAGGGAAAGATTACTATTATCGGTTGTCCGAAGCTTGATGATGTTGATTACAGCGAAAAGCTTACACAGATAATAAGTAACAATAATATTCAGAGTGTTACTATTGTTCGAATGGAAGTTCCATGCTGCGGAGGACTTGAATATGCTGCAAGGACAGCATTACAGAACAGTGGAAAATTCATTCCATGGCAGGTTGTGACGATTTCAACTGATGGGAAAATCTTAGATTAAAAAATATTAGAAATAACACTAAAATATTGCCAACACATGAATTTTGAATTATAGTATTAGTGCTTTATAAAATTCTTATAAATATTTGGAGGACTTATGAAAAAAATAAAAGCGCTTATGCCGGAAGCATATGATTTTAATGGAAAGCTTCCGCTAAAACAGGCAATACCGCTTGGACTTCAGCATGTAATGGCAATGTTTGTAGGTAATCTTACACCGCTGCTTATTATTACAGGTGCATGTGGAATTGGGGCAGGAAGTGAATATGCATCTATCCAGGTTGCACTTTTACAGAACGCAATGATTATTGCAGGTATTGTAACACTTATTCAGTTGTTTTCAATCGGACCTGTTGGTGGCAAGGTGCCTATTATTATGGGTACAAGCTCTGGATTTATCGGAGTATTCAGCAGTGTTACCAAGATTATGGGTGGCGGAATATTAGCTTATGGTGCAATTATGGGAGCATCTATTATAGGTGGTCTTTTTGAGACTGTACTTGGAGCATTTATTAAACCATTAAGAAAATTCTTCCCATCAGTAGTAACAGGAACAGTAGTTCTTTCCATAGGATTGTCGCTTATCTCAGTAGGTATCAATTCATTTGGTGGTGGAAGTTCTGCTAAGGATTTTGGTTCATTGGAAAATCTTTTCCTGGCATTTGTTGTGCTTGTAGTTATATTATTTGTTAAGCACTGGACTAAGGGATATCTTAGTTCATCTGCAATTCTTGTTGGAATTATTGTGGGTTATATTGTAGCAATTATTATGGGACTGGTTCTACCACATACAGCATTTACAGCTGATGGAGTTGAGTATACTAAATCATGGGTACTTAACTGGAACAAGGTAGCAGAGGCTAAATGGATTGCAATTCCAAAGTTTATGCCAGTTAAGCCTGTGTTTGATTTAAGAGCAATACTTCCTGTACTTGTAATGTTTGTTGTAACAGCAGTAGAGACTGTTGGTGATATTTCAGGCGTTATGGAAGGTGGAATGGGAAGAGAGGCAACAGATAAGGAGCTTTCTGGAGGCGTAATGTGTGATGGTCTTGGTTCAACACTTGCAGCAATGTTCGGTGTGCTTCCTAATACATCATTCAGCCAGAATGTAGGACTTGTTGCAATGACTAAGGTTGTTAACAGAGTTGCACTTGCATCAGGTGCGGTATTCCTTATATTATGCGGACTTATACCTAAGCTTGGAGCACTTATATCAATCATGCCACAGTCAGTACTTGGTGGTGCAGCAGTTATGATGTTCTCATCAATCATAGTAAGTGGTATCCAGCTTATTACTAAAGAGCCGCTTGATGCAAGAAGACTTTCAATTGTTTCAGTTGCACTTGGTGTAGGTTACGGAATGGGTGTAAGCCCTGCAATTCTTGAACATACACCACAGGCAGTACAGCTTATGTTTGGTGAGTCAGGTATTGTACCTGCAGCATTTGTGGCAATATTACTTAATGTGATACTTCCTAAGAGCAAACCGGCTAATGAAGAAACTTCAAAAGACGAGTAATATCGTCTGGAGTATCGATATCATATAGTTCATATTCATCCCGTACAGGAACTAATACAACCTGTGCGGGATATTTTTTTGTTAAGAACCCGCCGCCTTTTTTCTCAGGAAGGTTTAGAAGCTCATCGTAATATTTTGCAGGAAATATACATGGAGAACCAGCATTTTCCTTGTAGGAAAGTCTGCATATCTTATCATCATAATAAAGAAATGTAAGACACAGAAGCTGCAGGCTTGTCCTTGTAATAAGCGGCTGGTCTGATGGCAGAAAAAGGATTCCCTGAGGCTGCAGATTACCTGAAGAAGCGTTATCTGATAGAATTCTGGTAACTCCAAGCCGGACCATTTCATTTCTGTATGGCATATCGTGTCGGAGAAAATGTATATTTTTATCTTCACATATATGGACAACTTCATCATGCCGTGTTACTGCAAGTGTCTCACCAAAGCCGGCAAAATGGCTTATAGATACTGCATTTTCAAAAAGAGAGCGTCCATTAAAGTCTGTAATCAGCTTATTAGAGCCAAAACGTTTTGACATACCTGAAGCCATAATAATGCAAGAAAGCGTTTCAAATGTGCTGTCAATATCAATAACAAGAACATCTTTCCTGTTACAGATTCTGTTTAGAAATTCTGAGGATTGTTTTCTGATTACAGCTAAAACATGTGAATTATCAAGCAGTTTTTCAACAGCCTTCTGAAATGGGATGCAAGAGCTTTCAAGATAACCAAGCTCATCAATAACAAATAACCTTTCAGGAGTTGTATCAAGATGTGTTTCAATGGCAGGAATTGCGCAATTAATAAATCCATCTTCAATAATTGTCATATTATTGCCTTTAGATGCAGGATTAATTCCAGATGTCCGGGGTACACCAATTACGAATTCTTTATTGTCAGCAACCAGATTAGATTTAATGACAACCTGTGGCGTATCCGTTCTATGACTCTGTAACAGATTGAAAGAATCGGACATATGTTTTAACATATTATTAACAAGATAAGATTTTCCACTGCCGCGGCTGCCTGTTATAAAAATGTGTTTTCTGCCGGTCATCCTGAAAAATGTAATTACGGCTTCTGCGTCCAAATAACAATTATTCATAAATCCCCCTATTACAAAGCAAGAACTATTCTGTGTACATTTCCCTTGGTATCAGTACATTCAGTAACATTGATATTATCATATATAAGAGACATTTTCTCATTGATTTCTGAAAGACTGGCTGCATGTACATCAATATCTGAAACAATTTTTCCATCTTTCATAAGAAGAATCCTGTCGCAGTACTCAAGTGCCAGTTCCGGACTGTGTATACACATGAGAGCACATTTGTTATCAGAAATGATATTCCGGATATGTTTCATAAGCATATGGCGGTTAGAAAAATCAAGCGCACTGTCAGGCTCATCAAGAAGCAGAAGCGCCGAAGCTTCTATAAGTGTGCGTGCAAGTATGCATAACTGCTTCTGGCCTTCGCTTAATGTGAGAAAGTCTGTATCATATAATCCGGTAAGGCCAACAGAATCGATAGCCTTATCAGCACGATGTCTCATGTTGGAATTGTATGATTCAAGCATGTGAAGCTGTGGATTAAATCCGAGCAGACACACTTCTCTTACAGTCATACTTATGCTTATTCCGGTTCTTTGTGGAATGTAGCTTATCATGCCGGCTCTTTTTCTGACAGACATATTTTCAAGCTGGACTTCACCAAGCATGCATTTTCCACTATGTTTAACAAGATTCATGACAGCTCTTATAAGCGAGGTTTTACCACAGCCGTTATTGCCGATAATAGCTGTGAGTTGTCCGGGATGTATGTTAAAGCTTACATTCTGGACAGCACATTTGCTTCCATAATATACTGATACATCTGAAACATATAATTCAGGATTGAATAAATCGGACATTATGCAACCTCCTTTTTGTTAGCTTTGATAAGCAGGATTATAAGCAGCGGTGCACCAAGGAGTGATGTAAATATGCTTACAGGAAGTTCCGATGAGGATACACTTCTTGCAAATATATCAGCAATTGTCATGATGATGGCACCAGCCAGTCCGCTTGATATGTATGTGAATCTGTCATTGCGTCTTGTGAGTAATCTGGCAATGTGAGGTGCAATAAGTCCAATAAAACTGATAAGTCCGGTTACACATATAATTGATGATACGATTAACGTTGCAATCATTAATATGATAAAACGGAGAACTGTGACATTGACACCGAGAGAGGCAGCTTCATCCTCATTTATCGAGAGAATGAGAACCTGTCTGTATAATAAAGTCATGATTATAAAGCCTGCACATGTTACAAAGAAAGGAATAGCAAGGCTGTCCTTTGAAACACCGTTAAGGCTTCCCATGATCCAGTATTCAATAGAAGCAAGCTGTTTTTCAGGATCTGCAGCAAGTTTGAGAAACATAAGAATTGTCTGTGCTACAGAATGAATGGCAATACCAGCAAGTACAATTGTGTAACTGTTTCTGCCGGGAACAAGATAAGCCACAAGTAATGTGATTATAAGGGCAATTATTCCTCCGGCAAATGCGGATATTGATACAACAGGGGTTAAAGACGAAACCGCAACTATAGCAAAAGCTGCGCCGGCACTAGCACCGGAAGAAACACCGACAACATCAGGTGATGCCAGTGGATTTTTAAATATCATCTGATATACATAACCAGATATTGAAAGGCCAAAGCCTCCAATAATACCCATAATGGCGCGTGGAAGTCTTAGTCTTTTAAAGACCATAATTGACATAGTGTCCCCTGACAGCAGTCCTTTTAATGTGAGTGGATACTGTCCGGTAAGAACTGACCATGTAAACACTGCTATAAGAAGCAGTGCCCACATGACAGATAATAGTATAATTTTGTTCCGGTAATCATTAATATTCTTGAACATAAATCATCCTTAATTATTTTGCAGGTGTAAATCCATAAAAGCTTTCATAGAATTTAGTTACACAAGTTTCATAGAAATCTTTAGTTACCTTTTCTGGGTGAAGAACAGAAGCAATGTATATACTTCCAAGGAAGCTTCCAGGAACTGGAGAATCCCATGCTTCGATATCGTTAGGAAGCTTTACTACATTTTTGTTCTTAACAGCATTGCAGCCGGCAAGATTAGCATCGCTTAAGATGTCATCAACTGAGTAAGTTGCATCAGCAGCGACAACGATGTAATCAGGGTTCCATGCAAGAATCTGCTCGTAAGAAACATTTGCCCAGTAAGTATCTGTAAGTTCAGAAGCAACATTTTTACCACCTGCGTTAGTAAGCAGAGTATTCTGATACATCTTGCTTCCGGCAGTTGAGAGAACAGAGCTGTTACCTGCAAGGTATACAGATGGTGTATTTCCGCCAGAAACATTAGTCTTGTTATCAGCTAAAAATGTCTTGATTGAATTATTAAGTGCTTCAGCACGACCGACATTGTTAGTAATCTTTCCAACAAGAGTTATACATTCCTCTAAAAGTGACTGGTCTTCTGGATTCACAACAATAGCCTTGATTCCAAGACTTTCAAGAGTATCAGCTGTTTTCTTTAATTTCATTGGAAGAAATACAACATCAGGTGTAGCAGCTACACATGCTTCTGTATTAAATTCCTTGGCTGTTCCCATGTTAGGAAGGCTTACGATTGCAGGAGCTGCAAGCTTGTAAATATTTCTTGTGTTAGCCTTGGCTTCAATTCCAACGAGTTTATCCTGTAATCCAAGTGCAAGAAGAAGGCTTGTTGAAATGTAGTAAGATGATGCAATCTTTTCTGGAGCCTTTTCAAATGTTACGGTTCTACCAGCCTGGTCAGTAACAGTAAGAGGATAGCTTACGCCAATCTCATTAAACTGTGACATTATGTCAAATGCTGAAGTAGTAGCTTCTTCTGTGCCCTTATCAGCAGTTGTAGAATTGCCGCATGCTGCTAATGAAAAAAGCATGAGCATTGCTAAAAAGAGGGCGGTAAATCCTTTAAAATTCTTCATGTTAAAATCCTTTCTGTGAATTGGTTTGTGGAGGTTTGTAAGAACGGACGCCACGAAAATTGTTGAGTCCAACGCAGGACACGCTTTCACTGCTTGTCGCTCGCAGCGGTACTAGGTTCGCGGGAATTTGTTGTCACTTCGTGTCAACTATTCCCGCTTACCAAGTACCGGCGGTTCCAAAGCATCCTGCGTTGGACTAAACAATTTTTCGTGGCTGACTTCCTAACAATTATCCAACAAATTAATTTACATAAATAGTAGCGAATGAATTTTATCAGATTGACAAGGGTTTTACAAGCCGTTATATTTATATAAGGAAAGAGAATGAGATTATTTATCAATTTCTTGGTGAGTAAAGAATTTAGTAGTGAAGGTCGACAGACAGGTTGTGGCGGGCACAGACCCGATGCCAGCAGGCGAGGGCTCGATTTGCAGCGTGCTGTGTGGGAGTTATGCCGCCATATGCTTAAAGGTGTGTGCAGAAAATCTCGTTCAAGCGTAGCGCGTTTGATTTTCTGCACACTAATAGGCTTTGCAGATGGCGGCATCTACTCCCACTAAGCTAAGCTGCCATGAGAGCCATCACCTGCAGGTAACGGGTCTGCGCCCGTCACAACCGTCCGTCTGCCTCTCACTAATAAATAGATTGGAGTTTTTATGCTTACTATACAGAATTATAAGAAAGTAGAAAGCCTTGAAGAAGCCTATGAGCTTAATCAGAAGAAAGCTAACCGTATTGTCGGCGGCATGATGTGGATGCGTATGGGCGACAACAGAATGAATACTGCTATTGATATGTCAGGGCTTGGACTTGATAAGATTGAAGAATCAGATGAAGAATTTAAGATTGGCTGTATGACTACTTTAAGACAGTTAGAAGTTCATGAGAGTTTTAATGAATATACAGATGGCTGTGCTAAGGAGGCTTTAAGGCATATTGTAGGTGTGCAGTTCAGAAATCTTGCAACAGTTGGTGGAAGTATATATGGAAGATATGGATTTTCTGATGTGCTTACGCTTTTAATCGGACTGGATTCTTATGTAGAACTATACAAGGGAGGCATTGTTCCATTAACTGAGTATGCTGACCGTGATTATGACAGGGACATTGTTGTTAATATTATTGTTAAGAAAAGACCGGTGAATATGTTTTATGAAGCAGTGAGAATAACAGAAACAGATCTGCCGGTGCTTACATGTGCAGGAGTAAAGTTTAAAGATACTGGAGTCTGCAATATCTGCATAGGTGCAAGACCGGGAAGAGCAATTGTTGTTAAAGATACAGAAGGAATACTTGCAGGCGGTATTAACGAGAAGTCAGTAGAAGAATTCAGTACATTTGTTAAGAAAAATGTGCCTACAGCGGGCAATATGAGAGGAAGTGCTGAGTATAGAAGTCATCTTGCAGGCGTTCTTGCAGGCAGGGCACTTCAGAATATTAACAGAGATTAATTGATGATTACGGATTGGAGAATATATGTTAGTTGATATTAAGTTGAATGGAAAATCTGTCAAAGCAGATATTACGGCAGACATGACACTCTATGAATTCGTGAGAGAGCATGGCTGTTACAGCGTAAAATGTGGCTGTGAAACATCTAACTGTGGCTTATGTACAGTATTTCTTAATGATAAGCCTGTCCTTTCATGTTCAGTTCTTGCAGCAAGAGCAGACAAATGCAGTGTTACAACACTCGAAGGATTACAGGAGGAGGCGTCTGAATTTGTCACATTTATAGCAGATCAGGGAGCAGAGCAGTGCGGATTCTGTAATCCGGGATTTGTTATGAATGCATTGGCACTGTTTAGAGAGAACCCTTATCCTGATGAAGAGGAGATAAAGGAGTTCCTTTCAGGAAATCTGTGCAGATGTTCAGGTTATGAGGGACAGTTAAGAGGAATTATGAATTTCCTTGAGGCAAAGAAAGCAAAGGAGGCTGAATAGATGAAGTCGGTTAATAAAGCTATCAGAAAGAAAGATGCGATGGAACTGCTTCTTGGAAAGCCGGTGTATACAGATGATATTGCACCTAAGGACTGCCTTGTTGTAAAGCTTCTGCGCTCACCATATGCCAATGCATTTGTAAAGAATATTAATACTGATATTGCGATGAAGGTGCCGGGAATAGAAGCAATATTTACATATAAAGATGTTGACCAGAATATGAAGAGATTCACATGTGCAGGTCAGACATATCCTGAACCAAGTCCTTATGACAGGCTTATTCTTGATAAGCATGTAAGATTCATAGGCGATCCGGTTGCCATTGTTGCAGGTGCTGATGAACGCTGTGTTGATAAGGCAATGAAGCTTATTAAGACAGAATATGAAGTGCTTGAACCATTGCTTGATTTCACTAAGGCAAAGGATAATGAGATTCTTGTACATCCAGAGGATAACTGGGAGGCATTATGTCCGGTTGGAGCTGATAATAAAAGAAATCTGTGCGCGCATGATGAGAGCGGCAACGGAGATATCGATAAAGTGTTAGATGAGTGTGATATTGTGATTGACAGGACATATCATACTAAGGCATGCCAGCAGAGCATGATGGAGACTTTCAGAACTTTCTGTACAATAGATACTTATGGAAGACTTCATGTCGTAAGTTCTACACAGATAGTATTCCATTGCAGGAGAATTATCTCACATGCACTTGGAATATCGCCATCTAAGATAAGAGTTACCAAGCCAAGAATCGGAGGTGGATTTGGAGCAAAGCAGACATCTGTGTCAGAGATATATCCTGCATTTGTTACATGGAAGACAAAGAAACCGTCTAAGATTATATTTTCAAGGGAAGAAACACAGTCAGCTTCATCACCAAGACATGAGATGCAGATGCATGTAAGACTTGGTGCAACTAAGGATGGTATTGTAAAAGGAATTGATTTATACACATTATCTAATACAGGCGCATATGGCGAGCATGGTCCTACAACAGTAGGTCTTTCTGGACACAAGTCAATTCCATTATATGGAAAGGCAGAGGCGTTCCGTTTTGTAAGTGATGTTGTATATACTAATATAATGTCAGCGGGTGCTTACAGAGGTTATGGTGCGACACAGGGTCTTTTTGCAGTTGAGTCGGCTGTAAATGAACTGGCAGACAGACTTCATATGGACCCGTTTGAAATCAGATTTAAGAACATAGTAAAAGAGGGCGATGTAATGCCTGCTTACTATGGACAGGTTAATACAAGCTGTGCACTTGACAGATGTCTTGCAAAGGTCAAAGAGATGATTAAATGGGATGAGAAATATCCTATGAGAAAGATTTCTGATACTAAGGCACGTTTTGTCGGAATGGGCATGGCAATGCAGGGCTCAGGTATATCAGGAGTTGATGTCGGCAGTGCGACACTAAAGCTTAATGATGAAGGTGTATATACTATGAACATCGGAGCTGCTGATATGGGAACAGGCTGTGATACAATACTTGCACAGATTGCAGCAGAGGTTCTTGAATGCAGCACAGACGATATAAGTGTATTTGGTGCAGATACTGACATATCACCTTATGATTCAGGTTCATACGCATCAAGTACAACATATGTAACAGGTAAGGCTGTTGAAAAATGTGCATTAGAGCTTAGAGACAGAATCGAAAAGCTGGGTGCTAAGATGTTGGGATGCGAGAAATGTGATGTCACATTTGACGGAAAGAAAGTAATATGCGAATCAGGTGAGAACAAGGATAAATGTGTAACCCTGGCCGATATATCAACAGCATCAATGTGTGGTAATGATATAGCACTTTCAGTTACCAATACACATACATCTCCTATTTCACCACCACCATTTATGGTTGGAGCAGCGGAGGTCGAGGTTGACCTTCTCACAGGAGAGAGCCGTGTTGTTGAGTATGACGCATGTGTTGATTGTGGAACACCTGTTAATCCTAACCTTGCAAGAGTACAGGCAGAGGGCGGTATCTTACAGGGAATAGGAATGACAATGTCAGAGAATATCACATATTCAGATAAAGGCAAGCTGTATGAGAACTCATTTTTACAGTACAAGATTCCATCAAGAATGGATATCGGACATATTAATGTTGAGTTTGAGAGCAGTTACGAGAATGCAGGTCCTTTTGGTGCTAAATCAATCGGAGAGGTTGTAATTAATACCCCGCTTCCTGCAATTACAGATGCATTAAGCCATGCGGCAGGAAAGAGATTTTACGAGCTTCCTATAACTCCTGACCAGATTGCAATGGCAAGTGTAAAAGATAATTAAAACTGATTGACCATAGAGCCTTGTAATGTTAGAATAATCTCTTATAATATGACAGATAATTTACTTACGAAAGGAATCATTACTATGAATTTTCTTGAAGAAAGAATTATGAAGGACGGAGTTGTCAAAGAAGGCAACATTCTTAAAGTAGACAATTTTCTTAATCATCAGATGGATGTTAAGCTTTTCAAGCAGATGGGCGAAGAATTTAAGAGAAGATTTGCCGGAAAGAATATTAATAAGATTATAACAATTGAGGCTTCAGGAATTGGTATTGCATGTATAGTTGCAGAATGCTTTGATGTACCGGTTGTATTTGCAAAGAAGTCACAGAGTGTCAATATTGATGGTGATGTGTATTCTGCGGAAGTTGAATCATTTACACATAAGTGCAAGAATCAGGTTCTTATATCTAAGAAGTTTGTAGGTCCGGAGGATCATGTGCTTATTATTGACGATTTCCTTGCTAATGGTTGTGCACTCCAGGGACTTATATCTATTGTCAATCAGGCAGGCGGAACTGTTGAAGGTATTGGAATCGCAGTTGAGAAGGGCTTCCAGCAGGGAGGACAGATTATCCGTAACCTTGGATACCAGTTGGAATCTCTGGCTATTGTTGATGGAATGAATGCTGCAGATGGCAGTATTAATTTCAGAGAGGAGTAATCATGAATGAATATCAGTTTTTTTCACCAGTAGATGTCGTATTTGGATGCGGAAGTCTTTCTAAGCTTCATACTCTTAAGATGCCAGGAAAGAAAGCACTTCTTGTTATAAGCAATGGAAAGTCTGCAAGGATGAATGGTTCACTTGACAGAACAATAGATGAACTTAAACAGGCTGATGTTTCATATGTGCTTTATAACGGAATAGGAGCTAATCCGCTGAAGTCAGCAGTTGAAGAAGGCGCAAGAATTGGTCGCGAGAATGGAGTTGACTTTGTTGTTGCTTTAGGTGGCGGTTCAGTTATGGACGCGGCTAAGAATATGGCAATGTTCATTCCACAGCCATCAGATAATCTGTGGGATTATGCTAACAGCCCATCAGGTGGTAAGATGACACCTCCTAATGAGATGCTTCCATGGATTGCAATTACTACATCAGCAGGAACAGGCTCAGAGGTTGATACTATCGGAGTAATTTCTAATCCTGATACTAATGAAAAGATTGGTATTGGTGGAATGGCGGGAATGTTTGCAAAGTATGCAATTGTTGACCCTGAGCTTATGAAAACAGTTCCACCGAAATTCACTGCATATCAGGGATTTGATGCACTTTTCCATTCATTGGAAGGGTATATAAGCAATAAACATAATATTATGGGAGATATGATTCAGCGTGCCGCGATTGAAAATATCGGACATTATCTTGCAAGAGCAGTTAAAGATGGTAACGATATTGAGGCAAGAGAACATGTTGCATACGCTAATACAATGTCAGGCTATTCAATGGTTGTAACATCATGTATATCAGAACATTCTATGGAGCATGCAATGAGTGCATATCATCCTGAGCTTCCTCATGGAGCGGGACTTATCATGCTGTCTAAGGAGTACTTCACATTCTGGATTAATAAGCATGTATGTGATGAACGCTTCATTGATATGGCACATTTTCTTGGAATGAAAGATGCGTCTAAACCGGAAGATTTCATCACAGCGCTTCTTGAATTACAGAAGGCATGTGGAGTTGATGACCTTAAGATGTCTGATTACGGAATAAAGAAGGAAGAAGCAATGACACTTGCCAAGAACGCAAGGGCAACAATGATGAGATTGTTCGTAAGAGACCCTCAGGAAACTACTGATGAAGAGATTGCGGGTATATACGAGAGAGCGTATAGATAATATTTATTAATTATAGGTATAACATTCACATGATGAATGTTGTACCTTTTTTAATAAAAATGAGGTATTTCTAATATTTAGATAATATATATTGACATATACAATTATATATGATATTAATATATCAAAAGAATAAAATCTTTTCTAAAGTAACTTGGTGTTGATTTTTTCCATAATCAACACCAGTTGCTTATCCAAGCTGGATATTCATAGATTAACATATATATATGAAAGTTTGTTTATGAAAGATTCTTCATAGACAGTCATTCAGCAATAACCCATATAACACATAATTGAATAATGCAGGCTTGTTTTAGGTATCCGTAAATGCTAATATATTTATATAGATAAAGATAATATTAGTATATGTGCGTGGATATCTGCCTGTGAAAGAGACGAGGAGGATATCTATGGCAGAGAAGAAAGACAATGTAACATCTAAATTTAAGGACAATGTATTCTGTATGCTGTACAGGGATAAGAAGAATCTTTTAGAACTGTATAATGCACTTAACAATTCAGCTTACACGAATGTTGATGATTTGCAGGTTACAACATTAAATGGAGGTTCGTACATGAAGTATAAGAACGATGCTTCATTTTTACTATGTATGAGCCTGTATATGTTTGAGCAGCAGTCTAGCAAGAATCCTAATATGCCGTTAAGATTTTTGCATTATGTATCAGATGTGTTCAGAGAGCTGTTCAGCAATTCCATGCTTCACAGAAGAAGTATGATTAAGATTCCTGTTCCGCATTTTGTGACATTTTACAATGGTCTGGAAAAATGGATTGAAGATGAGGATGAAATCAGGCTGTCAGATATGTACGAGATTCCGACAGACAATCCGGAACTGGAGCTTAAGGTGCGTGTTATCAACATTAATAAAGATGTACATATCCTTAATAAGTGCAAAACGCTGCGTGATTATATGACATTTGTTAATAAGGTCAGATTCAAGATGGGTGTTGAAGGGGACGATGTCAGGATTGCGGTAACAGAGGCGATGGACGAATGTATAGATGAGGATATACTTGTCGATTTCTTTGAAAAGCACAGGGAGGAGGTCGTCGAAGTGAGTATATATGATTATGATGAGGAAGATGTCAGAAGGACATTATTTGAAGAAGCAAAGGAAATGGCTAAAGAAGAATTAAAAGAAGTTGTTAAAGCGGAGGTCATGGAAGAAGTTAAATCAGAAGTCAGAGAAGAAGTTAAATCGGAAGTTAGAGAAGAAATTAAGTCAGAAATGAGAGAAGAAGTTAAATCTATAGTAATTAATCAGGTCATAAAGAAAGTAAAGAAGTCAAAAACTCTGGAGACAATAGCCTCAGAACTAGAGGAAGAAGAGGCAGATATAAAGCCAATATACGATGCAGTGGTTTCATCTGCCCCAGATTATGATATTAATGTAATTAAAGATAGATTAGACAATATGTGAGAAAGTTATTTCTTCATAAATGAAACAAAATCAAACTTCTTATCAAGCCATCTGCCGACAAGGCCGATGGCTTTTCCCATTGTAAATGCAGCAACAACAGTACCGATGCCAAGACCCTTAACATGACCTAATATCAGGCCGGTAAGACATGCAGTTACGGCAAGGCATATAACATCGAAAGAAATCTTGATGCGTGAATATGCAACGCCAGTGATGTCAGCAAGTTCACGAGGGAACAGGTCAGTAGGAATAATTGGAAGCTTGCATCTGTTAGAAAGAGCTATGCCGAGACTTATCAGGCAGTAGCTTATAATAAAGTACACAATTCTGAATCCGATTGCAGTTGGGAGCATTGGAACCCACATATTGTGCATGTCGATGCATTCACCAAATATGAATCCGACAACGAATGAAAACAGATATGATGGTACGAACTTCTTTCGCAGAATCATAAGGCTGAGTACAAGAAGTCCCTGGAACATATATGTAAATGTACCAAGAGTAATCTTAGGGAAGACTTCGGAAAAAGCATATGGAACGCTTGAGATTGCAGATATTCCAGTTCCGGAGTAAAGCATAAGCACAACTCCAAGGCTGTTGATTATAACAGCAAAGGCAAGAACAAGCTCACCCCTAAGCGTAGTTTTAACATTTTCAGAAACAGAACCAGTATTTAAATCTATTGCACTATCAATTGAACTCATAAGGAATCCCCTTTCTTTTTAATAAAGAACATAATCACAGTCTCTAAGTGTAGTTTCATTATTAATTAATAACAAATGAATAATTTTAATGAAATTATAGATTTTGTCTATAGAACTGTTTATAATTAAGATAGTAAATGTGCTCAGGAGGCTGTCTATGAATATATATAATCTGAGATATTTCGTTACACTTGCAAGAATACGCCAGTACACGAAGGCGGCAGAGGAATTATGCATTACACAGCCGAGTCTTAGTCATGCAATTTCACAGATGGAAAAGGAACTTGGTGTTAAACTCTTTGAAAAAAACGGACATAAGATAACTCTGACTCAATTCGGAGAGGAGTTTCTTTCTTATGCAGAAAAGACTCTTGATGTGTTAGATGATGGAATCGCTTCTATTAAAAGAAGTGCAATGGGAAATGGAACGATAAGATTAGGACTTGTAAGACCATTGGGAATAAGCTATGTCCCTCGGATGGCGGCAGCATTTATAAAGAAGAATCCGCAGCTCGATATAGATTTTACGTTTCACACAGATGTTACGGGCAGGCTGCTTGACGATATGCAGCTTGGGAAGTATGATTTGTTGTTCTGTTCCAAGCCATCAGAAGAATATCATTTTACGGCTGAGCCCGTTATGAAGCAGAGACTGGTGCTTATTACTCCCAAAGGACATCCGCTGGCTAAGAAAATGAAAAGGAGCATTAATCTTGCAGAGACAGCCGGGTATTCATATGTATGTTTTGACAAGAACTCTGGAATAAGAAGCATATTTGATGAAATGTTGAAAAAAGCGGACATAACAGTAAAGGTTGCATATGAAACTGAGGAAGATCAGGTTATTGCCGGGCTGGTTGCTAATGGATTCGGAATAGCGGTAGTTCCATATATGGATATATTGGAAAAGATGTCTGTAGAAATATTTGAAATCGAGTCACCTGAATATGAGAGAAGCTTTTATATGGTTAATGATAATAGTACATACATGTCTCCTGCTGTAGAGACGTTCAGGAACTTTGTTATAGAGAATACAAGTGTTTTAACGGCTTTGTAGAGATTAATATAATTAATGAATAACCGGTTATATCTTAATTAAATGACAAATTTGTAGAAAAATTAACAGGTTATATTGATACATTTTTGACAAATTTTAATGAAATTATTAAATAAAAATAAAGTTTGCCAGAATTCAATGTAAAAAATAACAAAAATGAACGCTGGTCATAAATATTTTTTGTTAAAAATATACGATTATTAAAGGAGAAAATAGTGTCAAACCTAGGCAGAATCTAGGCTTGACATTATTTTTTTTGTGGAATAAAATCCGTGAACAGAAAAGAAATATGTTTCATATTTAGAAAGGAGGTCGTGCAGATGGATGCTTTGGTAGAAGGGCTTATGGAAGAACTTAATTGCGAGACAGTGTTCACTATACCTTTGTTTGGTGGAATCCCAGTATATGAATCCGTTGTTGTTACATGGATTATTATGGCTGTTGTGTTTCTGTTGTGTATTCTGCTAAGCCGAAATCTAAGTGTGGAAAACCCCAGTCGCAGACAGGTAGTTGTAGAAACAGCAATAAAGGGGCTCAATGATTTCTTCACTGAGACGGTAGGAGAAAAAGGAAAGGCATACATTCCATATCTGTCAGCAATTGCTATTTACATAGGAATTGCGAACCTGATAGGACTGCTTGGTTTCAAGCCGCCAACTAAGGATATGAATGTTACAGCAACACTGGCATTGATGAGTATTGTGCTTATTGAGGTCGCAGGAATCAGAGCCAGAGGAACTAAAGGCTGGCTTAAGAGTTTTGCAGAACCAATGCCTATAATACTTCCTATTAATATTCTGGAAGTATTTATCAAGCCCTTATCACTTTGCATGCGATTATTCGGTAATGTTTTAGGTTCATTTGTAATCATGGAATTATTAAAGATGGTAGTTCCGGCAGTTTTACCGGCAGTATTCAGTTGTTACTTCGATATATTCGATGGACTGATACAGGCGTATGTTTTCGTATTCTTAACTGGTCTTTTTATAAAAGAGGCTGCAGAGTAAGAGTATATGTAACAAGAATAAATGTTTTAAAAAGGAGATTATTATTATGTCAACAATTTTAGTAGCAATCGGAGCAGGTATAGCAGTATTAACAGGTATCGGTGCTGGTCTTGGTATCGGTAAGGCAACAAGCAGTGCAGTAGACGCTATCGCAAGACAGCCAGAGGCAGAAAGCAAGATTAGTAAGTCACTTCTTTTAGGTTGTGCCCTTGCAGAGGCAACAGCTATTTATGGTTTCGTTATCGCCCTTCTTATAATTCTTTTCTTAGGCTAATAACATTTATGGGAAAGATAACTAAGACAAGATAGAAAGGAAGGCGAAGCTAGTGTTAAGTATAGATCCATGGAATATATTATGGACAGTAGTCAATCTGCTCGTCTTATATCTGGTGTTTAAGAAGTTCCTGTTTAAGCCTGTTATGAAAGTAATCAATGCAAGAGAAGATATGATTAAGCAGCAGTTTGATGATGCTAAGAAGAGTCAGGAAGAAGCAGATGCATTAAAGGCTTCATATGACGAAAAGCTTGAAAGTGCGAAGACTGAAGCTGATGAGATTATTGTAAATGCTAGAAACAGAGCACAGGAAGAGCATGAGGCAGCTTTGGAAAAGACCAGAAAAGAAACAGAAGTAATGCTTGAAAAGGCAAAGGCTGATATAGCTACAGAGAAAGAGAAAGCAACGGAAGCTGCACAGGCAGATATTGCAAGACTCGCTCTCATAGCTGCAAGAAAAATCGTAAAGACAGGTGATGCTCATGACGCAGGCAGCAGTAAATAATGCAATAGTTTTACACCGGTTGTCTGTGAGCAGAGAGGATGTAAGAAGGGCTGATGAGTTATACAGCAAAACTTCAGAACTTCAGAAAATTCTCACGAATCCTGAAATACCTCTTGCAAAGAAATACGACATCATTGATAAAGTATTTGCACTTGATGATACTAAGGAGCTTATGAAGAATTTCATTAAAGAAATGTGCAAGCTTGGTTATTGTGATGAGATGAGAGACATATTTGATTCATATTACAGAATTGATGATGAAGCAAACCACATTTTAAAAGCAGAGCTTATAAGTGCAGACAGTAGTGATGCAGAGGAAAATGCAAAGCAGGCACAGGATTTCTTAAAGAGCAGATATCCGGATTATACAATTGAACTGACAAAGACAGTGGATGCGGATCTCTTAGGTGGATATGTTATAAGAGCGCATCACAAGGAATACGACAGAAGTTTTGAAGGACGTTTTTGTCAGCTTGAAAGAAAATTAACTGGGAGGTGACCCCTGTGGGCGCAATTAGTGCAACAGATATTATCTCCATTATCCAGAGTGAGATTGAGAATTTCAATTGGGATGAAGCAAGCCGTGAGACCGGTAATGTAATATGGGTCGGTGATGGAATTGCTACAGTATACGGTATTGACCATGCAATGTATGGTGAAATCGTAGTATTTGATAATGGAGTAAAAGGAATGGTTCAGGATATCCGTGAGAATGAGATAGGTGTTATCTTGTTCGGCAGGGATACAGGAATCAAAGAAGGAACTAAGGTTGTAAGAACCAAGAAGAAAGCCGGAATTCCGGTAGGCAGCGCATTTGTAGGAAGAGTAATCAATGCACTTGGTGAGCCTATTGATGGAAAAGGCGATATTAAAGAAGAAGATTACAGACCAATTGAGGAAGATGCTCCTGGTATCGTAGACCGTAAGTCTGTAAGCACACCAATGGAAACAGGAATACTTTCAATCGATTCAATGTTCCCAATTGGCCGTGGACAGCGAGAACTTATCATTGGTGACCGTCAGACTGGTAAGACATCAATTGCCACAGATACAATAATTAACCAGAAGGGCAAAGGTGTTATCTGTGTGTATGTTGCAATCGGACAGAAGGCATCTACAGTTGCCAAGGTTGTATCAACACTTACTAAGCATGGTGCAATGGATTATTCAATTGTTGTATCTTCAACAGCAAGTGATCCTGCATCACTTCAGTATATAGCTCCATATGCAGGTACTGCAATGGCAGAGCATTTCATGCATCAGGGAAAAGATGTTCTTATTGTATATGATGATTTGAGCAAACATGCGGTAGCGTATAGAGCACTTTCCCTTCTGCTTGAAAGATCACCTGGACGAGAGGCTTATCCTGGAGATGTATTCTATCTTCATTCAAGACTTCTTGAAAGATCAAGCCGTTTAAGTGATGCGTTAGGTGGAGGCTCAATAACAGCACTTCCTATAATAGAGACACAGGCTGGTGATGTATCAGCATATATTCCAACAAATGTTATCTCTATCACAGATGGTCAGATATTCCTTGAAACTAACCTGTTTAATTCAGGTATGAGACCAGCCGTTAATGTAGGTCTTTCGGTTTCACGAGTTGGTGGTGCAGCCCAGACTAAGGCAATGAAGAAGGCATCAGGAAGCATAAGAATTGACCTTGCACAGTACAGAGAGATGGAAGTATTTACACAGTTTGCATCAGATCTTGATGATGCGACTAAGGCACAGTTACAGCACGGAAAAGCCCTTATGGAGCTTTTAAAGCAGCCACTCTGCCATCCACTTTCAATGCATGAGCAGGTTATGACACTTGTTATGGCTAACAACGGCGTATTTGATGAGATACCTACTAAGGAAGTTAAGAAACACCAGACAGAATTACTTGAATTCATAGATCTCAAGCATCCTGAAATAGGAAAGCAGATTGAAGATAAGAAAGAGATTAATGATGAGCTGGTTAAGAATATTCTGGAAGCAGTAAAAGAATTTGCATAATGCATGTGTGCTAAAAGAAAGGTAAGCGTATAGATATGGCAAACACAAAGGAAATTCAGGATCGAATAAAAAGTATCAATGATACATTAAAGATTACTAATGCCATGTATATGATTTCTTCTTCCAAGCTTAAGAAATCTAAGAAAATGCTTTCAGACACGGAACCATACTTTTTCACTCTGCAGTCAGAAATGAGCCGAATCTTAAGACATATACCTGATATAAGCAGTATATATTTTAAGACAAATGAGGATAAAGACGCAGCGGATAAAAAGGTAGGCTACATAGTTATTACTGCTGATAAGGGACTTGCAGGTTCATATAACCATAATGTTTTAAAGATTGCGCAGGAGCAGCTTGAAAAGAATCCTAATCATTCATTATTCGTATTAGGAGAACTTGGACGACATTATTTTGAACAGCGCGGTATTGAGATTGAGAAGCAGTTCCACTATACAGTTCAGAATCCTACTCTTAACAGAGCAAGAAATATTTCAGAAGAAATAATAGAACTGTACAGAAAAGGCGAGCTTGATGAGGTGTATATCATATACACAAGTATGATTAATGCCATTCAGGAAGAAACCCAGATAGAACAGCTCCTGCCACTTAAAAAGGCAGATTTCAATATTCAGATACCGGTTGATTTCAAGCGTGAGGAACTTGCGTTGAAACCTTCACCAGAAGTAGTTATGGACAGGATTGTACCTGATTACATAGTTGGTTTCGTATACGGAGCTTTAGTAGAGTCGTTCTCCTGCGAGCAGAATGCCCGTATGATGGCAATGGAGTCTGCATCAAAGAGTGCAAAGGATATGCTGCACGACCTTGATATCCAGTACAACAGAGCCAGACAGGCAGCAATCACACAGGAGATAACAGAGGTTATCGCTGGTGCAAAGTCGCAGAAGAAGAAACGTAAGAAATAGCGGTGGAATGGAGACAATATGAGTAATAAAGGAAAGATTATACAGGTAATGGGACCTGTTGTCGATGTAGCGTTCGATGATGAGAACCTTCCGGCAATCAGGGACGCACTTGAAGTTAATAATGGTGATAAAAAATGTGTAATGGAAGTTGCACAGCACATCGGTAACGATACAGTCCGTTGCATCATGCTTGCTTCCAGTGAAGGTCTTTGCAGAGACATGGAAGTAACAGCTACAGGCAGTGGAATCAAGACTCCTGTTGGTGAGAAGACACTTGGTCGTCTCTTTAATGTATTAGGAGAGGCTATTGATGGCGGTGAGCAGCCAGATACAGAGGAAAAGTGGGAAATCCACAGAGAACCACCAACATTTGAAGAACAGAATCCAGCAGAAGAAATTCTTGAGACTGGTATCAAGGTAATTGATCTTTTAGCACCTTATGCCAAGGGTGGTAAGATTGGTCTGTTTGGTGGTGCCGGAGTTGGTAAGACAGTTCTTATTCAGGAACTTATCAGCAATATTGCAACAGAGCATGGTGGATATTCAATATTCACAGGTGTAGGAGAAAGATCAAGAGAAGGTAACGACCTATGGACAGAAATGAAAGAGTCGGGCGTTCTTGAGAAAACTGCCCTGGTGTTTGGTCAGATGAATGAACCACCTGGAGCACGTATGCGTGTTGCTGAGACAGGACTTACAATGGCTGAATATTTCCGTGATGAGAAGCATCAGAATGTGCTTTTATTCATTGATAACATATTCCGTTTCACACAGGCTGGTTCAGAGGTTTCAGCACTTCTTGGACGTATGCCTTCAGCCGTAGGTTATCAGCCAACACTTGCAACTGAGATGGGTGAATTACAGGAGAGAATTGCTTCTACAAAGAATGGTTCTGTAACATCAGTACAGGCAGTATATGTACCTGCCGATGACCTTACTGACCCTGCACCTGCAACAACATTTGCACATCTTGATGCAACTACAGTTCTTTCAAGAAAGATAGTTGAACAGGGTATCTACCCGGCAGTAGACCCTCTTGATTCTACATCAAGAATTCTTGAGCCGGACATTGTAGGTGAGGAGCATTATGAGGTAGCAAGAAAGGTTCAGGAAATCCTCCAGAAGTACAAGGAATTACAGGATATCATTGCTATTCTTGGTATGGAAGAGCTTGCAGATGAAGATAAGGTTACAGTATTCAGAGCAAGAAAGATTCAGAAATTCTTATCACAGCCATTCCATGTTGCTGAGAACTTCACAGGTATTCCTGGTGTATATGTTCCATTAAAGGAGACTATAAGAGGTTTCAAGGCAATTATTGATGGTGAGATGGACGAATATCCTGAGAACGCATTTTTCAATGTAGGAACTATAGATGATGTTATTAAAAAGGCTGAGAAGATGCAGTAACATCCTGCCAGAAAGGAAAAACTAATGGCTACAAGTTCATTTTATTTAAAAGTAATATCAGCTAACCGGGTGTTTTTCGCTGGCAAATGCCGTTCTCTGATTGTGCCTGAGTTCGATGGACAGAAGGAAATTCTTGCCCATCATGAAGATATGGTTATTGCAATTGATGAAGGTCAGATGAAGTTCCAGCCAGAGGGCAGCGACGAGTGGATTTATGCTGTTGTTGGAATGGGATTTGTTGAAATCGTTAACAACCGTGTAACTCTTCTTGTTGAGACAGCAGAAAAGCCTGAGGAAATCGATGTAAGAAGAGCAGAGGAAGCTAAGCAGAGGGCTGAGGAGAGACTTCGCCAGAAGCAGAGTATCCATGAGTATTATCACTCAAGAGCAGCACTTGCAAGAGCTATGGCAAGACTTAAGGCAACATCTGGAAAGTAGAATTTATGATACATATATGGGTTTGCACCTGCCAGAACGCTTGTGAATAGCGTTCTGGCAGGTGCTTTTTGTCGTGCAGGAATGTTTGTTAAACATTCCAAAAGGAATTGTATTGCATAAGATACTTGTAAATGAATATTCAGCTTGCTATAATATGCAAGCGTATTTTGTATACACAGTTAAAACAAAACGATTGAAGTGTAGGAATACACAATCAGGGAGGAACTAAAGATGTTATCTATGAAAGAAGCGATAGAGAATTATGTGGAAGGTTGTGTTGGTAAGGTTGACTGTCCAGCATACAAGCTTTTTATGAAAGCCATACTTGCAGGAATGATGATTGCATTTGGCGCAGCCGGAAGCAGTGTGGCAGCACATGATATCGCCAATGTAGGAATTGCACGTCTGGTTGCAGGAGTTGTATTCCCAATGGGACTTATGATGGTTGTTATGACAGGTGCTGAGCTTTTCACGGGAGACTGTCTGGCAATTATGGCAACTGTACAGAAGAAACATACAGCACTTAAGCTTATACGAATGCTTATTGTAGTATATCTGGGAAATCTTCTTGGCTCGTTAATGCTTACATGTATTGATTATGTAAGTGGGCAGTATAATTATTCATCGGGAATACTTGGTGCATATACAATTAAAGTAGCACTTGGAAAATGTAATCTTGATTTTACAACAGCGCTTGCATCGGGAATATTATGTAATATACTTGTGTGCGCAGCAGTTATGCTTGCGGCACGTGCAAAGGATGTAACCGGAAAACTGTTATGCTGTTTTTTTATAATACTGCTTTTTGTTGTAAGCGGTTATGAGCACTGTGTTGCTAATATGTATTATGTACCTGCAGGGATGATAGCAAAACTTAATCCGTTATATGTGAAAGATGCTATGGAGCAATATGGTTATACAGCGCAGCAGCTTGGTACATTGAATATACCGAATTTTATATTTAATAATCTTATTCCTGTTACAATAGGTAATATTGTGGGAGGAATGGCATTCTTCGGAATACCGCTGATGTATATCAATGGAGTTGGTGGGAAGAAGGCGTGAGACATATCTTAAAGTATATGGATACGGATTGATGATTTAGAAGAAAATATATTATTACCTATGATTATTCCTTTAGAAACCATTAAAGCATAGGAAGATGTGCAGTAGAAGAATCACAGACGAACACAGACTTACGTATAATATGTACATGAACCAAAATCTGATAATATATTCCTGCAAGTTCCATTATGAAGATTAGCACCTGAAACATGGTGCTTTTTTCTTTACACAAAAATCACATGGTTTCGGAGAATATTATATCGGGGGATAAAAATGTTATCATCTACTACGAAAAAATATGAACATAAATGATGGGGCAAAATAGTGTATCGTCCAACCAGGCAATACATTTGCATCTGACAGCAACATGGTCGCAGAATATAGAGCAGAACCTATAAGAAGATATTATTTCTATTGCTTATAGGCAGAAATATTAGGATTTCTGCTCATATAGCGCAGATTTCATTGTAAATACCTATAAATGATGGAAAACCACATTATCTATAGGCAATCTTTAGCTTTCTGGCAAGGATAATGTCTGATTCGAGAGAAGAATGTATAGAAAAAACCTATAAGCTGTCAGAATATACGACTACCTATAGGTATCATGACAAAAAATCAGACAAGACACTTCTTCATCAATAATAATATGCCTATAAATCTTGAAATATAGATATTCTTATAGGAAATATTTAACAACATTATAGTGAATTTATCCAATATATGCTACTAAATCAGAGTCTTGAACGTTATTCAGTAACAGATTTCTTGGCAGAACAGCAAGTCTTAACCCGACATATGTCAATACGGATTTAATATCTTATGTTTCAGTTGGCATTGCGTGCGCAATAATATTGCAACTCATATATATAAAGCTGAAGTGCAGAGCATAAGAAAAACACCTCTTAATCAGCAATATACATTCTGATTAAGAGGTGTTTTTCTTCGTCCATTATTAGTAAGTATACTCATGGCGAGGGCAATAATAAAATGCCTGAAGCTGACTGTTACGGTTATAGGTAACTGTATAACAATCGGCTGGTGCATCAGCATAAGTATCAGGATTAACTCTGATAGTTATTGTCTGTCTGTGAGACTGTCCACTGTTACCGTGTTCTGCACTGGTATTATCCTGTCCTACACCTTTGAGATTACTGATAGTCTGGACTGGGTACACTTTTGAATTGCTAATAACTCCATTTGCTGCAATAATCCCTCCTTGGACCTTATTTCAAAATGTTACTTCTACATTATATATCGGTCAAATGCGTTATATTATTACATTGAATTTCTTTATAAAAATGTATGATAGAGGAAGATAATGCGTAAGATAAGCCCCATTCCGGACTAATCCAGAGTGGGGCTTATCTTTACGCATAAGCAGTTAATGCTTAATTAATCAATTTCTTTTTTCTTAATTCTGTCAAGATAATCTTTAGTTTCCTTAGCAACCACACCGTTTAAAGCAACGAGTGCAATAAGGTTAGGAATAGCCATCAGACCATTAAATATATCTGCAATTGTCCATACCGCAGATACTGTCATATAAGGACCGATGAATACGCAGAGGATATATACCCATCTGTATGCCTTAATACATTTCTTCTTACCATTAGTAAGGTATTCAAGGCAGCGCTCAGAATAGTAGTCCCAGCCAAGAATAGTTGTAAATGCAAAGAATACGAGGCATAACATAAGAATAAATGAAGCAACTCCATCAGGGAATGGAAGTCCTAACTGGAATGCTTTAGTTGTTACTGCAACACCTTCAAGTCCCATATCGTAAGCTCCTGTAAGAACAATTGCAATACCTGTAATTGAACAGATGATAATAGTATCAATAAAAGTACCTGTCATAGAGACAAGACCCTGACGTACAGGTTCATTGGTACGGGCAGCGGCAGCGGCAATAGGTGCACTACCAAGACCGGCCTCATTAGAGAAGATACCTCTTGCAATACCCTTCTGCATAGCTACAACCATGGCACCAAGGGCACCACCAGCAGCGGCCTTAAGACCAAATGCACTCTGCACAATTGTAAGGATGGCAGCAGGAACATCTGTAATATTAAATAAAATAATAAGAATACCTGCTAAAAAATATGTTGCAGCCATGAAAGGAACAATAACCTGAGCAACCTTAGAAATTCTCTGGATTCCACCAATAAGAACAAGAGCAACACAGAATGTAAGGATAAGACAGCTTATAACTACAGTCCATGAATATGTTCTTCCAAATAATGAAACAGTCCATGCGTTGTTAGGATCAAAGAAATTATTAACAGCAGAAGAGATTCCGTTTACCTGTGTAAATGTACCAATTCCTAAAAGACCAACGCCTATACCAAAGAAAGCAAATATCTTGGCAAGCCATTTCCACTTAGGTCCCATACCATGTTCAATATAGTTAAAAGGACCACCAACAACATGACCATCTTCGTCAACCTGTCTGAACTTAACTGCTAAAAGACATTCTGCGTACTTGGTAGCAGTACCAACTAAGGCAGCAAGCCACATCCAGAATAATGCACCAGGACCGCCTGAGACAATGGCAGTAGCAACACCTACGATATTACCAGTACCAATTGTTGCTGAAAGTGCTGTACATAGTGCTGCGAAACTGCTCACTTCACCGTGCTTTCCATCAGTTTCGTCTTTGAAAATGTACTTAAAAGCACGACCAAGATTAGTAAACTGAACACCCTTAAGTCTGATAGTAAGAAACAGACCAACTGAAAGTATAAGGACAATGAGTGGGATTCCCCAGACATATGCGTCAATAGTGTCGAGAATAGTATTGATTTTACTAAACATATTATGTATTCTCCCTTTTTATAAAAAATTAAGACAAATTTTAACATAAAACAACATTTTTTTCAATTGAATACTGTTATTTCCTAATATAATAAATAATTTTGTTAAATGTTGCTTATTGACAAACTCTGTCAATTTATATATTATTGTTGAAAACAAAGGCGTTTTGCAGATAAAGCAAGACGCTTTTTCCTTATTATTAAGGTATTATCCGGAAGATATAATCGGGAGAGACTGTTTAAAAATGCAGCGCCGAAGGTGACAGCGAAAACTCTCAGGCAAAAGGACCGGTTATGGACGGAACTCTGGAGAGCTGTGTAGATACAGCACCGAAGAAGCAATTTCTAAGCAGAGGGATGAGGAATATTGAGGCTGATTTGCTTGGGGAGAATCTTTCAGGTTTTTAACAGAGGCATAGGTGTATTAAAGTGCGCCTGTAGCCTCTTGTTTTTATGTAAAGATATATTAGGAAGGGAATCTTCTTAGGAATCTTGATAAGGCGGGATTGCAAGGCACGAAAAGGCTAAAGCAAAGGAGAGAAACATTATGAAGACAGACATTGAAATTGCACAGGAAGCAGTAATGGAGCCAATTAAGAATGTTGCAGCCAGATGCGGCATAAGCGAGGATGATCTTGAATTATACGGAAAGTATAAGGCTAAGATATCAGATGAGTACATCAACAGTGTCAAAGACAATGAAGATGGAAAGTTAATTCTTGTTACAGCCATTAATCCAACTCCGGCAGGAGAGGGAAAGACAACAATTACTGTAGGGCTTGGAGAAGCATTTGGAAAGCTTGGCAAGAAGGCAATTATAGCACTTCGTGAGCCATCACTTGGTCCATGTTTCGGTATCAAAGGTGGAGCAGCAGGTGGTGGATATGCACAGGTTGTTCCTATGGAAGAGCTTAATCTGCATTTTACAGGCGATTTCCATGCAATCACATCAGCTAATAACTTATGTGCGGCACTTCTTGATAACCATATACAGCAGGGCAACGAACTTGGAATTGACCCAAGATGTGTTACATGGAAAAGATGTATGGATATGAACGACCGTGTTCTTAGAAATATAGTTGTAGGTCTTGGTTCTAAGGTTGATGGAACTGTAAGAGAGGATCATTTTGTTATCACAGTTGCGTCAGAGATTATGGCAGTATTATGTCTTGCAACAGATATGAAAGATTTAAAGGAAAGACTCGGCAAGATGGTAGTTGCTTACAATTATCAGGGACAGCCTGTTACTGCTGCAGATATCAAGGCAGTAGGTTCCATGGCAGCTTTGTTAAAGGATGCATTAAAGCCTAACCTTATCCAGACACTTGAGCATACTCCAGCATTAGTACATGGTGGACCATTTGCTAATATCGCACATGGCTGTAATTCAGTAAGAGCAACTAAGACTGCACTCAAGATGGCAGATTATGTTATCACAGAGGCAGGATTTGGAGCAGATTTAGGTGCAGAGAAATTCTTCGATATAAAGTGCCGTAAGTCAGGCTTAAAGCCAGATGCAGTTGTATTAGTAGCAACAGTAAGAGCACTTAAGTACAACGGTGGAGTACCTAAGACAGAATTATCAGCAGAGAATCTTGATGCATTAAAGAAGGGAATCGTAAACCTTGAAAAGCACATCGAGAATCTTCATAAATACGGAGTACCTGTAGTTGTTACACTTAATGCATTTGTATCAGATACACAGGCAGAATTAGATTATATACAGAAGTTCTGTGAAGATAAAGGCTGTGAATTCGCCCTTGCCAAAGTATGGGAAAAGGGTGGAGAAGGCGGAATTGAGCTTGCAGAAAAGGTTCTTAAGACACTTGAGACAAAGAAGAGCAATTTCCATTGTCTGTATGAGACAGACCAGCCGGTTAAAGCAAAGATTGAGACAATTGCCAAAGAAATATATGGCGCAGGAAGTGTTAATTATTCAGCAGCAGCTAATAAGCAGATTGCACAGCTTGAACAGTTAGGATTTGGTAATCTTCCAATCTGTATGGCTAAGACACAGTATTCGCTTTCAGACGATCCGACATTACTTGGCCGTCCGGAAGGATTTGAGATGAATGTAAGAGAAGCATATGTATCAGCCGGTGCAGGCTTCATAGTAGTGCTTACAGGTTCAGTAATGACAATGCCAGGACTTTCAAAATCACCAGCGGCATATAATATAGATGTTAATGATGATGGGGTAATAACTGGGTTATTCTAGAAAAGTGACTCCCGGGAGTGGGAGGCAGGTGGCTGGGTAGTGTATTTTCAAACGCGCTTTCGCTCGGACGAAAACGCAGCGGTACTAAGATTTTGCGAGGCTTGTCGCCTTTGGCGACTCCCTCGCAAAATCAAGTGCTGGCGTTTCCGTACGGTTTGAAAATACACTACCCAGCTACCTGCCTCAGAACTTCCGGGAGTTTTTCTATAAGGGAGGGAGACATTTATGAATAGAACAAGATGTAAATGGTGTTTGGGAGATGAATTACTTTTGTCATATCATGACCAAGAGTGGGGAGTTCTTTTACATAATGATAAAAAACATTTTGAATATATAACATTAGAAGTAATGTAATGTGGTTTGAATTGGCTAATGATGCTAAAAAAAGAGATATAATTAGAGATAGTTTCAGAAAATATAATAAACAAAATTTTATATAAATTAGACGCTTTGAAACAAATTGATACAAGTTTTATGATAAATTTATATAAAGTTTTATAATTAGATATGAACTTGCATAGCTCAAATTAGAAAATTCCATCTATGCAAGTTTTTCTATATTTTGAAGGAGAACAATTAAATTTTTTCTGAAATACAGTAGCTAAATAATTAGCATTAGAAAAGCCAGTTTTATAAGCTATCTGACTAATTGATAATTGTGTATTTCCAAGTAATAACTGAGCATGTTGCAATTTGGTTGCTGTTAAATAATCAGTATAAGAACAGCCAGTTACTTCTTTGAATAATCGAGAAAAATGTGATGTTGATAAAGATATGTATTTAGCAGCATCATCTATTGTAGGATTATACTCCAGATTATTTTCAATATAAACAAGAACGTCATGTATTCGCGAATCAAATTTATTAAAAAGCAATTGTGAAGATTCTATAGGCAAATGTTCCTGATATATTGTAAAAAATAATTTATGTAACATACCAGTTAAAATTAGTTGCGAATAAGGAGTATTATTGTTATATTCCTGATACATTTCTTCAAACTGGGATTTTATCTTTATTTGCGATTCAGGTAAAAAATGCAAATAGTCTGTACATAATATGTCAAATTCTGATTGTCCAACTAAATTAATTGCTGGCTGTAATGCTTCAAGTCTAAATTTAATTATGTATCGTTCATAGGGAATATCAGACATTGCACAATTTCGATGATATACATTCGGTTTACTTATCCCAACATCTCCGGAATGTGCAATTTTAATATTTTCATAGGAAAACCATTTACGATCTCCACTGACAAGATATCCTAACATATAATGATCAGAGGCTGCTTGCATGTGTGGCATAGAATATGATGCTTCTTTTATCTTGTGGTCTACATGTATTATCTCATTTGAACTCAGAGGGATTGGCATTTGTATCTCCTTATATTCATTATATTGTACACATAATAGCATCAAATTAGAGAAAATACAACAAAATTGATATTATATTTAATGTAATCATTAATAAAAACTCATATAATTTCATACATACTAAAAGGATTAAACATGGAGGTTATATGAAGAAACAAAATATTTATTTAAAACTATCTGTGAAGTATATTTACTATTTTTTATTATTTATTGTATTTTCTTATTTTTTATCCCATATCTTAGTTGAAGGTTCCCAAATAATATCTGTAGCAATTAATGATATGATTGCGGGTAAGTTTGTTAATCTTAAATCAATTTTTTTTACAATATTGATTTTTGTTATCCTATCTACGTTAATTTCTTTTTTTAAGAAACTTTGTGGAGAGCAATTTAGTTTGGTAATACAGAAGGAAAGCAAGAATTATATTGTAAAAAAATTGAAGAGATTGAATATGCATACATTAGTGAACATACAGGAACGCTAATTACAAAATTAATTTCCGATATTGAAAAAATAGGCCAACTTTATTCTGAAATAATCCCAGAGATTTTTCAATCAATTATTACAATTATAGCATTGAGTTATTCAATATTTAAAATGGATTGGATACTCTTACTGAGTATCGTGATTTGCTATCCTTTAGTAATGTGTATAAGCAATAATCTAGCTAAAAATATTAATAGATTAGCAAAGTCTAGGAGAGCAAAGTATGATGAATTGACACAAGTAGCTAATGATGATATTGCAGGAATTGCAATAGCACGTAGCTATGGTTTAAATAAAATATTAAATGAACGGGTAAAAAAAATTGCAAACGATATTTTAGGAAATGAAATTTATCGTAATAAGTATCAAGCAATTGGAAACGTAATTCAGAGCTTAGTCAAATGGATTCCTAGTGTTATCTGTTCTCTAATTGCATTGATGGAATTTTTTAAAGGACAGTTATCCATAGGAGATATGATGGCTTTTATTATTTTGTTTAATAAAATATCATCTCCCATGAGTGAATTACCTTTTAAAATAAATGATGGAAGAGAATTATTGATATCAATAAAAAGAATAAATGAGATAATGGCTGCTCCAAAAGAGCATTCAGGAACATATTGTGGAAATACCTCTGATTTATCAAAAACAGAAAGTGTAATATGTTTTAAGGATGTTTCGTTTTGGTATAACTCTAATCGTGAAAAGAGAGTTTTTGATAAATTGAATATAGATATAAAAAAAGGGACTACAACAGCAATTGTAGGATCATCTGGTGTAGGAAAATCTACATTATTTAAAATTATATGCGGTTTAGAAAAAGTAAGAGAAGGAGATTATTACCTATACGAACAAAATTTTAGAAATTGGAATTTAACAGCTGCAAGAAAAGAGATTGCTCTGGTATCACAGAATGTATTTTTATTTGCAGATACAATTTTTTCTAATATTACTTATGGTATGGATGATGTGTCTATAGAAGTCGTGATAGATGCATGTAAAGCTGCGTGTATTCACGATTATATTATTACCTTACCGGATGGATATCAAACTTTTATTGGAGAGAATGGAGTAAATTTGTCGGGCGGACAAAGGCAAAGATTAACTATTGCTAGAGCATTTCTAAAATCATCTTCTATCTTATTATTAGACGAACCAACATCCGCTTTAGATGTAAAAACGGAAGAAGCGATAAATAGAATAATAGAAACAAGAAAGAACAATCAAACAGTGATCATCATTGCTCATAGATTGTCAACTATACGTAATGCAGATGATATTATTGTTTTACATAAAGGTAAAGTCGCTGAAAGAGGATGTCATTTTGAATTATTAGGTAAAGAAGGTTTATATTCAAAATTGTACAATAACGAATGTGAAACAGGAATAGAATAAAATTATTAGTATATAGGAGTAGTGCTAATGACACAGAAAAATATTTTTTGTAAGTTTTTAGGTTTATTAGAAAACAGATTAATGATATATATTGTATCTATAATAATGATGACAACCTTTTATGCTGTATTTGAAGTTACAGGTTCGCTTTTTGTAAAATCTATATTTGATATTGCAGAAAAAGGAAATTATGAAGATGTAAGTGTAACTATGGGATTCTACTTATTGATAGGAATAGTTGCAGTATGTATTGCTTCAATGTTTATGTATATTTACAATAATGAAGCAAAAAAAGGTTCTATAGAAATAAAAAAGAAGGTATTTTCTAAAACATTAAATTTTCCAATGGAATTCTATGATACACATCATAGTGGTGAATTGCTATCACGTTTAATTTATGATACAGATAAAGCAAGTGAAATATATTCATCCAGACTAAGGAGAGTGTTGGCTCCTATAATTTCCGTTTTGGTATATATAATAATAATGTTTATAATCAATCCGGCAATGACATTAGTTCTTGTTCTTTTGAATATTTTACTTTTTTTACTTAATACATTAATATCTAAACCAATGAAAAAAGTAGGAAAAGAGTCCGCAGAAAAAAGTGCAATAATGACAGAAAAATTGTCTAATATGTTGACCGGTATAGAGGTAAATAAAATGTACGATTTTATGCATCATAACCGGAAGAAATATGAACTAGCTAATAAAGAATATTGTTATGTACAGAGGAAAAGAATGTACTTAGTTAGTATTTTAGAATCCCTTAATGTTGCTTTTGATATGTTGTGTGCATTACTTTTTTTAGTTATAGGTATTTATTTTTTACAACATCAATTAGTTTCTTTGGGAGATATTGCAACAGTATATACTATATATGCTGCACTTAGTTTACAATTTTTGCAATTAGGTAAATATTATCCTGAATTGATGAATTGTATATCTTTTGCAGAGAGAATATTTTCTTTTCTGGATGAGAAAGAAGAATGTACTGAAATGGTAAATGACATACAAATTAATAGCAATTATGAATCTAGTGCAATTAATATTGATAATTTATCTTTTCAATATAATGTAGCTACACCCGTTTTAAATCAAGTAACAATAACAATACCTAAAAATAAGAATGTGGCATTAATAGGTAGATCGGGATGTGGTAAAAGTACAATAGCAAAACTTCTATTAGGTTTTTATCCAATTTCTTCTGGTGATATTAAATTTTTTGGAAAATCTATTAAAGAGCTTGGATTAGAAAATGTAAGAGCATTGATAGCATATGTTCCTCAAGAAGCATATTTGTTTGAAACAAATATTATCGAGAATATACGATATGGTAAACCAGATGCAACAGATGCAGAAATTATAAATGCAGCAAAATTAGCTAATGCTCATGATTTTATTATGAAGCAAGCCGATAAATATCAAACCATGATAATTGGCAACGGACACAATTTGTCTGGAGGAGAAAAACAAAGAATAGCAATGGCTAGAGCCATAATAAAAAATTCACCAATTATAATTTTAGATGAAGCAACTTCTGCACTGGACAACGAATCAGAATTTCTTATACAAGATACAATTACAAAATTGAAAAAAACAAAAACTATTATTACGATTGCACATAAACAAGCAACCATAGATTTTGCAGATATCGTAATTGAATTATAACAATTTGATTCCCCCAAAAAAAAATTGTTTGATAGGAGATGAGAATATCTCTCCAGCCCCAACCTTGCCAAAGGCGGGGCGGAGCAGTTGTCCGGTAAAGAAAAGCCCAGCCATGTATATTAGTAAAATCAAAACCGTATGAAGACGCCGGCACTTGGTAAGCTGGGAAAGCTGCCACAAAGTGGTAGCAAATCCCAGCGAACCTAGTACCGCTGCGTCGGAATCCGAGCGGAAGCGTGTTTTGATTTTACTAATATACACGGCTGGGCGTGCTTTAGGGGAGCAACTTCCTACAACATAACTCCCGACTTCTCCTTACTTCTCTCAATCATATGATTCAGCTTCTCAAATGGTTTCTGTAAGAACAATCCGATAATCAGAGAAACAACTATATATATTGAAAGAAATGCGAGGTTCTTAATGTAATCGTATCGGTATATTCCTGCTATGCATTCTCTTAATGCATCCATTGAATATGGGAAGAGCAGGAATCGGTATATTATCTGGTAGGCGTTAGGAAGTACTTCTATAGGGAATGTACCGCCTGAGCCGGCAACCTGTATAACAAGCAGGACAATTCCAAGTGCTTCACCGATATTTCCAAATGCAACAGTAAGGCTGTACATAAAGAAGGTGAATACGAAGCTTGAGAATGCACATGCAACCCAGTAAAGGAATGGGTGGTAACACTGGATTCCTATGTAGAGAAGATTTCCAAGCGTTATAAGCAGTGCCTGAAGCTGTCCTACTGCAAAGAAGATAAAATACCTTCCGAAGAATTTTTCATATCGCTTTGCATCTGCTGGAATATCTGGAGCAGGATGCACAGGTGTGTGCATAATAGCAACAAGTATAAGTCCACCAAACCACAGTGCAAGTATTGTGTAGAATGGTGAAGCGCTTGTTCCATAGCTTTTAACAGCGTATACCTGCTCTGTTGTTATATTTACAGGTGCAGAAAGAAAATCTCCCAAAGTATTGGCATCTGCATTTAACATCTCTGATAATAAACCATATGTATCCTGTTCAGTGATGGTGTTTAATGTATCAATTGCGTTATCAAGCTTTGTCTCAAGGTCACTGAGAAGCTCTTTAGTCTGAGTGAGTGAGCCCGATGTAAGCTTAATTGCAGCAGACAGGTCTGCAACATCCATGTTCATGTCAGAATAAAGCTCTGTTAATGAACTCATAATGCTTTGAATCTGGGACATCTGGTTTGAAAGAGCAGATGATAATTCATTTAAAGATTCAGCGGAATTACCATTTACAAGTGCCTGTAAGGTTATTAACTGCTGCTGCTGTAACTGTAATTGTGTATAAACTTGCGGTGCAGCACTGTTTGAACTGCTGCTTATTGATGATGTAAGGTCAGTAATTGCAAGCATTGAGTTAAGAATTACATCGTATGTTGAAAGTGTAGTCCTTGCGGATGTAAGTCTGTTAATAACTGCATCCATAAGAGAACCGGTTTCTTTATCTGCATCTTTGATAACTGAGTCGCCAGTATCGGCAATCGTAGATACGATTGTATCTATAAATGTCTGGTTTACCTGCTGCTGAACTGCTGTTTTAGCCTTGTCTGTTATCTTAGGTGCAATAGCGTTTGCTTTCTGGTTACAGTAATATTTTAACTGAGGATGTTCCATGGAATCACTTAAGAAGCTTATAAGATTCTTGGAAAAATTCTCTGGAACAACGAGGGCTGCATAATACTCACCGCTGTATACGCCTTCGATTGCTTCATCTGATGAAGCAACAAACTGCCAACCGATAGTGTTATTAGTTTTAAGTGCATCAATTATGGTGTCACCGACATTAAGCTCCGTTCCTTCAAGAGAAGTACCTTTGTCAACAGATACAACGGCAACTTTAATCCTGCTTGTGGAAGCCTGTCCATATGGATCCCAGTTTGACAGGATATTAAACCACGAATACAATGCAGGAATAACGGTAAGACCGATAATTACGCATAGTGCAATTACATTTGTTTTTATGTGGCGAAGGTCAGCCCGTATAATCTTAAATATATTTTTCATAACTGTACCTCACTTAAAAATGCTTTGATACTGTCTGTAAGAGAAGTATCAGCCTGTTTTTCCTTAATCTCAATATTGAGCTCATTGAGCTTTCTTGCGAGCTTGTCATCAATATAATCAATAACTATAAGATAAGCACAGAATATAAAAAGTGAGATTACCCAAAGAAGCAGATAAACAACCTTAGCTGTATCCATGGTAAACATAAGCACCATGAATACTAAAGGAATTATCATCATACATCTTAAGCAGACCTTTTTCTTGTGCTGGTTCTTAGCGTGCATATTTTCTGCAAATGCTGTGATTTCCGCAATAACAACATCTATATTAAAATCATCATTTTGCATAAATTCATTTCTCCTTTACATAAAATGTGTTTCTTTCATACGGCGTTCGAAGAACTCGCGTACTTCAAGAAGTGACTTTCTGATTCCAAGTCCCAGAATAAGGGAAATAACAGCATAAGCACATAATTTCACAAGAAATACAGCGTAATCACACTGATATAATCCGCTTATTGCCTCCCTCATGGCATTGATTGCATAAGGGAATGGGAAGTAAAGGTACACATTCTGGAAGAATTCAGGAAGAAGTTCTATTGGATAAGTTCCGCCTGAACCGGCAATCTGTAACACAATCATAACTACAGCAATAGCTTTTCCCAAATCACCAAATGTAAGAACAAGTGTATATATAAATAATGTAAATACAAAGCTTGTTATAGCGGCTGCAAGCCACAGCATGAATGGGTGGGTGCAGTCAATTTTTAAAATATACAAATCACCAAGAACAACTACAAGAGCCTGAAGCTGTCCCATTGCAAGGAAGAGTAATGCACGGCCTATATATTTCTGATGTTCTGTGGCATCCTTGAATTCATCATCCTCATAGTCAACCTTTACTTTCATAAGGGCAACTAAAACAATTCCTCCAACCCAGAGAGCAAGTGTTGTATAGAAAGGTGTAACACTTGTTCCATAGTTAGTCTGCATATAGACGTAGATTTCTTCTACCTGTACAGGTTCTGACAGGAATGACGCTATTGACTGTGCGTCTGAGTTGATGAAATCCATTATCAGTTTATATGTAGAAGATGAACTTATATCTCCTACTGAACCGGATATGGTATCAAGTCTTTTGTTGAGTGAATCAAGTAATGTTTTTGTGCTTTCTAGAGTTGTATTAATATTTACTGATATATCACTCACTCCAAGAAGCATCTGTGAGATTCCATTAATACTGTCTCCGGCACTGCTTATATTAGCGGCCAGACTGTTTACGGCATTCTTAATGGAAGCCTTAAGAAGGTTAACATTAGTTCTTATTACAGTCTGCATAATTGTCTGGCTCTTCTGAAGCTCTGTGCGGCACTGTTCAACAACAGACTTGATTAACTGGTATTTTGCCTGAAGTGTTTCAGGTGAATCAGTAAGAATATCGGCACACTGCTGAACAAGGTTGTATGCGATATTCTCCATAGCGTTAACAGAAGCTAGAGCTGACTTTAGGGCGGTGATAACTGCCGGGTCAATGCCATCTACTTTGCTGAGGGAATCAATAGCGTCTTCAAGAGCATTATTCTGGTCTATAAGTTCCTTTAACTGTTCGTTGGCTTTACTAAGCTCAACGCCAGCCTGTCCGACATCAGTTATTGAAAGCTGTATAGCTTTATCAAGAGAATCAAGTGCACTGTCAGTTAATTCATTCATAGCTTTAAGCTGCGCATCAATCTGGTTTGCAATATCATCTGTGACATTATCAAGAGATTTATTGGCAATATCAGCAACATCAGTTGTTCCGGTAAGAACATCTTTAATCTGTGGAAGAACCTCCTGAAGTTTTGCAAGATTATCTGCCAGGTCTGAATTACTCTTAATAAACATGTCAATCATGGTATCGTAAGAATTAATATTGGCAGATACACTCTGTAAATCCTTAACTGTCTTTTCAATAATTGAAGGATCATTTTCAGCTATTTCGTTAAGTCCCTGCATAATAGTCTTAACACACACATCAATGAATTCGGAATTGATAGTGTTCTGAAGAGTGCTTTTTCCTGTATCTGTAATCTTGGAAGCAACAGCATTTTTCTTGGAATTCTCATAATATGTAACTGTTGGTGGATTAAGACCATTGTCAAGGAAGTCATACAGGCTTCGTGAAAAGTCCTCACCAACAACGATAACGGCATAGTACTTCCCGGCATTCAGTTTATTCATGGCTTCATCTTTAGTTTCCGGAAAACGCCAGCCTAATTTATCATTCGAATGAAGCTGTTCAACAATCTGTTCTCCCATATTGATAGTGGAATCATCAGATTCAGAGTAGCCTTCATCTTCAGAAACAATAGCAATCTGGACAGACGCAGTGTTTGCGTAAGGATCCCAGTTGGAATATATGTTAAACCATGCGTAAAGCGATGGAATAAGGCACAGACCAAGCGCAATGGCTAAAGCCAGAATATTCCTGCTAAGACCTTTCAAATCTTTTTTGAAAATCTTAAATATCATAACATTCCTCAATTCTTTAATTATCGTTTAAAACTTATATGTATTTTACTTAAGAAACTGGGGAAAATCAATACAGAGAGGATAAATCAGACATATTTAATAATTTAAGAAAGGACACGCATTTATGAACATATTGTATTGTGGTGATAAACCAATGCAGAAGGGGATTCTTTTATCTTCAATGTCTCTTATTAAAAATGTGGATGAACCGTTAAATATATATATTCTCACGGTTGATTACAGGGAAAAAGGTATTAATTACAAGCCAGTTGATAAAGCATTTGCAAAATATCTGAAAGAAAAATTGAATAAATCGGACATTAAAGTAAATATCTTTCTTGTTGATGTTACAAGATATTTTGTTGAGGAGCTGCCGGAGGCAAATATGCAGAGCAGATTTACTGCGTGCTGTATGCTGCGCCTTTTTGCTGATAAGACAGATATTAAGGATAGAGTTCTTTATCTGGATACTGATGTGTTGTGCAGAAAAGATTTCAGGGATTTTTATTATCAGAATATGGATGGCATAGAGATTGCGGGAGTTTCTGATTATTATGGCAGATGGCTTTTCGGTGATGGTTACATTAATTCCGGAGTAATGCTTATGAATATGAGGATGATAAGACAGAACGGGCTTCTGGAGAAATGTCGTGAACAGTGCATAAGAAAGGAAATGTTTATGCCTGACCAGACGGCTGTTAATACATTTGCAACAAGAGTTAATCTGTGCGGACGAAAGTTTAATGACCAGAGGAGACTGCATGACAACACTGTTTTTCAGCATTTTACAACTACCTTCCGGGTGTTTCCGGTGATAAGGACTGTTTCAGTCAAGCCGTGGGAGATTGATAAAATGCATAATATACTTGGGCTTCATGAATATGATGAGCTTCTGGATTCTTATAACAGGGAGCATGAAGAGTACATGGCAGTTTCACGTATTCCTGTGTTTTTCTCGATTAATGAACAGTACGCACCATATCTGGCAGTGTGCCTTAAATCGCTGGCTGTACATGTGGCTTGTGATGAGCGTTACCGCATTATTGTTATGTGCGATAATGTGAAGAATATTACGATGATTCAGCTTCGTAATGTGATAAAGGATTATGAAAACATAGATATTGAATTCGTTGATATAAGAAAGAAAATGTACGAATATTCTGAAAGCTTTGGACAGACAGTTACTGACAGGCAGGAAAACAGGCTTTATTCAGGCGAGTTTACACTGACGATATATTTCAGGTTATTTATTGCAGAGCTTTTTCCAGAGCTTAATAAAGCTGTGTATATTGACTCTGATACCGTAATAAATGATGACATTGCAAAGCTTTATTCAGTTGATATGGGAGATGCAATGTTTGGTGCAGTAAGAGATACATTTGCAGGAAATAATACAATACTGGCTCATTACATTGAAAATGTAGTGGGAATAGAGCGGAATGAATATGTCAATTCAGGAGTGCTTCTTATGAACCTTGATAAGATAAGACAGGCTCATCTGGCAGACAGATTCTTAAAGCTTATGGCTGAATATCACTTTGACAGTGTTGCACCTGACCAGGATTATATTAATGCTATGTGTGCAAAAGAAATATATTTTCTTGATAAGGAATGGAATGTTATGCCTAACAAGGGCGGGGAGTATATAGCAAGACCGAAGCTGATACATTATAACCTGTTTGACAAGCCGTGGCATTACAGCGAGATTCCGTATGAGGAGTATTTCTGGCAGTATGCGGCGGAGTCGGGATTTTATCCGTTGCTGATTAAACAGCGCAAGCAGTATGGGGATAATGAAAGGAAAGCTGACCGTGAGAATTTAAAGAAGCTTCTTGCAAGGGCTGAGAATATTGCGGACGGTGATGGGGTTAAGTTTTCTGATGTTGTGGGAAGCAGATTTATTGTGGATAGTGGTTTTGTGAAGGATAGCAGTGATGCTGCAAAATAAATTATGTCGGAGGAGATATGATTGGTGATAGGGAGCAGGTCTATGAAAATATTAGGACGGCTGTAAGCCTTAATCAGTTGAATTCAAAGGTTGAGCCGGGAGACCCTAAGCTGTTACGCGAAGATAAAGAAGCATTACTAAGACATTATATTGATTACCGCACAGCATATGGTTTTTGTGTGAAGAAATATATTGCAGAAGCTATATTTCATGCTGGGACTTCTGCGGTGGGGCTTATAACACAAGTTGACGGACTTGAGAATCTTTCTGGAATCAGAGGTCCTGCGATTGTAACATGCAATCATTTCAGCCCGTTAGACCCTGCAATTGTCAGGTTTGCAATGAGAAAAGCTGGATTCAGAAGAATAAGTATTGTTAATCAAGATTCTAACCTTGCAATGAAAGGTTTTGTCGGGTATATGCAAAAATATGCCGACACAATGCCCGTAAGCAGCCTGAAATGGTTTATGGAGACTGAGTTTCCTAATCAGATTGAAAATGCACTTGATGAAAACAAACTTGTGCTTATATATCCTGAGCAGGAAATGTGGTTTAATTATCGGAAGCCCCGCCCATGCAAAAGAGGTGCATATCTGTATGCGGTAAAGTTTAATGTGCCGGTAATTTCGCTGTTTGTTGAACAGCAGGTTAAAAGTACACATTTGCATACATTCAGGGTGCATGTTCTGCCAGTAATATATCCGGACAGACAGCTTGATGAAAGAACAGCAAGTTTAAGAATGCAGCACACAGACTATGAGCAGAAATGTGCTGCATATGTCATGGCATATGGAAAGAAACTGACTTACGATTTTGAAGAGGGCGATATTGTAGGAAGATAAAAGCATTTGACGCGGAAAGAATTGAAGTGTATATATATTTGAAGAAATTACAAAGATTGAGAGGAAAATGTATATGAAGATACATTCAGTGGCAGTACTTGGAGCAGGAGCAGTCGGCTCTTATGTTATATGGGGACTTTCAGAAAAGAAGGATATAAGTTTAAGCGTTATTGCAAAGGGCGAAAGAGCGGAAAGACTTAAGGCAGAAGGCTGTCTGATTAATGGAAAGACATACCACCCGGAGGTATTGACCCCAGAGGAAGCAAAAGGTGTTGACCTTCTTGTTGTATCATTAAAATACGGCGCACTTGCAGGTGCATTAGATGATATTAGGGAAGCCGTCGGTGAGAATACAATTGTCATGAGTCTTATGAATGGTGTTGACAGTGAAGAGATAATATCTACCAAGATAGATAAATCACATATCATTTATTCACTTATAAAGGTGGCGTCACACCGCGAAGGTAAGGAATATGTGTTCAATCCTGAGACTACAATAGGCATTATATATGGAGAGGAAACTGCACCATTTGAGAGTGAGAGAGTTGTGGCAATAAGAGATTTATTTGATGGAACAGGACTTAATTACAGAGTGACTGAACATATCAAAGAAGAGATATGGAGCAAGTATAGACTTAATATCTGTAACAATCTTCCACAGGCTATTATTGGAGCAGGTGTTGGCTGTTATACTGACAGTGAGCATATGAAAGCAATAAGCGAAGGATTACGTAAGGAGGTTGAAGCAGTAGCTCTTGCCAAAGGCATTGATATGAGCAGGTGTGCAGATAACTCAAGCCGAGGAAGCGCTGTTCCGCCAACAGCAAGATATTCAACACTGCAGGATATTGACGCTGGCAGACACACAGAGATAGATATGTTCTCCGGCGCAATGATGCGCATGGGGAAAGAACTTGGAATTGATACACCATATAATGAATATACATATCACATCATCAAGGCACTTGAAGAGAAGAATGATGGCATGTTTGATTATGATGAGAATAGTGAGGCTGTGACTTATTCTAAGTAGTGGCAGACGGATTTAGCAGGCATGTGGGGTACAAGACAGAAAATATAAGATATTAATCATGGCGCAGCCTTTTTAAGGGCTGCGCTTATTGCTTCTATAAAGACGGAATATGTATATCTGTTGGCTGAATCATAGGTTATGTTGGTTGTGCCGGCTTCCATGACTTTAGCAGCAACTTCATCAAATGAAGTTGTGAGCTTAGGGTACATAGTTGTGATTGATTCAGAAAGATTAACAAGCTCAATGCTGTTAATGTTAGAGGAATCAACTGTGACCTGGATATCAACGGGGTTGCCGTCTAACAGAATAGAGGCGGTATATACTCCGGGGCAGAATTTAGGAGCGTCGGCATTATCAAGGGGTGTCTCAATATTAGAAGAAGCAGAAGCATTTACAGTGCTGCTCTTAGGTTTAGTAGTATTCCTGGAATTATCAGAACTATTGCTGCCAAGACGGATAACAGCGAATATAATAAAAGCTATTATAATAGCAGCGATAACAGCTCCAATAAGGAGCTTTTTAAATGGAATAACAACAATTTTAGTCTGACTCATCACAAAGAAACCTGCCCTTCATATTCATTATTACAAAATATATGGTATGGAGTGGGAGATTATGATTAAAATGTGGTATATTAAATACAAATGTATTGGATAGTGTAAAATGGCACATTAAATTAATGCATAGCTTGAAAAACCTACTAAATTGTTAAATATGATGAAATGGTAGGTTTATGAAGAGGTGAATGATTATGAACAGTAAATTTATCAAAACATTTGCAGTAATAGTGATTATATCGGCAGGCATGACAGCGTGTGGACAAAAGAAAAATGTCACAACGGATGATGTATCAGAAAAAGAGATGGTGAACATACACGAGACTGCAGCACAGGAAATTATAACACAGGAGATTACAACTGAAAAAGAACCAGAAGATGACGAATATGTTCTTGTAAATAAATACATACCGGATATATATGTCGAATTGATGTATGCAACAGACAATAACTTTACAGGTGTCAGAATATATGATTTCACAGACGCATACCTTCGATACGGAACAGTTAAGAAGCTTGCAAATGTGCAGAAAGAACTGAAAGAACAGGGGTACAGCTTAAAGATTTGGGATGCATACAGACCGTTTGAGGCACAGCAGAAATTATGGGAAGTATATCCGGACCCTAACTATGTGGCAAATCCGGCTAACGGAATGAAAAAGCATAATCTTGGAGGAACAGTGGATATTACAATGGTTGCTGCTGATGGAACTGTTATATCAATGCCGACAGAATTTGATGATTTCTCTCTAAAAGCAGATAGAGATTATTCTGATATAGAAGATGAAGAGGCTGTGAAAAATGTGATGATTCTACAGAATGCTATGGAAAATAACGGATTTACAGGCTATCAGGGAGAATGGTGGGACTATTCAGATACGGTGGAATATGAAGCGGTTGATTTCGAACCATGATGAGACATGATATGAAAAAGTGCATTATGGTAAAGCAAATGATGGTAAAGTCTATTATAGAAAGATTAGGGGAGTAACACATGTCATTACAATTAATTCTGGGAAGCTCAGGTGCGGGTAAATCGCACTATCTGTATACACATATAATTGAAGAATCAATGAAGAATCCTGATAGGAATTATATTGTTGTTGTGCCAGAGCAGTACACTATGGCAATTCAGAAAAGACTGGTGTCCATGCACCCAAGAAAGGGAATCCTTAATATAGATGTTGTGAGTTTTGAAAGACTTGCATATAAGGTATTTGAGGAAGTAGGCGAGGACAATCTTGAAGTTCTTGATGACACAGGAAAGAATCTGATTATTAAAAGAGTTTTGGAGCAGAACAAGGACAGATTAAAATATTTTGGAAGTAATCTGTCTAATACAGGATTTGTGTCAGAGATGAAGTCTGTTATATCGGAAATGCTTCAGTATGATATCAAGCCGGATGTTATGCAGGGCGCGGCAGGTGCAGCATACAGTGATTCAGAGGGAAGTGCAGCACTTCAGTACAAGCTTGATGATATCGTACTTGTATACAATGCGTTTGCCGAGTACATAGACAAAAATTATATAACTAAAGAAGAAATACTGGATAAATTATGCAGTAAGGTTACAGAGTCAGAGAGAATAAAGAATTGCGAGATAGCATTTGACGGATTCACAGGATTTACGCCGGTTCAGTATAATTTACTGACAATTTTTTTATCAATGTGTCCGAAGATATATGTTTCTCTGACAATCGATGCATCAGAGCGTGAAAATTCAGTAAGAGGCAGGGAAGAACTCTTTTTCATGAGTAAAGACTGCGTATCAAAGCTTTATAAGATATGCGATGAAGGACATGTAAAGATTCTTGAACCTGTGTATATTGCAGACAGGGAGATTCCGGGAAAGAATATAACTGTGAATTTCAATTCAAGGTTTAAGAATTCAAAAGAACTGGGATTTCTTGAACAGAACCTGTTCAGAAACAGAGCACAGAAGTTTGGTAAAGAGACTGACAATATCGTTATATATGAGGGAGCTGTTGCCAGGGAAGAATTAACATTTGCAGCAGGAGAAATAATAAGACTTACAAGACTATGTGGATACAGATATAACGAGATTGCGATAGTTACTGCGGACATGGACGGCTACGGAAAGCTGGCGGCTAATATATTAAAGCAGAATGATATACCGTATTTCCTTGATTACAAACGCCATGTGACTGACAATCCATTCATTGCGGCAATTAACGGCGCACTTGGAATAATTGAGAATAATTACAGCTATGACAGCATTTTAGGATTCCTTAGAACCGGAATGAGCGGAATGGAGCGCGAAGATATTGATCTGTTAGACAATTACTGTGTTGCGGTTGGAATCAGAGGCAGGGGAAAGTGGCATGAACCGTGGATAAGAAAGTTCAGGGGAACAGTCAATAATACTGACCTGGAGAAGCTTAATTCACTAAGAACAATGATAACGGATATGTTGGACCCATTGGAAGAAGTGCTAAAGTCAAAGGAATCAAATGTTGCTGATATGGTAAAGGCACTTTATGAGTTTCTTGTGCGTGAAAATATGGAGCAGAAGGTAAGTGCGCTTAATGACAGCGAGTACACTGGTGATGAATATGCGCAGTTATATAAGAAAGTTATAGAAGTATTAGATAAAATGTATGCTCTTCTTGGAAGCGAGAAGGTTGGAATTAAAGAATTTAATAAAATACTTGCGTCAGGATTTCAAGAGATTAAGATAGGACTTATTCCGCAGACCAATGACTGTGTTGTTATAGGTGATATAGAAAGAACCCGTCTTGACAATATCAAGGTCATGTTCTTTGTCGGAATCAATGACGGCAACGTCCCTAAGAAAGCTGATTCAAGAAGCATTCTGTCAGAAAGCGACAGGGAATATCTTGAGGATAAGGGGATTGTTATGTCCGCTTCCGTAAGAGAGAAAGCATTTACACAGAGATTCTATCTGTATCTTATTATGACGAAGAGTGCGGAAAAGCTGTACATGTCATATGCTGTGAAAAACAGTGAGGGTGCAGCACTTATGCCATCTTATATTATAAGAAGCATGAGAAAAATGTTTCCACAGTGCCTTAAGTTATCTTACAAAGACACAGCACAGCAGAATTCTTATGTAAAAATACCACATGCTGCTTACAGCTATGAACAGACTGAAACTGCTGCAAATGTAGATGAGGATATTATTGATTCACTTACAGGCGGAAGGCTTGTCGGAAGTGTAACTTCTTTTGAGAATTTTGCAGAGTGTCCATTGAGATATTACCTGAGGTATGGGGTTGATTTAAAGGAAAGGGAAGAATTCACATTTTCACCAGTAAACTTCGGCGTCGTACTGCATGCGGTTATCCGTGAGGTGTGCGATGAAATCAAGAAAAACGGTGAGTCGTACTATCTGATATCAGAGGAGAAGCGCCGCGAGATGGTAAAAAGAAGTGTTTCTGCAATTACTGACATATACCAGAACAGTATCCTTAAGGATTCAAGCCGTAATTCATTCATGATTAAGCGAATGGAAGACCTTGCAGACCGTACTATATGGGCAATGGGTGAGCAGTTAAAATGTGGTGATTTCGTGCCATTTGTATTCGAGCATAAGTTTAATATGGAAGTCGGAGACGGAGACAGAAAGCAGCTTATGAGCGGAACAATTGACCGCGTGGACATATGTGAGAACGACACAGATGTGTATGTCAGGATTATTGATTATAAGACTGGAAAGAAGGATTTCAACATAGTAAAGACCTACTACGGAATTGATATCCAGCTTATGGTCTACATGGAAGCGGCGATGAAGCTTGTGGCAAAGATGCGTCCGGGTAAAAATGTGCTTCCTGCAGGAGTATTCTACTACAACATAAGCGACCCGATTGTATCTGCAACAAATGAGAGTGCGGAAGAGATAGAGGATAAGATTAAGGGTGAACTGCGTCTTAAAGGAATGGTTAATTCTGATAAGGATATTGCTGAGAAGATGGATAATACAGAAGGAACATCGCTTAACATCCCTGTAAGCAGAAAAGCTGATGGCGGATTTGATTCAAGAAGAAGCAAGGTGATGAATACAGAGCAGTTTAACATGCTTGGAAGATTCGTTGATGTAAGGGCGGTTGATACTGCGGATAGAATTGCAGGTGGTGATATCAGGAGAAGTCCTTATAAAGACGGACAGTTTTCAAGCTGTGACAGATGTCCTTATGGGGCAGTGTGCGGATTTTCAGTGGATTTGCCGGGCTGCAATTACAGAAAATTAAAGAAATTCGATGATGAAGTGTTATGGAATAATATAAAGGAAGGGGTTGATGAGAATGGAAAGAAAATGGACACCGGCGCAGAAGAGCGCGATTGATACAAGAGACTGTAATGTGCTGGTTTCGGCGGCTGCCGGTTCAGGAAAGACTGCTGTTCTGGTAGAGCGAATCATTTCCATGATTACAGACCCTGACAAGAATATAGATATAGACAGGCTGGTTGTTGTTACATTTACAAAGGCGGCAGCAGCCCAGATGAAAGACAAGATAAGAAAAGCACTTGATTCAATGCTTGACGAGAATCCGGGGGATGTGAACCTTTTAAGACAGATAACACTGCTTAACAACGCACAGATAACAACGATAGACAGTTTCTGTCTATGGATAATCAGAAATCATTTTCCAGAGGTTAATCTGGACCCGGGGTTCAGGATAATGGACGAGGGTGAGAAGAAGCTTATTGAAAATGATGTGTTGGAAGATGTGCTTGAGGAATTCTATGCCGAAGCAGATGAAGAATTCTTTAATCTTGTTGATGCATTTGGCATGGGACGGGACGATTCAGGGCTTGTGAGCATTATAGATAAAATATACCGTTTTTCAAGAAGCAATCCGTGGATTGATGAGTGGTTTGACGAGTGCATGTTAGTTTATGATGATGAGACTTACGATAATCCTGCAATTAAGGAGCTGTATGATTCAATTAAAAATGCACTTCTTGATTACCGTGATAAATATAACAGATTAGTAGATATCTGTTCTGAGCCGGCAGGACCTGCAGCATATACAGGTGCTTTGCAGTCTGACTTGCTTGGAATTAATGAGATGATTAATTCACAGGATTTTGGAGAGCTTGGCAGAAGGATAAGAATATTTTCATTTGAAGCCCTGTCAAGAAAGAAGGATGCAGGAGCAGACCCGGATATTAAGGAATATGTTAAGGGGCAGCGAAAGTTGTTTAAAGATTACATAGGACGGCTTAATGATAAGATATTCTTGAAAGATGATGAGGGAATATTTGCAGACATGCAGGGGGCAGGCATCCAGATACGGACTTTACTTAAAGTGGCAAAGGTGTATGCCAAGCGTGTTTCAGAGGTGAAGCGAGAGAAGGGCATAATTGATTTTAATGACATGGAACACCTTGCTCTTTCAATACTTGTAAAGAAAGAAGACGGAAAGCTTGTATACACAGAGACTGCCGACAAGCTTGCGAACAGATTTGAAGAGATACTGATAGACGAGTATCAGGATTCCAACCAGCTGCAGGAGGTTATTCTTAATGCGGTGTCGAAGACGAGACTGACAGGGGAGAATAATAATATATACATGGTTGGAGATGTAAAGCAGAGCATATACAAGTTCCGTCTTGCCTGCCCGGAGCTTTTCATAGAGAAGTACGATACATACGGCGAGACCGGCGATAATGTAAGAATTGAATTACAGAAGAATTTCCGAAGTCGGGAAAATGTGCTTGAGTGTGCCAATGATGTGTTCAGTCATATCATGAATAAGAATTTTTCAGGAATCGGGTATGACGAATCGGTAAGGCTTAATGCGGGGTTTCCATATCCTGAATATAGTGACAGTAATTACGGTGATGAAGCCAACAAGAGTACAGACGTTATTCTTATATCTTCAGAGAATGAAGAAGAGGCAACAACAAGAGAGCTTGAGGCAGACAGGCTTGCAAAGCTGATTGAGGAAATAGTTGCTTCTGGCATAAATGTATATGATTCAGATGAGAATATATACAGACCGGCAGAATACAGGGATATTGTAATTCTTACAAGGTCAGTTACAGGCTGGGCGGATACATTTGCAGATGCCCTGATGGACAGGGGGATACCGGCGTATACTGACTCGTCAACAGGATATTTCAGCGTGCGTGAGATACAGGTAATCTTAAGTATGCTTACGATAGTAGATAATCCGGTTCAGGAGATAAGCCTTGCGGCGGCAATGATGTCTTATTTTGGAGGATTTACGGCGGCAGAGCTTGGACTGGTGAGAAAGCTTGGCAGAGAGTATGTGGATAAGAATGTGCATAATAATCTGTATGAACATTTGAAAGCAGTTGCAGTGCTTGGCGGAGCAGATAAGATACAGGAGACGGATGTTAAGCAGCTGTCCGGCAAATGTGCATTATTTCTTGCAAAGCTCACAGAATACCGAGACAAGAGCAGTGTTGAGTCACTATATGATCTGTGCTGGGAAATGATATATGATTCGGGCTACTACGATTATGTGGGAACAATGCCTGCCGGAGCACAGAGACAGGCTAACTTAAATGTCCTGCTGGAAAGAGCAGCGGGATATGGAAAGTCAAGTTATTCAGGTCTGTTTAATTTCTTAAGATATATTGAAAGACTTAAGAAGTTTGACGAAGATTTTGCAGAGGGGGCTGCCAGTCTTGATAATGAGAATCTTGTAAGAATTATGAGTATCCATAAGAGTAAAGGTCTTGAATTTCCGATTGTAATACTTGCTGGAGCACATAAAAGCATTAACTTTATGGACGCAACTGCGCCTGTGCTTGTAGACCAGAACTTAGGAATTGCAGTTGATTATGTTGACCTTAAAAGAAGAACGAAGACACCTACTATTATTAAAGGTGCTATGGCAAGAAGAATTGTAAGAGAGTCGATAGCAGAGGAAGAGAGACTTCTCTATGTAGCAATGACAAGAGCAAGGGAAAAACTGATAATCACTGGAGTTGTAAAAGATGCAGACAAGACACTTGATAAATACAGGGGAAGGGCTGAGCAACTTGCAGCAGATGGAATGTTGTCTTTCGCAGACAGTGAGAATATAAAGAACTATCTTGATATGATAATGCCAGTGTGTCTTATGGATTCAGATAAATTGAAAGGCAGCTTTAAAGTGATGGTTGATGCCGGAGAGGATTCTTGGGCTGATGTGGATGAATCCGGGGAGATGGCTGGTGAAGCGAATGCTGTTAGAATCGGGGAGATGGCTGATGAAATTATGGAAGCTGTGTCTTATCCTTTATTAGAGGAGCTTCCGGAGTATGTTCCTGATGATAACGCAGCCGGAAGGATGAAGCTGACGGTTTCGCAGCTTAAGGCTATGCAGGCGGATGATGATTCAGAGGAAAATGCTTACATGGATGAATCTGTGAAGACAGCACTTAAAAAGAAAGAATGTGATGAGACAAACAGCATAATTCCAAAGTTCATAAGCGGTGAGGAAGTGCAGCTTGCTGCTAATGAGCGTGGTAGCGCATATCACAGGGTTATGGAATGTCTTGACTATTCAGTGAGTGTGAACCTTGATGGAGTTAAAGCAGATATTAACAGAATGTTAGAAACCGGCAAGATGAATGAATTACAAGTGAAAAGTGTCAATCCGTGGGATATATATACATTTGTACAATCAGATACAGGCAGGAGAGTTGCAAATGCGGTGAACTGTGGCAGTGTCAGAAGAGAACAGCCTTTTGTATTTGAGTACGAAGGACAGCTTATACAGGGTATAATTGACTTGTGTTTTGAAGAGGACGGAGAAATTGTGATTGTTGATTATAAGACTGACAGGGTTATGAAGGGCAAAGCGGGGGAAAAAGAGCTTGTTAAAAGATACGCAATCCAGCTTGATTACTATGCAAAAGCACTGGAACAGCTTACCGGAAAAAATATAAAAGAAAAAATTATATATTCATTTGCATTAGGAAAAGAAATAATGTGTTGATGTATCTATGCAAAAATGTTAATATGAATTAGATTTGCAAATAAAAATTAATGAATTTGTACAAATGAATGTACGAAAAAGTAAAAGGAGAGAAAAATGGAAAAACATATAAAGAAAATGGTTAGTGTGTTACTTGTATGCGTAATGTCAGTAATGTCAGTCATAGTATTTGATATGAAACCAGTACATGCAGCATCTGGTGCAATAACAGAAGCATCAGGCTGGCTTGAGACAGCATATGTTAAGTGGACACCTGTAACAGGAGCTACAGGTTACAATGTATATGTTAAGTCTGCAAGTGCCTCAGATTCAGCTTATGTCCAGTTGGACGATGAGCTTATCAGAAAGTATCCATCTTACATGAGAGCGGATGCTATAGGATTAAAAGCAGGCGATTATGTTATGAAGATTGTTCCAATTAATAATGGCAAGGAAAATACATCGGATGCTATTGTTTCAGACAAGCTTACCGTAAAGTCACATGACAGAAGTGGATTTGGATTCGTTAATGGAACATCTTCAGGAGCATATAATGAAGATGGAACATTAAAAGATAATGCTTTAGTTATTTATGTTACAGAGAATACAAAAAATACAGTTTCTCTTAATGTGACAGGAGCTGGAGAATGTAAGGGCATACAGGATATTCTTAATGGATTTAAGAAAAAAAACGATAAGAGACCATTATGTGTTCGTATAATAGGTACAATAACAGATCCTACAGTACTTACGAAGGGAGATTTATATATAGAAACTAATGTACAGGGACTTACAATAGAAGGTATTGGTGACGATGCTGTAATTAATGGATTTGGAATAGTTATGAAGAATTGTGACAATGTTGAAGTAAGAAACATTGGCATTATGAATGTTGATAGTAATGAGGGAGATAATATAGGACTTCAGCAGGGAAATACGCATGTGTGGATTCATAATAATGATTATTTCTATGGTGATGCAGGCAGTGATGCCGACCAAGTAAAGGGAGATGGCGCATTAGATACTAAAACATCTACATACATTACACATTCATATAATCATTTCTGGGATAATGGCAAGTGTAATCTGCAGGGAATGAAGAGTGAGAAAACTACTAACTATATTACATATCATCATAACTGGTATGATCATTCGGATTCAAGACATCCTAGAATAAGAACATGTACAGTACACATTTATAATAATTATTTTGATGGTAATGCAAAATACGGTGTTGGTGTGACAATGGGGGCTTCAGCATTTGTAGAAGGTAATTATTTTAGAAATTGTCCTTATCCTATGCTTAGTTCTAGTCAGGGAACGGATTCAGATGTTTTAGACAAAGGTATATTTTCTGGTGAAACAGGAGGCATAATTAAAGCATATAATAATGTTATGGTAACACCAAAGAGTATTATATATGCAAATTCAGATTCAGGTACATCTAAAACAAACAGTACAAGTTTTGATGCATATCTTGCTTCGTCAGTAAGCGAGAAAGTTCCATCTTCATATAAAACTGTATCCGGTGGAACAACATATAATAATTTTGATACAGATTCAAGTGTTATGTATTCATATACAGCTCAGTCTCCAGAAGAGGCAAAAGAGACTGTTATGAAATATGCAGGACGTGTTAATGGTGGAGATTTCAGATTTACATTTGACTATAGTGTTGATGATGAAAGTTATGTAGTTAATGCAGCATTAAAGAAAGCAGTAGTTAATTATAAGACAACCCTTGTATCAGTAGGTGGCGGAAGCATAGCAGGAGAGTCACATACACATACATATGGTGAATGGGTTGTGGAAAAGGAAGCAACAGAGAAAACAGAAGGACTTAAGAGCCGTACGTGTACTGTCTGTGGAGATAAACAAACGCAGGTTATTCCAAAGAAGGATTCATCAGGTGGTTCAGAGACACCTATTATCCCTGCAATAGGTGTCTCACATGTACATAATTTTACAAAAGATGGAATTAATAGTACATTTTTTAAGATTGTTGGAAATCTTGCAAAAAATAAGGGAACAGTTTCATATGGCGGATTACAGCTTACACAATGCCTTAAAATGGAATCAACTACAAATATTAGCTTTAATGCACCAGTAAAAGGGAAACTTACGCTTGTATTTGCAAGCAGCGAATCAAATAAGAAAGTAGTTATTAATAAAAAAGAGAAGACTACAGATTCGAAAGGTGTTCTTACTGTTGATGTGTCAAAAGGAAATGTAGAGATAGAAAAGGGAGAAAAAATTAATCTGTTTTATATGGCGTATGTGCCTGAGAAGACAGATAATACTGATAATAAAGCAGAAACAATTAATGAAAGTAGAATAGACGGAAGTTATATAACTGCAGAGAATAATTCGGAATTAAAATGCCAGATTGTTAAAGGTATTGCTGATAATACAAAGGTGTCAGAGGTTAAGTCACAGCTGGCTAAAGGAAACATCGTAATTAAAAATTCTGAGGGAAATACTGTTGCTGACAATGCTGTTGTTGGAACAGGATATACAATTGAAGTTGTAAATAATGGAAAGACTGTAGATTCTGCAACTGTAATCATAAAAGGTGATGCAGATGGCAACGGCACAATTGATGTACTTGATATGGAAGTTGTACAGAAAGCTATTCTTGGAATAGGGGAAGATTTGTCTGGTGTTTACAAAGAGGCAGCAAGACTTTCTGCCACTACAGGAGAATTATCAGTACTTGATATGGAGATAATACAGAAAGATATATTAGGAATGTCAAATATTAACTAAAATCAACCTATTCAACAGTTATTATAAATTGTCATGAGTGTAAACACCCATTGCATAATCCCAAAACATGTTATATAATAGAATGACATATGAGATTATATTGCTACGAAGAGCCAATAGGAGGATATGATGACAAGAACATACGCTGTTAAGTATAAGAGTAAATCAAAGATGTTAACAACACCTGAGCAGGTTGCCCAGACTGAGGAAGATATCAAGGCATTAGCACTTGTTAAGGATGCAGTTATTAAGGAAGACGGACAGGTTGTTACTGTTGAGGTTGAGAATGAGGAAGATTTCGAACCGGTTATGGACAGAGTAGTCAACATTTTCAGAAGAATTGATGACAAGTCTGAGGTTTCATACAAGTTCGGTCTTAACCGTGAATAATTCGAAGACTATTGATTAGAGTAAGCCTGTGAAGCCGTAGACTGCGTCACAGGCTTATATTATGTGTATGCCGGAACGGGTATGAATTATTTATGTATTATGTTTATAAAGGAGTAAAACAGTGAGTTTAGAAAGTGAAATTAAGAAAAGAAGGACATTTGCCATTATCTCTCACCCGGATGCTGGTAAGACAACATTAACAGAGAAGTTCCTGCTTTATGGAGGAGCTATTAACCTTGCAGGTTCTGTAAAGGGTAAGAAGACTGCCAAGCATGCGGTTTCTGACTGGATGGAGATTGAGAAGGAAAGAGGTATTTCGGTAACTTCTTCAGTTCTTCAGTTTAACTACGAAGGCTACTGTATTAATATCCTTGATACTCCGGGACATGAGGATTTCTCCGAGGATACTTATAGAACTCTTATGGCAGCAGATTCTGCGGTCATGGTTATTGACGCTTCTAAGGGTGTTGAGAAACAGACTATCAAGCTTTTTAAAGTATGTGTTATGAGACACATTCCTATATTTACATTTATCAATAAGATGGATAGAGAGGCTAATGACCCATTTGAGCTTCTTGATGAGATTGAGAGCGTACTTGGAATTGCTACATGCCCAATTAACTGGCCTATCGGCTGCGGTAAGGAATTCAAGGGCGTATATGACCGTAAAGAGAAAAATGTTTCTTTATTCAAGGCAGCCATGAATGGTCAGAAGGAAGTTGATACTGAGATTGTTGACGCATCAGATGAGGCTGTTCTTAAGGACAGAATTGGTGATGCTTTCTACGACAAGCTTCAGGAGGATATCGAACTGTTAGACGGAGCAAGTGCAGAGTTTGACCAGGAAATGGTAAGTGCTGGTGACCTTACACCGGTATTCTTCGGTTCAGCGCTTACTAACTTTGGTGTACAGACTTTCCTTGAGCATTTCTTATCAATGACAACTTCTCCGCTTCCAAGAAAGTCTGACCAGGGAGTTATTGATCCATTTACCGAGGATTTCTCAGCATTTGTATTCAAGATTCAGGCTAACATGAATAAAGCACACAGAGACAGAATTGCTTTTATGAGAATATGTTCCGGTAAGTTTGAAGCCGGAATGGAAGCTAACCATGTACAGGGTGGCAAGAAGATAAGACTCAGCCAGCCTCAGCAGATGATGGCGGAGGAGAGGCATATTGTTGATGAGGCATATGCAGGAGATATTATCGGTGTATTTGATCCGGGAATATTCTCTATCGGTGATACTATCTGCAAATCTAACAAGAAATTTGCATTTGAGGGTATACCTACATTTGCACCAGAACATTTTGCAAGAGTAAGACAGATTGATACTATGAAGAGAAAACAGTTCATTAAGGGTATCAACCAGATTGCACAGGAAGGTGCGATTCAGATTTTCCAGGAGTTCAATACAGGAATGGAAGAGATTATCGTGGGCGTTGTTGGTGTCCTTCAGTTTGAAGTTCTCGAATACCGTCTTAAGAATGAATACGGTGTTGATATCAGACTTGAGCCACTTCCATACGAGCATATCCGCTGGATTGAGAATCCTGAGGAAATTGATGTGAACAGAATTGTTGGTACATCAGATATGAAGAAGATTAAAGACCTTAAGGGCAATCCGCTTCTGGTATTTGCCAATAGCTGGTCTGTTAATATGGTACTTGAGAGAAATGAGGGCTTAAAGCTTTCAGAATTTGGAAGAAACTAATACGATACATTCAGGAGTCAGGTGATTACATGAAATCAGGATACAAATGTAGTGCAAAAAGAATAGCCGCAATTGGTGTCATGTTATGTATGCTTGTGCTGACATGCCTTACGGTTACTTCTGTACTTAATACTAAGGCGGAAGAGTCCATTGGTCAGGGGCATGTTAATTATGATGTTACAGGCTTAAGAATCAGAAAAGGTCCTACAACAAACAGTAGTATTATTACAACTGTAAGCGGTGGATTTAAGTTTGATATATATGAAGAGACAACTGATGACGACGATGATACGTGGTACGGCATAGGATTTTATCTTAATGGTAGTTATGAGAGAGGCTATATATATGGCGGCTACATAACTGTTGATAAGAGAAATGATTATAAGCCGGATGCGGATTTCGAGGAGTACCTTGATTCACAGGGATTCCCGGATAGTTATAAGGATGGGCTAAGACAGCTTCATGCGCAATATCCTAACTGGGTGTTTGTGGCAGACCATAATGGGAAAGACTGGACTGATGTTCTGGATAACCAGAATGTAATAGGCAGGAGTCTTATATATGGTTCAGCTGTATCATCATGGAAATCAGTAGCTGATGGCTGCTATGACTGGGAATCAGGACAGTATACACAGCTTGATTCAGGTGGCTGGGTTCAGGCATCATCTGCACTTGTTGAATATGCACTTGACCCTAGAAACTTCCTTAATGCAGATAATATATTTATGTTTGAAAATCTTTCATTTGACAGTTCATTACAGGATGAGAGCGGCCTTGAGAGTATGGTTGATGGTACATTTATGGAAAATTCAAGCCATGACCTGAGATATGATGGAAGAAATTATACATATATAACCGGTCTGCTGCTTGCAGGACAGGAATCAGGGGTAAGCCCATATCATCTTGCTTCAAGAATATTACAGGAGCAGGGTAACAGTGGATATGGAAGTAGCATATCAGGAACACAGTCTGGCTACTACTGGGGTTATTATAATTATTACAATATAGGGGCATATGCTAGTGGAGGATTGACAGCAGTCCAGAATGGACTTAAATATGCTTCAAGAAATGATGATGAGACATTAAGACCTTGGAATACAAGAATGAAATCTATTATTGGTGGAGCAATATATCTTGGGAAAAGTTATATAAACAGAGGTCAGAATACTCTTTATTATGAAAAGTTTGATATGACTGGAAGAGGTCATCAGTATATGACCAATGTACTTGCTCCAAGAAGTGAATCAGTTAAGAGCGCACAGGGGTATAGCGACAGTAATAAGAACAATATAGCATTTATATTCAGAATACCTGTATATGAGAATATGCCTGAAAATGTATGTGAAATTCCGACAGGAGACGGCAGCCCTAATAACAGATTATCTGACTTATATGTTGAAGGCTATTCACTAACACCAACATTTAGTCTGTATACAATAGAGTATAGTCTTATAGTTGATTATGATACTTCATCTGTATATGTTGGCGGTTCGGCACTTGATTCTTCAGCAGATGTAAGCGGACTGGGATATCATGATCTTTCAGTTGGAAGTAATGATATTACAATTACTGTTACGGCAGCTAATGGCGATAATCAGGACTATACTATAACTGTTGTAAGACAGGATAAAGAACCTGATCCAACACCGGAACCGGATCCAGAACCAACACCAGATCCAGAACCGGATGTTGCTTATCCGGGATTTTCAACAACATTATCAGTTGATGAAGATGAAAAATACATAAGTGGTTTAACTGTATCAGATTATGTACAAGATGTGCTTGATAAGATTGATAATTATAATGGTGCTTATTCCAAGATACTTAATAAGAATGGCAATGAGAAAGATGGATTAGTTAGTACTGGCGATATCCTTATAACATATAATTCTTCTGGCGAAGAGGTCAGCAGATATGAGATTGTTATATATGGGGATGTCAATGGCGACGGAGAGATTGATTTGTTTGATTTTGCACAGATAAAGAGATCTATATTAGGTATAGCAGACCCGTCAGGAGTATATTGGAAGGCGGCCGACTGTAACAGAGACGGAGAACTTGATTTGTTTGATTTTGCAAAGGTTAAGAGATATATTCTTGGAATAGGAAGCATTAATCAATAATTATTGTTTGAAAGGATGACTATGAATAAGATAAAAAAATTACTTGCTTTTATAGGTGTACTGGCAATGTGCATTGCATTGATTCCTGTGTATTATGCTAAGGCTGACGAACAGGCTTCTATATCTATAAGTTCAGCAAGCGGAACAGTTGGAAGTACGATAACGGTAACGGTTACTATATCTGCATCTGATGTTATTGATGTAGCCTCTGTTCCAGTGTCATATGATAATTCAATTATAAAACCTGTAGGTGCAGGTAATACTGGTGTTGTATCATTTGCACTTCTTGATGCATCAGCATATGGCTCAAATGAATCTATATCTATGCAGTTTGAAGTTATTGCAGCAGGAACAACGACGCTTAGTGTTGCAGGTGATGCAAAGATATCTGTTAATGGTGAACGTGCAACAGTCAGCAGTTCCTCATCAGGAAAGGTAACCGGTCGTGCTCCAGCCAGCTATTCCTCAGACAACACATTAAAGTCCCTGCAGATAAGTCCGGGAACGCTTTCACCAGCATTTTCATCAGACAGGACAACATACAATGCAACTGTTGATGCTGATGTTACAGAGCTTGTTGTAAGTGCTGCCGCTAATGACAGTGCTGCCAAGATAAGCATAAGCGGTAGAAGAATGGACCCGGGAAGTAATACAACAACAATTACTGTTACTGCAGAAGATGGTTCAGTTAAGAAGTATATAATATATACAACAAGACTTGAGGATGGTCAGGAAGCAACAACAGAGGCTGAGTCAAAGACAGAAGCTGTTACAGAAGATGCAACACAGACGGTTAATAATGATGGAACTGTGATGATAGATGGCAGGAAGTATTCTGTTGTAAAGGATTATTCAGGAATCACAATTCCAGATGGATATCAGGAGATTGACTACGATTATAATGGTCAGAAGATAAATGCGGTTAAAGGCATAAAGACAGGTCTTATCCTTATGTATCTTGAAAGTGAAGATGGAAAAGGCGGGTTCTACATCTATGATGAGACTGCGAAAACATTTTCACCATACAATACTGTTGCAGAACCAGAGATAACATATGTTGTTCTGCCTATAACGAACTCGTTAGATAAGCCGGCAGGTTATGCACTTACAAGGTTTACCATGAATGGTAAAGAAGTGCAGGTACTTATGGACGCTGACAGACAGTACTGCCTGTTCTATGGAGTAAGTTCTCTTGGAGAGAAGGGATGGTTCAGATACAGGGTAAGTGATGGCTCGATTCAGGCGTATTCTGTTGTGAAATCTAACACTGCTAATGCTGATGTTAAGGCTGATAATGGAAAAACATCAGGAAACAGCAGATTCTGGCTGATGATAGTATTAATACTTGGACTGATAATAGCGGTATTTATAGTGATTACTATTGTTCTTTGCTCTAAGCTTGCGAAAGTTAAGAAGGTGTTTAACATGGCGTCAAAGGATGGTGTTGACCTTGATGAATATACAGAGAAGGTAATTGATGGATATGCCGAGGATGAAGATGACAGTTATGAAGAACTTGATACATCATCTGATAAGATATCCTATGCAGACGATAAGTCAGGTAAGAGTGATGTTGAAGAGTTGAAGCTCTTTGATGTTGAGGATGATAAATAATAAAAAAGCCTTAGTGAAATCATTGACGGTTTCACTAAGGTTTTTTTATTCTTCTGGAAGCGACCAGTTATCAGCCTGATTGTAATAATCGTCAGACATTTCCTTGTACTGTGCACACAGGTATGCGTCATCTGAAGTCTTTGCAAGTTCTTCATAGCATCTGCCAAGCAAAGATAAAGGCTTATTTCCGCTGCTTGCCACATCAAGTATGCTTTCCGTCTCAAATGCAGCATTATACAGCCACAGCACAGCTTCCTCATAGTCTGTCTGGTTCATGTAAAATGTACCGAGAATCAGACACATTTCAGCAGGAGGATTGTCGGCAACTGCTTTTAAAGTGGTCTTAAAGAATGCGTCAGTGTCACCGTCTGCCATATATATCTTAGCAAGAATACAGTTGATTTCTTTCATTAAATCATTGCTTCTGCCTTCTTTGGAAAGAATATTTTCAAATATATTCCTGAAAGCAATAAAGTCGGAATCTTTACCGGATATAAGAAGTTCTTTACACAGCATGGTAACTACATAATCTTCAATGTGGACTCCTTTTTCAAATGCTTTGAAATATGTTGAAAAGTCTCTTTTGCTATGGTCGCCCGCCTGCATGTGAAGAATTTCAATGTCACTGTCATATACGATTGGCGTGAGCCGTACTGTTTCATGTATTGGTGAAATCCATGTGAATGGACGGAGCCTTTTGAAAAGCTTCGGGCGGAGTTCTTTGTGTGCATTGTATACAGAATTATATTCTGATGCATTGACATAATACATCTGAACAATGTCTATCTCTGGAAGAAGCATATGTTTCAATTCTCTTAATGCGTAGTTGTTGGTATCATCAAGCACTTCGTCTGCGTCAGTACTGAATATGTAGTCACATCCAGCTTTGGAAAATGCAAAATTTCTTGCGGCTGAAAAATCATTTATCCATTCAAAGTCATATATTTTATCGGTGTAGTGAGCGGCAATTTCTTTAGTATTGTCAGTTGAGCCTGTGTCTACAATAATCAATTCATCATAAGTTCCTGCGTATGAATCAAGACACCTTGCAAGAATGTCCTGCTCATTTTTTACAATCATGCACATGCTTATTGATATCATGTTTTTCTCCTGTTCTTAATTGGATTTATATAGGTTATATCGGTAAATGCCTTGATTTTTTTAGGTATTCGTAAGATACTTGTTATCAATGATAACATATATCTGATACGAGGTACACAATGTCAAAAAAGAAATCTGCAGCAGAACCAGTTGAATATATAGACAGTCAGGCTTTTGACGCGGCGAAAGAGAAGATAATCGGTAAGAGCCATAATGACAAGGGGATAGGTACTTTGTCGGAAAAGACACTGCATGCAGTATTAAAAATGTATTATGAACCCGATGAGGATAATCATGAGGTTGCAATAGATGGTTATTTTGCAGATATATATAACGAGCATGGGATAATTGAGATTCAGACGAGGCAGCTTAACAAGTTAAGGGATAAGCTGTCAGTGTTCCTGAATGAATATCAGGTGAGGGTTGTATATCCGATGCCATATGAGAAGTATTTAAGCTGGATTGAGCCGGAAACAGGGGACATTACTTCTAGAAGAAAGTCTCCGAAGCGATGTTCTGTGTATGATGCGATGTTTGAACTGTATAAGATTAAAGCATTTTTAAAGAATCAGAATCTTAAGGTTACATTGCTGCTGATTGATATGGAAGAATATAAGCTTCTTAATGGCTGGAGTTACGATAAGAAGCGCGGAAGTGTGCGTTATGACCGCATTCCTGTTGGAATAAGAAAGATAGTTGAACTGGACTGTCCACAGGATTATATGCAGTTTGTACCAGAGGGACTTGAGAAGAACTTTACTTCAGCGGATTTTGCAAATGCAGCGCATATTGACAGGCAGACTGCTGCCAGTGTACTTGCAATGCTTAATTACATGGAACAGGTTAAAAGAGTCGGAAAGACAGGCAATGCCTATATATACGATATTGAAGAACATTATTGAATGGAGATAGTATGTACTCTGTAAATGGAAACTGCTTTCGAATATCTGTAAGAAATCTTGTGGAATTCATGTGTGCAGAAGGTGATATTGACAACAGGAATACAGGCAGCAATGATGTGAAAATCATGCAGGAGGGGGCAAGGATTCACAGAAAAATCCAGCACAGCATGGGAACTATGTATCATGCGGAAGTGCCTTTAAAGATTGAGATACCGCTTGTATCTGACTTAGGGATTGAGTATGTATTACAGGTTGAAGGCAGGGCTGACGGTATTATTGCAGATATTAATTATGACGAGGATGGCAATAAAGAGCCGGAGAACGATGCAATAATTGATGAGATAAAGACTATGCAGACAGATGTTTCTCTGCTGAAAGAACCGGTTTATGTGCATAAAGCCCAGGCACTGGTATATGGCTATATATATGCAAGCCAGAAGAAGCTGTCAAAGATTGGAATCCAGATGACTTACGTTACTCCTGAGCCTGAGACAATCAACAAGTTTCTGGAAGAATATACATTTGAAAGAATTGAAGAGTGGTTTAATAAGCTGATTACAGGCTTTAAGAGATGGACTGATTATACATTTGATGAAAGACTAAAAAGGACGGAATCAATCAGAGAACTTAAGTTCCCTTATGAATACAGGGAGGGGCAGAAGAATCTGTGCGTGAGTGTATACAGGGCTATTGAAGATAATACCAATCTATATATTCAGGCACCTACAGGTGTCGGAAAGACGTTGTCTACTGTGTTCCCGGCTGTGCAGGCATTAGGACAGCAGATGTCAGACAAGATATTTTACCTGACGTCAAAGACAATAACGAGAACTGTTGCGGAGGATACTTATGCTATATTAAGAGATAACGGGCTTCATATGAGAACTGTTACTCTTACAGCGAAGGACAAAATATGTCCACTTGATGAGCGCAACTGCAACCCCGTGGCATGTCCTTATGCCAAGGGGCATTTTGACAGGATTAATGATGCTGTGTACGACATTATAACGAGCCAGATGGTTATCGGAAGAGATAATGTCATGGAATATGCCAACAGACATAATGTCTGCCCGTTTGAGATGTCGCTTGATGTTTCGTACTGGTGTGATGGAATTATATGTGATTATAATTATGTATTTGACCCGGATGCGTCGCTTAAGAGGTATTTTGGCAATGGTGCGAAGGGTGATTATGTGTTTCTTGTGGATGAAGCACATAACCTTGTGGACAGAGCAAGAGAAATGTACAGTGCAGTGTTGAAAAAAGAAGATTTTCTTGCGGCTAAGAAGCTTGTCAAAGAGATGGACAAACGGCTTGCAGGCGCACTTGACAGATGTAACAAGCAGTTGCTCGAATATAAAAGACAGTGCGATACATTCATGGTTGTGAGTGGTCTTGGAACATTTCCAGCCAGCCTTGAGCGTGTCATGGGACTTATGCAGAAGTTTATGGAAAGGCATAAGGGTGAGCCTGTGACTAACGAGCTGCTCGAGTTTTTCTTTGCAGTGAGACATTTTCTTAATATGTATGACTGTGCTGATGAAAAATATGTCTATTATAATGAGCATGATAATGATGGAAACTTTCTTGTACATCTGTACTGTGTTGACCCGTCTGGCAACATAAGTGAGAGACTTTCACAGGGCAGAAGCACGGTGTTCTTCTCGGCAACGCTGCTTCCGGTTAATTATTTTAAGGAAATGCTTTCAGGTGATGTATCAGAAAGAGCGGTGTATGCACACTCTTCTTTTGAACCTGATAATAAGAGAATTGTCGTGGCTACTGATGTGACAAGCCGTTATACAAGAAGAAATGCAAGGGAATATGCCAAGGTACATGATTATATTATGCATATGATTTCTGGCAGAAGCGGCAGATATATGGTGTTCTTTCCGTCATATTCTTACATGGAGAGTGTTCTTGAGTGCTTCAGGTGGGAAAATGGTGTTAATGTGGTCGAATGTGGTGGAGAAGATACATTTTTACCAGAAAGCTGTGTAAATGTGCTTGTGCAGGGAAGGTTTATGAAGGAGGCTGACAAGGAAAATTTCTTATCAGCATTTTACGAGGAACTTCCAGAAGGGGCTTCGCTTGCAGGCTTCTGTGTGCTTGGAGGAATATTTTCCGAAGGAATTGACTTAAAGGATGAGAGCCTTATCGGAGCTGTCATTGTCGGAACTGGGATTCCGATGGTGTGCAGGGAGCGTAACATTCTAAGGGATTATTTTGATGAGTTTGGCAAAAATGGATATTCGTATGCTTATGTTATTCCGGGAATGAATAAGGTGCTTCAGGCAGCAGGAAGGGTTATAAGGACGGATACGGATAAGGGAGTTATTGCACTTCTGGATGACAGATTTATGACTGGTGAATATGAGCGTATGTATCCTAGGGAGTGGAACAGGATATTTCCAGTCAGTCTGGGTAATGCTTATAAATGTATTAAGGATTTCTGGACGGAACAGGATATGTAGAGCATTGATAAAAAATGTACAATGTTAGAACTTGTAGTCGGACTGTATGTGTGATAAAATTTAGACAGATATAATTAAGGTCCGGATATATGATGATTTGGTTTGATTATGGGAGATGGGCTTATGCAGAACGTGGAAGAGATTAATAAGAATATAGAAAACAAAACTGTAGACAAGCAGGCCTGGCAGTCTCTGGGATTTGATGAATTACAGACTATTGAGATTATCAGAGGAATTGAGAATGGCGTTGATGTGAGTGTGTATTGCAAAGAGGAATTTAACGCTGCCCAGATGAAAGCATTAAGACTTGGTCTGGAAGAAAAACTTGATGTAAGCAGATTTGCAGATGCACAGTATGATTATATGCAGATGGAAGAACTGAAGCAGGCTGTGCGTAGCGGAATGAATATGGATGATATATGTAATCCTAAGTTCAGTCATTCTGTTATGAGAGAGATAAGGCTTGCATCAGAGCTTAATTATGATCTGACCAGGTATGCAAAGCTTGGTTATTCAGGAGAGGTATTAAGACAGATAAGACTTGCAAAAAAAGAAGAGATTGACCTTACATTTTTTGTTGAGGATAATTATGATGAATATCAGCTCAATGAGATAAGGCTGGGAATACACAATTGTGTTGATATAACTAAGTATCTGCTTCATGAATACAATGGAAAACAGATGGAACAGATTAGACTTGGACTTGAGGAAGGGATTGATGTTACTCCATATAACATGGTTGGATTTTCATCAGGACAGATGAAGCAGATAAGACTTGGGCTTGAAGAAGGAATAGATGTTTCTGAATATGCAGATCCGTTTATTGATGCGGTAAGCATGAAAGAGGCAAGACACAGAATTTCTGATAAATGGAATGACGAGAAGCCTGCACTTAATGAATTGCAGTCACAGGAAATTCTTATGGGACTTACAAGCGGTGTAGATGTTTCTTTATATGCTGATCCAAGATATACCTTTAAAGAGATGGAGAAGATAAGACTTGCACTTGAGAGGGGAAGTAATCTGGATGGGCTGCTTAAGTATGGATGTTAAGATGCAGCTATTACAGTACAGTGTTTTGATAATGAATGGATAAGACCTTCGGAAAGGGGGAACAGCATGAGCAATACAGAAATAGTTAATGAAACAGCTGATATAGATGATATCGAGTTACATGAGGTTTATGTATATATTGCAGATGATAATATGAGCGCATCAGTCAGGCTTGGCAAATGTGATGAAGGATATACATATGATGAAGTCATGAATAAGCTATCGCTTAATGGAATTAAGACGGGAATAGATGAAGAAAAAATTCGATGGATGATTTCACAAAAAATATATGACCAGCCGGTTGAAGTTGCTTTTGGTAAACCGGTAGAGGCAGGAAAAGATGGATATTATGAGTTTTTCTTTGATACAGATGCAATTAATAATAACAGACCTACAGTAAGAGAAGATGGTTCTATTGATTACTTTAACCAGAAGAGATTTGAAAAGGTTAATGAGGGTGATCTGCTGGCAAGATATCATGAGCCGACTAAAGGGGAGTTTGGCTTTGATGTATGTGGAAAGCTGCTTGTGCCTAAACCAGGAAAACCCAAGCCAAGACTGCATGGTAAGGGCTTTAAGACATCTGAGGATGGGAAAGAAACTTATGCTGCAATATCTGGAAAGATTGAATACTGCAACTATGATTTAAGTGTTGTTAATGTGTATGAGGTTAATGGTAATCTTGACATGAGTATGGGTAATATTGACTTTAACGGGGATGTTAATATTACAGGCAGTGTGAGAAGTGGTGTAACAGTTCATGCCATGGGAAGTATATATGTTGGAGGCTTCGTTGAGGGAGCAACACTTATTGCTGGGAAGGATATTGTATTAAAGGATGGCGTTAATACTAAGAATTCAGGAAAGATCGAGGCAGGGGGAAATATATCTGGCAGATTTTTTGAGAATACAGAGGTTATTGCCAAAGGAGACTTACAGTGTAATTATATTCTTAACTGCAGGGTGCTTACATATGGCAGGGTATTTGTTGAGGGACCCATAGGTTCTATTATAGGTGGTGATGTAACTGGTGTTATGGGAATCAGTACTACATCATGTGGACATGAAAGCAATGTAAAGACTTTGTTGAGGGTTGGTTCGACCAAAGAAATCAGAAAAGAGTATGCAGAACTTATTATGGAGCTTAAGGAGGTGGACGAACAGATTGAAGCCTTTGAAATGGCTAATAAGAAGTTTGAGATGATTAAACAGAACATGCCTGAAAAGTATGATAGTAAAATGGCATTGAGAGTTACCCAGTCAAAGATTGTAAAGATGGCTCAGAAAGCCAAGCTTGAAGAAAAGAGCAAGGCATTATACAATCTTATAAGAGATTCAGAGAGAGCAGTTGTTAAAGTAAAGAATCATATATATCCGGGAAGCAGGGTATATATGGATGATAAGACTTACATGCCAAGTTCTGTATTTTCACATATTATTGTTAAGAAGACGCCAAGCACGATTATTCTTAGGGATTATGATGAATAAGTATATTACAGGGAGAGTATTATGATAGAAGAAGTTGTTTCGGTGGAATTGCCGGTGCATGAAAGGCTGGTAGTAAGAAAGAACAGACTTACGAATGAAGAAAATGGTATTGATATGCCAAGGATTTCTATAGTTACAGGCACTCATGGGGATGAACTTGACGGACAGTATATCTGCTATGAGGTTATCAGAAGGATTGAAAGAGAGAAGAATAAGCTTAAAGGAATTGTAGATATTTATCCAGATATTAATCCTCTTGGACTTGATACAGGTTCAAGAGGAATTCCTATGTTTGACCTTGATATGAACAGGGTTTTCCCTGGTGATAATAATGGAGCGATGGCTGAATATGTGGCAGCAGGTATTATTGAAGATATTATTGGAAGCGATCTGTGTATTGATATCCATTCAAGCAATATATTTGTAAATGAGATGCCACAGGTAAGAATTAATGATGATACGCAGGAAAAGCTTCTTCCTTATGCGAAGATGATGAATGCACAATTTGTGTGGATATATTCGTCTATTACTGTGCTTGATGCAACTCTTGCTTATAGTCTTAACCATCTTGGTGTGCCTACTCTTGTTACGGAGATGGGTGTTGGAAACAGAATTACGCCAAAGTATTGCAGGGATATTGTTGATGGTATATTTAACCTTATGTCTCATATGGGGATATGGGATGATGAGCCGAAAGAAGTGAATGAACCTATTATCTCTACAGAGGGTGAGGTTACATTTCTTACTGCTAAGGAAAGCGGAATATTCGTATCAGCAGTTGATTCTATGGGAAGGATTGGAATTGGAACGCATATAGGAGATATTATCGAACCTATTGAGGGAAGAATAATCCAGAGAATTGAATCGCCTACAGATGGAATTATATTTACATTAAGAGAGAATCCGGTAGTACATAAGGGGGCTCTTATAGCAAGAGTTTATGGTGGCAGATAATGAAGAAAGAGATTATTTATTCGTTAAAGGGTATATATAGAGAAGATTATCAGATAGAAGGCTACAGATTCGGCGGTGGTGAGAAGTCGGCATGTATTGTTGGTGCATTAAGAGGTAATGAGATACAGCAGCTGTATATATGTTCGCAGCTTGTTAAGGCACTTAAAGAGCTTGAGGCTCATGGTGCAATATCGCACAATCATGAGATTCTTGTTATCCCATCTGTTAACAGATTTTCCATGAATGTTGGAAAGAGATTCTGGCCTACAGATAATTCTGATATTAACAGAGCTTTTCCTGGGGATGTTAATGGAGATACAACCAAGCAGATAGCAGGAACACTTTTTGACAGAATTAAGGGTTACAGTTATGGCATACATTTTGCAAGCTTTTATATGCCGGGTGATTTTATTCCTCATGTAAAGATGATGGATACAGGATTTCAGAGTGCAAGTCTTGCCAATCTGTTTGGACTTCAGTACGTTGTTATTAGAAAGCCGAAGCCAATGGATACAGTGACACTTAATTATAACTGGCAGATGAATGGTACTAATGCATTTTCAATATATACTAACAGCACAGATATGATTGATGAGAAATCTGCAAGACAGGCTGTGTCATCTGTTCTCAGGTTTTTAACCAGAATGGGTATTCTTAAGTACAACAATCACAGTGGATATATTGCAAGTGTTATCAACGAATTTGACCTTATGGCAGTCAAGACTTATGATGCAGGATTTTACAAGAGACTTAAAGAGCCGGGTGATCCTGTATATCATGGTGAGCTTATAGCACAGATTCTTGACCCATGCGAGGGTACTGTTAAGAGTGAGATAATATCACAGACAGACGGTATTGTTTTCTTCGCACATACAGGTCCTACCGTAATGGGTAATCAGGTTGTTTACAAGATAATAAGAAGAATGCATGAATAGTTGTTTGAAAATATGTTTTATTGTGATACAATGGTTAAATATTAATAATTAATATAACTAATCTCAGGAGGAAGATATGAGCGGCGTAAAGAGAGTTTTTGTCGAGAAAAAGAAACCATTTGCAGTTAATGCGAAAGAATTACTTGAGGAGATAGGAGGATATCTTGGAATAAAGACTATTACAGATGTAAGAGTTCTTATCCGTTATGATATTGAGAATCTTTCAGAAGAAACATATAAGAAAGCACTTACTACTGTTTTTTCTGAGCCACCGGTAGATGATGTTTATGAGGGAACATTTCCAGCGGGAAAGGACGATTTCGTGTTCTCTGTAGAGTATCTTCCAGGACAGTTCGACCAGAGAGCTGATTCTGCAGAACAGTGTGTTAAGTTCTTTAATGAGAATGAGACACCAGTTATCAAGACTGCTGTAACTTATGTATTGACAGGAACTGTTACTGATGAGGAGAAGAACAGGATTAAGGAACACTGCATTAACCCTGTTGATTCAAGACAGGCAGCAGAGGATATTCCAGAAACTTTAGTTACTGAGTTCAAGACTCCTGCTGATGTTATTTATTTTGACGGATTCAAGGATATGCCAGAGGATAAGTTAAAGGAATTATATGATTCTTTAGGACTTGCCATGACATTTAAGGATTTTAAGTTCATTCAGGAGCATTTTGCTAGTGTTGAGAAGCGTGATCCTTCTATGACTGAAATCAGAGTACTTGATACATACTGGTCAGATCATTGCCGTCACACAACATTTGCAACAGAGCTTACAGATGTTAAGTTTAAGGACGGATTCTATAAAGCCCCTATGGAAGCTACATATAACAAGTATCTTTCAGACAGAGCAGAAATATATAAGGACCGTAAGGACAAGTTCGTATGCCTTATGGACCTTGCACTTATGGGTGCTAAGAAGTTAAAGGCTGAGGGTAAGTTAGCTGATCAGGAAGAATCTGATGAGATTAATGCCTGCTCAATTGTTGTTCCGGTTGAGATTGATGGAAAGACAGAGGAATGGCTTGTTAACTTTAAGAACGAGACACATAACCATCCAACAGAGATTGAGCCATTTGGTGGCGCAGCAACTTGTCTTGGTGGTGCTATAAGAGATCCATTGTCAGGACGTACATATGTATATCAGGCAATGAGAATTACAGGTGCAGCAGATCCTACTGTTCCGGTATCAGAGACAATTCATGGAAAGCTTCCACAGAGAAAGCTTGTTACAGGTGCTGCTCACGGATACAGCTCATATGGTAACCAGATCGGACTTGCTACAGGATATGTTAAGGAAATCTACCATCCTGATTATGTTGCCAAGAGAATGGAGATTGGTGCAGTTATAGCTGCTGCTCCAAGAAGTGCAGTTAAGAGAGAGAATTCTGACCCGGGAGATATCATTATTCTTCTTGGTGGAAGAACAGGACGAGATGGATGTGGCGGAGCTACAGGTTCATCTAAGGTTCATACAGAGAAGTCTATTGAGGATTGTGGTGCTGAGGTTCAGAAGGGTAATGCTCCTACAGAGCGTAAGATGCAGAGACTCTTCAGAAGACCAGAGGTTACTAAGCTTATTAAGAAATGTAATGACTTTGGTGCTGGCGGTGTATCCGTTGCAATTGGTGAGCTTGCAGCAGGTCTTAAGGTAGATCTTGATAAAGTTCCTAAGAAGTATGAAGGTCTTGATGGAACAGAGCTTGCTATATCAGAGTCTCAGGAGAGAATGGCTGTTGTAGTTGATCCTAAGGATGTTAAGGAATTCCTTCAGTATGCTGCTGAGGAGAACTTAGAGGCAGTTGAGGTAGCTGTTGTAACAGAAGAACCAAGACTTGTTCTTAACTGGAGAGGCAAGGATATCGTTAATATTTCAAGAGCATTCCTTGATACTAATGGTGCTCATCAGGAGACTAAGGTTGTAGTTGATATTCCTTCACAGGAAGACGATTACCTTAAGCCGGTTAAGGTTACAGATGTACGCGGTAAGTGGTTAAAGACTTTAGCAGACCTTAACGAATGCTCACAGAAGGGACTTGTTGAGAGATTTGATGGTTCTATCGGAGCAGGTTCAGTATATATGCCATATGGTGGTAAATATCAGCTTACAGAGACACAGAGCATGGTTGCCAAGCTTCCAGTGCTTAAGGGTTCATGCGATACAGTAACTATGATGTCTTATGGATTTGATCCATATCTTTCATCATGGAGCCCATATCATGGAGCAATCTATGCTGTAACTGATTCTGTAGCTAAGATTGTTGCTGCTGGTGGTGATTTCAGCAAGATCAGATTCACATATCAGGAATACTTCAGAAGAATGACAGAAGATCCAGAAAGATGGAGCCAGCCATTTGCTGCACTTCTTGGTGCATATGAAGCACAGATGGGATTCGGACTTCCATCAATCGGTGGTAAGGACAGTATGTCAGGAACATTTGAACATATTGATGTTCCACCAACACTCTGCTCATTTGCTATTGATGTAGCTAAGGAGGGAGATATTATCACTCCTGAACTTAAGAATGATGGTGATGTATTAGTCAGATTTGATATTAAGAAGGATCAGTATGACCTTCCGGATTTTGAACAGGTTAAGGCTCTTTACAGTGCAATACATGAGCTTATCCAGAAGAAGGCAATCGTGTCTGCATATGTTCTTGATGCTAACGGACTTGTACCAGCACTCAGCAAGATGGCATTTGGTAACAAGTTAGGATTCGAGATTAGTGCAGATGTTAAGGAAGATGACCTATTTGCACCAGCTTATGGCTGTATCGTTGCAGAAGTTCCAGCAGATAAGCTTTCTGAGATTACTACAGCTTATACTAAGGTTGGTACTGTTAAGGATAATGGTAAGTTCACATACAAGGAAGTTTCAATTAATGTAGAAGAAGCATTAAGCGTATGGTCTGATACTCTTGAGGGTGTATTCCCAACAAAGGCTTCTAAGGAAACTACACCGGTTGAAAGCAAGTTATATGAAGCACCAAGCGTGCATGTATGCAAGAATAAGGTTGCTAAGCCAACAGTATTTATCCCGGTATTCCCAGGAACTAACTGTGAGTATGATAGTGCCAAGGCATTCGAGAGAGCCGGTGCAGATACAATCGTTAAGGTATTTAAGAACCTTGATGCTGAGAGTATCAGAGAGTCTGTAGATGAATTTGAGAAGGCTATTAACCAGGCACAGATTATTATGTTCCCTGGTGGATTCTCAGCAGGTGATGAACCAGATGGTTCTGCCAAGTTCTTCGCTACAGCATTCCGTAATGCCAAGATGAAGGAAGCGGTTGAGAAGCTCCTTAATGAGAGAGATGGTCTTGCACTTGGTATCTGTAACGGATTCCAGGCACTTATCAAGCTTGGTCTTGTACCTAACGGTAAGATTACAGGACAGGATGCACAGTCACCTACACTTACATTTAATACAATTAACCGTCATATATCTAAGATGGTATATACTAAGGTTGTCAGCAATTTAAGTCCATGGCTTGCTAATGCTGAACTTGGCGGAGTATACTGCAACCCAGCTTCACATGGTGAAGGAAGATTTGTTGCTCCTAAGGAATGGCTTGATAAGCTCTTTGCTAACGGACAGGTTGCTACACAGTACTGTGACCTTGACGGTAATGTATCTATGGATGAAGAGTGGAATATCAATGGTTCATACATGGCTATTGAAGGTATCACAAGCCCAGACGGAAGATGTTTCGGTAAGATGGCACATTCTGAGAGACGCGGTGACAGTGTTGCTATTAATATATATGGTGAGCAGGATATTAAGATATTCGAATCTGGTGTTAAGTATTTCAAGTAATACATAGAATATGTCAGCAGTGTGCCATTAGAATTGGAGGGGATATTATGGCAAGAGATAAAGTCAGCACAGATATATTATGGAAGGACAGGAAGAGAATTCTCTTCCTCGGACTTCCGTGGTCATTTACAAGATACAGTGTATCTAAGGACAGATTCTTTATAAGCAAAGGATTTTTCAGCATTAAAGATGATGAGGTAAGACTGTATCGTATTATGGATATTTCATTGGAGCGCTCATTCATGCAGAGACTTGTCGGAGTAGGAACTATTAAAGTATGCTCTGGAGACAAGACAATGGGTGACTTTGAGATTAAGAATATCAAGAGGCCTAAGGCTACTAAGGAGCTGTTATCAGATCTTGTGGAGAAGCAGAGAGATATCAAGAGAGTTGTCAATAGAGAGAATATGATTGACGGTCATGACCATTCAGATGGTCAAGCGGATATTGATGACTTTGACAATAATGATGACGATGCACCATTTGAAAGATAATTTGTAAAAATGTATTGACAGTTATATAGAAAGATGATATTTTAATAGTTAGTTAAAGCTAACTGATGTAACGGGTATCCAGTTAGGATATCCGTTATTTTATAAATACGGATTAGACAAAGCTAACAAAAGTAAGGTAAATGAAAGGACGAGAATATGAGCGTAGTTATTATTGGTGGAAATGAATGTATGGAACGCCAGTATCAGCAGATATGTAAGAAACACGGCTGCAAGGCGAAGGTATTTGTTAAGGAAAAAAGTGGATTTTCCAAGCAGATTGGAACACCGGATCTTATGATACTGTTTACTAATACGGTTTCTCATAAGATGGTTTTATCAGCTGTTACAGAGGCTAAGAAGAATGATGTAAATATAGTAAGAACACATTCAAGCAGTGCGGCATCGCTTACAAGTGTTTTAGAAACATATTTAAGCGAAAGCAGGGCATGCTGATAAAGAAGAGGATAAAGTGCAATATGGAAGGGAAAGAAAAATGGTCTGTACAGATGTATTGGGAAGAATTGAGCGGGAAGTTATAAAAGAGTGTTCTCCGACGCTTGCCGGATTAAAGACGGGCAACCTTTTTAATTACAGATATGATAATATATCTGATTTTAGGAAAGAGCTTGCAAGTGTAAACAGAAAACTTAACGCCAAAGGCGTGTATGTTACATTTTTAAAGAGAAATGAAAAAAGTGCACTTTTATATGTGTTCAGACCTGACAGATTAGAGAAGGATTTGTCACAGCCAGCAGTACAAAATGTACTGAAAACATTTGGATATACAGATTATAAAGTGGGAGCAAGCATCAAGCATCTTAAACAGAGAGTGGGGGAGAACACATGCTTTCCACATGAAATAGGGCTGTTCTTAAGTTACCCTGTGGAAGATGTAATCCAGTTTATAAGACAAAAGGGCTGCAATTACAAATGTTGTGGGGTATGGAAGGTGTATTGTGATGAGGCATTCAGCCAGAAGATGTTTGCACGTTACAGAAAATGCACAGAAGTATATTTAAGAGTCTTTGACCGTGGCAGGAGCATATCTGCATTAACGGTTTAAGCATATAAAAAGTAAAAAAGGAGAGATTGGATAATGAGTAAAGTAGCAGTAGTTTATTGGAGTGGAACAGGTAATACAGAGACAATGGCTAACGCAGTTGCAGAAGGTGCTAAAGGAGCCGGAGCAGAGGCTGATGTACTTGTGGCAAGTGATTTTAATTCAGGAAAGGTTGCTGAATATGATGGAATCGCATTCGGATGCCCGGCAATGGGAGCAGAGAATCTCGAGGAATCAGAGTTTGAACCAATGTTCACAGAGGTAGAAGGAAGCCTTAGCGGTAAGAAAATTGCACTTTTCGGTTCATATGGATGGGGAAGCGGCGAATGGATGGCTGACTGGGAAGAAAGAAGCAAGGCTGCAGGGGCTGTTCTTGCAACAGACAGCGTAATCTGTCAGGAAGCACCAGATGATGATGCTGTTGAAAACTGCAAAAAACTTGGGGCAGCGTTAGCATAATTATTTATTGCCTGTAATATATTGAAAAGATTGCACATTTTGCCCCTGGTTGGTTATATCAATCAGGGGTTAATCTGTTCTAAAAAATATTATAAAAATATAACAAAAGTTGTTGACATCTAATAACCATTAGAATATACTAACCAAGGTGGTAATGAAAAACATTATCAATATGCTAAAAAGAGGAGATGAGCTTATGCCATTAACTATGATTGATGAAGGAACTCCATACACAATCCAGCGGATTGGTGGAAAGGAAGAAATAAGACGTTTTCTTGAGAATCTTGGATTCGTTCCGGGAGCAGTGGTAACAGTTGTTTCTAAAGCTGGCGGTAATGTTATTGTTAACATTAAGGAATCAAGAGTTGCCATAGGAAAAGATATGGCTAATAAAATTATGGTATAAAGGACTGAATATGCCAGTTCTTATATAAAACTAAAATAAGAAGGAGATAAACTATGACTTTAAGAGATGTATCTGTAGGCCAGACTGTTAAAGTTACCAGGTTAAATGGTGATGGTCCGGTTAAGAGAAGAATTATGGATATGGGAATTACTAAAGGAGTTGAAGTCTATGTAAGAAAGGTAGCACCTTTGGGAGATCCTGTAGAGGTTACAGTAAGAGGCTATGAATTATCGCTTCGTAAAGCCGATGCCGAGATGATAGAGGTAGGCTGATTTTTTTTACATGTGGGTTAGCATAATCTAATTATTGTAAGAATTGTCGAATGTTTGTTAGTAAATACATAAACATTTATATAAAAGAAATGAGGTAGTCAAATGTCAATTAAAATTGCATTAGCAGGTAATCCAAACTGCGGTAAAACAACATTGTTTAATGCTTTGACCGGTTCTAATCAGTTCGTTGGTAACTGGCCAGGTGTTACAGTTGAGAAAAAGGAAGGTAAATTAAAGGGACATAAAGATGTAACTATCATGGATTTACCAGGTATTTATTCACTTTCTCCTTATACTCTTGAGGAGGTAGTAGCAAGAAATTATCTTATTAACGAAAGACCTGATGCAATCATCAATATCGTTGATGGTACTAACATTGAAAGAAACCTTTATCTTTCAACACAGATTATGGAACTGGGTATTCCGGTTATCATGGCTGTTAACATGGTCGATATCATGGAAAAGAACGGAGATAAGGTTGACCTTGCCAAGTTAGGAAAGAACCTTGGATGTGAAGCTGTTGAGATATCAGCTCTTAAGGGAACTGGCATTAAGGAAGCAGCAGAGAAGGCTGTTAAGCTTGCAGAGAGCAAGAAGCTCAATACAATTGCTCACAAGTTTGATGATAAGGTTGAGGCAGCTATATCTGCAGTAGAAGATAAGCTTGGTCTTGATATTGTTGAAGAACAGAAGAGATTCTTTGCTATCAAGCTTCTTGAGAAGGATGATAAGATTAAAGTTCTTATGAAGAATGTTCCAGATGTTTCAGCTGAGATTGAGACTCTTGAGAAAGAATTTGATGATGATACAGAAAGTATTATCACTAATGAAAGATATACATATATATCTTCAATTATCAGTGGATGTTTTGCAAAGAAGTCTGAGAAGAAGCTTTCTACATCAGATAAGATTGATAGAATAGTTACTAACAGATTCTTAGCACTTCCAATATTTGCAGTTGTAATGTTCATCGTATACTATGTATCAGTTACAACAGTTGGTACATGGGCAACAGACTGGGCTAACGATGGTGTGTTCGGTGATGGCTGGCATCTCTTCGGAATTGGCACTTCAGCTTACGAAGAAGTAGCTGATGAGTATGGTGATTCAGATGCAATCATCGGGGCATATATCGACAGCCTTGGTGATAAAGGTGAAGAGTATGCAGATGCTATTGATACAGAAGCTGATGATTATGATTCAGATGCAGCAGTAGCAGCATTAAAGAAACTTGAAAACACAGTTCCAGCTAATCTTACATTAGATTATGATGTAGAAGATGAGGAAAATCTTAGTGTAACAACAGAGACAACAGATGCAGCCGGTGTTAAGGAAGCTATAAAACAGTGTATAGACAATGATGGTGCAGCTCCAGATCCTGCTAATTATGGTGTATGGGTTCCTGGTATCCCAGTGCTTCTTGAGTCAGGACTTGATGCAATCGGTTGTGTAGACTGGTTAAAGGGTCTTATCCTTGATGGTATTGTAGCCGGTGTTGGTGCAGTACTTGGCTTCGTTCCACAGATGCTTGTATTATTCATATTCCTTGCATTCCTTGAGTCTTGCGGTTATATGGCACGTATAGCATTCATTATGGATAGAATTTTCCGTAAGTTCGGTCTTTCAGGTAAGTCATTCATTCCAATGCTTATCGGTTCAGGTTGTGGTGTTCCTGGTATCATGGCTTCACGTACAATTGAGAACGACAGAGACCGTAAGATGACAATTATGACAACAACATTTATTCCTTGTGGAGCTAAGCTTCCATTCATAGCAATGGTTGCCGGAGCTATCTTTGATGGTGCTCCATGGGTTGCTCCATCAGCATATTTCCTTGGAATATTCTCAATTATCTGCTCAGGTATCATCTTAAAGAAGACAAAGTTATTCGTTGGAGATCCGGCACCATTCGTTATGGAGCTTCCAGCATACCATCTTCCAACAGTTGGTACAGTATTAAGAAGCATGTGGGAGCGTGGATGGTCATTCATCAAGAAGGCCGGAACAATCATCACACTTTCAACAATCATTATCTGGTTCACAACATACTTTGGATTTGTTGATGGAACATTTACAATGCTTGCAGATGATCAGATTGACTTCTCTATTCTTGGCAGAATTGGTAAGGCAATCGCATGGATATTTGCTCCTTTAGGATTTGGTAACTGGCAGGCAACGGTTGCTTCTATTACTGGTCTTGTTGCTAAGGAGAATATTGTTGGTACAATGGGTATCCTTTACTCAGCAGGTGAGGGAACAGTATATGCTAACATGGCAGCTACATTTACAGTAGTAAGCGGATATGCATTCCTTGCATTCAATCTTCTCTGTGCTCCTTGCTTCGCAGCAATGGGTGCTATTAAGAGAGAGATGAACAACACTAAGTGGTTCTGGATTGCAATCGGATACCAGTGTGGATATGCTTACCTTGTAGGTCTTGTAATTAACCAGATTGCTGGTCTTATTACTGGCGACACAGCATTTAATGTATTCACAGTAATCGCAATTCTTATAATTGTTGGCTTCATTTATCTGTTATTCAGACCATATAAGGAAAGTAAGACATTAAAGGTTGATTCTAAGAAACTTTTAAATGCAACAAAGTAATTAAATGATATATTATCGGAGGTGTAATTATGCTGGGAACAATTATAGTAGGAGTTATATTGGTGATTATAGTTGCACTTATTGTACGCAGTATGGTACACGACAAGAAAAACGGTAAATCGTTCACATGTGGTGGCGACTGCGGTAAATGCAAAGGCCACTGTCATTAAAAGGAGGTAACGGGTGGTCAGAAATCCTGATAAAGACAAAGACATTATTATTTCTCGTCTCAAGCAGCAGGGTTGCAGGATAACTAAACAGAGGCTAATGCTTCTTGATGTAATTCTTGAAGAGGACTGCTCAAGCTGTAAAGAGATTTATTACAAGGCAGTAAAAAAGGATCCTAAGATTGGGGCTGCAACTGTATATAGAATGGTTAATACACTGGAAGAAATAGGTGCAATTAACCGTAAGAATATGTACAGAATAACTTGTGATGAGAATGATAATGGCGGTTATACTGTAAGATTAAACGATGATTCGTCAATTAATTTATCAGAAAGCAAATGGAGTAAAATTATTGAGTCAGGGCTAGAAGCCTGCGGATACATTAAGAATCAGAAGATAACAAGTGTAGTTGACAGGAAAAAGGCAGTTTCAGTTAATAAATAATATTTACTAATATGGGAGAGATGAAACTGTTTCATCTCTCCTTTTGCTATATTGAGAAGATTTCTCAATAAGTGGATTTATGTAGAAATGTTACATAATGTGTAATATAATAACCGTCAAACTTAAGAAACATTTATTGTCCAATATGGACAGAGAGGAGCACAGTATGAAAATTAATAACTTAAAGAAACCAGGACTTTTTGCAGCAGGTGTATTATTTGGAACAGCTGGAATTAAGATTCTTACAAGCAAGGACGCAAAGAAGCTTTACACTAACTGTACAGCAGCAGTTTTAAGAGCTAAATCATGTATAATGAAGACAGCTACAACTGTTCAGGAAAACTGTGAGGATATATATGCTGATGCTAAGACAATCAATGAGACAAAGTATAACACAGAAGAAGTTGTACTTGATTCAGTAGATGAAAATGAGGAAGCGTAACAGAGTATGAAATTCATAATAAAGCATGATGTGCCCGGAAGAATCCGCGTTCACATGGATGCTTCTGGCATGACTTTTGCACAGGCAGATACTTTGCAGTATTATCTTAAGAATCTGCAGGGCGTCACGAATGCCAAAGTGTATGAGAGAACTGCTGATGCAGTCGTTGAGTACAGATGTTCAAGAAAAACCGTGATTGAAGCTATTGCTAGGTTCAGATACAGCAATGTAGAGGTTCCTGAAGATGTTCTTGCAACATCAGGAAGGGCAATCAATTCTCATTATACTGAAAAGCTGGCGGATCAGGTGTTATGGAGAATGACTAAGAAGCTGTTTATTCCAGCACCGGTATGTGCGGTATTAACAACAGTATCTTCAATGAAGTACATTTATAAAGGAATCAGGACACTGCTTGATAGAAAGCTTGAAGTTCCAGTTCTTGATGCAACTGCAATAGGAGTTTCTATCTTAAGAAGAGACTTTAATACAGCTGGTTCAGTAATGTTTCTTCTTGGTATAGGTGAGATAATAGAGGACTGGACACACAAGAAGTCGGTTGACGACCTTGCAAGAACGATGTCACTTAACGTTAATAAGGTCTGGTTAAAGACAGATGATGCAGAAGTACAGGTATCTGTGAAAGATGTTAAGGACGGAGATAATGTAATAATCCGGATTGGTAATGTAATCCCATTTGATGGAACTGTTATCAGTGGTGAGGCTATGGTTAATCAGGCTTCACTTACAGGAGAATCTGAGCCTGTAAGAAGAGGTGAGGGAACTTCTGTATTTGCAGGAACTGTAGTAGAAGAGGGCGAGATAGTATTCAGGGTTAAGCGTGCCGGAGGCTCAAGCAAATATGACAAGATTGTCAGGATGATTGAAGAATCTGAGAAGTTAAAATCAGGTCTTGAGTCAAAAGCAGAGCATCTTGCAGATAAGCTTGTACCTTATTCACTTGGCGGAACTGCACTTACATATTTGTTAACACGAAATACTACTAAGGCATTGTCAATACTTATGGTTGATTTCTCATGTGCATTGAAGCTTGCTATGCCTATTACGGTACTTGCAGCAATAAGACAGGCAAGTCAGGCGAGTGCAACAGTCAAGGGCGGTAAGTTCTTAGAGGCAATTGCTGAAGCGGATACTATCGTATTTGATAAGACAGGTACACTTACAAAGGCTAAGCCAACAGTAAGCAGGGTATATTCATTTAACGGAATGCCGGAAGATGAGCTGTTAAGAATAGCTGCGTGTCTTGAGGAGCATTTTCCACATTCAATGGCTAAGGCTGTTGTTAATGAAGCTGGCAGAAGAAATCTTATGCACGAAGAGATGCATTCTAAGGTTGAATATATTGTTGCACATGGAATATCAACGTTTATCAATACAAGCAAGGTTATCATAGGAAGCCATCACTTTGTATTTGAGGATGAGGCATGTGTAATTCCAGTAGGAAAGCAGGAGTTATTTGACAGTCTTCCAGATGACTGCTCACATCTTTATATGGCAATTAACGGTCAGCTTGCAGCAGTTATATGCATAATTGATCCATTAAGAGAAGAAGCACCGGAGGTTATTGAAGGGCTTAAGAAGGCTGGAATATCGAAGGTTGTCATGATGACCGGAGACAGTGAAAGAACAGCCGCCTCTATTGCCAGAAAGGTTGGAGTTACTGAATATTATTCAGAAGTTCTTCCAGAAGACAAGGCTAAGTTCGTAGAGAAAGAGCGGGCAGCCGGACGAAAGGTAATTATGATTGGTGATGGAATTAATGACTCACCAGCGCTTTCAGCAGCAGATGTAGGTATTGCCATAAGTGATGGTGCTGAGATTGCAAGAGAGATTGCAGATATCACTGTCGGCGCAGATGATCTTAACCAGATACTTATGCTTAAGAAATTAAGTGACAGTCTGATTAAGAAGATTAACAGAAATTACCGTGTGATTGTCGGATTCAATTCCGCACTTATTGCACTTGGTGTAACGGGCGTCATACAGCCTACAACATCAGCACTTCTTCATAATACATCAACACTTGTTATAAGTCTTGAGAGTATGAAGAACCTGCCGGTTTAAGACTATGAAACGGACTCATCTTCGGGTGGGTTCGTTTTTTATTTGAAGGCAAAAAGTTCTGATTGGATAAATATATACTATACCCATAAGGTACAACCCAAATTAATAATTACAGGATATTATTTCATTACAAGAAAATGAAATTATGTAACAAAAGAAAATTGACTAAGCCGTACGGCTTATATTATAATGTTTTTATCAAAACAAAGCCGCTCGGCTTTATTTGTGAGAAAATATGTATAATAAAGCCGTACGGCTTATTTTAATGCTGGAGTGATTATCATGAAAATAACTGATTCAGAAGAACTGGGAAATATAATTAGAAACAGGAGAAAAGAATTAAAGTATACGCAGGCATTTTTGTCAGAATATACTGGTCTTAGTGTAAGTTTTATATCAGATGTAGAAAGAGGTAAAACAACTGTTGAGATTGGCAAAGTAATGCAGTTAATTTCAATTTTGGGACTTGATATTAATATTAATGTAAGGGGGAGATAATGAGAAATTTAGAGGTATATATTGAATGTAATGGAAATATGATTAATGTTGGCAGTATTACAGGGCATAATTCTGACGATGCTGTATTTTCATATTCAGAGGAATATATAGAAGATAAATCTTCAAGATCAATATCAATCAGTTTACCGCTTGATGAAAGAAGCTTTTCACCAGAAAGAACACGATGCTTTTTTGAAAGTCTTTTACCAGAAGGATATACAAGAAGGTGTGTTGCGGGTTGGCTTCATGTTGATGAAAATGATTATATATCAGTTCTTTCAGAATTAGGAAGCGAGTGTCTGGGAGCAATAAGAATAGTAGAAGGTGATATGAATATAACAGAATCTTCTTACAGATTATTATCACATGAAGAATTGCTGGAATTTGCAAGAGAAGGTGCAACTAAGTCAGCGGAACTGGTTATTAAATCACATTTATCATTGGCTGGGGCATCAGGAAAGACCGGATTATATTATGACAGGAATAATAATGAATGGTATCAGCCAGCGAGTCTGGCACCAAGTACACATATATTAAAGCAGAGCCATGTAAGGTTAAAAAAGATTGTTGCTAATGAACAGTTATGTTTGCTGACAGCAAGAAAACTAGGAATTAGGACACCAGATAGTTTTATTATTAATCTTAATGATAAAGAAGATGATTTTTTATTTGCAACTGAAAGATATGACAGAAAGATTTTAGATACATCCAAAGAATTAATGGGGAAGAAAGTTCCATTAAGACTTCATCAGGAGGATTTTGCACAGGCACTTGGAATTACAGCGTCACAAAAATACGAGAAAAACGGGAAAGATTATTTAGCAGATGCATTTGAACTAATAAAAAATTATTCAAGCAATCCAATTGAAGATCAGATAAGGCTATGGGATTTATGTATATTTAATTATCTTATAGGTAATACAGATAATCATGTTAAAAATATTGCTCTTTTATATAGTGAGGATTTAAAAGGAATAAGATTAGCTCCTGCATATGATTTATTAAGTACTGTTATATATGACAGCAGCACAGAGAAAATGTCGCTTAACATAGATGGCGAATATGATATAAGGAATATAAATCAGAAGTCGTTTGAGAATGAGGCAAAGAAACTTGGTCTTGGAAAAGGAATAGCAACGCAGCATTTTTTAAGTATGGTTGAAAAATTTGAGATGGCACTTGAACAATCAACATATGAACTTGAGGAGCAGGGATATGGAGTTGCAGTCGATATACAGAAACAAATATTAAAAAAAGCAGGAATTCACAACTTTAAATTGACTAATTCGTAATTTAATTATATCATAAGTAATTAGGGACACTTTGTTTCACTAAAGTATAATGGGAGGAAGTTATATGTATTCATTTGATGAAGTATTAAACTATGATCCAGACCTTGCTAAGGCTATGGATGATGAACTTGGAAGACAGAGAAGCCACATCGAGCTTATCGCTTCTGAGAACCTTGTAAGTAAGGCAGTTATGGCTGCTATGGGAAGCCCTCTTACTAATAAGTATGCAGAAGGATATCCTGGAAAGAGATATTACGGCGGTTGTGAGTATGTAGATGTTGTTGAGACACTTGCAATTGAAAGAGCCAAGAAGCTTTTTGGCTGTGAATATGCAAATGTACAGCCACATTCAGGAGCACAGGCTAACTTAGCTGTATTCTTCGCACTTGTTAATCCTGGAGATACAGTTATGGGTATGAGCCTTGACTGTGGTGGACATTTATCACACGGTTCACCAGTTAATATTTCTGGAAAATACTTTAACATCGTTCCTTATGGTGTTACAGCAGACGGATTTATTGATTATGATGAAGTATTAAGAATTGCCAAGGAATGCAAGCCTAAGATGATTATTGCAGGAGCTTCTGCTTATGCAAGAACAATCGACTTCAAGAAGTTCAGAGAAATCTGTGATGAAGTTGGCGCATTACTTATGGTAGATATGGCACATATTGCAGGTCTTGTAGCCGGTGGTGCACACCCAAGCCCAATTCCTTATGCAGATGTGACAACAACAACAACACATAAGACACTCCGTGGACCAAGAGGTGGTATGATTCTTGCTTCAGCAGAGGCAGCAGAGAAGTTCAAGCTTAACAAGGCTGTATTCCCTGGAATCCAGGGCGGACCTCTTATGCATGTTATTGCTGGTAAGGCAGTGTGCTTAAAGGAAGCGCTTGACCCAAGCTTTAAGGTATATGCTGAAAATGTTGTTAAGAATGCATCAGCACTTGCTAACGGACTTATGAACAGAGGCTTTGATATCGTATCTGGTGGTACAGATAACCACCTTATGCTTGTTAACCTCTTAAGCAAGGGCAAGACTGGTAAGGAAGTTGAAAAGCTTCTTGATGCAGCTAATATTACATGTAACAAGAATACAATTCCTAATGACCCGGCTTCTCCATTCGTAACAAGCGGTATCAGACTTGGTACAGCAGCCGTTACAACAAGAGGCTTCAATGAGGCTGATATGGATGTTGTTGCAGAAGCAATTGCTATGCTTGTTGATGATGTAGATGCCAACCAGGCTAAGGCAATGGAACTTGTTAAGGGACTTACAGATAAGTACCCACTTTACGAATAAAGAAATTTTTAGAAAATCACCTTATGAATTAAGGAAAAAACGCATATTTTTATTGTTGCAATTTCACGCACTTGGGACTATAGTTAGTGTCGAAGTGCAAAGGGGCACGAAAGTGAAAAGCTTTCGTGCCCCTTTCTTTTTGAGAAGTGGTGGCATATTGAAGTCCATATATCTGAATGAAGATTGTATGAAATTATGAAAAGTAAAATTTGGAAGTGAAAATATCAGTCATAGGTGATATAATCAACGATAGTTTAAATGAAAAGGAATTAGAAATTATGAGACATTTTTCGAGAACAGAATTAAAGGCAGCTATTAATATGCTTAAGGAGTTTACTTCTAAGGGCAATTTTGCAGTTCTTATGTATATGGGTGACACTGATAAGCTTGAGGTATCACAGACTCTTAATTCGGACATGAGCTGCTTTTTATTATATGGAAGCATCCAGCCACTTGCATTTTTCTTTGCAGAAAATATTCCTATGACTGCGGGTGAGTTAGAAGAGATTATTAATAAGCAGTCAGCAGTGTATGAGGAAGAGATGGACAATTACAGAAATGCACTAAAGGAAAGCGGTGCAGATAATGGATTATTTATTACAAAGTATGAGAGTATGATTCATACATTTATTGCATATGACCCTGACCAGAGTGGCGAGCGTGACTGCTTCGCACCATTCATAGAAGGCGCATTCAATGTACAGCCGGGTAAGGGTCAGCTTGTAAATGAGGTTATGAGACTTGAAGTGTATGATGATGAATATGAGGATGACTGTGTAATCCAGAAGAAGCATTTTGTATATCTTCCATCAGTGAAGTTCATGGGAGCATTCAATATGCGAATGATGATGAGTATGGTTGATGCACAGTATAACTAACATTTTACAATTCTTAAATTTATATAATATGTTTGAATCCCGGACTTCTGTATAGTATATTAGAAGTAACTTTAAAGAGTGGAGGGGTTGTATGAACAAGGGACATTTTAAAGACAGTCAGGTTGTTAAGGGAATTACGATTGGTGCAGTGCTAATTGTAATATATCTTGCCCTTAACAATGTGACTGGAATTCTTGATTCTATATCATATCTTGCAGGACTTGTAATGCCATTTATAATTGGCGCAGTCATCGCATTTGTATTCAATGTACCTATGAAAGCAATTGAAAAAGGACTTAACAGGCTGTTTGACAAGCGTTGTAAGAAGAAGCATCCCAGACTTATAAGAGTGCTTGCTTATATGCTTACACTGATTTTGATACTGGCTATTATTGCAGGCGTACTTTTTGTGGTTGTGCCTGAACTGGTGAACACAATAGCTGACCTTATAGGACAGGTGCCAACAGCGGTTAATAATCTAATCAACTGGCTGCAGGTCAAGCTGTCTGCATATCCTGAGTATGAGGAAAAGTTAAGCAGCATATCAATCAACTGGGATTCTGTTCTTTCAAATGTTATGAATTTCCTTTCAATAGGAACTAAAGGAATTATTAATGGCGGAATCGGGGCTATAAGCGGATTCTTCTCAGGTATTACTAATTTCTTTATTGGGTTTGTATTCTCAGTTTATGTGCTTTTCCAGAAAGAAAAGCTTGCATCACAGTGTAAGAAACTTATGTATGTGTGCATGCCTGAGAGCAGGGCAGATAAAATCATTGAAGTGTTAAGACTTACCAACACTACATTCTCTAATTTCCTGTCAGGACAGTGCCTTGAAGCATGTATTCTTGGAACGATGTTTGTTATTACATTGTCTATATTGCGAATGCCTTATGCACTTCTTATAGGAATTATTATTGCGGTTACTGCACTTATTCCGATTGTTGGTGCATTTATCGGATGTATAGTCGGTGTGATTCTTATAATGATGACAAGCCCGATAAAGGCACTGATATTCATCGGCGTGTTCCTTATATTACAGCAGATTGAGGGCAATCTTATATATCCTCATGTTGTTGGAAGTTCTGTTGGACTGCCTGGAATGTGGGTGCTTGTTGCTGTTACAATCGGTGGCAATCTGTTTGGTATAATGGGGATGCTTACATTTATTCCAATCAGCTCAGTGTGTTATGCGCTGCTTCGGACATATGTGAATAGGAAAGTGGAAGAGAAGGAGATTGACAGAGAGAAATTTCAGGGGTAGGTTTCGTGCGGATGTGTGAGACAGCTTGCCTCTATTTGCACAGAAGATTGTCTGAGGATTGTATCTTGTGTCGGGGACACGGAGGTACGGTTGTTTACAAATGGTAAAGTTTGATGTATGCTAGAATAGTAAATGTAAAGAATCTATAATTGCTAATATAAAATATGAGGGATAGAAAATGGAAGCATTAGTTATGGGGATTTTACTGGATATGATTTTTTTTGCAAGATTTCTATACATAAAAACCCAATTCTATAAAACCAAAGGCGTCGCAAATGGAAATGACAGACGATACACTTCTGAGTTTATATATGGATACAGAGGGCATAATTATGTCTGCAGTGTAACAAATAATATATTTTCAAGGTATCATGTAAGGGGGGATGTTTATACCATATTTGTAAAAAAACATAATCCATATAATGGAGTTATGGGGAGTGAACTGACTATATATATGGTTCTGAGTATTGTGGAGTTTATATTTGTTGGTTTATACATAGTGCTATTGTTATAGTAGTTTACCGAGGAACTTTGGGGAGTGGTAAGATAAGGTAGATGATTTATATTATGTTAGATGTGATTCATTAAGGGGGATGCAATAATGCATGGAGAATATATAATTATTTATATTATGCTGGATATGATATTTTTGGCTAGATATTTATACATAAAAACTCAATTCTATAAAACTGAAGGTATCGCATATGGTAATAGCAATCATTACTTTTCTGAGTTCCTTATCCGTGACGATAAAGGGTATAATTATGTT
>ERZ1673737.189-NODE-189-length-88502-cov-20.421541_pt1 | contig 88502 bp, 71 predicted proteins | sample MGYA00580211_ERZ1673737 | MGnify/ENA primary metagenome ERZ1673737 (study PRJEB41218, sample SAMN15661789) | gut metagenome | host: Homo sapiens | place: Canada: London | collected 2015-08-20/2019-03-30 | study: EMG produced TPA metagenomics assembly of... | reverse complement strand
GCCATGTACTCGGTGCCGGAGCCGCAGCCCGAAATGCGCTTGTAGATGCAGGGGCCGCCGGTCAGGTCGATCATGTAGTGGTAGAAGGTGAAGCCGCGGCCCTCACGGTTCCGCTTGATCATCTCCTTGGCCAGGATCTCATACTGCTCCTTCAGGATGGGCAGATCTGCCTCGGTCAGAGCGCTGGGATCACTGGGGTCGCAGACCACGGGCTCCATGCTCAGCTCGGTAAAGCCCAGATCTGCCATGTGGAAGATATCGTTGGTGAAGTCGGTGTTGTAGTGGGTAAAGGTGCCGCGCATGTAGTAGCCCTTATCGCCGCGCTTCTTCACGAACTCCTGGAACTTGGGCACAATGGTATCGTAGCTGCCATGGCCGGCGTAGTCCTTGCGGAAGCGGTCGTGGACTTCCTTGCGGCCGTCCAGGCTCAGGACCACGTTGTGGCACTCCTTGTTGCAGAAGTCGATGACATCATCGTCAATGAGCATGCCGTTGGTGGTCATGGTGAAGCGGAAGTTCTTATTGTGGATCTTCTCCTGCTCACGGCAGTAGGCCACCAGCTTCTTGACCATATCAAAGTTCATCAGAGGCTCGCCGCCGAAGAAGTCCACCTCGAGGTTGCGGCGGCTGCCGGAATTCTCAATGAGGAAATCCATTGCCCGCTTGCCCACCTCAAAGCTCATCAGGGCACGCTCGCCCTGATAGCGGCCCTGCGAGGCAAAGCAGTAGGAGCAGTTCAGGTTGCAGGTGTGGGCCACATGCAGGCAGAGGGCCTTGACCACGGTGTTGCGGTTCTTGAAATCGAACGCGAGGTCCTCATAGGTATCGGGGCTCCACAGCTTGCCGGATTCCTTCAGGCTTGCCACGTCATCGATGCACTGGCGCAGGTCGGTCTCGGTCACGTCCTCACGGTCGCCGTACTTTGCCATCATGGCGGCAACGATCTCGTCGGCGGTGTGGTCGGGGTACATGGCAATGACATCATACGCCACCTCATCCACCACATGCACCGAGCCGCTGCAGGTATCCAGCACGATGTTATAGCCGTTCAATTGATACTGATGTACCATTTTATTCTCCATTCCATTGTAACATAAAAAAATGCCGCCCGGCAAAGGCGGCATCCGATTTGCAGAAATTACTTGTTGCTGTTCTCGCACTTCTGGTTAGCCACGCCGCAGGAAGTCTTGCAGGCAGACTGGCAGGAAGTCTGGCACTCGCCGCAGCCACCGGTCACAACGCTCTTGGTCAGGTCACGAGTAGCGATCGTCTTAATACGTTCCATAATTAAAAACCTCTCTAGCTCCAAATAGTTGATACGCAGAACCACCTGCGCATTGTTATCTTGATATAGGATAGCACGGTTCAGGGATTCTGTCAAGATTTTTGTCGCATCTTCTGTGGGCAGTATTTTGTAGGCTGTACAAAGACGAAGCCTTACCCCACCGGCTGATACTTTTCCAATATTGTATGCAGCCCCAGCTCCCGGGCTTTTCCCAGCAAGTACCGGTAGCGGGCCAGAAGGGCCTGCCGCTCGTAGATGTGCTGTTCGATGAGGTCGGTATCCACCTCAAGGTCGAACATCATCTCGTTCCGGTGCAGGCAGAACAGGCACTCTTTCAGCTCCTCCTCCAGCTCCGGGTGGTAGCGCTCGTGTTCGGTGTCCCGCGGGATGCGGGGCGAAAGCAGGGTCTTTTCCTTTTGCGTGGTCTGGGTCATAGCAGTTCCTCCTCTTTGTGCGTCTTTGCTTCTTCTGATTTCCAGTATATGCAAAGAGCATGAGAAGGATGACGGAATCAAGCAGCCCGCAAGAACTCCTGCGAAAGTGCGTCTTTTTTCCGATTTCTGCAAAAAATTTCAAAAAAGCGCTTGACAAAGCGGCGCTTTTTCCGTATAATAGCACACGTTGAGTGGCTCACCCCGCAAGACAAGCCCAAGCTGATGGGGATTTGCATAGTGGTAGTGCGGTAGACTCTGACTCTACTTGTGGGAGTTCGATTCTCTCATCCCCAACCAAAAAGACATCCGAACACTCCGGATGTCTTTTTTTGTTCTGTTTTGTTTATAGAGAAAGCCAAAAAGAGCGATACAGCAAACGCTGTATCGCTCTTTTTGGTTAACGGCAATCAGTAATTCAGACCGAAGCCGCTGCGGTAGTAGTTGCCGTCGGCATCGCAGTAGGCGTAGCTGCCGCCCTTGACGTTGGCGAGGATGGCGGGATCGATGTACTGATCCTTATCGTAGCCGGGAACGTCGTTGGGAGAAGCGCAGATCTCGCGCACCACACCGTCGATCTCCTGCTCGGTGATGGCGATGACGGCGGGGTCAGAGACCATGGTCAGGCTCAGCTTGCCGGTGGGGGCAAAGTCACCGCTGATGACATCGACCTGAGCGTTCAGGGCGTTGTTCAGGGCAACGGCGCTGACGGTGTACTGGATGGTCAGTGCGTCGCAGTAGGGCTCCAGCTTGTCCAGCAGCCAGGGGTTGCAGACCACGCAGGTGCCAACCACCTTGCCGCCGCGGGCATGGATGGCATCGGCCAGTTCCTTGATCTTTTCCACGTCCTTCAGGGTGACAACGGTGACCTTGTTGCCGGTCTTTTTCTGGCTCTTGTTGCGCTCGCGCTCGTCGGTGACGATCTCACCCATCTCGATGACGGGCATTGCGTACTGGTTGAACACCAGACCGTTGCTGATGGGCCAGACGTGCAGGTAGAGCACATCGGCTTCCTCCGGGGTGGCCACCACGGTGTAACCCTTCTTCTCAAAGGCTTCCGTCAGGGTCTTGCGCAGAGCGGCATCCTCGTCCGTGTTGCCCAGACCGGCACCCATGGCCTGTGCCATCTGTGCAAAGCCGGAGTCCACACCCTTGAAGGTGACGATGCAGACCTTCTGGCTCTTGGCCAGAGGCAGGAGCTTCTCGTGGTTCTTGACCAGAACAACGGCCTTCTGGTTGGCCTCGTAAGCCTTCTTCTTGGCACCGTCGAAGTTATCCACGCGGGCCTGATCGGCCTTGTCGGGGTCGAGGTAGGGGTTATCCACCCGCTTGGTGCGGAACAGGCTCAGCAGACGGTTGTAGCTGGCACGGTCCAGATCTGCCTTGGGCAGCAGACCGTCCTCCACAGCCTTGACGATGTTCTCGGGGTCGGTGTTGCCGCCGATGACATCGGTACCGGCAGAGATGGCCTTGGCGTAGCGCTCGGGCTCGGTGAGGTTCTCCACGCCGTAGATCTGAACGGTGGTGATGCCGGAGTCAGAGTTGACATAGCCGTCAAAGCCCATCTTGTTCCGGGCCAGATCGGTGATCAGCTCCTTGCTGTAAGCGCTGGGCACTTCCTCGGTGCTGGTCACCTCGCCCCGGTAGGTCTGGGGCACGGCACGGCCATCGGTGGCAATACGGGAGTAGTCCGGCATGATGGAAGAGACCTTGTGGTCAAAGGCGCGCTGGAACGGGGGCAGATGATACTTTTCCATAGAGCCGGGGGTGCGGTAGATGCGCCACTGGCCGATGGGCACATGGGGCTCAAAGCCATTCTCAGAGGGGGCATCGCCGGGGAAGTGCTTGATGGTCAGAACAACAGAACCCTCGTTCAGGCCGTTGTCGCCATCCTGATAGCCCTTGACCAGAGCCTCGGCAATATCGCTGGTGACATCGGGACGCTCGCCGTAAGTACCGGAGGTACGGGGCCAGCGGGGGTCAGAGGTCACATCGACCTGAGGGCCGTACATGATGTTCAGGCCCTCGGCCTTCATCATCTTGCGGTCGGTCTGGGCCATCTCATAGACCATATCGGTGTTGCCGTCGCCAATGACAGCCGCGCCAATGCCCAGGGAGTCCGGGTAACCGATGTTGATGGGGTTGGTGTGGAGAGAATACGGAATGGCCACGCCGCCCTTGCAGGCCTCGTATTCCAGCATCTGGGTGCCGGCGTTGTGGTACAGGGCCACCATGCCGGCCTCGCAGCGCATGTCACCGCGGTAAACACCGGCGGCAATGTGCTTTTCCAGAACATGGCTGTCATCAATGCTGACGGTCATGCCGGGCAGAGGGCCGGGCATGGGCTTTTCCCCGGGGTTGTGGTGCTTGTAGATCTTGCCCAGCTCCAACTTACCTTCGGCGTTGGTGGCCTCGGCACGGGTGGGCACCACAGGGCTGTTGAACAGGGTGTTCAGCACAAGGCCTGCCTGCTGATCCAACCGCAGATGCTTGACCATATCCTCAGCGCGCTGCTCAGGGCTCAGCCGCCAATCCTTGTAGGGGGCCAGCTCGCCGCTGTTGTCCAGATCCTTAAAGTACAGGCCGTCCTTGACGATCACGCCGCAGGTGGTCACACCGATGTCGGGGCCGTTGACGTTGTGGAAGATGACCGGCTCAAGATACTGGTCAATGATCTGCTCGCCCTCTTCCAGAGCGTAGGGTGCAGGGATCACGCCGTCCTTGGCCTCTGCCCACTGGTCGGCGCTGGTATACCGTGTCTGCATAATGTTTCTCCTTTGTCTCTGTGCCTGCCACAGCACAGCTGATATATTACTTGCCTGTTTATTATACTTCCAGCGCAGATCGTTCGCAAGCAAACAAATAAAAAAAGTTACAAACTTTGGCGTAGTATACAAGGATGCTCTGCCGGATTTGTGCAACTTTCCCCTATCCCGATCCACAAACCGGGTTCGATTCCTGCTGACAATGCTGCTTAAAAATAACCCTCTCCGTCAAAGCCTGCGGCGTTGACGGAGAGGGTCGTATCCTTAATTTACCAGATCATCTGGATGCGGCCTGCGCCGTACGGGTCCTCGTAGTTGAGCAGGTAGCCGGGGTAATCGGCCAGCGGGCTGTTGGCGCTTGCCAGATGCGGCAGACCGTTGGCATCCACGCCGCCGAACATGGCTGCGTAGCTGGACATGACAAGGTAGTCCTCAGAGACATAGTCCTTGATGAGGGTCGCGCCATCGAACATGGCAAAGCCATCGCCCAGATTGCGCAGGGTGTAGTTCATGCCGGCCAGAGCGTAGGTGGCGTTCGGGTCAAGGGGCTTATAGGTGCCGGTGGTCTTGTCGTAGATCTCCACATTGCTGACACGCGGGGTGGTGGCGCTGCCGGTCCAGACATTCTTGTCGTTGGTCTGAACAGTGTTGGGGATCATGGGGTGGATCGTGTACCTGGCACCTGCCACCTGCAGGAAGCCGCCGCTCTCCTTGCCCTCAGCACCGGCAAAGCGGGCACCAAACTCCAGAGCGTCCTGGATCTGCTGGCCGGTCACGGACATCAGGCAGGCCACGTTGCCAAAGGGGCTGACGGTCTTGCAGGTCTTGAAGCTCCAGGGGCCAGCCTCCACATCGGTGCGGATGCCGCCGCCGTTCATAATGGCGACATCACAGTGGAGCTCCTCGATCTCGTTGAAGTAGGTGTAGATGCCGTCGGCCACGAAGTCGCCGAGGTTGGTCTCGCCGGAGCGGATGCGGCGCTTGCCGGTGGCGGGATCGTTGATGTAGAATTTGGTATCGCCCACTGCGATCTCCTCGCCCAGCATATCGTCCACTGCGCTGATCCAGTTGGAGGCAGTGGCGGCCACGGCAGCATCCAGACCCTCGTAGGTGTCGATGAGCTCAGTGGTGATGGTGCCGTCTGCGCCCACAGTCATCTTGCCGATGTTCTTGAAGTAAGAACCGGTCTGGGTCAGGGTGACTGCCTTGCCGGAAGCATCGGTGACCTGCTTGTTGGCCATCACGGTGTGGGAGTGGCCGTCGATGAAGGCGGTGAAGCCGTGGGTGTGTGCAATGACTTCCTCACTGGTCCAGGGAGAGGAGGAAGGGTCAACGCCCAGATGGCCCAGACCGATGATGGTGTCAGCGCCCCAGAACTCAGCCTTGTCGATGGCTTTCTGAACGGCATCGTAGAGCTTCTGGCCGTCCTCGCCGCCCAGAATGTCGTAGATGTACTTGGTCTGGGCATCGTTCATAAAGTAAGCCGGGGTGGACTTGGTGAAGGTCTCGGGGGTGGTCACGCCCACAAAGGCGATCTTGCGGCCGCCCACAAAGAAGAACTTGACGCTGGGCAGGACGTTGAGGCCGGTGCGCAGATCGACCCAGTTGCAGGAGACATAGGGGAAGTCGGCTTCCCGGAGCACAGCCTTGGCGCGGGCCATGCCGTAGTCGAACTCGTGGTTGCCGGGGGTGGCCAGATCGTAACCGGCCTCGTTCATCAGCTCGATGATGGTAGCGCCGTCATCCATGGAGCCGTAAGCGGTGCCCTGGATATGGTCGCCTGCGTCCACCAGCAGCACATCCCGGCCGGTGTCCTCGATGCTCTTTTTCAGGGCAGCAATGGCGGCATAGGTGGGCTTGGGGGACTTGTTGTCGATATAGGTGTGGACATCGTTGGTGTAGAGGATGGTCACATCCGCTTTGTCACCAAAGAAGCAATTGGTCTCCTCCGCAAAGGCGGCGGGTGCACCGACAGAAACTGCGGTCAGTGCCGTGGCAGCACCGGCAGCCTTGATAAAGCTGCGGCGGGTAATGAACTGTTTCACAGGGAAAGACCTCCTTTTTATCTTGGGTGCTCTCGGGGTGAGCACATTCTTATTTACAGCTTAACACAGTTCCCCATTTATCGCAAGAGAAAACTGTAAATTCTGTGTCAATTTCTTTCACAAAAGAGGTTCAGTTTTGGGCGGTTTCTCGCAAAATAGCAAAAAAAGGGCAAAGAGCTGTCACTCACCCTCTCAGTCTCGCTACCGCTCGCCAGCTCCCCCAAAGGGGGAGCCAACGCATCTCCAAGGTCAGCAGAAGCTGAATCTGGGAGAGCAATTGCCTCTCCCCTCGGGAGAGGTGGCATTGCGCAGCAATGACGGAGAGGGCTTGCAACAGCCCTTTGCCGCATTCAGAAAAGAGGGTCAGAGGATCGGGGGACGATTCTCAGACAGCATCAGATGGCATGGTATTCCTTGAGGAACTTCTCAAGGTCGGTGCCCTCGATCTTCTTGAGCACTTCCTTGAGGGCCACCCGCTGGATGAAGGGCAGATCCATATCGGTGATCTTCTTGCCGTCACGCAGTTTGACCGTTGCATCGATCAGGCTGCGGACATCATAGGTGCTGCCCCAGACCTCGGGCACGCCGCGGTCGATGTTGAGCAGGGTGTAAACCGCTTCCATCCCGGTGCGCATGGAGTACTCGGTGGTGAAGATGGTGTCACGGCCGGTCTCGGCAAACTGGCCCAGGAAGGCGAAGTTGACAGCGCCCTGGGGCACGATGTCGGGGCGGTCGCCGAAGGCACGGGGCATGAAGAAGGCATCGATATAGGGCATCATCACAGGCACGGTGTTGGCGCTGTGCTCAGCCAGCTCGGCAATGTCCTCCTCGGGCACACCGATGTGGTACAGCCACTCCATGCAGATCTCGCGGCCGGTGCAATCGCGCATGGGCTTCTTGACGTAATCGCCGGGCTTGTCGCTGAACAGGCCGTAGACCCAGACGCAGAGCTGGTTCTTGGGCTGGTCACGGAACTGCTGCTGGCGGTTCAGGGTCCAGCTGAGCAGCCAGCTGGAATCCTTGACCGTGACGATGCCGCCGGTAACGGTGTGGCCGCTGAAGGGATCACGCTTGCAGATCTTCTTGATATACTGGGGGATCTTGTCGTCCAGGGTGGTGATGGTGGCGCTCTCCCAGTTGGACAGCTCCGGCTGAGAGCAGAACTTTTCGGGATGGCCGAAGGAGGGATCCTGTGCAGCGATCTTCTTCCACAGATCCCAGCCGTTGCCCGGCCTGATGGTGGGATCAAAGCCCGCGGCCTTGTCCTGAGAGCCGATGGTGCAGCTCTCCACGCAGCCGCCGTTGGTGATGAAGAGCAGGTCGTTCTCGGTGAGGTCGATGGTCCTGCTCTCCCCCTTGTGATCCACGGTCACGCTGCTGGCCTGCTTTTTGCCGCCCTCGATCCTGAACTGGACATCGGTGACCTTGGTCTCGTACTGGAAGTCCACGCCGTGATCCTTCAGGTAGGTGACCATGGGCAGGATGATAGATTCATACTGGTTGTAGCGGGTAAAGCGCAGGGCGGTGAAATCGGGCAGACCGCCGATGTGGTGGATATAGCGCTTGAGGTAGAGCTTCATTTCCAGCGCGCTGTGCCAGTTCTCAAAGGCGAACATGGTGCGCCAGTACATCCAGAAGTTGGAGGAGAACACCTCATCGTCAAAGATATCGGTGATCTTTTTATCCTGCAGCTGCTCGTCCGGGGTGAAGAAGAGCTTCATGATCTCCATGGCACCCTGATCGGAGATGGCGAACTTGCCGTCGGTGTGGGCATCCTGGCCGCGGTTGACGGTGGCACGGCAGAGGGACTTGTTGGGGTCCTCCTTGTTCAGCCAGTAATACTCGTCCAGCACGCTGGCTCCCTCGGTCTCCAAAGACGGGATGGAGCGGAGCAGATCCCACATGACCTCGAAATGGTTGTCCATCTCACGGCCGCCGCGCATGACATAGCCGATATCGTACTTGTAGCCGTCGCAGGCACCGCCGGGCAGCGGGTCCTTCTCAAACACATGGATGTGGTCGCCCTGCATCTGGCCGTCACGGACCAGGTAGCAGGCGGCAGTCAGGGCCGCCAGACCGGAGCCGATGAGGTAAGCAGATTTATTGTCAACGCCCTCAGGCTTTTTGGGGTGTGCAAATGCTTCGTAGTTGCCACTGGAATAATACATACTGGGAACCTCCTGTAAATCGTATTGGGAAGACCGCGTTCATGGTTCTGTGTCGTCTTCCCTTTCGTTGTGCCTAGTATACCCCAGTGGTTTTTTCAGAACAACAAACAAATCCTGAACAGTGTATAAAATTTATACAAAACACAACCATTGTCGGAAATATGGCGAAACTGTGTATAACCCCCCAGTCACCTGCGGTGACAGCCCCCGCTAATAGGGGGGCCTTTGGCATTACATAAAGCTTTGCAAGTCCCCCTTTCCGCACAGACTGCACCATTATGCCAAGGGCTCCCCTACTAGGGGAGCTGGCGCAAAGCGCCTGAGGGGTTTAGTCCAACAAGAAAAGCGCTCACCCTCCAGGGAAGGTGAACGCTTGCGTTTCTTTATCCGTTATTTTGTTTCGGGTGCTACCTCAAAATCGACCTTGCCAAGGTTGATATCGGCGCGGACGATGGTGATCATCATGCTGTCGCCCAGGCTCCAGGTCTTGCCGGAGGCGGGGTCAGAAAGGCGGATGCCCTCGGTGAGGGTGGTGCCGGTGGCGGTCAGGCTGGAAGCGGGCACAAAGCCCTCCACGCCGTTCTCCAGCTCCACAAAGATGCCGCGCTGGGTCACGCCGGAGATGATGCCCTCGTAGCACTCACCCAGATGGCGGCGGGCGTACTCGGCCTTGTAGTAATCCTCGGCCTTGCGCTCGATCTGAACGGCCAGCACTTCCCGCTCGCTGGACTGTTTGGAGGCCTTCTCCGCGAAATCGGTGTAGCGGACGATCATGGTCTCCTTGTCGGTGCCGCTGAGCAGGTCGGTCATCATGCGGTGGATGGCCAGATCCGGGTAGCGGCGGATGGGGCTGGTGAAGTGGGCGTAGTCCTTGAGCACCAGACCATAGTGACCCTTGGGCTTTTCCTCATAGCAGGCCTTGGACATGCAGCGGAGCATTCCGGTGTTGACGATCTGCTCAAATGGGGTGCCGCGCACGCCTTCCAGAATGGCGCTCAGCTCCTTGGGGGTGGGCACCTCCTTGGCAAAGTGGTCGTTGATGCCGCAGGCCTGCAGCAGGCTGTGCAGGCGCTCCAGCTTCTCGCCGTTGGGCTCCTCGTGGACACGGTAGACAAAGGGGATCTGCTTGACCCGGGCAAAGTGGGCGGCGCACTGGTTGGCCAGCAGCATGAACTCCTCGATCATGGCCTCGCTCTCGCCGGAGGTGCGCTTTTTCACATCGATGCAGTGGCCGTTCTCATCCAGGATGAGCTTGACTTCCCCGCTCTCGAAATCGATGCAGCCGCGCTCCTTGCGCAGGCGGGCGCGGTGGGCGTACAGCTCCTTCATGGCGGGCAGCTGATCCAGCACCTCGGCGTACTTGGCCTGCGTCTCGGCATCGGCAGTGCCGGCCAGCAGGGCGTTGATCTCAGAATACACGCCCTTGACCCGGCTGCAGATGATGGATTTGACGAACTTGTAGTCGGTCAGATTGCCGTCCTGATCCAGACGCATCAGGCAGGAGAACGCCAGGCGCAGCTCCTTCTCGTTCAGGGAGCAGATGCCGTTGGAAAGGCTCTTGGGCAGCATGGGCACGACCTGATCCGCATAGTAGACCGAAGTGGCGCGGTTGAAGGCCTCCTCGTTCAGCTCACTGCCGGGCTTGACGTAGTGGGAGACATCGGCGATGTGAACGCCCAGCTCATAGCCGCCACCGGGGAGCCGGGTCAGGCTGACGGCATCGTCGATATCCTTGGTCTCGGCGCTGTCGATGGTGAAGATGGGCAGAGCGCGCAGATCCATGCGGCCCTTGCAGTCCTCCTCAGACACGGTCATGTCCTCGAACTTCTTGGCCTCGTCCCGCACCTTCTCGGGGAAACGGGTGTGGATATCCTTGGCATAGAGCAGGGCCTTGGCGCAGCGCTTGGCCTCCTCGCAGCTGCCAAAGCGCATGGAAACGCCCACGCGGTGATCCTCCTGCCGGGTCCCGCGCTGCAGGATCTCCACAGCCACCTTGTCGCCGTCCTTCGCGCCGCCCTCGCAGTCGCGCTGGATGGTCATGGAGATGGCCGGGCAGTCATCGGGCACGAACTTCAGGCGGCCCTCGATGCGGCGGACAGTGCCCACCATGTCGTTCTTCTGCTCGAGCACGGCAAGGATCTCGCCCTCATCGCTGCCCTCCACCCGGGGGTGGGCAAACTTCTCTACCAGAACGGAATCGCCGGGCATGGCACCGCGGGTGAAGCGGCCCGGGATGAAGATATCGCCGGATTCATCCTCCAGCATCACAAAGGCAAAGTTCTTGCCCAGCTTGACCACCTTGCAGGGCAGGGCCTTTTCGGCACGGCCGGAGCGGGCAGTGAAGAACACGCCGGACTTCTGGCAGACCACAGCGTCGTGCACCAGCTCGTCCAGAGCCTCCATCACCTTGCGGTCTGCGGCACGGTCGCCGCCGAACTTTGCCTTGAGGTCCTTGACCATGCAGGGCTGGTTCTGGATGGCATGTTCAATTTTATCGCGTAATGACATATTTTTCTCCTTAACACTTTTCCGGCATTCTCCAATGGAACCCGGACAACTTCTTTCCCACGAGAGGTTTAGACAGAAAAACAGCCCCGCCTTACACGGGGCTGTACACGGGTGCTCAGGCCAGACGGCTGGCGAACACACAGGCCAGGATAGCCACCACAAAGAACACGATGCCTGCAATGCGGGTCACCTTGGCCAGCATCTGATCCGCAGGGGTCAGGCGTGCATTGTTGGCACCGCCCACACCACCGTTGATGGCACCGGCCAGACCCTGACCGTGGGTGTGCTGCATCAGGGTGAGGAGGATGATGACGGCCGAGACGACCAGCAGGATGGCACCGCCGACGATTTCAATGACAGACATGGATGGAACGCTCCTTTTATCTTTAGTTTCATAGAGACTGCATACAAATACAAGTGTATGATAGCACAAAAGCCCGGGAAATGCAAGAAAAACCGTGGGCTATGGGGCCAGAATTTCCAGCCCTGCCGCCACCCGGGCAAAGATGGCCGCGCTGGAAAAGGCAGGCTCGGCCTGCGTGTCCTGCAGCACCACGATGGTATAGCGTGGCTGCTCTGCCGGGACAAAGCCCGCAAACCAGTAATTTTTCAGCTCTGTGCCGCCGGAAAACTGGCCGGTCTGGGCCGTGCCGGTCTTGCCTGCCGCGGTCTGGCCAGGCAGGGCGGCCTCATGGCCGGTGCCCCCGGCCACTACACCCGCCAACAGGGCCTGCAGGGCGGCGGCGGTGCGCTTTGTGAGCACCCGCCTGCTCCGGACATGGGAAAGCGCCGTGAGGGGTGTGCCGGTGGTCTCGTCCAGAGTGGTCTCCAGCAGCAGCGGGGTGCGGCAGATCCCCCCGCAGGCAATGGTGTTCATCATGGCGGCGACCTGCAGGGGGGATGCCAGCAGCTCCCCCTGCCCAAAGCAGAAATTGGCGTAGGCCCCACTGGACGCAAGAGCCTCCCGTTCTGGCAGGACCCCAGCCGCCGTGTGCAGGGCATCGGTGAGCGGGATCGCCTGCCCAAAGCCCAGCTGCTCTGCCATAGCGCGGACAGCATCGGCCCCCAGCGCCTGCCCCAGCCGGATGAAGTAGCCGTTGCAGCTCTTTTCCAGCGCGCCGGCCAGATCTACCTCACCATGGGGAATGCCGCCCGCACAGCGGAAGATCCGGCCATCCACCGCGCACCAGCCGGGGCAGGTGTAGACAAAGCCGCTCTCCCCTGCCTCCAGCGCCGCTGCCGCCACCACCGGCTTGAACACCGAGCCCACGGCATAGCACTGAAACGCCCGTTCCAGCAGGGGGCTGTCCGGGGCGTTCAGGCTGGCCGAAATGTTTTCCGGATCATAGCCGGGGCGGCTGACGCAGGCCCGCACCTTGGCGTTGGCGGTGTCCAGCACCAGGATGCAGCCGCTCTGCATCGTCTCGTTGGCCGCGGCTTCGGCGGTCTGCTGGATCTCCCGGGAAAGGGTCAGCTGCACCCCCACGGCCCCGCTGTCGGCGGGGGTGAGGACGGGCTCGGCCCGCAGCTTTCCCTGGGCGTTGACGGTGCAGACCAGGGTATCCCCCGCCCCGCTGCCGGTGAGCAGTTCGTCAAAGGCGGCTTCCAGACCGGCAGCACCATGGCCCTCGCCATCGAGATACCCCAGCAGCTGCACTGCCAGCGGGGCGGCAGAGCTTCGCCGCGCCGCTGGCCAGCAGGAAACGCCCAGCGCGGAAACATCCCGGTCCACCTCCAGCAAGAACGGGGACGCGGCGTTCCGCTTCTGATAGAGCGCCGCCTGCCCGGCGGCATCGGTGTAGGCGAACAGGCGGGCATAGCTGCCCTCCCCGGGCACGCAGAGGGCCATCCAGCGGGTGGTCTGCCCCGTGAGGAGCTGGCCCCTGTAATCATAAAAATTGCCCCGCCTGGCGGGCAGGTGGAGGGTGACCACGCTCTGCGCCGCCGCCCGGGCCCCGTAGGCCGTGTCGGAGCAGAGCCAGTACAGGCGGCAGACCACCGCCGCAAAGCAGAACAGCAAGGCCCCATACAGGGCCAGCACCCGTTTGCCGGACATGAAAACGCCCCCTCTCCCGCTTAGGATGGGCAGAAAAGGGGGCGTTGATGCGTTCAGGAGCAGATTTTTCGGACGAGCTCAGCGGCGCGGGCGGCATCCTCGGCCGTGGCGGTGCCATTGTAGCGGGCTTTGAGGTAGATCTGGCGCAGCTCGGCCTCGGCGGCAAAGTCCATACCGAAAGCGCGGCCGGTCAGGTCAAGGCTGGTATCGCCCCGCAGGATGGTCACGCCGTGGCGCTGGCAGTGGTCCAGATAGATGGCATACTCCCGCCGCACCTTGTCCACCGGGCTGAGAAAAAGCCCGGGCCAGCGGCGGGCACGCTTGTGGGTGCTACGCCGTACAGTGGTGTCCGTGCAGGCAGTGTCCGTGTGCCGGAACTTCTGGCGCAGGAAATGCCGCACCACCAGCACCGCACAGAGGACCGCCAGCAGGATACCGAGCACGGTCAGCATCGACATCCCGTCGATGAGCGGTTCTGCGTTCTCGGCGGCCTTTTGGGCGTTGGCGATGACCTCATCGGTAGATACGATCTCAGTGCGCTCCAACGGTTTGGGCGGAAAGAGGGTGAAGAGCCAGTGGATGAACTGCAGGATGCCGTGGAACAGCCAAGTCACACCCTGCACCACAATGTTGTTCAAAAAAAGCTGCAGCACCGGCACGATCCCGCCAAAGTAAACGGCAGACGCAGCCGCCTTTGCACCGGCAACCACAACACTGCGGCTGAGCAGGAACGGCCCTGCACACACTGCCGCCAGCACGCCGCCGGAAAGCAGCAGATAGCCCGGCCGGGTGGAAATCTCCGGGTCATGCCGGGTGGTGCGGTTGAACCCCACCAGAAGCACCGCTGCCGCCGTCGCAAAGGGCAGGGCCGCCGAAAGCACTGCGTTGGCGTTCCACAGCAGCATTGCCACTGCAAAGAAGGGCCATACCCGGCAGAGCCAGCGTAGACGCTCGGCCTGCCGCACCGGCGAAAGGGCAAAATCGCCGGTGTAGGCCAGCAGCACCGGGTAGACTGCCGCCGGGAAGTAGCAGAACTTGTCCGCCCCTGTAGGCAGGAAGAGCAGCGCCGCCGCGCTCAGGGCCGCAAGAGTGGTGCGGAGGGGGCGGCTGCCCTCAAAGCAGGAGGCCAGACCAAAGCAGAGGGCAGGCCAGACCAGCACCAGCGGCATGGGTGTCCCGCCGAAGCTGGCAGCAAAAAAGCCCGCAAAGGCATAGTAAAAGCTCAGATCACCTGCCAGGCGCAGGGTATGTAAGAACATCATGCGCCCGCCTCCCCTGTCTGGGCCGTCTCTGCGGCCATTTCCGGAGTGAGCACCAGCAGCGGAATGCCAGGCAGGGGCTGCACGGCAGCACGCACAGCTTCTTCCGGCTCCGTTGTCACCACGATGCAGCCGACCTGCTCCTGCGGGTGGTAGTATTCGGCGCAGAACCGCGCACAGGAAAGGGCGGTCTGCCCGGTGGCGCGGCCCAGAATTTCCAACACCCTGCGGTAGTGTTCGGGGCCGTAGCCCTGCGGGGTTTCCAGCGGTTTTCTCCACTCCTCACCGGAGAGGGCCGCATTGAGCAGTAGGTCAAAGGCAGCGTTTGCCGCAAAGCGGTAGGACACCGCCTTTTCTTCCAGCCTCCGGCAGACTGTGCGGGCCATGGAGTAGCAGAGCTCCGCCGGTTCCGGGTGGTCGTAATCCTTGGTATCCGCATGGACTAGCACCACTGCCCGGGGCTCAGTGGTGTAATCCCACTTTTTGACCATAAGCCCCTGCCCCCGGACGCTCTGCTTCCAGGCGATGGAGCGCATGGGGTCACCGCTGGTGTAGGGGCGGTAACCCGCCGTGAGAATAGGATCCTCGTAGAGATAGCGGTTCACCGAAAGCTCGCCCAGAAAACCGCCCAGCATCTCTTCCAGTTCCGGCAGAGCGCACTCCCTGGGTGGAACAATGAGCTCGTGGAAGCCCCGCTCGGTGCGGGACTGTTCCACAAGACCCAGAAAGTCGCCGCCGATGACCTGCATCGGTTCCAGCACATAGCGGCCCCGGCGTTCCAGCCTGAGGGCGGTGGAGAAATCTGCCTCCTGCCCCGGGCGCAGCCAGGTGGTGAACCGCACCGTGTGGCCCCAACCTGTCTGATCCTGCGTAATGTGGTGCTCCGCGCAGGGAAGAAACTCCTTGTTCAGGTGGAGCTTTGCCGCCAGGAACATCTTCCAACGGGGGCCGCTGTGCCGGACAACGAGGTGGATCACGGCGGGCTCCCCGGCTTCCACAAGATGATCCTCCACTTCCAGCCGCCCCTGCACATCGTCCAGGCTGTGGGCTGTGCTGTAACGCTCCAGCCCAAGGGCTGTGGCCACCAATAGCAGCGCGAAGATGACGGCGCTCATTCCGCATTCTCCAGCGGCACAGTGATCTCGGCCAACAGCTTGCGCATCCGCAGAGCGGCGGCCTCGGCGTTCATGCTGCTGCCCAGAGAAATGCGGTGAGAAAGCACCGCCGGGGCCAGCCCTTTGATGTCCTCGGGGATGACGTATTCCCTGCCCTGCAAGGAGGCATACGCCTGCGCAGCCTGATAGAGCGCCAGCGCACCGCGGGTAGATACGCCGCTGACAAAGCCGCTCTGTGTGCGGGTGGCTTCCACGATGTCCATAAGGTAGTGCTTGACCTCCTCGGAGACCTTGACCTCCCGGTAAGCCGTGCGGACGTATGCGGTCTCCTCGGGAGTAACGACGGCCTGCAGCTCGTTCAGCACGGTCTGGGCCGAGGGGCGGGAGAGCACCTCCAGCTCCTGCTCCCGGGTCATATAGCCCAGCGACAGCCGCATGAAAAAACGGTCCATCTGGGCATCTGGCAACGGGAAGGTGCCAAAGGATTCCAGCGGATTCTGGGTGGCCAGCACCATAAAGGGCTCAGCCAGGCGGCTGGTCACGCCGTCCACGGTAATCTGCCTTTCCTCCATGGCTTCCAGCAGGGCCGACTGGGTACGGGGCGTGGCACGATTGATTTCGTCCGCCAGCACAAAGTTGGTGAAGAGCGGGCCGGGCCGGAACTCGAACTCACCGGACTTCTGGTTGTAGAAATTGATGCCGGTCAGATCGGAGGGCAGCAGGTCGGGCGTGAACTGCACCCGTTTGAAGTCCCCGCCCACCGTGCGCGCAAATGCACGCAGGAGCATGGTTTTGCCGGTGCCGGGCTTATCTTCCAGCAATACATGGCCTCCGCAGAGGAAGCTGACCAGAATTTTCTCGATAGCATCCTCCTTGCCCACAATGACGCGGGCACAGTTGGACACAACTTTTTCGCGGTAGGCGGTAAAAGCGGCAGTGTTCATTGGTGTTTCCTTTCCCAAAAACAATTTTTCTAAGTGTACTCTTGTTTGGAAAGGGTGTCAACAAAAAAGAAGGCAGAGCCTCCCGGGTGGGAAGTTCTGCCTTCTGCGGCGTATTGAATTGGTATGGGGAGCCGGTGCGGCTTAGTACATGCCGCCCATGCCGCCCATGTCACCACCGGCTGCGGGAGCAGCAGGGGGTTCGGGCAGGTCAGCGACCAAGCTCTCGGTGGTCAGCACCATCTCAGCGACGGATGCTGCGTTCTCCAGAGCGGAACGGGTGACCTTGGTGGGGTCAACGATACCGGCGGCGATCATATCCTCAACAAAGACCTCGTTCTGAGCGTCGAAGCCGTAGTTGGGCTTGTTGGCAGAGACGATCTTGTCGATGATGACGCTGCCTTCCAGACCGGCGTTCTTGGCGATCTGGCGCAGAGGTGCCTCCAGAGCCTTCAGGACGATCTTGGCACCGGTGCGCTCGTCGCCTTCCAGCGTGTCGCACAGGGCGCGCACAGCGGGGATGGCGTTGATGGGAGCGGTGCCGCCGCCAGCGACAACGCCTTCCTGAACGGCAGCCTTGGTTGCGTTCAGAGCGTCCTCGATGCGCAGCTTCTTATCCTTCATCTCGACCTCGGTAGCAGCACCGACCTTGATGACTGCAACGCCGCCGGCCAGCTTTGCCAGGCGCTCCTGCAGCTTCTCACGGTCGAAATCGCTGGTGGAAGCCTCGATCTGGTTGCGGATCTGTGCAATGCGGGCTGCAATGGCATCCTTATCGCCTGCGCCGCCCACGATGGTGGTGTTCTCCTTGGTGACCTTGACCTGACGGGCATGGCCCAGCATCTGGACGGTAGCGTCCTTCAGCTCATAGCCCAGATCAGCGGACACAACGGTGCCGCCGGTCAGGATAGCGATATCCTGCAGCATCTCCTTGCGGCGGTCGCCAAAGCCGGGAGCCTTGACAGCGCAGACGTTCAGGGTGCCGCGCAGGCGGTTGACGATCAGGGTGGACAGAGCCTCACCCTCGATGTCCTCAGCCACGACCAGCAGCTTCATGCCGTTCTGCATGACCTGCTCCAGCAGGGGGACCAGATCCTGGATGACGCTGATCTTCTTATCGGTGATCAGGACGGCGGCGTTGTCCAGAACAGCCTCCATCTTGTCGGTATCGGTGACCATATAGGGGGTCAGGTAGCCGCGGTCGAACTGCATGCCTTCCACGATCTCGTTGTAGGTCTCGGCGGTGGTCTTGTTCTCCTCGATGGTGATGACACCGTCGGAGGTGACCTTCTCCATAGCCTCAGCGATCAGGCGGCCGATCTCGGGATCACCGGCAGAAATGGTGCCGACGCGGGCGATATCGTTGCTGTCCTTGACCTTCTGGCTGTGGGCCTTGATGGTCTCAACGGCCTTGGCAACAGCCTTGCTCATGCCGCGGCGGATATCCATGGGGTTGGCACCGGCGGTAACGTTCTTCATGCCCTCGGTGACCATGGCCTGTGCCAGAACGGTTGCGGTGGTGGTGCCGTCGCCTGCTGCATCGTTGGTCTTGGTGGCGACCTCACGCACCAGCTGTGCGCCCATGTTCTCGAACTCGTCCTTCAGCTCGATCTCCTTGGCAATGGTCACGCCGTCATTGGTGATGACAGGTGCGCCGAACTTCTTGCCCAGCACCACATTGCGGCCCTTGGGGCCCAGGGTGATCTTCACGGTATTTGCCAGGGTATCAATACCGGCACACAGTGCCTTGCGGGCATCCTCGCCCTGCTTGATCTGTTTTGCCATAATCAAATCGCTCCTTCAAAGCTCAAATTTCAATTTCAGAGGGGAAACTTACTCCACGATGGCCAGGATATCGCCCTGACGCACGATGGTGCACTCCTCGCCGTCCACCTTGACCTCAGTACCGGAGTACTTGCTGGTCAGGACCTTATCGCCAACCTTCACGGTCATCTTGACTTCGTTGCCGTCCACGATGCCGCCGGGGCCAACAGCCACGACCTCAGCCACCTGGGGCTTCTCCTTGGCACTGCCGGTCAGGATGAGGCCGCCCTTGGTGGTCTCCTCGACTTCAACAGCCTTGATAACAACACGGTCTGCAAGAGGAATGATCTTCATAGTTCTTGCCCTCCTATAATAAAATATAATGAAAACTTTTTTGGCACCTTCGGCCCGTTTCTGCCGGGCCCTTGGTTGTTTAGCACTCCTTTTCTCTGAGTGCTAAGTGTATTGTACTCATCTCAGGGGTAAAAATCAAGGGTTTTCTCAAAATTTGTTTGTTAAGAATTTATGACAACGCAAAAGCGCCCGGATATCGTATTTTTTCGTTGCGATACCCGGGCGCTTTTTCTCCTGTTTCAACCTGCTTTCGGCGTGAGCCATTCCTCCACCTTCTCGGTGCTGTACTCCACCATATCAGCGATTTCCTCAATGGAGTATCCCTTTCGGTACAATTTCTGCGCCATCATTCTGGCCTGTTCTTCCCGGCCTTCCGTATAACTTTCCACTCTCAGGTCTTCCATCACTTTACACATTTCGCTCACTCCTTTCGGGTTTTCTTTCAGATAGCGTGTTCTCTCTGCCAGCAGTTCAAAATTCATTTCATCCGCACTGGTGCAATTGAAATCGTGCATCAGCCTGCCGATCTCTGAATCATCCCGGTATTCCCCATTCACATACAGGATATGGGCACCATCATTGAACGGGCGGTTCAGCGTCAGATTCATGTTCTGGATCGTATAGACCGGCTCGCCAGCCTTGTAGTAATCATTTTCCGTGATGAAAATAACATAGGTATCCGGCAGTTCTTTATAATCCTGCTTTTCGTCCAGATTTTCCACGTCCATCACACTGGAATGATATCTTGCCCGGTGCGGGTCTGCGCCATTGTCCGCGCGCTGGACCTCAATGTCATACTTCTTGCCCGCACTGTCGGTTGCATAGGCATCCAGACAGATTGAACGCGCACCGGTCACTCGCTTCATATCAGCCTGTGTCTCGCATTTTGTCAGGATCAGATCAGGCTTTCCGGTAATGATCCGAAGCACCAACTCTGCCAGCGGAAGATTTTCCTTAAAGAGCCCTCGCATAAAGGTATCATCCATAGGGCGAAAACCGCGCAGACGGTCAAGGTCTTCCTGATGCCGCTTTTCTTTTTTCTCTGCATCCGACCAGTTCATAGCCCCATCCCTCCTGCTTTTTTCCAAACACCTTCTTACGGCTTCATCTTATCATAGAATTCTTCATAAATCAAGCGTATTTCTGTAAATTTTATACCACGGCATGTTTCGCCACAAACCGCTCATACGCCGGGGCGGGCAGGAGGATGCGGCCGCTCAGGGGGCGCAGAACAGCCTCCACCGCATCACAGGGGGCGCACTCGCCGTCGGCGGTGGCAACGATGGGGCCGCGGCCATCGGCAGGACGAAGCGCCACCCGCCGGGCACGGCGGTAGAGGAAGTAAGGCTTTGCCTCCTCGGTGAGCTGGCCGTTCACAAAATGCCGGCCGTTCTTGTACATCCCCAGCAGCTTGGCAATGGTCAGCCGCCCCACCCTGCGGACGATCATCACGTCCAGCCAGCCGTCGGCGGGGTCGGCCTCGGGGGCGGCAAGGAAGCCGCCGCCATAGGCCCGGCCATTGCAGATGGCGCACATCAGGCAGTCCACGGTCAGTTCCTCGTCGTCGATGGTAAAGGTGACCCTGCGGCCGATGTGCCCGCAGAGCTGCTCCACGATGGAGAGCAGATAGGACACCTCGCCGCCGCACAGGGGGATGCGCCGGAACTTGGGGATGCCGTAGGCCACCTGTGCGTCCAGACCCGCCGCGCAGATGGTAGCGGACAGGCCCAGACTGGTCTCCAGCAGGTCGATGGTCACTTCCCCGCCCGCCAGCTGGGCATCGAGGTCGGTGAACTCCGCCCGGGTGCCGTAGGTGCGCAGGAAGTCGTTGCCGCTGCCGTAGGGCAGGCAGCCCACGGCGGCGTTGGAAAAGCCCTGCACGCCGGTCATGGCTTCCATGAAGGTGCCGTCGCCGCCCGCCGTCCAGATGCGCAGGCTGTCTCCTGCCCGCGCGGCCTCCTGGGCTGCGGCACGGGCCAGCTCCCGGGCGTGGCCCGCATATTCAGTGGTGTGGATGGTATAATCCGCCTCGCTCCACCCGGCCCGGGCGGCAGCGGCTCTGATCTGCGGGATGAGCTGGACGGTGCAGTCCTGCTTGCCCGCAGCGGGATTCAGTAAAAACAAATAGCGCATGGTTTCCTCCTTGGGGCATTTCGCTTCCTCTATGATAAACGAAAACGCCGGAGGATGCAAGGGGGAAGCGTGCTCACCCTCTCAGTCTCGCTTCGCTCGCCAGCTCCCCCGAAGGGGGAGCCAATGCATCTGTAAGGGGAGAGGGTGCTTACGGCTAAACCTCTCAGCCGTCGCTGACGCTCGGCAGCTCCCCTAGTAGGGGAGCCCTTGGCAGACCGTCGCGTTTTCGAGGTCTGGCGCTTCGCTCCTGTTGGCCCTGCTGGCGCAAAGTCTTATCCTTGCGGCAGATGTCGGTTTTGGAACCGACAGGCGATCATTGCGAAAAATGAACCTTATGCCAAGGGCCCCACTATTAGGGGGGCTGGCACGCGGAGCGTGACTGAGGGGTTTAGCCGATGGTTTGCTCTACTACTTCCCCCTCTTCCAACACGATTGCCCCATCCACCGTGCAGTCGGCAGTCCAGTGCTGGCCGGTGTGGGCCGTGCCGGAGGCGATCTGGTTGGCGAGGGCCTGTTCCACGGCGCGGTCCACCTGCCGCCGCAGCTCCCGGGCCCCATAGGGCGAGCGCGCCCTTGCGGCCAGCACTGCCCCCACCCGGGGCGTATGGGTCAGCTGATACCCATTGCGGGCGGCACGGGCTTCCAGCTGGCCCAGCAGCTTCTCGGCGATGGCACACAGGCTGTCCTCTGCAAGGGGACGGAACACGATGAGCTCATCCAGCCGCCCCACCAGCTCGGGCCGGAACCACTTCTTGGCTTCCTCAATGGCCTGGGCCGACTGCTTTTCGAACACGGCCTCGCTGCCCGCCGCAAAGCCCAGCGGGGCGCTCTGCCCGGCCAGAAAGCGTGCTCCCAGGTTGGAGGTGAGCAGGACGATGGTATTGCGGAAATCGGCCTTGCGGCCCATGGCATCGGTGAGCTGGCCGTCCTCCAGGATCTGCAGCAGGATATTCTGGATATCCGGGTGGGCCTTTTCGATCTCGTCAAAGAGCACCACGCTGTACGGGCGGCGGCGGACGGCTTCGGTGAGCTGACCGCCCTCATCGTGGCCAAGGTAGCCCGGAGGCGCGCCCAGCAGGCGGGCCGTGGTGTGCTGCTCCTGATACTCCGACATATCGAACTTGAGCAGAGCTTTTTCGCTGCCGAACCAGCTGGCGGCAAGGGCCTTGGCAAGGGCGGTCTTGCCCACGCCGGTGGGCCCCAGAAAGAGCATGGCCCCCATGGGGCGGCCTGGCTCTCCCAGCCCGGTGCGGCTGCGCCGGATGGCCCCGGCCACCGCCGCCACGGCCTTCTGCTGGCCCACGATCTCGGCGTTGAGGCGGGATTCCAGCTTGTCCAGCCGTTCCCGTTCCTTCTCCCCCACCCGCTCCACGGGCACGCCGCTGGCCTGCGCCACCACCCGGGCAATGTCCTCCCGGGTGAGGGTGGGATCTGCTTTCCCCTCCCGCTCGGCACGGATGCGGGCAGCGGCACAGGCCTCGTCCACAAGGTCGATGGCCTTATCGGGCAGGAAGCGCCCCGGCAGGTACCGCACCGAGAGCTCCACGGCCTCCCGCAGCGTCTCAGGCGGCAGATGCACGCTGTGATAGCGCTCGTAGCGGGGGGCAAGTCCCTCCAGGATCGCCGCGGCCTGCGCCGGGGTGGGCTCCTCGATCTGCACCCGGCCAAAGCGGCGCTCCAGTGCGGCATCCTTCTGGATATGGGTGCGGAACTCCTGATCGGTGGTGGCCCCGATGAGCTGCAGCTCCCCCCGGGCCAGCACGGGCTTCAGGATGCTGGCGGCATCAATGGCCCCCTCTGCCGCGCCGGCTCCCACGATGGTGTGGAACTCGTCCACAAACAGGATGGCACTGCCGTCCCGCACAAGCTCCTCCAGAAGGGTCTTGAACCGCTCCTCAAAGTCGCCCCGGTACTTGGTGCCCGCCACAAGGCTGGCCATATCCAGCGCCAGCAGCCGCCGTCCCTGCAGCATCCGGGGCACGTTCCGGCTGGCGATGCGCTGGGCAAGGCCCTCGGCAAGGGCCGTTTTGCCCACGCCCGGCTCCCCCACCAGACAGGGGTTATTCTTCTGGCGGCGGCACAGGATCTCCACCATCCGGTCCAGCTCCGCATCCCGGCAGAACACCGGGTCCAGCTCGCCGTCCACCGCGCGGCGGGTCAGGTCGCGGCAATACTTATCGCTGGCACGACTGCCCCGGGGCATGGCGCTGGCCCGGGGCGTGCCGGGCAGGATGAACTGCCCCGAGATCTGGCGGCACTCCCGCACGGCCTCGGCCAGCTGCACCCCCATGGAGGCCAGCAGCACCCCCGCCGCGCAGTCGGTATCTTCCAGCATGGCACAGAGCAGGTGCTCCGGCTCCGCCTTGGGCAGGTGGGCGTTCTGTGCCCCGATGAGGGCATAATCCATAGCCCGGCGCAGGTCTGGGGCCAGCGCCTTTCTGTCCAGCTGGCGGGCCGGGCTGGTGCGGCCCTCGGCCAGCTGACGGCGCACGGCGGGCTCGGTGATGTTCTTGCCCGCCAGAAACCGCCCCGCCGGGCCGCGGTCGATCTGCAGCATGGCAAGCAGCAGGTGCCCGGTATCCGCCCGGGCACAGCCCATGCTGCCCGCAAGCTCCACGGCTTCGTCCAGCAGCAGCCCTGCCTCCCGCGAAAACCCCTTGTGTCTGCCCATGCCGAATGCTTCCCAAATGCTCATGCTCTGCTCCTTGCTGTATTGTTTCATACACAGCAAAGTATAGGCTCAACCTCCACGAAAAAAACAGCAATTTGTGTCAACCCTCTCAGTCAAAGCCTATCGGCTTTGCCAGCTCCCCCGAGGGGGGAGCCAATTGCGGCCTGGCCTTTAGGGGCTGCTGAATTGAGACGATGCGTTGGCTCTCCCTTTGGGAGAGCTGTCGAGCAAAGCGAGACTGAGAGGGCGCTGCACAACAAAAAACCGCCCTGCCATGCAATGCACGACAGAGCGGTGTTTCGCCTGTTCTGATTACAGTTCTGCCAGAGCCTTTTTCAGGTTCTTGGCGATCTGGTCGGGGCAGCTGGTGGGGCGGGGGCCGCAGGTGGTACCCTCCATGCGGGCGATGGCATCCTCAGCCTTCATGCCCTTGAGCAGGCGGCTGATGCCCTTGAGGTTGCCGTTGCAGCCGCCGATGACCTCGACGGACTCGATGGTGTGGTCATCGTTCAGCACGATGTTGGTCTGCCTGGAACAGGTGCCCACATTGGGGAAGCTGAAAGATTTGCTCATGGAAAACATCCTCTCTTTTTGACTTGCCCACAGTATACTACAAAAACAACGTTCCTGCAAGAGGCGGAACCTGCCCTCTTTGCCAAGGGCTCCCCCTTCGGGGGAGCTGTCGAGCAAAGCGAGACTGAGAGGGTGAGGATGCTCACGGACTTTACCGAACTCACCCTCTCCGTCATTGCTGACGCAATGCCACCTCTCCCGAAGGGCGAGGCCTTGGCAGTTCTCATAAGAATGCTCAAATCGGTTTACTTTTTTCTCTTCCTCGCCAGCTCCTCGATCCGCGCGATCTGGTCATCGGGGGTGGTGCAGGTGCCCACGGGGTAGACCTTTTTGTGGTTGGCCCCGTGGAAGTCGGTGCCGCCGGTGTGGATGAGGTGATACTGCCCACAGAGAGCGGCACACTCGGCCTTGTCCTCGGGGCTGTTGCTGGGGTGGTCGATCTCGATGCCGTCCACCATCCCCTCCCTGACCAGCTCCCGGAGCAGGGGCATACTCTTGTACACGGTGGGGTGGGCGAACACCACCACGGCACCGGCGGCTCTGGCTGTGGCCAGCACCTCCCGCACCGGGATGTACTCGGGCGAGTGGAGCACCCTGCCCCGCGGGTTCCAGCCGAACAGCTCATGGTAGCGCTCGCCGTAGATGCTGTCGGCAAGGCCCAGCTCCCGCAGCGCCTGCATGATGCCGCTCTTATAGAGCACGCCGCTGTCTCTGGCGTATTCCAGCGCCTGCTCGGTGCGGAACTGGGGGAAGATGGCTTCCAGCTCCCGGGCGCTCTGCAAACAGCACTCGTTGCGGCGCTGGCGCATGATATCGCAGTGGCGGCGCAGGGCCTCGCTCTCGGGGTCGGGCCAGTAGGCCAGCAGGTGGACCCGGTGCTGGCGCTCGTAATCGTAACCGGTGAGCTCGGTGGCCGGGATGAGCTTTACCCCATCCTGCACCGGGTGGTCGTAGGCATACTGCACGCTGCGCAGCGTATCGTGGTCAGAGATGGCCATAGCATCCAGCCCCACCCGGGCTGCCATCAGGGGCAGCCGGGCCACGGGCACGGAACCGTCGGAATAGGTGGTGTGGTTGTGTAGATCGCCGGGCATGGAATGGAACCTCCTGAGAATGTAACGGGCTAAACCTCTCCGTCATCTTCGCTAACGCTCGATGCCACCTCCCCTAGTAGGGGAGGCCTTGGCATAAGGTTCATTTTTCGCAATGATCGCTGACGCTCCAAAACGTACTCCTGCCGCAAGGATAAGACTTTGCGCCAGCAGGGCCAACAGGAGCGAAGCGCCAGACCTCGAAAACGCGACGGTCTGCCAAGGGCTCCCCTACTAGGGGAGCTGCCGAGCGTCAGCGACGGCTGAGAGGTTTAATGCTTATAATAATTGATCAAACACCCGTCTGCCAGGATCTCCCGCTCATCAGAGGTCAGCGGTGCCATATAGAGGGCAAAGGGCTTCACTTCCTCACCCAGCACATAGGCAGGGATGTTCTGCAGATCGCCCTTGAGGGCTTCCCGGACATGGGGGATGAGGATGTAATCCCCCAGGCCGAAGGGAGCCGCGCCGTTGAGCTGGAAGGGCAGCATGCCCCAGTTGATGAGGTTGGAGCGGTAGCGCTTGGTGGCGTACTCGTTGACGATGTTGGCCCCGGCCCCCAGCACGCGCTGGCAGCTGGCGGCCTGCTCACGGGCAGAGCCGTCGCCGGGCTTGACGGCAAAAATGGTGGAGGCCAGCTGCACATCGTCCCAGGTCAGGGCCTCGCAGCCGGGCACGGCGCGGATCTTTGCCAGCAGGGCTGCATCCCCCTGCCCTGCCCGGCGGGCGGCTTCCTCGGCCTGCACGGCCTTGGCGCGCCCCACATAGGCGGGGTCCTTGCGGCTGAGGGTGAACTCGGCCAGACCCAGGGGGTTGGAGCGGTAGGAAGAGGTCTCACCCGAGGGGATGAGCTCGTCCGTGGTGGTGACGGGGTCGGTGATGTAGGAGGCCACCTTCAGCAGCAGGTTGTCGCCCAGCGGGGCGATCTCGGGCCAGTCCTTGATGTTGGGGCCCAGCTTGAGCAGGACATCATAATCGCCGTGGCCAAAGCCCTGATACACCCGGGCCTCGTAGCTGGAGGGATCGTAGTGGTATTCGGGCACGGTGGGGTCGTAATCCACCTCCGTTGCGGGGGTCAGGATGCCGCCGTTGGCCGTGGTGGCGGCAATGCTGCGGGCATCCATCAGGGCCACGCCTGCCAGCTGGCCGCTGCCGGGCTTGGAGCCCTCGCGGCTGGGGAAGTTGCGGGTGGTGTGGCGGATGGACAGCGCCCCGTTGGCGGGCACATCGCCCGCGCCGAAGCAGGGGCCGCAGAAGGCCGTGCGGATGGTGGCACCGCTGGCCATCAGGTCGGTGAGCACGCCGGTGCGGTTCAGCTCCATCATAATGGGCTGGCTGCCGGGGTAAACGCTGAGGGCGTAATCCCCGCAGCCGCCGGTATGGCCCTTGAGGATGGAAGCGGCCTCGTAGATGCTGTCAAACAGGCCGCCCGCGCAGCCTGCGATGACTCCCTGATCCACCCGGAGCCTGCCGTTTTCGATCTTGCTGCACAGATCCAGCTTCACGTCAGAACGGCCCACCAGCTTCTGGACGTTCTCCTCACATTCGTGGAGGATGTCCTTGAGGTTGGCGTTCAGCTCCTCGATGGGAAAGGCGTTGGAGGGGTGCATGGGCAGGGCGATCATGGGCCGGATCTTGGAAAGGTCCACGCTCACCACGCCGTCGTAATAGGCCAGCTCTGCCGGGTGCAGGGGCTTGTAGTCCCCTGCCCTGCCATGGACCGTGAGGAACTGCCGGGTCTTTTCATCGGTCTCCCAGATGGAGGAAAGGCAGGTGGTCTCGGTGGTCATGGCATCAATGGCGTTGCGGGTGTCCTGCCGCAGGGAGGCAATGCCGGGGCCCACGAACTCCATGACCTTGTTCTTGACATAGCCGCTCTTGAACAGCTCGCCCACCAGTGCAATGGCCACATCGTGGGGGCCGCAGCCTGCGGGCAGAGCGCCGGTCAGGCAGATGGCCACCACACCGGGGCGGGCCACATCGTAGGTGCGGCCCAGCAGCTGCTTTGCCAGCTCGCCGCCGCCCTCGCCGATGGCCATGGTGCCCAGCGCGCCGTAGCGGGTGTGGGAATCGGAGCCAAGGATCATTTTGCCGCAGCCCGCAAAGCGCTCGCGCATGTACTGGTGGATGACCGCCATGTGGGGCGGCACAAAGATGCCGCCGTACTTTTTGGCAGCGGACAGGCCGAAGCGGTGGTCATCCTCGTTGATGGTGCCGCCCACAGCGCACAGGCTGTTGTGACAGTTGGTCAGCACATAGGGGATGGGGAACTTTTCCAGCCCCGAGGCACGGGCCGTCTGGATGATGCCCACAAAGGTGATGTCGTGGCTTGCCATGGCATCGAACTTGATCCGGAGATCCCGGTCGCTGCCGCTGGTGTTGTGGGCGGTGAGGATGCCGTAGGCCATGGTGCCCTTGTAGGCCTGGCCGGCCTGCTCCGCAGTCACGCCTGCGGCTGCCAGTGCCGCAGGAGCCTGCGCGTCGGCGGGCACCCACTGCCCCCGCAGGTAGTATGCACCCGAGGTGCTGCATTTGATCGATTCCAACATAATACTTTCCCCTCGCTTTTGCAAAAAAGGGGCGGGCCCTCTCAGTCTCGCTTTGCTCGACAGCTCTCCCAAAGGGAGAGCCAACGCATCTGACAGGCAGACAACTGCAAATTTGCAGTGCCCTGTCCCGAAGCCGCCATTGCCTCTCCCTTTGGGAGAGGTGGCAATGCGTCAGCATTGACGGAGAGGGCGAACCGCCCCAAAGTGTTTCAATCAGTCAAACAGCATATCGTGGATGGCGCTGACCGCCTTGTCAGCGTCGTCACGGGCAATGATGCAGGAGATCTTGATCTCACTGGTGGAGATCATCTTGATGTTGATGTTGTTGTTGGAGAGTGCCTCGAACATCTTGGAGGCAACGCCGCTGTGGCTCTGCATACCGGCACCCACGATGGAGACCTTTGCGCAGGTCTCGTCGCAGGTGGCATCCTTGAACTTGCCGCTCTCCTTGAGCACGCGCATGGCGGTCTCAGCCTCGCCCTCGGCGCAGGTGAAGGAGATATCCTTCTTGCCGTCGCGGCCGGTGGACTGCAGGATGATATCCACGTTGATGTTCTTCTGGGCCAGCAGGCCAAAGATCTTGAAGCTGGTGCCCGGCTCATCGGGAACGTTCAGGATCGTGATAACGGCAACATCGGTGTCCTTTGCAACACCCTTGATCAGCATACCTTCCATGTCTTTTGTAACCTCCTTGACCACCGTACCGGGCACGGGATTCAGGCTGGACAGCACTTCCAGCTCCACATTATACTTCTTTGCCAGCTCCACGCTGCGGTTGTTCAGCACCTGCGCACCCAGAGAGGCCAGCTCCAGCATCTCGTCAAAGGTGATCTCTTCCAGCTTGCGGGTGTTGCGCACCTTGCGGGGGTCTGCGGTGTAAACGCCTTCCACATCGGTGTAGATCTGGCAGCGGTCTGCGTGCAGGGCCGCTGCAATGGCCACGGCGCTGGTATCAGAGCCGCCGCGGCCCAGGGTGGTGATATCATCCAGCTTGTTCAGGCCCTGGAAGCCTGCCACGACCACCACGCGGTTGCGCTCCAGCTCGGAGGAAATGCGCTCGGTCTCCATGCGGGTGATGCGTGCCTTGGTGTAGGCACGGTCCGTGCGGAAGCCCGCCTGCCAGCCCGTCAGGCTGGTGGCGTGGCAGCCCAGCTCGTTCAGAGCCATGGCCAGCAGCGCGATGCTGATCTCCTCACCGGCGGCCAGCAGCATATCCATCTCACGGGCCGAAGGGTTGTGGGTGATCTCAGCAGCCTTTGCGATCAGGTCGTCGGTGGTGTCGCCCTGTGCGGACACCACCACCACCACGTCATTGCCCGCCTTGTGGGTGTTGGCCACGATGCGGGCCACGTTGAAGATACGGTTCCGGTCCTTCACCGAAGAACCGCCGAACTTCTGTACGATCAACGCCATAGTTTGTCACTCTCCTCTAGTTACTCCCAATTTATATCATTCCACAGTTGCGCCGGTATTATCTGCATCCAGCTCTAACAGTGTAAATGCTTCACATCCGTCCAGGCCTTCCAGCGTTTCCAGCCCGGCACGCAGCCCGGCATAAAAGCGCTCAGCCTCCGCGCGCTCGGCCACCGCCATCACGGTGGAACCGGCACCCGATACATACACGGCCTTTGCCCCGCACTGCTTTGCCAGCGCGAACACCTCCCGGGAACCGGGCATCAGGGGCATCCGGTAGGGCTGGTGGAGCTTATCCTCGGTGGCAATGCCCAGCAGGTCATGCCGGCCCTCACAGAAGGCGGCAGGCACCAGCGCGGCCCGGGAAAGGTTATACACGGCATCCTTGTGGGCCACCTGCTTGGGCAGGGCCGCGCGGGCGGCCTCCGTCAGCAGCTTGTAGTCCGGCACGATGGCCGCAAAGCAGAGGCTCTGATCCACATCCCGTTTGACGGAGTAGACCACGCCGTCCTCAAAGACGCTGCTGGTCAAACCGCCCAGCAGGGCCGGGGCCACGTTGTCGGGGTGGCCCTCAATGGCCGTGGCAAGGGTGAGCAGCTCCTGGGTGTTGAGCACATCGCCCAGCATCCGGTTCGCGCCCAGCAGACCCGCAATGATGCAGGCCGAGGAGGAACCCAGGCCCCGGGCCATGGGGATGGGGTTGGTCTGCACGATCTTCAGGGGCGGGATCTTCTTGCCCACCTTGTCGAACAGGCCCTTGGCCGAGCGGTACACCAGATTGCTCTCGTTGCGGGGGATGCGGGTGCCGTCTGCCGCCGAGATGTCCAGCTTATCGCTCTCCTCAAAGGTCACGGTGTTGTACAGGGTCACGGCCAGACCCAGCGCGTCGAAGCCGGAGCCTACATTGGCACTGGTGGCCGGAACAGAAACTTTGATCTTCATCGTCCGTCCCCTTTTCTCATGCATCCTCGGGCAGCTTTTTCAGCACCAGCTTCACGCTGCCGCCCACGGTCTCCACCTTGCGGGCTGCCTCGGCCATGGCCTTTGCATCGGCCTGCTCCACCAGATAGGAGCAGCCGTCAAAGTGCTCATCCACCACACGGCCCCTGCCGTAGATGGCTTCCACCACGGCGGGAGCAACGCCCGCTGCACGCACATAATATGCGGCGGGAGCCGGGTCGGTGAGCATCCCCTCCACCGGCTCCGCAGGCTGCCAGAACAGGCTGTCGTGGACCTTGGAGCCGTTCTTGAGGGCATCCACCACATCGGCCACCACGGCGCTGGCGGTGGGCAGCTTGCCCGCGCCCTTGCCGTAGAACACCACGTCGCCCAGCATATCGCCCTTGACCAGCACGGCGTTGAACACATCGTCCACACCGGCCAGCTGGTGGCTCTTGGGCACCAGGCAGGGCTCCACACCGGCGGCCACGCTGCCGTCGTCGCCCCGCTTCATCCACGCGATGAGCTTGATGACGCAGTTCAGCCGCTCCGCCGCAGCCACATCGGCCACGGTGATGTCCCGGATGCCCCGGGTGGGGATGTTCTGGGGGTAGATCTGGTGGCCGCAGACCAGGGAGGACAGGATGGCGATCTTGCGGCAGGCATCCCGGCCGTCCACATCGTCGCCGGGGTCCTTGGTCTCGGCATAGCCCAGCTCCTGCGCAATCTTCAGGGCCTCGTCAAAGCCCAGGTTCTCCCGCACCATCTTGGTCAGCATGAAGTTGGTGGTGCCGTTCACGATGCCCTCCACCTCGGTGATGACGTTGGCCGCCAGGCACTGGTGCATGGGGGTGATGATGGGCGTACCGCCGCCTACAGAGGCCTCGAACAGGAAGGCGCAGCCGTGCTCCTTGGCCAGTGCCAGCAACTCTGCGCCGTAGGTGGCCACCATCTCCTTGTTGGAGGTGCACACGCTGCGGCCGCTCTCGAGGCAGGCCTTGACATAGGGGTATGCAAAGCGGGTGCCGCCGATGGTCTCCACCACCACCCGGATCTCCGGGTCTTCCAGAATGGTATCGAAGTTCTTGATGAAGAGGTTTGCCGCCGGATGGGCGGAGAAATCCTTGGGGTCAAGGATGTACTTGACCTCCACCGGCTCACCGGCCCGGCGGGAAACACCGGCAGCGTTGCGGCACAGCACCTCGTACACGCCGCTGCCCACCGTGCCAAAGCCTAAAATCGCGATCTTTGCCATAGTTCAACCCTCGTTCCTATTTCCTAACTGTTCTTGGTGCCCTTACAGGTTATACCCGCAGTGCACGCCCACCACCATGCGCTGGCGGCTCAACCGCTCCGTCAGCTCCTCAGGGGTCATCTGCATGGTATCGGTACGGATGGTAACGGCAACCAGCGCTGCGCCGTTTTCCGGCGTGGACTGGTTGATGGTAACAATGCTTGCCCCGGCGGCGCTGATGCCCGCCAGCAGGCTTTGCAGCGCGCCTGTTTCATCCCGGAGCGTTGCCATTACGGTCACGACCTCGCGGCCATTTTCAGAATCAAAGATGCAGTCCTTATATTTATAAAAGGCACTGCGCGAAAGATCCACGCTGCGGGTCGCAGCCGAGATGCTGCGCACTTCCCCGCTTGCCAGAAGCTCCTTGGCCTTGACCACTTTCAGGAAGACCTCGGGCAGGACCTCCGCGTCCACCAGATAAAAACGGCGTTTCAACTTGTTCACCTCACAAACACAAGTGTTCTTACAGGGAATATAATAGCATCCGGCCCCCTGCATTGCAAGAGACCGGATGCTTTTTTGTCAGATTATCCAGTTTTGGAGCGTGAAGTGGCAAGCTGTCGCACCGGAATTGAGAAAGTGTGACTTTTAACAGGGGCTGGCCTTGCGCCCTCTCCGTCATCCCTGCGGGATGCCACCTCTCCCAAAGGGAGAGGCAATTGCGGCATGACCTTTAGGGGGTGCTGGCGGGGTTAAACCTCTCCGTCAAAACCTGTCGGTTTTGCCACCTCCCCTAGTAGGGGAGGCCTTGGCATAAGGTTCATTTTTCGCAATGATCGCTGACGCTCCAAAACGCACTCCTGCCACAAGGATAAGGCTTTGCGCCAGTAGAGCCAACAGGAGCAAAGCGTCAGCCCTCGAAAACGCGACGGCCTGCCAAGGGCTCCCCTATTAGGGGAGCTGCCGAGCGATAGCGACGGCTGAGAGGTTTAACCTTCAGCACCCTCTCCCCTTGCAGATGCGTTGGCTCTCCCTTTGGGAGAGCTGTCGAGCGCAGCGAGACTGAGAGGGCCGTCTGGAAGGGCCGCCTAAAAGGTTTAATCCGTATCCAGCCCGGTGGTATCCTGACCCACAACGGGGGCGGTGTCCGCGCTCTGTGCTGCGGCCACGCCGCTGCTGTGGGAGTAGTTGCAGGTATCGGGCAGGTCATCGGCACGGTAGTAGCCGGTGGCGCGGCTGGGGCAGTTGGCCCCGGCCAGCAGGCCGCTCTGGGTGCAGTAGGCGCGCTCCACCACGCCGTCGCTGGTGGGGAATGCCTTATAGGGCAGGTTTGCCTGCACCTGCTCCATATAGGCCTTCCACGCCGTGACACAGGTGCGGGTCTTGGCCTGATTCTTGCCCAGGGTGTTGGTCATATCGTAAGGCGCGTCGTAGCCCCACCAGACAGCGGTGACGTAGTAGGGCGTGCCGCCCACGAACCAAAGATCCTTTTCGTCGCTGGCGGTACCGGTCTTACCAAAGGACTCCATGCCGTTGGAGTTGGGGTAGCGGCCGCTGGCGGTGCCCACGTTGGAGTAGAGCACATTCTTGAGCAGACGGTTCATAATATAGGCTGTCTGCGGGGTCAGGGCCTGATAGCTGGTGGCGTTGTTTTCCAGGTAGATGTTGCCGTCCCGGTCCAGCACACGGGTGTACAGGTGCGGGGTGGTGTACTCGCCATCATAGAAGATCTGGAAGGCAGCGGCCAGCGCCGTGGGGGTCACGCCGTGGGTCTGGCTGCCCATGACCATCTGGGCAAGGCCCACGTCGTTGGCGGGGTCCAGGGTGGTCAGCTGCAGGGTGTTGTAGACAAAGTTGAAGATGTTGCTTGCGCCCACCAGGTCGCCCACCCGGATGGCGATGGTGTTCAGGGAGCGGGCCAGACCGTTCCACAGGGGCAGGTCGCTGCCGTCGCCATAATTGCCGCCGTAGTTGCGGGGCCAGCTGCGCCATGCGTTGGGGTAGGCCTTGAGCTGACTGTCGGAGAGGCCCATCAGGCCGTTTTTGCGGCAGTAGTCCTCATCCCGGATGACCATGTCCTGCTTCTGGTACAGGGGCGAGTTGTTGAGCATGGTGGACCAGTTCACCAGCCCGTACTCCACGCCCAGCGCGTACGCGCCGATGGGTTTGATGGTGGAGCCGGTCTGCCGGGTCACACTGTAAGCACGGTTCAGGGAAAGGCTCTTGGTCTTTTCGCCCAGACCGCCCACCATGGCCAGCACGTTGCCGTCATAGTCCAGCGTGACCATGGCCGCCTGTGTGCGGACGTTGCGGTAATAGTAGATGGTGCCGTCGTCGCCGGTGCGGGTCTTGGGGGTGCCGTCCTCGTTCATGACCTGCACATCGTCGTCCGAGATGGAGGTCACCTCTTCCTCATGCCAGCCCGCCGGGAAATAGGCGTCGTCGGTGTTGAGCATCAGGTTCTCCATGGCCGTCTGCATCTTGGGGTTGACGGTGGCCTCGATGGTATAGCCGCCGGTGTAGAGCATGGACTGGGCCGTGGATTCGTCCACGCCCTCCTTGTCCATGATGTCGTGGACCACCTCGGTGAAGAGGGCATCGGTGAAGTAGCTGGTCACGGAGGAGGTCTTCTTGTTGGTGTCCTCCTCGGCCAGCACAAGGGGCTGGGCCGCGCCGTTGCGGTAATCCTCCTCCGAGATGATGCCCTGCTGCCACATATTATACATGATGAAGTTGCGGCGGTGGATCAGGTTCTCGGGGTTGGTGTAGGGGTTATAGTTGGTGGGGTTCTTGGTGATGGACGCGATGGTAGCGCACTCCCAGAGGGTGAGCTGGCTCACGTCCTTGTTGAAATACTCGTTGGCCGCTGTCTGAACGCCCTGAATGGTGCCGGTGAAGCTGATGGTGTTCAGGTAGGCCTCCAGAATGGTCTCCTTGGAGTAGGCGCGGCTCAGGCAGAGGGCGCGGTAGATCTCGCGCAGCTTGCGCAGCGCGCCCTCCACGCCGCTGGCGCTCTTGTCGCTGGTCAGGTTCTTGATGAGCTGCTGCTCCAGCGTGGAAGCGCCCTGCTTGGAGCTGTAAATGGGCAGCAGATATTCGTTGACCATGGCACCGATGGTGCGCTTGAAGTTCACGCCCGGCTCGTTGTAGAAATCCTTGTCCTCGGTGCAGATGAACGCATACTGCAGATTGGTGGGGATCTGTTCCAGGTCTGCCCAGACGCGGTGGCTGTTGGAGGAGCGCAGGGTGGCATACTCCACCTGCGCGCCGGTGTCGGGGTCGGTGGCCACCACGGTGCTGGACTGGCTCAGCTCGATGTTGTCCAGGTCCAGCAGGTTGCCGTCGTTGGCCGTGGCCTGCACGGCGTAGTACACCGCCGCCACTGCCGCCAGGCTGCACACCATGATGCCCAGGCAGATGAGGGTGGCCAGCGTGCGGCCCAGCGCCCTGAGGATGGGGTGCTTCGCCTTTTCCCGGGGCTCCTTTGGCTCCCTGGGGGCACGCCCGCGCTTGGGCGGCTCTTCCCTGCGGCTGTTGCTCACATTCACTTTACGTCCCCCCGTGGGCTGCATGTCCGTGCGTGCAGCGCCGCGGTGGATCTTTCTCGATTCGTTTGAGATAAGGATCGCCTCCTGACGTGGTATCTTTACAACCCTCTTGGTCAAAGTCCTGCCATCTCCCCTCAAAAAAGGGGGAAAACAGCCCTCTCAGTCTCGCTTCGCTCGACAGCTCTCCCAAAGGGAGAGCCAATGCATCTGTAAGGGGAACGGGTGCTGAAAGAACCCCCCAGTCGCCTACGGCGACAGCCCCCGCTAGTAGGGGGGCCCTTGGCATAGCGTAAAGCGCCACCTCTCTGCCAAGGCCGCCCCTACTAGGGGCGGTGGCATTGCGAAGCAATGACGGTGGGGTTGAGGTCAGCACCTTCTAAAGGCCATGCCCCTATTTCTAATCAGATACTGCTAGTATAGCACACTTCCCCCCGTAAAGTACAGCATTCCGGTGTGAAAATTGTGCACTTCTGTCTCAGGGGCGGCATTTTTGCGCATACTACCGCTGGAAAGACCCGCTGGAAAGGAGTGATTTTCTCCATGCGGAAAGTAGTTCTCTGCCTGTTTTACGCCCTGTGCGCCTTTGCCATCGCCTTCAGCCTGTTCTGGATGGCCCTGCCCCGGCTGGCGCTTCCCTCCCCTGCACCGGGAGCGGACAGCGCCGCCGAAACGCCGGTGCCCTCCGGGCCGAGCCTTGCGGCCCAGACTCTGCCCGACACCGGCCAGCCCACCCAATACCTGCTCCGGGACGAGGGCGGCATGGTGACCGTCTACACCTGCGGGCCGGACGGCTCCCCCACCCGCCTTGCCCGGCAGACGGATATTTACGTCAACCTCCTGCCAGAAAACGACGCGCTGCGTGTCAAGCAGGGCATGACAGTGACGGGAGATGCTGCCCTGCAGGAGGTGCTGGAGGACCTGGGCGGGTGAATCAACAAACCCCCTGTGCCATGGTCTGGTACAGGGGGTTGTTTTGCGGTTCTGTTTCAGCCGGAGTGCAATTTTACTCCACGCTGATCATATAATAGTATACGGGCTGGCCGCCGCGGATGTGGCTGACCTCAACATGGTTGGGGCACTTTGCCTTGACGATCTCGGTCAGCTTCTCGGCCTCCTCGTCAGAGACATCGCAGCCGGAGATGATGGTGACAAAGCTGGAGTCCTTCTTGCACATGCTGCGGGCCAGGCGGTAGGTGGCCTTGGTCAGGTCGGTGGAGGTGGCAACGATCTTGCCGTTCTCCAGAGCCATGATCTCGCCCTTCCGGATCCGCTTGCCGTCAAACTCGCTGTCGCGGGCGGCGTAGGTGATGAGGCCGGTGCTGACCTTGTCGGCGGCGGCCATCATGTTGATGGTGTTGGTCTCAGCGTTGGCGGAGGGGTCGAAGTTGAGCAGCGCGGTGATGCCCATGGGCACGGTGCGGGTGGGCAGAACGATCACCTGACGGTCAGCCAGCTTCTGGGCCTGCTCCGCTGCCATGATGATGTTTTTGTTGTTGGGCAGCACGAACACGGTCTTGGCGGGCACGCTCTGAATGGCGGCAAGGATGTCCTCGGTGGCGGGGTTCATGGTCTGGCCGCCGGAGACGACAGCGTCCGCAGCCAGGTCGGTGAACACGGCCTTCAGGCCCTCACCGGCGGCAACGGCCACAAAGCCGTAGTCACGGCTGGGGTCCACTGCGGCGTAAACGAACTCGCTGGCCTGTGCGGGAGCCTTTTCAGCGGAGGCCTGCTTTTCCAGGCTCTTGCCCTGCTTCTGGCGGGCCAGGAACTGCTCGTGCATGTTCTCGATCTTGAAGTTGGTCAGGTAGCCGTACTTGATGGCCTCGCTCAGGATCTTGCCGGGGTCGGCGGTGTGGACATGGAGGTTGATGACGTCATCGTCCTCGATGCAGACGACACTGTCGCCGTTGGACTCGGCGAAGGCGCGCATCTTTGCGGCGCTTGCGCCCTCGTTCTTGTTGATGAGGAACTGGGTGCAGTAGCCGTTCTTGATGTCCTCCACCTTCATCAGGTCGTCGGTGAACACGCCCTTGCCTGCGTTCTCGGTGGAGAGCTTGGCCTTGTTGGGGGCACCCTCGCCGCCGGCCACCATGGGTTCACCGTGGAACACCTTGCCCATGCCCTCAAAGATGATCATAATGCCCTGGCCGCCTGCGTCCACAACGCCGGCCTTTTTCAGCACGGGCAGCAGGTTGGGGGTATCCTCCAGCGCCTTCTGGCCTGCGGTCATCACCACGTCCCACAGGGCGGGAATCTCCTCGGCACCGCAGGCGGCAGCTTCCTCGCTGGCCACCCGGGCAACGGTCAGGATGGTGCCCTCGGTGGGCTTCATCACAGCCTTGTAGGCACCCTCCACGCCCTTTTTCAGGGCGGCGATGATGTCGGCGGTGTCGGCTTCCTTCTTGCCTTCCAGCGCCTTGGAGAAGCCGCGGAACAGCAGGCTGGTGATCACGCCGGAGTTGCCGCGGGCACCGCGCAGCATGGCGGAGGCAGCGGTCTTGGCGGCCTCACCCACGGTGCAGCCGTCGTCCAGCGCGTTCAGCTCTGCCACGGAGGCCCCCACCGTCATGCCCATGTTGGTGCCGGTGTCGCCATCGGGCACAGGGAAAACGTTCAGCTCGTCCACACGGGAGCGCTGGTTGTTGATGTTGTTCGCGCCGGAGATGATCGCGTCGCGCAGGATCTTACCAGAAATCATTGTCCTTACTCCTTAATAAAAAGTTCCATCAGGCGATCACGTCGTCCACCGACACGATCACACGGGCAACCTTCAGGCCGGTGGCCTGCTCCACTTCGTCCTTGACGCGGTGCGAGATGCTGCGCGCAGCGGTGGAGATGTTGAGCCCATAGCTGACGGCAATGTGCAGCTCGATCACGAGACGGCCCTCTTCCTGTGTGACACGAACGCCCTTTTCAGAGTAATCGTTGCCGCGCACCACGCTCTTGACCACGTCGGTCAGGTCGCGGGGGGTCATTGCGGCCACGCCGTAGCATTGTTTGGTTGCTTCGCCTACCAGCGTAGAGAAGTACTCGGCGGAAAAGCTGACATCTCCCAGCGGGAAACGGGAAGTGATCATAGTCGCTCTGCTCCTTTATTTGAAATCTTGTTGGGGTGGCCCGGCTTGCCGCGGCAAACCCGCCGCATACCGGGAAAGGAATCGGTATCCTTATTATACAACTTCCCACGCCCTGTGTACAGCATAATTTCCAAAGGGCGGGCAATGTGAGCCGATTCGTGTTCCTATTATACCACAAAACCCTGCCCTGTGCACGGTTTTCCTGCATGTTTTGCAAAAAGGCCGGGCGCGACTGTGAATAAATTCTAAAAAGTATGATTTTTGACTTTATCCGCCTGTGGAAAAGTGCTAAAATCAAAGCAGAGGAACGGGAGCTGCGCCCTTACGGCAGAACCACTGTTTACGATAGGATAACGATTGGAGAGCTGTTTGATGAACATTTTGTTTTTCCTTTCCCCCAAGCAGGACCTGATGTATGTCTACGATGACTTCACCCTGCGGCAGACGCTGGAAAAATGGGAGAACAACCGCTACGCATCCATCCCGGTGCTCAACCGCAAGGGCGAGTATGTGGGCACCCTGACCGAGGGGGATATCCTCTGGGGGCTGAAACAGCAGCACGGGCTGGACATTGAAGCCGCCGAGGATGTGCCCATCTCGAGCTTTGCTCACAAGCGGGATTACAAGGCCGTGACCGTCACCACCAGCATGGACCAGCTGATCGAAGCGGCCATGAACCAGAACTTTGTGCCCGTGGTGGACGACCGGGGCATCTTTATCGGCATCGTGCGGCGGCAGGCCATCATCCGCTACTGCTACGACAAGGCCCGGGCGGAGGCCCGGAAGGCCCAGAGCGCCCCGGATGCCTGCCCCAAAGGCAGCCTTGCGGCGGGAGGGTAAGGCCCTCACCCTCTCAGTCAAAGCCTTGCGGCTTTGCCAGCTCCCCCGAAGGGGGAGCCAAGACATCACAGAGGGCAGCTGAAGCTGAAGGCCGGGCCGCCCTTGCCTCTCCCTTCGGGAGAGGTGGCATTGCGCAAGCAATGACGGAGAGGGTGAGGATGCTGCCGTCAAGCCGCCATACAATAGATAGCAGAAATTGCCCCGTCGGTATTCGTACTACCGAGGGGGCTTTTCTCGTTATACTCATTTTTATCGTTGCAATCGTTGCAATCGTTGCAGAGAACGCTGTTTTATCAACGATAGCAACGATATCAACGATAATTATGTCTTAACGACAGTTGTGCAGAATCCATAACAGGCGCAGTATTATCAATTCGATTCATCTTAAAGCAGTATCGTTTTCCGCCTGTTCCATTCTGTTTATCCCAGCACTTGATCGCATCTCTTTCCCAGAGCATTGGTTGCAGCTCTTTGATTCGTCCTGCCAATGCTCGTGTGCTGGAAGCAAGCTCTTCGTTTGTATAGCGCTCTCCCATCTGCATCAATGCCTGCGCATTGCCGCTCCACGTTCCATCCCCCTGCTGCAGGAGCACCCGCAGGGTCTTGACGATGGGCTCTGCCTCATACTCGGCCACCCGGCGCTGCGCGGCCAGCTGGGCCGCCGTGCCCTGCATGACCCAGCGGCAGCGGGCCTTATCGAAGCGGATGACCCGCTCGCACTGCTCGATGTCGCGGCCGGTGAGCAGAAAGCCTGCTTCATCGTCCATCCGGCTCTGCTTGTCCAGCACGATGGTGAAATCCGCCGCACCCAGGATGCCGGTGGAGCCGTTGATGTTGTCAAAGCTGTCCTCGGGGTTCTTGCTCTTGCGGGTGTGGTGCACCAGCAGCACGCAGATGCCCCGGCTGTCGGCAAAGGCCTTCAGCCTGCCCATGTAGTCGTAGTCGGCATCGTAGGCATTTTCAAAGGGCTTTGCCTTGGGCTTGATCTTGGATAAGGTATCGATGCAGACCAGATGGATGTCCGGGTTGGCATCCAGATACTCCCCCAGCATTTCCAGCAGGCCCTCGCCCAGCCGCTGGGCCTGAAACATAACGTGCATGTTGGCGGGGGCGGGCCTGCCCTCCAGCAAGCGGCGCAGGCGGGTCTGCATCCGGCTCTTGCCGTCCTCCAGGGCGAGGTAGAGCGTGCCGTGCTGCCGGGTGGGGAACCCCAGAAACGGCTCCCCCTGTGCCACGGCAAGGCAGAGGTCCAGCACCATCCAGCTCTTGCCCAGCTTGGGCTTTGCCACCAGCACCCCCATGCCCATGGGCAGCAGGCCCTCCACCACATGGCGGATGGGCGGCAGCTCCATCTCAGACAGCTCCCGGGCCGACCACGCCTGCACCCCGGCAGGCTTTGCGGTCTCCGGCTCCGGGGCAGCCTGCTGCGGGGCGGCCTCCGGGTCGGTCAGGCTGTTGATGTAATCGGCGTAGTCCTCCCCGATGCGGGCCGCGAACGCCTCCTTTCCGATCTGCTCGTACTCGTCGGCCACACGGTCCTGCCAGCGCCGGAGCTTGAGCTCCAGCCCGTTCCAGAGCCGCAGTTCCCGGGCCCGCTCCTGCACCAGATGATACCGCTGGTTCTGGTCCGCAGGCAGGCCCCGGAAGGTAAACCAGAAGGTCAGCCGGGAAAAGAGCTTCTCCTCGGTGTCGGCCTTGTCCAGCCACCGCAGGAAATCGTTCTCGTCCGCCGGGCTGAACTGCTTTGCCTCCCGCCAGTTTCCCACTGCTTCCTTCATTTCGTTCATGGAAACACCTCTTTCTTTCGCATTACACAGCGTTGTTTTATTACCCAAAGTGTAACACCTTTTGGTTGTGTCGTCAACGAGTATGTTCCGGCGATTTTTCGCGCGAAAAATGCGAAAAAAGAGGGAGAAAATAAGAAAAGCCCCCGCTCACCAGAGCGAAGGGCCGGAAACCTTTCCTTTTACCCTGCGTGCAGGGCATCATTTTTTGCCAGCAGGTAAACGCAGTACTGATTCATGCTGATGCCCTCCCGCTGGGAATGCTCCGCCAGAGCGCGGTGCAGGCTGCGGGGCAGGCGGAGCTTGAACTGCCCGGAGTAATCCTCCAGACTGTCCGGCTTCGGAATGGATACGCCCTCTTCCAGTGCGGCCTCCAGCCAGACCCTCTTAGCATCCCGGGCATTCTCCACAGCGCTTTCAATGGTCTCGCCGCAGGTCAGGCACCCCGGAAGATCGGGATAGGAGACAACATAGCCGCCCTCTTCCCTGTCCTCTACAATCTCCATCCGATACGGAAGGGCCAGATATTCATTCAGCGTTTTCATCGTTTTTCGCCTCACTCTCTACGATCTGACGCACCATTTCCACATATACTTTCTTGATCGGTTCGTGCTTTGGTATCGTAATGGGCATACAGCCTGCTTTGCGGAAGGTATAGTGGCTGCTCCCGCTCCGGGGAGCTGTCATCTCATAGCCGCAGCTTTCCAGCACCTTGCGCAGCTCATCAAACCGCAGGTCCTTGGAAAGCGCACAAATGCGTGCCAGCAGCTTATCCCATTGAGACATCCTATATTCCTCCGTCCATGTGGTGTCGTATGTGGTGTCATCTTCATTATATGCGGACTTATGAAAAAAGTCAAGCGGAGCGTTTGAAAGTCCCCCTTATCGTACCCTGTATCTGGTATACTTCTCTTGTCGAACAAAACAGGAGCGGCCCGGAGGCGGGCCGCAGGAACAGGAGGGAACACCATGAGTGAGTACGAGATCCGATCTGTAGGCGGCCATGTGGAGGTTTATACCCGGGGCGGGGTGTTCCTCTTCTCGGCGGACACGGTGCGGGAGGCCATGGAGGAGCTGGATGAGGCCGCATGACATATTCCCGGCAGTTCCCGGGAACATGTCAGGAGCGCGCGGGGAAAGTTCAAATGTAAAATACCTGTAAAATATAAGAAAAGAACAGTTGACAAAAGGACAAAGCGGCGCGGAAATGCAGTAAAAATGCAAAAAACATGTAAAATAACGCTTGTTGTCCGGGGGAGTTCAATGCTATAATAAAAAGGACGGCGTTCAGGGCAGGAAGCCCCGGGCGGCCGTCCTTGGTTTGTTTTAAGAGCAAAAGGAAGTTTTTAGGAGTATCGAGATGGATATCACACACATCACCTCATTGTTGGGCGGTATTGCGCTGTTCCTCTATGGTATGTCGATCATGGGTGCCGGCCTGGAAAAGCTGGCGGGCGGCAAGATGCAGGGCGTGCTGCAAAAGCTGACCTCCTCCACCATCAAGGGTGTCATTTTCGGCACCCTCATCACCGGCGTGATCCAGTCCTCCGCAGGCACAGTCGTCATCTGTGTCGGCCTTGTCAACTCTGGCATTATGACCCTGACGCAGTCGGTGGGTGTCATCATGGGTGCAAACATTGGTACCACGGTCACCGGTCAGCTCATCCGCATGGCGGATATCTCGGGTGAAAGCCTTCTGCTGACCCTCATCCAGCCCAAGACGTTTGCGCCGGTGGTGGCATTTGTCGGCTGCATTTTTTATGTGTTCCTGCGCAACGCCAAAAAGAAGAACGTCGGCCAGATCATGCTGGGCTTCGGCATCCTGTTCACGGGCATGAGCCTGATGGACACCGGCGTGTCCCCCCTGCGGGAGAGCGCAGCCTTTCAGGAGCTGTTCGTCAGCATGACCAACCCCGTGCTGGGCGTGCTGGTGGGCATGGTGGTCACCGTCATCATCCAGTCCTCCTCGGCCTCGGTGGGTATCCTGCAGGCCTTGTCCAGCACCGGCCTTGTCACCTTTGGCAGCGCCATCCCCATCATTCTGGGTGCCCACATCGGCACCGCCTTTACCCCGCTGCTGACCATCGGCGGCTCCTCCAAGGACGGCAAGCGCGCCGCCCTGATCCACCTGTATTTCAACATCATCGGCAGCTTTGTGCTGCTGGGTGCCATTTACGCCGTGCGGTACACCATCGGCATCCCGGTGTGGGGCGACGTGATGAACAAGAGCACCATTGCAAACATCCACACCCTTTCCAGTGTGGCGGCCATGCTGCTGTTCCTGCCCTTCAGCAGTGTGCTCTCCAAGCTGGCCATGCTCACCGTGCCCAACAGTGCCGAGGAAGCACAGGAGATGAGTATGCCCGTGCTGGATGAGCGCCTGTTCAAGAGCCCGGCCGTGGCCCTGCAGCAGGCCAAGAGCGCCGTGGTCAGGATGTCCCGCCGGGCCGCCCGCAACGTCAGCCTCTCCACTCCCCTGCTGCTCAAGATGGATGAGGACGTGGTGAGTGCCATCAATGTGCGGGAGAACCTTATCGACCGGATGGAGGTGGAGATCTCCAACTACCTCATCAAGATGACCGACCAGGAGCTGGGCGACGACGAGAGCCACGCCGTGACCGAGCTGCTGAACTTTGTCACCGAGTTCGAGCGCATCGGCGACTACGCCGTGAACATTCAGGAAAAGGCTGTGGAGCTCTACGAGAAAGAGGCCTCCTTCAGCGACATTGCCAAGAACGAGCTGAAGCTGCTGGATTCCGCGCTGGAGCAGATCCTGACCCGCACCAACGATGCCTTTGAGAACGATGACATCGCGCTGGCCCGTCAGGTGGAGCCGCTGGAAGAGGTCATCGACATTCTGGTGGAGAAGCTCCGCGACGGCCACATCAAGCGCCTGAAGGACGGCATCTGCTCCATTGATACCGGCGTGGTGTTCCTGGATGTGCTGAACAATGTGGAACGCATCTCCGACCACTGCTCCAACGTGGCGGCCCGTCTGGTGGGCACCAGCGAGGGCGATGACTACGATTCCCACACCCTCAAGAGCCTGATGCACCACAACCCCAGCAAGGAATACTCCCTCATGTACGAGGAGTGCTGCAAGGAGTACCTGACCCCGCTGGCCGCTATGGAAAAGGAAGCGTAAAGTGCTCCCCTGCCCTGCTGCTCAGATATTGTAGCAAAATCGCAAAACCTCTGCAAAGACATTGCGTCAATGCAGAGGTTTTTTCGTTGCCAATTGTCTAACTTTATGGTATTCTGTAAGTGTCGGCCTTCCGACACCATTTTATGGTGAAGGAGGTGATAACCCGTGGAGCAGTTATTCTCATTCATACTGTCCGTCGCAGCAGGCGTAACGAGCAATTACATCTGCAAGTGGCTTGACGTTCAGTTCAAGGCCGGTAAGCACTAACCCCTAGGCAAACAGGAAGCCCCTTCGGTATTGAGGGATACCGGAGGGGCTTCTTGTTGCATTTGGTGAACCCGTGAAGAGTTCACATTCTCATTCACATCTTTATTATATGCCGCCTTCCCCCAAAAGTCAAGGGGTCAGAAGAAGCTCACCTGGCTGCTTTCGGGCAGGTCTGCCAGCACACCGGCGGTGCGCAGGCTTTCCATCACGGCGCTGGTCACGCCGGTGGCCTGCTGGAGCTCCTCCACGGAGATATACTCCTGCCCGTCGATGGTGGCCCGCTCCAGCGAGGCAGCGGCAGTGCCGCCCACGCCTTTCAGGGCACAGAAGGGCAGGCGCACCTTGCCATCCTCCACGATATACTTGTTGCCGCGGCTCTTGCCCAGCTCGATGGGCAGGAACGCATACCCGCGGGAGAGCATCTCGTTGACCAGCTGCAGGCTGACCAGCACGTCCTCGTCCTTGGCGTTCTTCTCCTCTTTCAGGCGGCGCTTCACCGCTTCCATGTGGGCGCGGGCCACAGCCGCACCGCCCACAGCGGCCTCATAGTCGATATCATCGCCGCGCACGGTGAAGTAAACGGCGTAGAACTCTGCCGGGCGGTAGAGCTTGAACCACATCAGCCGGATGGCGCTCATCAGGTAGGCCACAGCGTGGGCCTTGGGGAACATATACTTGATCTTGCGGCAGGACTCGATGTACCAGTCCGGCACCTCGTGCTCCCGCATGGCTTCTTCCCAGCCGGGCTTGAAGCCGCCCTTGGCCACCTTGCCCTTACGGACCGCCTCCATGATATCAAAGGCCATCTTGGGCTCCAGCCCCTTGCGCAGCAGGTAGAGCATGATGCTGTCACGGCAGCCGATGACCTCCGCGATGGTGCAGGTACCGCTGCGGATCAGCTCGTCGGCGTTGCCGGTCCAGACATCGGTGCCGTGGGACAGGCCCGAGATCTGGATCAGCTCTGAGAAGTTCCGGGGCCGGGCCTCCACCAGCATTCCGCGCACGAAGTTGGTGCCCATTTCCGGGATACCGAAGGTACCGGTCTGGCTGTCGATCTGCTCCGGGGTCACGCCCAGCTCCTCCGGGCTGGTGAGCAGGCTGTACACCCGGGGGTCGTTCATGGGGATGCTGTCCACTGGGATGCCGGTGTACTCCTCAAAATACTTGTAGAAGGTGGGCATATCGTGGCCCAGCTCGTCCAGCTTGAGCAGGGTGTCGTGGAGGTACTTGAACTCGAAATGCGTTGTGAGCAGGCCGCCCGCCACATCATCCGCCGGGTGCTGGATGGGGCAGAAATCGTAGATCTCGTAGGTATCGGGCACAACCACCATGCCGCCGGGGTGCTGGCCGGTGGTGCGCTTGACACCGGTGCAGCCCAGGGTCAGGCGGTTCTCCTCGGCGTGGTTGACGGTTTTGCCGCGGGCTTCCAGATACTTTTTGACGTAGCCGTAGGCGGTCTTGTCCTGAATGCCGGACACCGTGCCCGCCTTGAACACATTGGCCTTACCGAACAGCTCCTCGGTGTAGCGGTGGACGTTGGACTGATACTCGCCCGAGAAGTTCAGGTCGATATCAGGCTCCTTGTCGCCGTAGAAGCCCAGGAAGGTCTCAAAGGGGATGTCGTGGCCGTCCACCAGCATCCGGGTGCCGCAGTGGGGGCAGTCCTTGTCAGGCAGGTCAAAGCCGTCGTCCACGCTGCCGTCGGTGATGAACTCGCTGTACTTGCACTTGGGGCAGCGGTAGTGGGGCGGCAGGCTGTTGACCTCCGAAATACCGGAGAAGTGGGCCACGGCAGAGGAGCCCACCGAGCCACGGCTGCCCACCTGATAGCCGCCCGCGTTGGAGTAGGCCACCAGCTTGACCGCAATGACGTACAGCACAGCGTAGCCATGGCCGCAGATGGAGTCCAGCTCCTTCTGCAGCCGCTTCTCCACGATCTTGGGCAGGGGGTCGCCGTAATCCCGCTTGGCGTGTTCCCAGGTGGCATCGCGCAGCTGCTGCTCCGCACCCTCGATGCTGGGCGGGTAGGTGCCGCGCGGGATGGCCCGCACGTTGTTGTCGATGGTGGCCGCGATCTTGCGGGGGTTGGTCACCACGATCTCGTAGGCCTTTTCCTTGGGCAGGTAGCTGAACTGCTTCAGCATATCCTCAGTGGTGCGGTAGAACAGCGGGGGCTGGGTGTCCGCATCCTTGAAGCCGTTGCCCGCCTGCAGCACCGTGCGGTAGATGGCATCCTCCGGCTCGGTAAAGTGCACGTCGCCGGTGGCGATGACCGGCTTGTGCAGGTCCTCGCCCAGCCGGATGATGGTGCGGTTGAAGTCCTTGATGACTTCCTCGCTCTCCACTTTGCCGTCCCGCACCATATACTCGTTGTTGCCCAGGGGCTGGATCTCCAGCACGTCGTAGTAGGAGGCGATCTTCTTCAGTTCCTCGTAGGAGCGCCCCTCCACAACGGCACGGTAAAGCTCGCCCGCCTCGCAGGCGCTGGTCAGGATCAGGCCGTCGCGGTACTTGTTCAGCAGGCTGCGGGGCACACGGGGCTTCTTGAAGAAGTAGTTGACGTGGGCCTCGCTCACGATCTTGTACAGGTTCTTCAGGCCCATCTGGTTCTTGACCAGAATGATGAGGTGGAAGTACTTCTTTTTCAGCACCTCCCGGTTGCCGCCCAGACCGGTGTTGATGCCCTCCACGGTGGTGACCTCTTTCTCGGCAAGGTCGCTGAGCATGACGCAGAAGATGCGGCCCAGCGCGGCGGAGTCCTCGCAGGCGCGGTGGGCCTCGTAGCTGGGCAGCTCCAGATGCTTGTTGATGGTCCCCTGCTTGTAGTTGTGCAGGCCCGGATACATGGCCTGTGCCATGGTCAGGGTGTCGATATAGGTCGGCTCAAAGGAAATGCCGCTGCGCTTGGCGGCGGCTTTCAGGAAGCGGATATCGAACGCATGGGCATTGTGGGCCACCAGGATGCGGCCATCCGCGAACCGGAGAAAGGCTTCCAGCGCTTCCTTCTCCCCGGGGGCATCGGCCACCATCTCGTTGGTGATGCCGGTCAGCTCGGTGATCTTGGGGGTGATGGGCTTGCCCGGCTTGACAAAGGTGTCGAACTCCTCCACCACTTCCCCGTTCCGCACGATCACCGCGCCGATCTCGGTCAGGTACTCCACGCCGGGGTCCAGGCCGGTGGTCTCGGTGTCGAACACGCAGAACTCACCGTCCAGCGGCTGGTCCTTCACGCCGTAGACGCAGGGCACCATATCATCCACAAAGTAGGCCTCGCAGCCGTAGATCAGCTTGAAATCCGGGTCGCTCTTGTGGATCTCGTCGGTGGCCAGCATGGCCTCCGGGTAGCCCTGACAGACACCGTGGTCGGTGATGGCAATGGCAGGGTGGCCCATCCGGTGGGCCAGCTTGACGATGCCGCCCGGGTCGCAGAAGGCATCCATGCTGGACAGCTTGGTATGCAGGTGAAGCTCCACCCGCTTTTCCGGGGCGTTGTCCTCCCGCTTTTTCCGCTCCACGAACAGGACATCGTAGGGGTAGACGATGTAGTCGTGCTCGTACTTGTCGTAGGTGCAGTCGCCGCGCACCAGCAGGGTGGTGCCCTTGGCGATGTTCTCCCACTTGGAGCAGTCCTCCCCTTCCTGCGCGCGGATCTTCAGGTTGATGGAGCCGGTGTAATCGGTGATGGACACCGTGTAGATCTTGCGGTAGTTGCCCTTGACCTCGGTAAAGAACACGTCGCCCCAGATCACGCACTTGCCGCCCTCGCCGCCCAGGTCCTTGAGGGGGGTGAGGTTCTTGGGGGTGAACATCTTGCCGTGGAAAATGGTCACGGGCTTGTCGGTCAGGTCAAGGCCCTCCACCTTGATGGAGGGGGCGGTGTTCTTTTTCTCGAACTTGACCACCGGCGGGGCGATCTTGCGCTCCAGCTTTTCCTCCATCTGGCGCTGTTCGGCCTCGCCCACCGCGCTTGTCAGGGTGACTTTGGGCCTGACACCGGTGTGGGCGGCAACGCGGTCCGCCAGCAGGCGCTCAAACTCCATCTCCTGCAAAAACTTGGTGCCGTGGCAGACCCCCACCGTGATGTTCTGGCCGGTGATGGTGATCCGGCACCGGTCCAGAAAACCGTTGATGGGGATGCCGTCCCGCTTCATCTCCTCCATCAGCTCCCGCAGGGCGGCTTCGTCCAGCGTGGCATAGCCAAAGAGGTTGTCGATCTTCAGTTCAAAGCCCTCATAATCCGGCTGCAGGGAGGCCAGCAACCGGGCGCACAGCCCCTTGTCCAGCGGGGCGGCACTGCGCAGGGTAAAAACGACCTGCCGCTCCTGCCGCAGCATCCGGGCATGTTCCACGATCACGCGCCCGAAACTGGCCGCGAAATCCGGGTCCGCCATGAACTGCGGCCATAGCTGAGATACAAGTGGTGTCACGATGGGTTACTCCTTTACAAATCTTCCGTCCTAAAGACGTGATAGCCCTCATAATGATAGCTTGCGTCGATGCCTTTCATATAAACCGTGCGGTCGTGGATCTTTTCGGTCAGGGCTGCTTTGAGCAGGGCCTTGATCTCCACGTCCTTGACGGGGCTGCGCTCCATGGCAAGGAGATAATCGCTCTTATCCACACGGCTCCAGTCGATGACCTGATGCAGCTCCTTTTTCAGGATGCAGTCCAGCCAAATGCGGGTGCTGCGGCCATTGCCTTCCCGGAAGGGGTGGGCAACGTTCATCTCCACATACTTTTCGATGATCTCATCAAAGGTAGACTGGGGCATGGCATCGATGCTTTCCAGCGCCGCAGCCAGATACATGACCGGTGCGAACCGGAAATTGCCCTTGGCAATGTTCACGGTGCGCATCTGCCCGGCAAAGGGGTAGATCTCGCCGAACAGATAGCCGTGGATCTTTTGCAGGCCCGCAAATGTCCCCACCGGGAAGGCATCCAGCAGGCCGGTGTCGTAAAGCTCCAGCGCTTTGGTCTTGCTGATCTTTTCCTCGGCCCGGGCCAGCGCGGCCTCATCGGTCAAACCAAGTTTGTTTTCTAAGGGCATTGTGTTCTCCTTGCTGAACCTCTCAGATCTTATAGATTTCCTCCATAAACTGGTCGAGGATATTATCGCCGGTCAGCTTCTTGATGGGCTGGCCGTGGATGAAGAGGACAGCCTCGCCCTTGCCGCCTGCAATGCCGATATCGGCTTCGCGGGCCTCGCCGGGGCCATTGACCACGCAGCCCATGACGGCCACCTTGATGGATTTCTTATAGCCCTGCAGGCGCTTTTCCACCTCGTTGGCGATCTCGGTGCAGGGGTACTGGGTGCGGCCGCAGGTGGGGCAGGTGATGACCTCGGGGCCAGCCACGGGGAAGCCCACGGCGCGCAGGATGTTGTAGCCTGCTTCCACTTCCTTCTCGGGCTCGGCGGCCAGCGAGACGCGGATGGTATCGCCGATGCCCTCCAGCAGCATCCCGCCGATGCCCATGCCGCTCTTGAGCAGACCCATCTGGTAAGTACCGGCCTCGGTCACGCCCACATGCAGGGGGTAATCGGTCACAGCGCTCAGCTGGCGGTAGGCCTCCATCATGCGGGGCACGTTGGAGTTCTTGATGGAGATGACGATGTTGTTGAAATCGAACTTCTCCAGCAGGCGGACATGGTACAGGGCGCTTTCCACCATGGCCTCGGGCACGGGTGCGCCGTACTTTGCCAGGATGTGCTTTTCCAGGCTGCCGCCGTTCACACCGATGCGGATGGGGATATTCTTCTGCTGGCAGGCCTGCACCACGGCCTTGACCCGGTCGTCGTCGCCGATGTTGCCGGGGTTGATGCGGATCTTGTCCACACCAACGTCGGCGCAGGCCAGCGCTGCCTTGTAGTCAAAGTGGATATCCGCCACGATGGGGATGTTCACTGCGTTCTTCACGGCCTCGATGCACTTGGCATCCGCCGCGCTGGGGCAGGTCACACGCAGGATCTGGCAGCCCGCCGCCTCACAGCGCTTTGCCTGGGCAACGTTGCCCTCAATGTCCTCCACGGGGACATTCAGCATGGTCTGCACCGCAATGGGGTTGTTGCCGCCAATGGTCACATTGCCGATCTTCACTTCTCGTTTCAGCTGCCGCATGGTCGTTTTCCTTTCCGTATCACATTGCCCCGGTAATGAGCCGGAGGATATCGTTGTAAGTTGCAAAAATCATCAGCCCGAACAGCAGCGCAAAGGCTGCCACGGTCAGGCCGCTCTGGATCTTTTCGGGCACGGCATGGCCGGTCACGCCCTCAATGAGCAGGAACACCACTTTGCCGCCGTCCAGCGCCGGGAAGGGCAGCAGGTTGAAGATGCCCACATTCACGGTGATGAGCGCCAGCATCTCCAGCAGGTCCTGCCAGCCGTAGCTGGCGGCCTGCCCGATGGCCGTTACGATGCCCACCGGGCCGGAGAGGTCGTTGATGCTCTCCCGCCCCCGCAGCAGGTCGGAGAGGGAGGCAAAGATGATGCGCCCGTAGTAGAGCACACTGTTGCCCGCCTCTTTCAGCACGTTCAGCGGTGTTTTTTTGATGCCGTAGACTGTAAAGCCCAGGCTCATGTGGGTCTCGCCCTTGTCATCCTGCCAAGTGTCGAACTGCACACCGGGCAGCTCCACCTTTTTGCCGTCCCGCAGAACGGTAAAATCGGCGGTGTAGTCCTCCGTGCGCATCAGCTCATAGAGGATATCGTTTGCCACAAAGCAGCGGCGGCCATTCACCGCAAGGATCTTATCCCCTGCCTGCAGGCCGGTCTGGCCGCAGAGGGCGTTCTCCTCCACCTGATAGAGGACCTTGCTGGTAATGGGCTCGTTCTGGGCCGTGATGAGGATGGCCATGACCACAAAGTCCAGCACAAAATTCATCCCGGCACCCGCCAGCATGATGAGGGCCCGCTGCCAGACAGGGGCCTCATTCAGAGGAATACCAGCAGGCTTTTCCTCCTCGGGGGAAGTCTCCGCTATGCCAAGGGCTCCCCTATCAGGGGAGCTGCCGCCATCGGCGGCTGAGGGGTTTGACCGTTCCTCCGCCTGCTTGCTCTCGGGGCTTTCCTCCCCTTCCAGCGCCACAAAGCCGCCCACAGGCAGGGCGCGGATGCTGTACTGGGTGCCCTTGCGCACCCGCTTGCACAGCACCGGCCCCATGCCGATGGAGAACTCGTTGACCTGCACACCGCAGAGCTTTGCCACCATGAAGTGGCCGAACTCATGGATGGCGATCACGGCGCTGAACACGAACACCGCAGCAATAAAGGTGACAATAAAAGACATCAGTTCTCCTTACAGGTGCGCTCTCACAAAGGCGCGGGCCATCTTGTCGCACTCATACACATCGGCCAGGGTATAATCGCCGCCAAAGCTGTCGCTGTCCACAACAGCCTCCACCAGTCGGCCGATATCGAGGAAGCCGATCTTATCCTCGAGGAAGAGCTTGACTGCCTCCTCGTTGGCACCGTTGGCGGCGCAGGGGCCCAGACCGCCCTTCTTGATGGCCTTTTTGCAGGCAGCCAGGCAGCGGAAGGTCTCCTCGTCGGCCACATCAAAGGTCAGCAGCTTCAGGGTGGTAAAGTCCAGCTCGGGCACCACACCGGGCACACGGGCCGGGTAGGTCAGGGCGTACTGGATGGGGATGCGCATATCGGGCACGCCCAGCTGGGCGATGATGGAGTTATCGCTGTACTGCACGGCAGAGTGGACAACGCTCTGGCGCTGCACCACGATCTGGATCTTCTCGGGGGGCAGGCCGAACAGCCAGACCGCCTCGATCAGCTCCAGGCCCTTGTTCATCAGGGTGGCGGAGTCGATGGTGATCTTGGCACCCATGTTCCAGTTGGGGTGCTTGAGGGCATCGGCCTTGGTCTTGCCCCGCAGCTCCTCGGTCTTCATGCCGAAGAAGGGGCCGCCGGAGGCCGTGAGCAGGATCTTGGTCAGGCTCTTGGCGCTCTCCTTATCCTGCAGGCACTGGAAGATGGCGGAGTGCTCGCTGTCCACAGGCAGCAGCTTCACGCCGTGCTTTGCCACAGCCTGGGTCACCAGGTGACCGCCCGTGACAAGGCTCTCCTTGTTGGCAAGGGCCAGATCGTGGCCGCTCTCAATGGCGGTCAGGCTGGCACCCAGACCGGCGATGCCCACCACACTGTTCAGCACCACATCGGGGCCTTCCATGGCGGCCAGCTCCTTCAGGCCCTCGGGGCCGGTCAGCAGCCGGGGGGCGTTGGCACGGCCCGCCAGAGCCGCGTCCAGCCGGGCGGCGGCATCGGGGTCGGTCATGCAGACATACCGGGGGTGGAACTCCTCGATCTGCTCCAGGATCTTCTCCACATGGCTGTGGGCGGAAAGGCCGAACACCTCATACCCCTGGGCACGGATAACATCCAGGCTCTGGGTGCCGATGGAACCGGTAGAACCCAGCAGCGTGATTTTTTTAGACATAAGCTACCTCCTGCATTCAGTGATAGAAAACAGCGATGACCACCATGGTGACGAACGGCGCAATGAACATAACGCTGTCGAAGCGGTCCAGAATGCCGCCGTGGCCCGGGAAGATGGTGCCATAATCCTTGATGCCGCACTGGCGCTTGACCACGCTGGCGAACAGGTCGCCGTAGATGCCCAGCACAGCGGCCACGCAGGCCAGCAGGGCAATGATCACGTACATCGAAACGCCGATGTTGGTGCGGGTGAACGCCTCCATCCGGTTGGCCGCAATGGAGTAGATGACGGTGGCGATCACGCCGAACACCATGGTGCCCAGCACGCCGCCAATGGCTCCCTCCACGGTCTTTTTGGGGCTGACCACGGGGCAGAGTTTGTGCTTGCCAAAGGCTCTGCCTGCAAAGTAGGCGCAGGTATCGCCGCCCCAGGCAAAGCAGAGGATGAGCAGAATAAAGAACATCGCGTCATAGCCGTAGGTCTCCACCGGCAGCAGCTCCTTCAAACGGATAAAGGAGTAGAAGCAGAAGATCACGATGCCGGAAAACATCACCAGACCGCTGGCTTTTGCAAAATCCACCTGTGCGTTGCGCACCACCAGATAGATGCCGAAGAACAGCACCATCAAGAAGGATGCCGGCATGACCAGCCGCCGCCACACCTGATAGCTGGACAGCATGATCAGCAGGGTGTAGGGCACAAACACGGCGTACATGGGCCATTCCTTTCTGCCAAAGCCCAGGGCCTTGAAGACCTCGTGGATGGCGATCAGGGTAATGGCGGCAATGACAAAATTGAACACCAGCGTGTCAAAGGTGAACAGCACCCCGATCAGGACGAGGATGCCCACAATTGCGGTTATGATACGAGTTTTCATTCAAATTTCTCCTTTTGGGAATTGCAAGGGTCAGATGCCGCCAAACCGGCGGGAGCGCTTGTTGAACTCCGTGATGGCGGCATCCAGGTCATCACGGGTGAAATCAGGCCAGAGCACATCCATCTCCACCAGTTCGGCGTAAGCGGCCTGCCAGAGCATGAAGTTGGAAAGGCGCTTCTCGCCCGAGGGACGCAGGATGAAATCCGGGTCCTTCTGGCCGGCGGTATACATGTGGTCGCTCATCATCTCTTCGGTGATGTCCTCGGGCTTGAGGGTGCCCTCTGCCACCTGCTGGGCCAGCTGCCGGGCGGCCCGCACGATCTCGGGGCGGCCGCCGTAGTTCACGGCAATGTTCAGGGTCATGCCGGTCTTGGCAGCGGAGTCCTCCTCCAGCTCGTTCATCAGCTTCTGGAGCTTTGCATCCAGCGCGGCCCGATCACCCAGGAACTTGATGCGGATGTTGCGGTCCTTATAGTTGAAGCCCTTGAGCAGATACTCGCCGAACAGCTTCATAATGGCGGAGACCTCTTCCAGCGGGCGCTTCCAGTTCTCGGTGGAGAAGGCGTAGAAGGTCACGGACGAAACGCCCAGCTCCTCGCAGTAGTTGGCGATATCCTGAAACACGGCGGCACCCTTTTTGTGGCCCGCGGTGCGGGGCAGGCCCCGCTGCTTGGCCCAGCGGCCGTTGCCGTCCATGATGATGCCGATGGAAAGGCCCTCGGCAAATTCTTTGGGATGGTTCATAATCATTCTCCTGCGTTTGCGGGGCGGGTGTTCCCTGCCCCGGTTTCGGCAAAAAGTGCCGCGCACTCGTTCCAGCGCACGGCACCTCACACGTTTCGTTTCGCCGCGGCGATCAGACGGACATGATCTCCTTCTGCTTTTCCTCAACGGCTGCGTCAATGTTCTTGATATACTTGTCGGTCAGCTTCTGGACCTCTTCTTCCATGGTCTTCTGGGTGTCCTCGGTCAGCTCACCGGCCTTCTTCATGGCCTTGGCCTTGTCCATAGCGTCACGGCGGACATTGCGCACGGCCACCTTGGCCTCCTCGCCCAGCTTGGCAACTTCCTTTGCCAGCTGCTTGCGGCGCTCCTCGGTGGGAGCCGGGAAGTTCAGGCGGATGGTCGAGCCATCATCAATGGGGGTGATGCCGACATCGCTGGCCATGATGGCCTTGCTGATGGCGCGCAGCAGGGTGCGGTCCCACGGGGTGATGGTCAGGGTGCGGGCCTCGCTGACGGCCACGGATGCGACCTGCTGGATCGGGGTGGGAGCACCGTAGTAATCCACGCTCACCTTGTCCAGAACGGCGGGATTCGCACGGCCTGCGCGAACGGCTGCCAGCTCACGGTTCAGATGCTCGACCGTGCTCTTCATCTTTTCTTCAAATGCCTTCGTGTTGCTGCTCATTGTCCTTGTCTCCTGTTTGTACTTATTCTGCACAGGCTGCGGGTGCCGCCTGTTTCATTCTATTGTAATGGGCTGCGGGCTATGCTCAGCCCTCGTAGACCAGCGTGCCGACGTTCTCGCCCTGCACAGCCTTCGCGATGTTGTCCGGTTCAGCCAGATCGAAGACCAGAATCGGGAGCTTGTTGTCCCGGCAGAGGGTGGCAGCGGTGCCGTCCATGACGGCCAGTTGATCTTCCAGAACCTTGGTGAAGGTCAGGGTATCGTACTTTTTGGCGTCGGGGTACTTGTGGGGATCCTTATCGTAGACGCCGTCCACCATCGTCGCCTTAAACATCACGTCCGCCGAGACTTCCACGGCGCGCAGTGCGGTGGCCGTATCGGTGGAGAAGAAGGGGTTGCCCGTGCCGCCGCCGAAGACCGCGATCTTGCCCTCTTCCATGGCGCGCAGTGCGTCCTTGCGGGTAAAGGCCGGGGCCACCTGCGGCATCGTGATGGAGGTGAACACCTCGGTGGGCACACCCAGCTGCTCCAGCTTGTCGGAGACAGCCAGCGCGTTCATCACGGTCGCCAGCATTCCGATCTTGTCGGCCAGGGTGCGCTCCATCTTGCCGCTGGAACGGCCGCGCCAGAAGTTGCCGCCGCCCACCACGATGCCGATCTGCACGCCCAGGTCGTGGGCCTTTTTCACGCCGCCGCAGATCGCGTCCATGGTCGGCTCGTCAAAGCCGGTGCCCTTTTCGCCGCCCAGGGCCTCGCCGCTGATCTTCAGAAGGATCCGCTGATATTTCAATGCCATATCAATACACCACCTAAATCATTTCTCTCATCAGGCCGGAGTTTCCCCTGCCCCTGATTTATTCATCTTATTTTACTATAAAATCGCTTCAAAGTAAACAGGAAAAGTGAACAAGCTCTCCCCATCAAAAAAGCAGACAGCCCGCAGGCCATCTGCTTGGAGGTTCACTTTGCCGGAACAAATTCGATCTTGACCCGCATCCCCATACCGGCAGCCAGCCGCTGCAGGGTGCGAAGCGAAGGATTTCCGTTGCCGCGCTCCAGCTTGCTGATGTCTGTCTGGGCAATGCCGGTGCGCTCGGAAAGCTGCTGCTGGGTCAGTCCGCTTTCCTTCCGGGCGGCAAGGATCGCCTCGATCACAGCAAATTCGGGGTCAAGGGCATCCCACTCTGCCTTAAACTCAGGGTCTTTCATCTGTTCGTTGAGAAAATCATTGAAATTGGTCATTTGGAGCACTCCTTTCGGCTGAGATAATCGGCACGGTACTGCTTTGCAAGTGCGATCTCGGAAGCAGGTGTCTTCTGCGTCTTTTTGACAAAGCCGTTCGTAAGGATGATCCTTCTGCCGATCACAAAAAAGTACAGCACACGGGTAATGTCGGAGCCGAACTTGGTGCGGATCTCAAAAATGCCATCCTCCAGATGCTTGGAGTACGGCTCCCGCAGTGAAGGCCCTTCCTCCCGGAGAAGCCCGACCGTGCGCACGACCTTAGCCCGCATTTTCGCATCCAGAGCCAGAATAAACTCTTTCGCCGGTTCGGAGCCATCGGCTTTGTCATAAAATTCGATCTCGTATTCCTGCACGCCGCCGCCTCCATTAAATAGTGGTTTTATCCTATATTCAGTATAGCGGATCAGGCTGCCATTGTCAAGTGGGTTACAGGCAAAACAAAAAGCGCCGATTCTGAACGAATCAGCGCCTTTTCTGCATGGAGCGGGCAATGGGAATCGAACCCACCTCCTCAGCTTGGAAGGCTGATATACTAGCCGATGTACGATGCCCGCGAATGCAGGAAGAATTATACCACGTTTTGGCTCAAATGTCCAGTGCTAATTTTTAAGAACCAGACTTCATGCCCAGGTAGACGGTGCCCACGCCCGCAGCGATGTTCAGCAGGCCCATGCCGATGCCTGCCACGCTGGAGAAGTAGGTCAGGGTGGAATCGATGATGAGGTTGCCGTTGATGGTGCCTTCCGGCTCAGGGTACTTCTCGGGGTCCTTCTTCTGCAGCTGGACCGCCACACCGGCAATGTTGGAGACATTCAGGTAGGCCAGCATACTGGTGGCCAGGCCCATAACGGTGGAGCCCAGTGCCATCCAGTTGATGGACAGGCCGCCGCTGGTGTACTCCATTTCCTCTTCAGTCAGAGGAGCATAATTCTTGGGATAGTTGATCATGGTTTTGTACCTCCAAATGTGTTTCAAGAGGGGTCATCGTGGTTTCATTATAGGTTCTGCGGCTCCGGCTGTCAAGGGTCGAAACTTCAACAGACAAAAGCAGCGCCCTCCCTTCTTCAGGGAGAGCGCCTCGTTCCAGTTCTCTCTTATTTTTTCTCAGAGCCGCTCTGCTGCTCCTGTTCCTGCTCCCTGCGCAGCTTTTTGATCCGCTTCTTCTCGCTTTCCACATGGGGCCAGGGCCAGGAGAAGCCCTCGTTCTCGCGGCACCATTTGACCAGCGGATAGAACGAGAACGCCAGCCCGAACAGATACAGCAGGACGTAGAGCGCGCCGGAAAGGCTCACCAGCGCGTCCAGCGCGCCGATGAGCGCCATGATCAGGCCCGCCTTCAGGAAGAACAGGCCGTTCTGGCGGCAGTATTCCGGGAAATTCTCCGCCTTGACTGCCTGACGGCCCTGGTCTCCCCACACACGGGGATTCTTCATCACCGAGTAGCCGTAAAAGACCATCATCAGGCCGCAGGTAAGCTGGAATCCAAAAAACATATCACACCTCGCAGGTTTTCAGGGAGACTCAGTCGTTGTAGCCCTCGAACAGGGGCTTCATGGCGGGCAGGAAGTCCAGCGTTGCAAAGTAGTCGCGGGGGGTCTCGGCGCGGCGGATGAGGCGGTGAGAGCCGTCCTCGCAGAGCAGGACCTCGGCGCTGCGGAGCTTGCCGTTGTAGTTGTAGCCCATGGCAGAGCCGTGCGCACCGGTGTCGTGGATGTAGATCAGGTCACCGATGTCGATCTTGGGCAGCATCCGGTCAATGGCAAACTTGTCGTTGTTCTCGCACAGGCCGCCGACCACATCGTACTTGTGGTCGCAGGGGGCGTTCTCCTTGCCCAGCACGGTGATGTGGTGGTAAGCGCCGTACATGGCGGGGCGCATCAGGTTGGCAGCGCAGGCATCCAAACCGATGTACTCCTTGTAGATGTGCTTTTCGTGGATGGCAGTTGCCACCAGCGCACCGTAGGGGCCGGTGGTAAAGCGGCCCATCTCGGTGAAGATGGCCACATCGCCCATCCCTGCGGGCACAAGGATCTCCTCAAACTTCCGGCGCACGCCCTCACCGATGGCCATGATGTCGTTCTCGGTCTGGTCGGGGCGGTAGGGGATGCCCACGCCACCGGACAGGTTGATGTAGCCGATGTGGGCACCAGTGGCCTTCTGCACACGGACTGCCAGCTGGAACAGGATGCCTGCCAGCTCAGGGTAATAGGCATCGGAGATGGTGTTGGAGGCCAGGAAGGCATGAATGCCAAAGTTCTTTGCACCCTTTGCCATCAGCTTCTTGTAGCTGTCGATCATCTGCTCCTCGGTCATGCCGTACTTGGCATCGCCGGGCTTGTCCATGACCTGGAAGCCCTCCTCGCTCTCGCCCAGCTGGAAGGTCCCGCCCGGGTTGTAGCGGCAGAAGATGTTCTCGGGGATCCCGGCCACACGGTCCAGGAAGTCCACCATGGTGGCATCGTCCAGGTTGATGTATGCGCCCAGCTCGTATGCCTTCTTCATGTCCTCCACGGGGGTCTGGTTGGAGGAGAACATGATATCGCTGCCGGTAAAGCCGCAGGCCTCGCTCAGCATCAGCTCGGTCAGGGAGGAGCAGTCCACGCCGCAGCCCTCTTCCTTCAGGATCTGCAGGATGATGGGGTTGGGCAGCGCCTTGACGGCAAAATACTCCCGGAAGCCCTTGTTCCAGCTGAAGGCCTTATTGATGCGGCGGGCGTTCTCACGGATGCCCTTTTCGTCGTAGACGTGGAACGGGGTGGGCACGTCCTGGATGATCTCCTGGGCCTGCTCTTCGGTCAGAAACGGTCTCTTTTCCATAATATACTTCCCTCTCGTTTTTATAGCGCATACGGCTTTGGAGCCGCAGTTGCGAACGTAGTTTACTCCCTCAGTCTGCTTCGCAGACAGCTCCCTCGGAGAGGGAGCCTGACCGCACGGCAAAGCCTCCCTCCCTGAGGGAGGTGGCATCGCGCCAGCGATGACGGAAGGAGTTTACACCTTTAGATTTTTCCGGGTGGGGGTAAAGGTGGGGATCATCTTTTCCAGCTGATCCACCACGCCCTCGTCGTTGTGCTGGGCGGCAGCGGCAAGATCCTGCAGCTGCTGGTAGAACACGGCCAGGTCGATGTCCCGGGGCGATGCCACAAAGATCTTGTTGTGCTCGGTGCGGCGCATCTTGCCCTGCTCCTCGTCCATCATCAGCTCCTCGTAGAGCTTCTCGCCCGGGCGCAGGCCTACGATCTTGATCTCCATATTCACGCCCGGCTCGTAGCCGTAAAAGCGAATGAGCTGCTTGGCCAGATCCATGATCTTGACCGGCTCGCCCATGTCCAGCACATAGATGCTGCCGCCCTCGGCCAGCGCGCCCGCCTGCAGCACCAGCTGGGCCGCCTCGGGAATGGTCATAAAGTAGCGCTCGATGTTGGGATCGGTCAGGGTGACGGGGCCGCCCTTCTTGATCTGAGCCTCGAACAGCGGGATCACGCTGCCGTGGCTGCCCAGCACGTTGCCAAAGCGGACCGCCACACACTTCATGTCGGTGTTGCCCGCAAAGGTCTGGATGAGCATCTCACAGATCCGCTTGGTGCAGCCCATCACGCTGGTGGGATTGACCGCCTTGTCGGTGGAAAGCTGGACGAACCGCTCCACGTCGTGCTCGCTGGCGCTGGTGAGCAGGTTCTTGGTGCCCAGCACATTGTTCTTCACAGCCTCGGCGGGGCTGATCTCCATCAGCGGCACATGCTTGTGGGCCGCTGCATGGAACACCACGGTGGGGTGGTAGGTCTCAAATACCTCGTCCAGCCGCTTTTTATCCCGGATGGAGCCGATCAGCACGGTCACAGGGATGTCGCGGCCGTACTTCTGCTGCAGCTCCATCAGCAGCTCGTAGGCGCAGTTCTCGTAGATATCAAAGATCAGCAGCTTGCCGGGCCGGAAGCGCATCACCTGGCGGCAGAGCTCGCTGCCAATGGAGCCGCCGCCGCCCGTCACCAGCACGGTCTTACCGGTGAGGTAGCCGGAGATCTTCTCGTTGTCCAGCGTGACCTCGTCACGGGAGAGGAAATCGGCGGTGTTCAGCTCACGGAACGCACCCTGCTGGGGGCCGTTGCTGCCCACCAGCTGGGGGTCGCTCAGGATCTGCACCGGGCAGTGGGTGGAAACGCAGAGGTCGATGACATGGTTCAGCCTGCTGCCCCGCAGGGTGGGGATGGCAATGATGATGTTGTGGATGTTGTACTGGGTGCAGAGCTGGGGGATCTGCTCCAGCGTGCCCTTGACCGGCACGCCGTGGATGGTCTGCCCCTGCTTGACCAGGTCATCGTCCACCGCCACAACGGGGTGGCCGTAGCTGCTGTTGGATTTGCAGACATTGATGGCCCAGGCACCGGCCTCGCCCGCGCCCACGATCATCACGGGGCGGTTGGGGTCCTTGTTGGGCACGCCCCGCAGCCGCTCGCCGATGGGATGGTTCAGGAAGAGCCGCCATGCCAGACGGCTGCCTCCCACCAGCAGGAAGATGAGGACAGCGGCCATGGCGTTGGCAGAATCGAACAGCACGCCGTGGACACAGAAATGGTTCACGAAATAGACCACCCCCGTGGGCACGGCGATCATGCCGCCCAGACGGATGAGGTCACGCTCCCCGGCATACTTCCAGAGCACATGGTACAGCCCGCCCGCCAGAAAGCTGAGCAGGTAGAGCGCCACGATCCAGGGCAGGTTCTGGTAGAGCAGGGCACGGTTGTGGGGCCACCAGCTGGCCTCCACCGCGCCGTCGGCCCGGAGCAGCAGGGCAAAGTAAAAGCTGAATATCACGATGGCCGCGTCCAGCAGCACCAGGATCATCCGGCGCAGCAGCACCTGCGGCACAAGCTTCTCTGTTTTCTTCACAAAAATCCTCTTTTACATCGGGGCGGGATCTGTCCGCACCCGTTTTTCCCGGCGTTGCCGGCCACAGGGGCCAAAGCCCCATGCGCCTGTTCCGCCATAATATCCATTGTATTATACTCAATTCTCCCCCCTGTGTCCAGAACAATTCCGATTCTCCGGGCTTTTCTGCCGCTCCCTGCGGGATTTTTCTGTCCGCAGGATGGCCCGCACCTCTTCGCCCAGCCCCAGCGGCCACTGCACGGCAAGGCAGACTGCCGCCATGCCAAAGCCGCCCGCGCAGAGCGCCGCCAGCCGGGTGGGCGTGCTCCCGCTGCCCAGCCACCCCGCCAGCAAAGCGCGCAGGCCCTCGCCCGCCCCCGCTGAGACCAGTGCCGCCAGCGCCGGAGCCCCCAGCCACCGCCAGAGCCTGGGCTGCAGCCCGCTGACGTGCAGCAGACGGGCCGTATTCATCTGGCAGGTATAGGCACTGGACAGCAGGATCACCCACAAAAAGCCCTTCATCCCCCATCTGGGCAGGAGGAGCAGCACCCCCGCAATGCGGAGCACCGCGTCCCACAGGCTGTACCGGAACACAGCCTTCTGCTCCCCCATCCCCTTCATGGCACCGTCCACCATGCTCTCCAGATACATCAGCGGCATGGCCGGGCCCAGCACCCGCAGATAGAACCCGGCCTCCTGGCTGTGGTAGAGCAGCAGGGCCAGCGGCTCGCCCCACACCCAGAACAGCGCCCCCGCCAGCGCCGAGAAGCAGCCCGTCAGCCGGAGCATCCGGTCCAGCAGGCAGCCCAGCCGGGCGCGTTCGCCCCGGATGTGGGCCTGGGTGATCTCAGGCATCAGCAGCACCGAAAGGCTCCCCAGCAGCCCAAAGGGAAAGGTGAGCAGAGGCAGGGCCATCCCCTTCAGGCTGCCGTACTGGGCCACCGCGGCACTGCGGCCCCCGGCATCCAGCAGGCAGACCGTCAGGCAGGCGGGCACCAGCATGTTCTCCGCCGTGTGCAGGGCGCTGGCAAGGCACCGCCCGCCCTCCACCGGCCACAGGATCTCCCAGAGCCGCCGGGCAGGGTCGGCAGGCCGTCGGGCCTTTTCTGCGCCGAACGCACGCACCGCCTCCCCACGGTAAAACAGCAGCAGGATGCAGGCCGACACCGCTTCGCTCACCGCCGTGGCGGCCAGCACCGCCGTGCAGCGGGCGCTCACGTCCGGCGCGTTCCCCCATTCCAGCGCGTACCAGATGATCCCGATGCGCACGCTCTGCTCCACCAGCTGGCTCAGCACGTTGGGCTCCACCCGCCGCCGGGCGATAAAGAATCCCCGCAGCACAGCCGAGAGGGCCATCCAGGGCATCCCGAAGGCCGACACCCGCAGCGCGCCCGCCGCCCGCACATCTCCCAGCCACCACCGGGCAGCGGCCCCGGCCAGCCCGTACTGCGCCGCCATGGCCGCCGCGCCCAGCAGCAGCCCCGTGCCCGCCAGCCGCACCAGCATCCCCCGCGCCTGTGCCCGGCCCCGGGCCAGCTCCTCAGCCATCAGCCGGGTGGCCGCCACCGAGACCCCCGCCGTTGCCAGCGTGACAAAGAGCGCGTAGACCGCCAGCGCCAACTGATACAGCCCCATCCCCTCGCCGCCCAGGGCGTTGGCCAGATAGATGCGCAGGCCCATCCCGGCCAGTCGCAGCAGGACATCCGCCCCGGTCAGGAGGGCGGCGTTTTTCAGGTAGCTCTGCCCCATGGTATTCCTCCTTCCCCCGCACAGGCGTTCGGTTCAGTGTATGCGGCCTTTCCCGGGCAATATGCACTCTTGTGAAGATGAGTGCCCCTGTGGGTTGTTTCCCACCCGGTTTTATGGTATGATATGGGTTGGTCAAGACGATCTGTCTAATTAAGATAAAGGAGAAAAGGTTAGAGTATGAGCGAAGAATGTACCCATGACTGTTCCACCTGCGGGGCAGCATGTTCTTCCCGCACCGCCGCACCTGAGCACGATGCCCCCAACCCCAACAGCAGCGTGAAAAAGGTCATCGGCGTTGTTTCGGGCAAAGGCGGTGTCGGCAAGAGCATGACCAGTGCCCTGCTGGCCTGCGCTATGGCCCGCCGTGGCTACCACTGCGGCATCCTGGATGCCGACATCACCGGCCCGTCCATCCCCAAGCTGTTCGGCATCCATGGCCGTGCCATGGCCGATGAAAAGGGCTGCTGGCCTATCCAGAGCCGGATGGGCATTGATGTGATGAGCATCAACCTGCTGGTCGAGAACGAGGAGGACCCCGTTGTGTGGCGCGGCCCCGTGATCGCCGGTGCGGTCAAGCAGTTCTGGACCGATGTGGTCTGGAAGGACGTAGACTTCCTGTTTGTGGACATGCCTCCGGGAACCGGCGACGTGCCCCTGACCGTGTTCCAGAGCCTGCCCGTGGACGGCATCGTGGTCGTTGCCAGCCCCCAGGAGCTGGTCAGCATGATCGTAGCCAAGGCCGTGAACATGGCTGAGATGATGAAGGTGCCCATGCTGGGCATCGTGGAGAACATGAGCTACATCGTCTGCCCCGACTGCGGCAAGAAGATCAGCGTGTTCGGCGAGAGCCATGTGGATGAGGTGGCTGCAAAGCACGGCCTGCCCGTGCTGGCCAAGTGCCCCATCGACCCCCAGCTGGCTGCCTGCTCCGATGCCGGCATGATCGAGGCCTACCCCGGCCAGTACCTTGAGGGTGCCGCCGATGCCTGCGAGAAGCTGCTGAAGAAGTAAATCATGCGCCTGTCCCCCGCCAGCGCCAGCCGCCTGCGGGGGATTTTTGTTTGCATTTCCGGCATTCTATGGTACAATATTGGTAGAGAATTTCCGATTGGAGGTGTCCGCATGAACACGCTTTCCCGCACTGAGATCGAGCAGGTCATCCGGGAGCTGCTGCACAAATATCACGCCGAGTACGCCTTGCTGTTCGGCTCCTATGCCCGGGGAGAAGCCACTGCCGCTTCGGATATCGATGTGATCGTGGTGGGCGGTGCCAACTTCCGGCCAAGGGACATCTTTGCTTTTGGGGAGGAGCTGCGCCAGCGCACCCAGAAGGACGTGGATGCCTTTGAGATCCGGGAGGTCAACACCGGCACTCCCTTCTATGAAAGCATCATGCGGGAGGGGGTCAAGATCGCATGAAGAGATCGGACAAGGAGCGCCTGAAAAAGATCGTTGCCACATGGGAAAGCCTGAAAGCCGAGATGCACAAGCGCGGCATTACGCCGGAGCTTCTGCTCGAGGACGAGTTTTCCCAGTGGGCCGTCACGACCCCGCTCTATAACATCGGAGAACAGGTCTACCAGCTCAGTCCGGAGTTCAAGGCCTCTTATCCGGAGCAGCCCTGGAATATGGTCGCCGGGCTGCGCCACCGGCTGGTGCATGACTACGACGGTATCAACTGGAGCATCATCGTCGAAGTCCTGTTTGAGGATATGGAGCCCTTTGTGAATGCCGTGAACGCCATATTAGCTGGAATGTAAAGGAGAACGCAAATGCCGAACGAACTCAAGATCGGCCGGGTGTACCGGCACTTCAAGGGCGACTTTTATCTGGTAGAGGCCGTTGCCAACGATTCCGAAACGGGGGAGCCCTTTGTGGTCTACCGTAAGCTCTACGGGGACGGCGGGCTCTGGCTGCGGCCCCTTGCCATGTTCCTCAGCCCCGCGGACAGGGCAAAATACCCCGATGCTACGCAGGAATATCGCTTTGAATTGCAGGAGATCCCCAGCGCCGCCGGGCACTGACGCTGTGAAGCGGATTCATTTTTATTTCGGCTTCACTGAAACATTTTCCGATTTCCTCTATTGTAAATCGCTGCACAAAGCTTTATAATGATAAAGCGCTCTGTGATAGTGGGCAGAGCGAGTGTAAATCATGGGAAAAGGAGTATTCTATTATGCTGACGAATGAATACCTGAAGCGCGTTTACGATGGCCTTGCACAGCGCAATGCCAATGAGCCTGAGTTCCTGCAGGCTGTCCGCGAGGTGCTGGAGAGCATCCAGCCCGTGGTGGAGAAGCATCCCGAGTACGAGAAGGCCGGCCTGATCGAGCGTCTGGTCGAGCCCGAGCGCATCATCACCTTCCGTGTGCCCTGGGTCGATGATCAGGGCAAGGTCCAGGTGAACCGCGGCTACCGCGTCCAGTTCAACAGCGCCATCGGCCCCTACAAGGGCGGTCTGCGCTTCCATCCCTCTGTCAACCAGGGCATCCTGAAGTTCCTGGGCTTTGAGCAGACCTTCAAGAACAGCCTGACCACCCTGCCCATGGGCGGCGGCAAGGGCGGCTCTGACTTTGACCCCCACGGCAAGAGCGACATGGAAGTGATGCGCTTCTGCCAGAGCTTCATGACCGAGCTGTACCGCCACATCGGCCAGTTCGTGGACTGCCCCGCCGGTGATATCGGCGTCGGCGGCCGCGAGGTCGGCTATCTGTTCGGCCAGTACAAGCGCCTGACCAACAGCTTCCAGGGCGGTATGCTCACCGGCAAGGGCCTGACCTTCGGCGGCTCTCTGGCCCGTACCGAGGCCACCGGCTACGGCCTGTGCTACTTCACCGCCGAGGCTCTGAAGTGTATGCGCAACGACAGCTTTGAGGGCAAGACCGTGGTCATCTCCGGTTCCGGCAATGTTGCCATCTATGCCTGCCAGAAGGCTCAGTCTCTGGGCGCAAAGGTCGTTACCATGTCCGATTCCAACGGCTACGTCTACGACCCCAACGGCATTGATCTGGCTTACGTCAAGGAGCTGAAGGAAGTCCGCCGCGGCCGCATCAAGGAGTATGCCGAGACCCACGCCGGTGTAACCTACGTTGCCGACTGCTCCAAGGTCTGGACTGTCCCCTGCGACATCGCCCTGCCCTGCGCAACCCAGAACGAGATCAACAAGGAGTCCGCTGAGGCTCTGGTCAAGAACGGCTGCACCGTTGTCTGCGAGGGCGCAAACATGCCCAGCACGCCCGAGGCCATCGAGGTCTACCTGTCCAACGGTGTCCTGTACGGACCCGCAAAGGCTGCCAACGCCGGCGGCGTGGCCACCTCCGGCCTGGAGATGAGCCAGAACTCCGAGCGTCTGAGCTGGAGCTTTGAGGAAGTGGATGCCAAGCTGAAGGGCATCATGGAGGGCATCTTCCACGCTTCCTATGACGCTTCCGTTGCCGCTGGTTCCGAGGGCAACCTGATGGTCGGTGCAAACTGCGCCGGTTTCCTGAAGGTGGCCACCGCCATGATGGCACAGGGCATCACCTACTAAGCATTCCTTTTCAGAGGGCTGCATCCGAAGGGGTGCGGCCCCCTTTTTTTTCCTGCATATTTCCTCTGTCCGTTGTCCATACTCCCTTTGCCAGAAAGCGAAGGGAGTATTTTTATGGATGAGCAGATGTTTTGTTTCCAATGTGAGCAGGCGGCCAACGGGACTGCCTGTACCGGTCGGGCAGGCGTGTGCGGGAAATCGGCTCCGACCGCAGCGGCGCAGGACCGGCTGACCGGTGCCCTGATCCGGTATGCGGAGCAGCTCATTGGCGAAGGCCGTGCTCCGGCTCCGGAGCAGGCTTTGCTGCTGATGCAGGGGCTGTTCACCACCATCACCAATGTAAATTTTGACGAGCACACCGTCGGGCAGCTGATCGAGAAGATCCACGCCGCCTGTCCGGGCATTGCCGAGGACTATGATATGCAGCAGCTCTGGCAGGAGCCTGACCCGGATGTGCGAAGCCTGAAATGCTTTGTGCTGTTCAGCCTGCGGGGAATGGCCGCTTATAACTATCATGCTCGGGTGCTGGGCCGCATCGACCCGGAGCTGGACAAATTTTACTGTACCGCCCTGAAGGCAGTGGGCACCTCGGGGCTATCCATGGAGGAGCTTTGGCTCCTGGTGCAAAAGACCGGAGAAGCCAGCTTCCGCACCATGGAACTGCTGGATCATGCCAACACCGGTGCTTTTGGCGAACCGGAACCGACAGAAGTCCCTCTGACCATCGAGAAAGGGCCTTTCATCGTCATTTCCGGCCACGACCTTTACGACACCCAGCAGCTTTTGGCCCAGACCGAGGGCAAGGGCATCAACGTTTATACCCACTCGGAACTCCTGCCCGCCCACGGTTATCCGGAGCTGAAAAAGCGCTATTCGCACCTCAAGGGAAATTTCGGCACCGCCTGGCAGAACCAGCAGTCGGAGTTTGAGGACATCCCCGCCCCGATCCTCTTCACCACAAACTGTATCATGCCGCTGCGCCCCAGCTACGCCGACCGGGTCTTTACCACCTCGGTGGTCTCCTATCCCGGGGTGCCGCACATCGGGGAGGACCGGGACTTCACCCCCGTCATCCGGAAAGCGCTGGAACTGGGCGGTTACCCGGAGGATACCATCATCCCGGGCATGAACGGCGGCAAAACGGTCACCACCGGCTTTGCGCGGAGCGCTGTGCTCTCCCACGCCAATGAGATCGTTGCGGCCGTGAAAAGCGGGCAGATCCGCCATTTCTTCCTGGTGGGCGGCTGCGACGGTACCCGGCCCACCCGCCGTTACTACACCGAGTTTGCCCGGCTGACACCGCCGGATACGGTCATTCTGACCCTTGCCTGCGGAAAATTCCGGCTGAACGATCTGCCTCTGGGCACAGTGCCCGGCACTGGCCTGCCCCGCCTTCTGGATGTGGGCCAGTGCAACGACGCATACAGCGCCATCCGGATCGCACTGGCTCTGGCCGATGCCTTCGGCTGCACCGTCAACGACCTGCCGCTCTCGCTGGTGCTCTGCTGGTTCGAGCAGAAGGCAGTCTGCATCCTGATTGCCCTGCTGGCTTTGGGCATCCGGAACATCCGCCTCGGCCCCACCCTCCCGGCCTTTCTCTCTCCGGGGGTGGTGCAGGAATTGCAGCGCCGCTATGACCTGAAAGCCATTACGACCCCGGAAGAGGACCTGCGGGCCATTCTGGGACGCTGACTGCCGCCGCAGGGAATTTCTTGCTTCGTTTCTGCTATACTCCCGGGATTTCCCGGGAGTTTTTCTTGTGTCGAAACTTTTTCATAATTTCTGGGAATTTCCGGCGTAGGGACAAGCTTTCACTCCTGTGCAGGAATCATTTTCCGGAGAAACTCCGGCGCGGTTCCCCGCCGCTTCAAAAATTTGGATCTTTCGGTTTCAAATTCGTTTGAACCTCTTGTATTTCCGAACATCCGATGCTACTATATTAGCAGTACACAAAATGTACTATATTTTAGAAAGAGGAGGAGAAAAAATTATGAAAAAGAGATGGTTCGTAGTGATACTTACCATCGGATTGCTGCTTCATGTTCTGCCGCTGAGTGTACTTGCACTGAGCCCCGACCCCACCATCACGGATTCGGACGGCACCATTCTGGACTGGAGTGACCTTTCCACCGTCCCCTACTCCCTTGATGATTCGCAGGAACAGGAACCTCCTGTTCCCGACCTTTCGGAGACGGGCTCGGAGAAAAGCCTTGCGGATGCGGACAACGATGAAGCACCAGCGGATGACCTGCCCGCAGGGAATCCCACCCCCCAAAACTCTTGACAAGGAATCGGGTGGCGATGACCCTGCGGACGCGGACCGCGATAAAGCAGCAGCGGATGACCTGCCCGCAGGGAATCTCACCCCCAAAACTCCTGACGAGGAATCGGGTGGCGATGACCCTGCGGACGACGACGACAGCACCACAAGCCCCACAACCCAGGCTGTGTGCAAGATCGACAAGATCGACGATACGTACTACTCCACACTGGACGATGCAATCACTGCCGCGACGGATGGTGATCAGATCGACCTGCTGGCGAACATTGAGCTGTATGAAGGTCTTACGTTCGATAACAAGACCCTGACCATTTCCGGCGGCGGTACCCGCACGCTGACGCTGAACCAGAACGGTATGTATGCATCGCACAGTGATATCACATTTAAAGATCTTACGCTGAATATCTATGCGCATACTCATACCCATGAAGGTGGCGCAGGAGGAACGGCCAACCTGATCAGCAACTCGAATCTGAGACTGAACAACGTCAACTTTACGTTGATCCCGGATGGAAGCTGCGGCAGCGGCATCTATCTGTATCAGAAGAGCAACCTGTATCTGGATGGATCATACGCCGTGATCCGTGGTGTCTCTAATTATCGTGCAAGTGGTATCTACGCCGATGACTCGGAATTTAAAGGACAACCTAACCGTGAGATCAAGATCAACAACTCTTATCTTGAGATCACAGGCTGTGCCCATGCGGCCATGACGATCGATCCGATCGACATCACACTGTCCAGTTCAAATGTCGTGGTGATGGACAACGGCAAATCCGATCCTGATGGCTACGGCTTCGGCATTGGCTGCTATGGCGGTAAGCTGACCATGGAATCCTCGACCCTGACCGCCACCGGAAACACCGGCGCATGGTATGGCTACGCTGTTTTCGTTGATGGCCTTGACGTGGATTCCGGTTCTACCCTTGATATCCGCGACAATGGCGGTTCCGGCCTTGGTGTCGGCGGCATTGGCGTGATCCAAGGCGGTTCGCAGGTCATCTGCGACGGCAACGGCACAAATGACCCGGGCTACGGCTCTGGCGGTTTGTATGTGTATGCAGGCGCCGACCTGACCATTGAAAGTGGTGCAAACGTCTCCGTATGTCAGAACAAGGGCCTGGCTGCCATCGTGAACAGCTGTAAGCTGCACATCCAGAATGGTGCCAATGTTTCAGTGGACAACAATGCTAAGCTCGGTATCTACAACAGTTACGATTCCTATCTGACGATTGAGTCCGGTGCAAATGTCACCGCCAACCACAACGGTGCCCATGGCATCTACAATCAAGTGATGGGTGATCTGAAGCAGGGTGCTTTTCTGATAGAAAGCGGTGCAAATGTCACTGCCAACTACAATACGGTGTCCGGTATCGTCAACTGCAATCTCTTCACCGTGGAAAAGGGTGCCAATCTGCAGGTGGAATACAACAGCAACTGCGGTATCCAAAACGATGAGCATGCGACGCTGAACCTGCTGGCCGGCAGTGTACGCTATAACCATGCCGGTTCTGTAGGCGGCGGACTTGTGAACTCTGGCACTGCGATTCTTTCAGACGATGTAGAGCTGTACAACAATCACGCAAGGCTTTCTGGTGACGACATCTACAACGCAGACGGTGCCACCATCACCTTTGGCGATACCGGCAAAGGCTGGGCGCTGGACGGCGAACCGGACTGCTATGATTTCATTACCGGCTGGTACGACGACTATGAAACCACCCGCTGGAACGCCCACGGGGACGAAGCGGATCTGCACATGGTTCTCGTCGCACCCGTCAATTCTTACACCGGCCCCCTGTCCCTCAAGGCCGCACACGGCAGCATCGGCAGCCTGACCGTCTGCAAAGAGACGCTCGGGGAACTGCTGCCGAGCGACTATGACACCGCGTTCACCTTTGAGCTCACGCTGGACGATGATACCATCACCACGATCGACGACAAATGGTGCGGTGTCCCGTTCAAAAACGGCAAGGCATCCTTCACCCTGAAAAGCGGCGAGAGCATCACGCTCTCGAACCTGCCCGCAGGCATCGGCTATACCATCACCGAAACCGCTCAGGACGGCTGGACCCTGCTGAATCTCAACCCTGCAGAGACCGGCGTTGTGCCCCAGAACGACACCGCCAAGGTCGTCTTTACCAACCTGAAGAACAGCCCGGACACCCCCTATGTTCCGGTCGTTCCCGTAGACCCGGAGACCCCCGAGACCCCCGAGGAGCCTGAGGAACCCGAGATCCCCGAGGAAACCGAGGAAACCGAGGCCCCCGGCGAGCTGCCTGCGGAGAAACCGGCTCAGACTGACACGTCCGCGTCGTTGGCCCAGCCGGAGGAAACGCCCACGCAGAACACCACGACCGTGACCCTGATCCAGACCGGTACCACCGATTGGCTGGCTGCCGTGCTTCTGATCTTTGGCATCGGTCTGTTGGTATGCGGGTGGTTCTTCGACCGCAAACAGCGCGCCGCAAAGCACTAAGGACAGAAACGCCCCGCAATCATACGCAAACCGCCGCATCCCCTGCCCCAGACCGGCAGCCGGATGCGGCGGTTTTTTCAAGGTTTTGATGAAATGCGTTCATCATTCCATCAAACCGCACAAGATGACCGGACTTCAGGGCATCAAGTTTGGCGCAGCTGTCACTTGAACATCTCTCACCATCCGCTATAATAGAATCATCGGAACAAAGGCGTTCCAGAGGGGTATTCTATACCCTTCTGGGGCGCTTTTTTGTTTTCTGTGCAAGATCGGCTGCGGAATGTGCCGCGGCCCAGAGGATATTTTGAGAGATAAGGATGGGAAAGGCAATGGATCAATTTACGGAAAACGCCACGCCTCTTGGCCTGTATGACCCTCAGTTCGAGCACGATGCCTGCGGCATCGGCGCTGTGGTGGACATCAAGGGCCGCAAGAGCCATCAGACGGTCAGCGATGCCCTGAGCATCGTGGAGCGTCTGGAGCACCGCGCCGGTAAGGATGCCGAGGGCAAGACCGGCGACGGCGTGGGCATCATGCTGCAGATCAGCCACAAGTTCTTCTCCAAGGTGGCCGATGAGCTGAACATCAGCCTGGGCAACGAGCGGGAATACGGTGTCGGCATGTTCTTCTTCCCCCAGAACGAGCACCTGCGGGCACAGGCCATGAAGCTGTTTGAGCTGGTCACCCGCAAGGAGGGGCTTGAGTTTCTGGCATGGCGCAGGGTGCCGGTAGACCCTGATGCCGTGGGCCAGAAGGCCCGGGACTGCATGCCCTCCATCTGGCAGTGCTTCATCAAAAAGCCTGCCCGTGTGAGCAAGGGCATTGATTTTGACCGCAGGCTCTACATCATCCGCCGGGTGTTCGAGCAGGCCAGCAACGGCACCTATGTGCCCAGCCTGTCCAGCCGCACCATCGTATACAAGGGCATGTTCCTGGTGCACGATCTGCGCCTGTTCTACCTTGACCTGCAGGACGAGGATTACGAATCCGCCATCGGCATGGTGCACAGCCGCTTCTCCACCAACACCAACCCCAGCTGGATGCGTGCCCACCCCAACCGGTTCATCCTGCACAACGGCGAGATCAACACCATCAAGGGCAACACCGATGCCATGCTGGCCCGTGAGGAGAGCATCGAGAGCCCCATCCTGCAGGACGACATGAACAAGATCCTGCCCATCATCAACACCTCCGGCTCGGACTCCGCCATGCTGGACAACGCGCTGGAGTTCATGGTGATGAACGGCATGGATCTGCCTCTGGCGGTGATGATCACCATCCCCGAGCCCTGGGAGAACAACAAGAACATCAGCCAGAAAAAGCGCGATTTCTACCAGTATTACGCCACTATGCTGGAGCCCTGGGACGGCCCCGCCGCCATCCTCTTCTCCGACGGCGACGTGGTGGGCGCGGTGCTGGACCGCAACGGTCTGCGCCCCAGCCGCTACTACATCACCAAGGACGGACGCATGATCCTGTCCTCTGAGGTGGGCGTGCTGGAATGCGACCCGGAGAACATTCTGGTCAAGGAGCGCCTGCGTCCCGGCAAGATGCTGCTGGTGGATACCGTCAAGGGCGAAGTGGTGGACGATGAAAAGCTGAAGGAGCTTTACGCCAGCCGTGAGCCCTACGGCGAGTGGATCGACCGCAATCTGGTGCAGTTGAGCGGGCTGAAGATCCCCAACGTGAAGGTGGAAGGCTACACCGGCGAGCAGCTGACCCGGCTGCAGAAGGTGTTCGGCTACAAGTACGAGGACGTGAACACCATGATCCTTGCCATGGCGCGGGCGGGCGCAGAGCCTTCCGGTGCCATGGGTACCGACACCCCGCTGGCTGTGCTCAGCAGCCAGCATCCCCCGCTGTTCAACTACTTCAAGCAGCGGTTCGCGCAGGTGACGAACCCGCCCATTGACGCCATCCGGGAAAAGGTGGTCACCTCCACCAGCGTTTACATCGGTGCCCACGGCAATCTGCTGGAGGATAAGCCGGAGAACTGCAAGGTGCTCAAGGTGCACAACCCCATCCTGACCAACACCGACCTGTTGAAGATCAAGTACATGAACGTGCCGGGCTTCAAGGTGGCTACGGTGTCCATCAACTACTACAAGAACACCAGTCTGGAAAAGGCCATCGACCGGGTATTTCTGGAGGTAGACCGCGCCTATAAGGAGGGTGCGAACATCATCATCCTGTCTGACCGGGATGTGGACGAATACCATGTGACCATTCCCAGCCTGCTGGCGGTGTCGGCAGTGTCCCAGTACCTCATCCGCACCAAAAAGAGCACCGCGCTGGCGCTGATTTTGGAGAGCGCCGAGCCCCGGGAGGTGCACCACTTTGCTACCCTGCTGGGCTACGGTGCCTGCGCCATCAACCCCTATCTGGCACACGAGACCATCGGGCAGCTGATCGACGAGGGTCTGCTGGACAAGGACTATTACGCCGCTGTGCAGGACTACGACAACGCCATCCTCAACGGCATCGTGAAGATCGCCTCCAAGATGGGCATTTCCACCATCCAGAGCTACCAGAGCAGCCAGATCTTCGAGGCTGTGGGCATCTCGAAGGAGGTCATCGACAAATACTTCACCGGCACGGTGAGCCGTGTGGGCGGCATCAGTATGGCAGACATTCAGGCCGATGTGGAGGCGCTGCATAACGCTGCCTTTGACCCGCTGGGGCTGGATATCAACATGGAGCTTGCCGACAGCGGTGCCCACAAGTTCCGCAGCGGCAAGGAAGAGCACCTGTTCAACCCCCAGACCATCCACCTGTTCCAGAAAGCGTGCTTCACGGGCGACTACAAGGCCTTCAAGGACTTCACCCGCACCGTGGACAACATGGGTGCCGAGGGCATGCACCTGCGCAGCCTGCTGGACTTCAGCTATGACCCCAACGGCGGCATCCCCCTTGAGGAGGTGGAGCCTGTCAGCTCCATCGTCAAGCGGTTCAAAGCCGCTGCCATGAGCTACGGTGCCCTGAGCAGCGAGGCCCACGAGACCATCGCCATCGCCCTGAATCGTCTGGGCGGCCGGAGCAACACCGGCGAGGGCGGCGAGCCCGAGGAGCGCTACCAGAGCGAGAGCAATTCCAAGATCAAGCAGGTAGCCTCGGCCCGCTTCGGCGTGACCAGCAAATATCTGGTCTCCGCCGAAGAGATCCAGATCAAGCTGGCACAGGGCGCAAAGCCCGGCGAGGGCGGCAACCTGCCCGGTGCCAAGGTATATCCGTGGATCGCCAAGACCCGCCACAGCACCACCGGCGTGGGCCTGATCTCTCCCCCGCCCCACCACGACATCTACTCCATCGAGGATCTGGCAGAGCTGATCTATGACCTGAAGAACGCCAACCGCCACGCCAACATCAACGTGAAGCTGGTCAGCGAGGCCGGTGTCGGCACCATTGCCGCCGGTGTTGCCAAGGGCGGCGCACAGGTCATCCTCGTCTCCGGTTACGACGGCGGCACCGGTGCAGCCCCCCGCACCTCCATCAAGAACGCGGGCCTGCCCTGGGAGCTGGGCATCGCCGAGACCCACCAGACCCTGATCCTGAACGGCCTGCGCAGCCGCGTCCGCATTGAGAGCGACTCCAAGCTGCTCTCCGGCCGCGATGTTGCCATCAGCTGTATGCTGGGCGCTGAGGAGTTCGGCTTCGGCACCTCCCTACTGATGTGTGAGGGCTGCGTGATGATGCGTGTCTGCAACCTGGACACCTGCCCCATGGGCATCTGCACCCAGAACCCCGAGCTGCGCAAACGGTTCAAGGGCAAGCCCGAGTATATCATCAACTACCTGACCTTTGTGGCGCAGGAGCTGCGGGAATACATGGCCAAGCTGGGCGTGCGCACCATCGACGAGCTGGTGGGCCGCACCGACCTGCTCCATGTCAAGCCCAGCGCTGCCGGCAGCCGTGCCGCCAAGATGAATCTGGACTGCATCCTGCACAACCCGGCCATTGCAAACAGCAACGTCCACTTTGTGCCTGCCGATACCTATGACTTCCACCTTGAGAACACCCTCGACATGAAGGTGCTGATGAAGAAGTTCAAGCTGGGCAGCAAGGCACCCCAGAGCGTCCGGCTGGAGGTCTCCAACACCGACCGCGCCCTGGGTGCCATCTTTGGCAGCGAGATCACCCGCAAGTACGGCAGCTCCCTGCCAGACGATGTCTACACCGCCGAGTGCATCGGCGCAGGCGGCCAGAGCTTTGGCGCGTTTATCCCCAAGGGCCTGACCCTCAGCCTGACCGGCGACTGCAACGACTACATGGGCAAGGGCCTGTCCGGCGGCAAGATCATCGTCCGCCCGCCCGAGGGCATCGGCTACAAGCCCGAGGAAAACATCATCACCGGCAATGTGGCCCTTTACGGTGCCACCAGCGGCAAGGCCTTCGTCTCCGGCGTGGCCGGTGAGCGCTTCTGCGTCCGCAACAGCGGCGCGACTGCCGTTGTCGAGGGCGTGGGCGACCACGGCTGTGAGTACATGACCGGCGGCACTGTCGTGGTCCTGGGCCAGACCGGCAAGAACTTCGCGGCCGGCATGACCGGCGGCGTGGCCTACGTTCTGGACGAGAACTGGGATTTCTACCAGCGGGTCAATAAGGAGACCGTGAGCCTGGAGCCTGTGGAGCACAAGTACGATGTTGCCGCCCTGAAGGAGCTCATCCGTGAGCATGTGGAAGCCACCGGCTCCCCCCGCGGCAAGGAGATCCTGGACAACTTCAGCGAGTACCTGCCCAAGTTCAAGAAAGTCCTCCCCTACGATTACGACCGGATGCTCCGGATCATCGCTTCCATGGAGGAGCGCGGCCTGGACGGCGAACAGGCACAGATCGAAGCATTCTACGCTGTGCAGAAGAAGAAGTAAGGAGGGCTGGATCATGGGCAAGATCACTGGATTTATGGATTACACGCGCAAGACCAGCACGGATGTCCCGCCGCTGGAGCGCATTGAAAATTTCAACGAGTTTCACGTCTGGCTCTCCCGCGAGGAGCAGCAGACCCAGGCCGCCCGCTGCATGGACTGCGGCGTGCCCTTCTGCCAGGCCGGCATGATGATCGGCGGCATGGCATCGGGCTGTCCGCTGAACAACCTGATCCCCGAGTGGAACGACCTGGTCTATCAGGGCAAGTGGGAGCTGGCGCTCCACCGCCTGCGCGCCACCAACCGCTTCCCGGAGTTCACCAGCCGGGTCTGCCCCGCCCTGTGCGAGGCCGCCTGCACCTGCGGTGACGTGACCGGCAGCAGCGTGACCGTGCGCGAGAACGAGCACGCCATCGTGGAAACGGGCTACGCCAAGGGCTGGCTCCACGCCGCCCCTCCCCCGGCCCGCACCGGCAAGAGCGTGGCCGTCATCGGCAGCGGCCCGGCCGGTCTTTCGGTGGCCGAGTACCTGAACATCCGGGGCCACGCCGTCACCGTGTTTGAACGCGCCGACCGCGTGGGCGGCCTGCTGATGTACGGCATCCCCAACATGAAGCTGGACAAATCCGTCATCGAGCGCCGCATCAGGATCATGCAGGCCGAGGGCGTGGAGTTCCGCACCAGCATGGATGTGGGTGGTGCCGTGGATGCCGAGAGCATCCTGAACAGCTACGATGCCGTGGTGCTCTGCTGCGGTGCCAAAAAGGCCCGTGACCTGAACGTTCCGGGCCGGGATGCCAATGGCGTGCATTTTGCCGTGGATTACCTCACCAGCGTGACAAAGAGCCTGCTGGACAGCAAATTTGCCGACGGCAGGGCCATTGATGCCAAGGGCAAGAACGTTCTGGTCATCGGCGGCGGCGACACCGGCAACGACTGCCAGGGCACGGCCCTGCGGCAGGGCTGCACTGATCTGGTGGCTCTGGAAATGATGCCGCAGCCTCCCAAGGAGCGTGCCGCCAGCAACCCCTGGCCCGAGTGGCCCCGGGTGCTCAAGGTGGACTACGGCCAGACCGAGTGCATGGCAAAGTTCGGCAAGGACCCCCGTGTCTACCAGACCACGGTCAAAGAATTCCTCAAGGACGATGCAGGCAACCTGACCGCTGCCGTCATCTCCTACCTCAAGCCCGAGTGTGACCCCGAGACCGGCCGCACCAACATGGTGCCCACCGGCGAGGAGTTCACCTACAACTGCGAACTGGCCTTCATTGCCGCCGGTTTCGTGGGCTGTGAGAGCTATGTGGCCGATGCCTTCGGTGTCAGCCTGACTGGCCGCGGCTGCGTGGACATCGACCATTTCCGCACCAACGTGGACAAAGTGTTCGCCTGCGGCGATATGCGCCGGGGCCAGAGCCTTGTGGTCTGGGGCCTGCGCGAGGGCCGCGACTGCGCCGCCGAGGTAGACCGCTACCTCATGGGCTACACCAACCTGTAAGCCCGCATCCCGGCCATTACTGAACCATTCTCTTTCCTATCCTAAACAAGCGGAAAGCCCCATCGGTATTTTTCGTACCGATGGGGCTTTCTGCGTTATTTTCTTGGGGTTTCTCTCTTCGTGAAGGGGAGCGGGCGAACCCTCTCCGGGCAGTTGCCTTGCCCTCTCAGTCAAAGCCTAACAGCTTTGCCAACTCCCCTAGTAGGGGAGCTGTCGCCGCAGGCGACTGAGAGGTTGTACGAAGGATCACTTCATCTCTTTCACCCTATTCCACCCCCGGATCACTTCCCACCGGCCCACAGAAGCGTCTGCGGGCTTATCGGCGGAGATGAGCTGGCTTTCAACAGCCCAAGTCAGAGCCTTCTGCTCGTCGGTGGCATCCTCAGCCATCACAGCGGCAGGGGCGGGTTTGCCAGCTTCGGTCCAGAGGAGTTTTGCCAGTTCGGTGGTGTTCTGGGGGATAGCTGCACCGGCAGGCAGGACAGTGTTCAGGTACAGTTCCGTGCCGATCATGTAACCGGTATAACCCAGCACAGCCGTACCGGCACCGGCAACACCGATCATGGCAGCGGTACCCAGCACGCCGGGACCTTCGCTTTCAATGGTGGCATCCTGCGTCATGGCCTCGATGGTCACAGCCTGTGCAGGCATCTTGAAGGTCAGGGGGTTCTCCTTGACGTTCACATCCAGCTTCGCATCACTGTTAATGCTCCACAGGTCAAACACAATCGCATCGGTGGGGGCGGTATATTTCACCGTCACTTCGGCATTTTCGGGAACTTTAGCCGTCAGGGTGCCATCCTCGGCCTTGGTAAATTCCACTGCCTTGCCGTCAGCATCCTTCACGGTCACTTCGGCGTTCTTGACGGTCAGGTCGTACCGCTTGACAACAGGAGCAACCGGTTCGGTATCTTCCTTCTTGTCATTGTCCTTGTTGGTGTCATCCGGCTTGTTGTCGCCCGGCTTCGGGGGCAGGGTGCCGCCGTTGTTGGTCAGCTTGCTTTCGTCAAACTTGCCGCCGGAGATCACACCGGTTTTCTCATTGGTCACAGCACCGATAAAGTTGCCGTTGCCAATGGTTCCGTTGTTTTTCACCTTGCCGGAAAACGTACCATCGTTAATTGCGCCATTATTGGTCACTTCGCCGGAAAACGTACCATTCTCAATTTTACCATCGCTCTCGTTTGTCACGCCTCCAGAGAATTGAGTCGCCTTTTCTCCGGTCGTTGTGATTGTGCCCTTATTGGTCACTTCACCAGTTACGGTACCGCCGTTGGCGTTCAGGGTTCCGTTGTTTTCAATGGGAATGCTCAGGGTACTACCCGTACCACTGTCAATCAATGTCAGATTACCATGATTGATGATTTTCTTTTCGGCGTTTTCTCCAGCAACCTGCTTGCCCGTCAGATCAACAGTAACTGTAACGCCCTCGGGGATGGTCAATGTATTCTCCATGTCGTTCGGTGTCACATAGCTCAGGAATTTGAGCTGAGCATTCCCATGCGCTTTGTCTTGAATCGCTTTTAAGGTTGATTCATCCGGCCATCTGTGGCCAATCAGTTTGACATACGCCTCATATTCTACCTCATTGCATACACCAGTAGCGGAAGCATCTTCAATTCTTTCGAATTTTCCGCTTACAATCTTTCCCACAGACTCATTTACGACTGTTCCGGTAAACTCAGCATTCTCCGTTCCGGTAATCGTTCCACGGTTTTGGATTTTTCCGCTGACGGTAGCATTATTTACATGCAGCTGAACACCAGTATGAATGACCATATCATAGCGTTCACTGTTTGTAATGGTGCCGCCACTCAGTAAGATCTCTGTATTGCTACGAGCGGAAGTCCATAAACCATATCCTTTGTTGTTGTCGATGGTTCCTCCACTCATTATGAACTTGGACGTTCCACTCCAAGCAATCGAAACACCATCATTGCTGCAATTTTTGATTTCAGCCGAGTCGCTCATGGTAAAAGTACAGGTGTTCCCAGAGTCAGGATACATTTTTACGCCTGCACCTTCTGGTGCTGTACAATTTTCAATTGCGCCTCCGGTCATGTTGAAGGTGCCATCGCTCATGTACACACCGCCACCGCTTGTGCTTGCGGTAAAGCCCTGAATGGTGCCGCCACTGATCGTCAGGGCACTGCCGGAGCCTTCCATATAGATTGCTCCGCCGTGCCCTGTTACCGTACCATTGCCCTGAATGATACCTTTGCCCACACTATCCTTGATTTCCAGCGTGCCGTCATTCGAGATGTTAAACGCTCTCTGGTTATTTGCCGCTGTAATGGTGTGGCCGTTCAGATCAATGCTCAGTTTTTTATTATTGATAGAGAGAGTGTCTGTTAACGTAATATTGCCGCTCAATTGGACATTTCCGCCTTTTGTAGCAGCAGCTGTCAGCCCCGTCAAATCTGAAACCGGTGTAGCTGTACCGCTCGAAGTGCCGCCCATTGCGTCCGACAGCGTTATCGCATCATCTCCCAGGGTTGTACCCCCCCCCCCCTACTGTTGCCAGAGCGGGTGCAGGCATTATGCTGACTGCCATACTGACTGCCAGTGCCATACTAATCAATCGTTTTTTCATCTGCAAAAGCCTCCTTATAAAAATATGTTCTGCAGATCTGCCCCGGCAGGAAAGCCGGACGCATCCGTTGCTTTTTTGCCCATGGTGGGCAAATCATCAGCACTATTGTAACAAATTTTGGAGCATTTGGCAATGTTTTAAGGCAAATTGTCGAATATCCGGTAAAATGGCCTTTCAGCCTGCATTTCGTCCCGAGGAAGGCGGTGTGACTTTTGCACCTGTGCAGCACATAATAAGGTCGCGAATGTAAATTGGTGCGTATCCATGGTATCACCAAGCAACAAGAAGCCCCATCGGTAGTGCCTATACCGACGGGGCTTCCTGCTTTGCTGGGGGTTAGTGCTTACCGGCCTTGAACCATCTGTCAAGCCACTTGCAAATGACAAACCCGCACAGAAACAGCAACAGCGCTCTGCCTTATCCGGCAGGGCGCTTTGCGTCAATCTTCTCTCTTCAATTCTTCTTGCAGCAGCCGTTTGAACAAAACCGGGTAATTACTTGCACCATGCACGATATGGTAGACGAACACAGTATCCACAATCAGCCGATAGACGCAGAGATACTGCCCGGCGATCACATAGCGATAGCCGCTTTTCAGCAGTTCGGCATCTCTTGGAAGCGAACCCGACAGCGGGAAACGTTCCAACCGCGAAAGAGAATCCAAGATTCGATCCGTGATTTTTCGGGCAGAATTCGGCCCTACCAGATTCATGTGAAGCTCTGCGATTGCTTCCAGTTCCCGCTGTGCCGACTCCAGAATTTCGATCTTAGCCACGACGATAGATCTCCTCCAGCCGTTTTCTGGAATCCTCCAGCGTGTAAGCCGGAGCACCAGCAAGCCTTCCCTGTTCCGCTGCTTCCAGCTTTGCCCGGAGTTTCAACGCCTCTTCCCGCTGTTCGAATGCTTCAATGCTCATCACAACAAGGTCACCCTCTCCATTTTTTGTAATGTAGATTGGCTCGCCCGCTCCGTGCGCCAGATTTGAAATGGAACCGTAGTCATTGCGAAGCGCCGTAGACGACTTAATGATCATAGTGCGCACCCCCTAAATGATTCTAATATAATTCTATCAGAATCATTCATTTTCTTCAAGCGTTCTCATTAAAAAAGCGGCCCGCCCTCTCCGGCAGGCCGCTTTGCGTCAATCCGTATCGTATTCGGTACCGGCCCCACCGGTCGGCTGCTCCGTCTGCGCGGCAGACGGTGTGGTACCGGCGGAAGGAGTCGTGGTCTCGGGCGGGGTGGCGGGCACCTCGGCCTCGACCTCTGCCGCCATATAGACGATGATGGTCGAGCCGACCTCCACCATGGCACCGGGCTCCTCGCTGCAATAGGCCACACAGCCCGAAACATAGGAGCCATCGTTATAAATGGGATAGAAGCTCGCATTCAGCCCCACCTGCGCCAGCTGCTGCTCCGCGCCATCCCGGGTAAAGCCTGCCACGTTGGGCATCTCCACCATCTGTGGGCCGCGGCTGACCACCAGATCGATGGTGCCGCCCTCTTCGATGACCTCTCCGGCTTCGGGGGTCTGACGGATGATCTTGCCCTTTTCCACAGTATCACTGTATTCCATGGTCACATAGAACAGGTAATCCCCGGCATAGCTGTTGTTGTTGCGCACCTGCGAATCGTAGTCCATCCCCACAAAGTCCGGGGCCAGATTCACCGGCTCTGTCACCAGCGAGCTGGCCGGTTCGGAGGCCGGGGTGGATTCCGCAGGCTTTGCGGTGTGCAGCCCCTGATTTACCAGCCCCCACACGATGAGCAATGTCAGGATGGCCAGCAGGATCAGGATGGCCGCCAGCAGGTTGCGTAGGCTGAGGATATGTTTTTTCCGCTCCTCTTCCTCGGTGGACTGAGGGCGCGGCGCGGCCTGCTGCAGAGTCTGGGTAAGCTCCGTGGTGTACTCCTGGCTGCTCAGTGCCCGGAACAGCTGGGGCACGGTCTGGATGCGCTCGGCAGGGCTGAGCTGCAGGCCCATCCAGAGCACATCCGAAACATACTCCGGCACCGCCCGTTCCAGCGTACGGGCGCGGGGGTTGGAGTCCGACACCAGCCGCTGTGCCGCAGGAACAGGGCTCTGCCCGCAGACCATCCGGTAGACCACGGCGGCAAGGCTGTATTCGTCGGTGTAACGGCCCTCGAATTCGGTGGTGGAATACTGCTCCGGTGCCGAGTAGCCCTCGTACAGCTGCTCGTGCAGGCCGCTGCCCGCCGTGCGCAGCCCCACGGTGGCGTAGCCCGTCAGGCGTGCCCGGCCGTTTTCCAGCACCCGGATGTTTTCCGGGCAGATGCCCCGGTGCACCAGCCCCACCTGATGCATGGCCGCCACGCCGTCAAACACAGGCTGCAGCATATTGCGGGCCGTCTCGGCCGAAACCGGGCTGGGGCGCTCATCCAGCCACTGCTGCAGCGGGATGCCGCCGGGATTCTCCATCACGGCGTAGACGGTGTTGTTCTCCTCGAACACGTCCAGCACAGCCTCCAGACCGTTTGCGGGGGTGATGCGCTGGATGGAGCGGTAGAGATCGGCAAAGTCCATCCGGGTGGTCTTGAACAGCACCTCGCTGCCCAGCTTGGGCCGGAGCAGCGCATCCGTGCCCCGCTCCGCCGACAGCGTCAGGGGCATATACTCCTTGATGGTCACCCGGAACCGCCCGACGTTCTCTACGCCCCGATACAGGATGCCCTCGCCGTCGATGCTCTGCATCTCGCCCACGGTATACCGTCCGGCCAACAGCGTGCCCACCGGCAGGCTGCCCGCCGGGTTGCGCCCGGCCAGTACCCCGCCGCAGTGCGGGCAAACCGACACCCGGTTCTCCAGCTCACCCATGCAGTATGGGCAGATGCGTTTTGCTTCCATGTGCGCCACCTCGTTTCTTCGTGGTCTGTTTCAAATCATTTTACCATATTTGCCCCCGCCGCGCAATCCGCAAAGCAAAAAAGCGCCGCCCTCTGAGTTTTTTCACAGGGGCAGCGCTCAATTCGCACCAATATCAGCAGTAGAACTTCGATTCACCAAACACATCGTTCCACTGTGCCACAATGTAGCTTGAACGGCTTTCCAGAACATCTACAATTGCGCTCAACGTTCTGGCAGGAATCTTCGAGTTATTGTTGGCCACGATACAGCCTCCCGCTTCCGTAATCCAGATCTTTGTTGCACTGGCATTCGGAACACCCTTTGCAACATGGACATGAACCGGTTCCAGCGGTGCACCTTCATTGCTCCAGAAGAAAATCACATAACCGAACAGCCGGAACAGACTAGGCACTTTCGATTCCCCCCTCATGCGAGAAGCGGATCAGAAGATGTGCCGTTGATTTGACCAGCTCTTTCAGGCTCGCCATCTCCATTTCAGAATAGCCATTATTGGTCCACAAATACCCCGGCAGAATACAGGTCGCCGACTTAAAGCCATTTTCTACAGGTGTTTCAATCTGTACCTTTACCTGTTCCTGACTGCCATTCTGAATTGGCGAGGAATAAACGATTTCCGTGCCATCATTCAAGGTCATAAAAGGATAAAGCATCCGAACACCCTCTTTCTTAAAAGAAGTATACCATGAAATCCAGAAAGTTTCAATTATCGATAAATATCATCGCCGAGGCTGGTTCTAAACACTTAAGGGCGGAGGAGATGATCGTGGTTGCCTGCTGATGCTTCTTCCGCCATGTAAAAAGCCGCTCTTTGTGCATCACAACACAAAAAGCGGCTTCATTACGTCCTTATTCAGACCTGCGGTGCATTATTCCGGCAGATCCTCTTCGTTCTCCAGGCTGTGCCAGACATTCTGGACATCGTCGTTGTCCTCCAGGGCATCCAGCAGCTTGCCCATTGCCTTGAGCTGATCGGGGTCGGTCAGGCGGGTGGTGGTCATGGGGACCATAGCCAGGTCGTCGCTCAGGATCTCGTAGCCCTTCTCTTCCATGGCCTTAACCACAGCGGAGTAGTTCTCGGGATCGGTGGTGATCTCAGCAGCCTCTTCGCCTGCATCAAAGTCCTCGGCACCGGCATCCAGAGCATCCATCATGGCCTCGTCGGCATCCTTATCCTCCAGAGAGATGTCAATGACACCCTTCTGGCTGAACAGGAAGGCCACACAGCCCATAGCGCCCAGGTTGCCGCCGTTCTTATCGAAGTAGTGGCGCAGGTCGGCAGCGGTACGGTTGCGGTTGTCGGTCAGGGTCTCGACCATGACAGCAACGCCGCCGGGGCCGTAGCCCTCGTAGGTGATGGCCTCGAACTCGGTCTTGTCACCGCCCTCAGCCTTCTTAATGATGCGCTGGATGTTATCGTTGGGCACGCTCATGCGCTTTGCCTTGGCGATCAGGTCTGCCAGCTTGCTGTTGGAAGCCGGGTTGGGGCCGCCGTCACGGACGGCAACGCTGATCTCGCGGCCGATCTTGGTAAAGACCTTTGCTCTTGCACCATCGGTCTTTTCCTTCTTGCGCTTAATGTTGTTCCATTTGCTATGTCCAGACATGGGGAACCTCCTAAAGTTTTATCGAAAATCTCCGCCTGCGGGCAGACGGGCTGTGGTCGCCCGCTTGTGGCAGCACACAAAATCTAACTCTATTATTGTAGCACAATCACGAACCCCATTCAAGGGCTCCGGGCGTGTTTTTCGCCTGTTCGTGTTGGAAAACCGGCTTTTCAGGCCGGTTTACAGCAGCCGCAGGGCCTTGGGGTAATGGTTTTTGACCCGTCCGCCCGACACCTTGCCGCCGCCCATGGGGCAGCCATCCACGGTCACGCAGCACCAGCCATCGGCGGCAGTGTCCGCGGCGATCTCACGGCCGGAAAGGTACTCCGTTACCCGCGGGTCGGCAAGGGTCAGTGCTTCACGGTTGGTGCAGAGCGCGCCGAATGCCGTGAAGAGATGGTGCTCCGGCACGAAACGGCCCTTCTGCACACTGCCCACGAACACCCCCGCCCGCATGACATGCAGTCCCGTCTGCGGAAAGGGCACGGGCAGCAGAACGCTGCCGCCATGCACCACGGCAGGGCGGTCCGCCAGCGCCGGGAAATACTGCCGGGCAAACTCCTGCCATGCAGCAAGGCTCTGGGCCGGGGTGGCCTCCCCTGCCCCGGCATCCCGGCTGCGGGTGCTGCGGCCCTGCACCACCTCCCGCAGAGCACGGCTGCTCTCCCGGCGGGCGCTGCGGGCATCCGGGGCCTTGGCAGGCTTGCCGCCCTTGCTTCCCTTCTGCTTTTTGCTCTGCTCTGCGGCAGCAGCCAGCCAGAGCTCTTCCTCTGCCGTATAGGTTCCGGGGGCAGGCAGCGCCCGCGGCGTGCCAGCCTTGACCAGACGGGCAATAAAATGCCCCTCGCCGCCCTGACAGGGCCAGATCCGGCGCACTTTGCTCACATCCAGCGGCAGGCCGCCGGTGCGGTTTGCCTCACCCGGGCTGCCAAAGCTGTAATCCACATTGCCGAACACATCGGCCAGCGTGAACTCCGGGTGGCGCTGCAAAAATGCCGCCACCTGTCCCTCGTCCTCTTCCGGGGCAAAGGTACAGGTGGAATAGATCATCTCGCCGCCGGGGGCCAGGCAGGCCGCCGCATTGTCCAGGATCTGTGCCCCCAGTGCGGCGCACTGCTTTACCAGCGCTTCACAATGCTGGGTCACAGCCACGGCTTCCTTGCGGAACATCCCCTCGCCGGAGCAGGGCGCATCCACGAGAACACGGTCAAAAAATTCCGGCAGAGCGGCGGCAATGCGGCCGGTGTCCTCGTTCAGCACCACGGCGTTGGGCACGCCCATCCGCTCCAGATTGCTCCGGAGCACCTCGGCGCGGGCGGCAACGAACTCGTTGCTCACCAGCAGCCCCTGCCCGCCCAGCGCTGCCGCCAGCTGGCTGCTCTTGCCGCCGGGGGCCGCGCAGGTATCCAGCACCCGCATCCCGGGCCGGACCCCCAGCAGGGGCGCAGCACTGGAAGCGGAAGGCTCCTGCGAGTAGAACACGCCCGCATGGTGGTAGGGGTGCCGCCCGGGCTTGAAGGCGGGGTCCTGCACCACAAAGCCCGCCTTGCAGAAGGGCGAGGGCTCCACCGGAAAATCTGCCTGCGCAGCAAACTGCTCCGGCGCGGCACGCAGGGCCGAGACCGTCACGCCCCGGGCAGCAGTCTCCTGCGGGGCGGCATAGAGAGCATCGAACCGGTCGCCCAGCAGAGCGCGCTCCCGGCGCTCAAAATATTCCGTAGGCATGAAAGCTTATCCTCCCATGAATAAAGCCGCCGTTCGCGGCAAAACTAAGGCTGTGAGGGAAAGCCCCCTCACGAAAGGAGTAACGAACCATGAAGGACCACAGCGAGAATCGCACCGAAAACCGCACGAACAACTGCAAGAACCAGAGCCAGAACCGCACCACCAATCAGACCACCAACGAGCACAAGCACCCCAACCAGTATACCAAGGGTGCTGACGACGAGGGTGCCAAGAACAAGAAGTAACACCGCATAAGAAAGCCCGCTGCCTTCCCTGCACTGTTTTCCAGTGCGGAAAGCAGCGGGCTTTCGCGTTTTATTTCTGGTTCGGGTCAAACTGCTGCCACAGGGCATCGAACAGCTCTTCCACACGGGCCATCTGCCCGGTGAGGTAGAGCCAGCCCAGCAGGCACTCAAAGCCGGTGGAAGCGCGGTATTCCTCGGGGGAAGCGTGCTTGGCCACACTGGCCTTGCTGGCGTTGCGGCCCCGCTTGAACACGGCCAGCTCCTCCTCTGTGAAGAGCGGCTCCAACAGCTGCTCCTCCCGGAACTGTGCCCGGGCAGAGACATACTTGACCTTTTCCACATTGAGCTTGCCTGCGGACATCCGGTGGTGCCGTGCCAGACGGGTGCGCACCAGCAGTTCCAGCACGCTGTCCCCCACAAAGGCCAGCGCCAGCGGGTTCAGCTCACGGGGGTCGATGGTTTCCGATTCGTTCATAAGAAAATCCCTTTTGTCAGCGCCCTCACCCTCTCCGTCAGTGCTTCGCACTGCCACCTCTCCCGAAGGGCGAGGCTTTGGCAATCCACGCAAAACAGCTTGTTTTTGCCAAGGGCTCCCCCTTTGGGGGAGCTGGACGCGAAGCGGCCTGAGAGGGCGAGCCAGTTAACCTCTTAGAAGATATAATCGAACTGATATTCACCAATGAGGATGGTGTCGTTCTCCTGCACGCCCTTTTCCACCAGTTCGGTCAGGATGCCGCTCTCATCCAGCTGACGCTGGAAATACTGCAGGCTCTCGTAGTCATCCACATTGCTGCCGGCCAGGATATACTCCAGCCAGGGCGCGTCGATGCTCCACACATGGGCCTCCATCCGCTGGATGGTATAAGCACGGTCGTTGGTCTTGGGCTCGGGCTTCTTGTACTCGGGGGTGAACACGGGCACCGGCGGGATATCCTTCAGGCGGTTGTAGACCAGGCCCGGCAGCTCCCGCACGCCCTGCATGGTGGCGGCAGAGATGGGCACAAAGGTCAGGCCCTTGCCCTCCACATAGCTGCGGAAGCTCTCGATCTGCTCCTCGGTGGCCAGGTCGCACTTGTTGCCCACCACGATCTGGGGGCGCTGTGCCAGCTCGGGGCTGAACTTTGCCAGCTCCTCGTTGATCTTTTCAAAGTCCTCCACCGGCTCACGGCACTCGCTGCCGGAGACATCCACCACATGCAGCAGCAGGCGGCAGCGCTCCACATGGCGCAGGAAGTCGTGGCCCAGACCAATGCCCTCGCTGGCACCCTCGATCAGGCCGGGGATGTCGGCGCAGACAAAGCTGGCACCCTCGCCCACCGAAACGACACCCAGAGTGGGCACCAGCGTGGTGAAGTGATAGTTCGCGATTTTGGGCTTGGCCGCGCTGATGGTAGAGATGAGGGTAGACTTGCCCACATTGGGGAAGCCGATCAGGCCCACATCAGCAATCAGCTTCAGCTCCAGCGTCACCTGGATGTCCTCGCCGGGCAGACCGGGCTTGGCAAACTTGGGGATCTGGCGGGTAGGCGTTGCAAAATGTGCGTTGCCATAGCCGCCGCGGCCGCCCTTTGCGATGGTGACGGGGGTGTGGTCGGACAGGTCCGCGATGACCAGCCCGCTCTCCGCGTCCTTGATCACGGTGCCCAGCGGCACCTTGATGATGAGGTTTTCGGCATTCTTGCCGTGGCAGAGGCTTGCGCCGCCCTTGCCGCCCTCGGGGGCAGTGTACTTGCGCTTGTAGCGGAAGTCCATCAGGGTGGAAAGATGATCGTCCGCCACAAAGATGATGTCACCGCCGCGGCCGCCATCACCGCCATCCGGGCCGCCAGCGGCCACGAACTTCTCACGATGGAAGCTCACTGCGCCATCGCCGCCCTTGCCCGCATGGAGCCAGATGGTGGCGATATCGATAAAATTGGTTTGTGCTGCCATACAGCCCCTCCTATTCTTAAAAAGCCTTTTCCCTATATTCAGCTCCCCTACTAGGGGAGCTGGCCGCGCCAAAGCGCGGACTGAGAGGTTTGATTTCCAAACAGAAAAGGCTTTTTCGTTACCTAAAAAGAGCCGGGCCACGAGGGTCCGGCTCTTCGGGTTGCAGTTTTTCAGGCAGAAGTTACTGCTTCACGCTGCACTTCTTGCCGCTCTTGCCCACGCGCTCAAAACGGACAGTGCCGTCAACCAGAGCAAACAGGGTGTCATCGCTGCCCTTGCCAACGTTCTCACCCGGCATGATGTGGGTGCCACGCTGAC
>ERZ1673737.186-NODE-186-length-89028-cov-16.112517_pt1 | contig 89028 bp, 74 predicted proteins | sample MGYA00580211_ERZ1673737 | MGnify/ENA primary metagenome ERZ1673737 (study PRJEB41218, sample SAMN15661789) | gut metagenome | host: Homo sapiens | place: Canada: London | collected 2015-08-20/2019-03-30 | study: EMG produced TPA metagenomics assembly of... | reverse complement strand
GATTATGTGGACTTCTGTAGCATATTGCATGGACTTCAGATAGCGGAATACTCAAGTGGCCATAAACGTTTTCCACTACCACCTGAAAGTAAAATAATATGCATATCTTTGTCCTTCCTATAGACCCATGTGTGTCTTAATTGTACTTTGAATCACTTCAAGACGAATATTCGCCTCGTTTTTATTATTCCCACGAATACTATAATAAATCTTGATCTTAGGCTCTGTTCCCGAAGGCCTTACAGCAACCCATGATCCATCTTTTAACTCGTATTTTAAAACATTCGAAATTGGATACGTTCCAAAACCATGTTCTTCAAATGTTACTTTTGAAAAATCTAAAATTCTCTCTATATCACTAAATGGACATTGCTCTCTCAATTTTGTCATCATACCATTTATTTTTTCAACACCATCTTTACCTTTTAAAGTAAAACTTTCTAATAAATCTTTATAATATCCATATTCTTCATAAATATCATTCAACTTATCAATCAATGTCTTATTTTGACTTTTAGCCTCTGCAGCCATTTCACAAATTAACATACTAGAAACAACCGCATCTTTGTCTCTTGCATGCGTTCCACAAAGATATCCATATGATTCTTCATATCCAAATAGATAGTCATAATTACGTGTTAAATCATCATTATCCTTTGCTCTTTCAAACTGCGTTATTTTTTCACCTATATATTTAAAACCAGTTAATGTTGAGAACACTTCAACATCATTCTTTTCTGCAATTTTCGCTCCTAATTCTGAAGTCACTATTGTTTTAATAATCGCAGGTTTTTCAACCTCATCTAAATCTGTATGTCGAATAATAAAATCCATTAATAAAGCGCCTATTTGATTACCAGTTAACAATTGATATTCATCACTTGAATTCTTAACCGCAACACCAACACGATCACAATCTGGATCCGTCCCTAATACAATATCTGCATTTAATTCCTTAGCTTGTTCTATGCCTAGAATTAAAGCATCCTTATCTTCAGGATTTGGTGATTTTACGGTTGAAAAATTTCCATCATCATTTGCCTGTTCATCCACCAATGAAACACAAGTAAAACCATCCATTTCTAATATTTTTGAAACAGGAACTCTTCCAGATCCATGCAATGGTGTATAAACTATATTTAAATTCGATTTATTTAATACGTTGCTGTTTAAAGACTTCTTCAACAAAAGCATCTGTATTATCAATTATAGAAATCAAAGAATCGTTTCCTGCAAAATTAATCAAACGATAATCCTTAACGTTATTCACAAAACGTATAACCTGATCTGCTTGGCTAGGAACTAACTGACCTCCATATTCATCATACACCTTATATCCATTGTACTCCTTTGGATTATGACTTGCAGTAATTACAACACCAGCCAACGCATTATAATAAGGTACAGAAAAACTTAACTGAGGAGTCGGCCTAGCATTCTTCATCAGGTATACCCGAATACCTAAACCAGACAAAACATCAGCCGTAACCTGAGCATATGATTTACTATTATTTCTTGTATCAAAGCCAATCACAACACCACGAGATTCACAGACATCCATACCATATGAATCTATTAAGTAATTCCCTAATCCTAGTGTCACCTTGCCAATTGTATATTTATTTAAACGATTTGTACCAGCACCCATAATACCACGTAAACCACCAGTACCAAATTCTAATTCTTTATAAAAACGATCCTCTATCTCTTTTTCAGAAGCAATGTGTCTTAATTCATCTCGAATCGATTTATCAAAGCAATCATTTTCTATCCAATCCTTATATATGTCTAAATATCCCATAGACTACCTCATTTTGTTAATATACCTATATTAAGCTATCAATTATATGAATCTATTTTATTCATAATCATGCCATTTAATTTAAACTAAAATTTACGTTAAGTATAATAACATAGAATAAAAAATAAGGCAAAATCACTTGGATTTGCCTTACTTTCATAATCATATTACTTTTTATAGAAAGCATTATTTGTATTTCTAGGAGCCTTTTGTCCTTTTGGAACTAAACAAATCTAAATTGCCTCTAAACGTCTACTATAACCTTCACTTCCAGAACTTTCTCCATTTTTGGCCCAACCTAGCCAACCAAAATTCTGACAATGCACTCTATAATAAACATCATATTCATTGGCAACCTGTCCAGTTAACTTGATCTGTATTGCTTCTAATCGTTTTGATTGTCCTGAAGTTCCAGACATCGCATCATTTGATTTCCAATCTTGCCAGCTATAATCTTGTACATGCGTTCTATAAACAACATTTCCGTCCAATGAAGGAGATAGTTTAATATTAATACCTTCCAAACGCTTAGACTGTCCTGACGTACCACTCTGTTGACCATCATATACATAGCCTTGCCAACCATAATCCTGAACATGTGTTCTATAAGAAATACTCTTACGAATAAATGCATTATTTGTAGTACCAGGTGCATTACCGCCTTTTTTTACCAAACAAATTTCAATACCCTCTAAACGCTTAGAAAAACCTTCACTACCAGAAGCTTCTCCATTCTTGGCCCAGCCAAGCCAACCAAAATCTTGACAATGTACACGCTAATAAACATCATACTTGTTGGCAATTTCATCACTTAATTTAATACGAATAGCCTCTAATCTTTTTGATGTCCTGAAGTACCAGACATGGTACCATTGGATTTCCAACCTTGCCATCCAATATCCTGCACATGAGTCTTACATAAGATAGAAGCCCTATCATCTACAAGTTTGGCAATACTTTCATCCTTTGTGTTTCCACATTTAGTACAAGTATAACGCTTAACACCTGTTTCACTATATGTAGGATTCTTTATAATAGTACCTTTATCCCAACTATGACTAATCTTGGGAATAACTGTTACATCAGCCTTAGAATTACAACGTGTACAATGATGTGATTTACTTCCTTCATTTGTACATGTTGCAGCCTTGTCAATTGTCCAACTAGAAGAATAATCATGACCTAAAGCTTTGATTACTTCTGTCTTAGTTGTTTTGCAGTCCCTACAAGTGTAAGTTTTAACTCCATCCTTAGTACAAGTTGCCTTTGTGGTAATTACACCTGGATCCCAATTATGACTTGTCTTTGGAATAACTGTAACATCAATTTTAGAGTCACAACGTGTGCAATGGTGTGATTTACTTCCTTCTTGTTGACAAGTTGCTTCTTGATCTATTGTCCAATCATTAGAATAGTTATGACCTAATGCTTTAATTGATTCTGTCTTAGTTGTTTGGCAATTTTTACATGTATAGGTTTTAATTCCCTCTTTTTCACATGTTGGTTCTGTTGTAATTTTACCCTCATCCCATTTATGTTTAGTACAAGGAACTGTAAAATCAAATTGAGCACCATTTGTCTTTGCGACTAAATCCACTTTTTTACCATTCACATACCAATCTGTTGTATTCATAACATAGGCAATAATTCCGTTTTGAATACCATAAATACTTTCTGGATATGCAGCATTGTCTGCAGTAATAGAGAATTGTGTCTTTCCTGCATTCAAGTTTTCTTGAATTCTATCTTTATATGATGCAACCCATTTTGCAGCTTCTCCACTTTTTACAAAGTAATTGTTTGCTAAGCTTGTAGAACGAGTCGCATATCCTGCTGCAGTATAAATTTTTGCATGTCCTGGATGAGCTATTGACATTAACTCGTCCGTTAATCCAAAATACAGTCTTCTTTCATCAAAATTGTACCAATCATCATTCGAATCATCCCACGTACAATCGACTTGATACCATTCTCCATTAATCTTAAATGCATTCCAAGTATGTCCATCATATGTATCACGTGTTTCTGCATTTTCAATTCCAGCAGCCGTTAATAATTTAGAATATGCGCTCTCATACGACTGACAAGTACCTAATCCTCTTGTTAGGGCACTTTCTGCACTAGACCATTTTAATGATTTGTCATAATCCAATTTATTCAATAACCAATCGTGTAACCATAATGCCTTCGCGTAATCAGAGCTATCTGTTTCAGCATTACATTGTGCTACGGCAGATTGAACAATCGAATTTACACTTGAATAATTTGGACTTGATACTTGAATAAAAGTATCTGTTTTTAAAAAATAAATACCTGTCGTATTATCCATAACATAAAAGCGAAAATGATAAGTTCCACTGGCCATCATAGTAAATGTATAATCATGAGTACTACATTCATTTGTATAAATCATCTACTCTCCACGACTTGGATCCGCTACGCTTTCATACGATAATACATCCGGATCTGTATAACTTAGTGAATCCATCTTAAACTTATAAGATCCACTTCCTCCAGTCGCAGATACATGGAACGTAGTTTCTTGTCCTAAAACTGGATCATTCCACTCTACCTTTAAAGTGACACCACCTTCGGTTGCCATGTCATAATGTTCATACTGACTTTCTTCAACATGAATAATTGTGGCATTACTAATCAATAGAACAAATGCCAAAAATATTGTGGCATTACTAATCAATAGAACAAATGCCAAAAATGTTGAAATTAATCTTTTCCCTACCCTTTTCACAATCTTATTCCTAATCTTAGTTTTATCTAACTAATTTTAGTTTACGAGTTCAAAAAACATGTGTCAACAAAAAAAGAGTCCAGAATCAAATCTGAACTCAAATCTCTATTTACTCAATAAATTTATAACCATGTTTACAATGTTTGGACCATAATTCTTGGCAGAAGCCCATCCATAACCCTTTGGATTTTCCTTCATACCTAACCATTCAACATATTGCGCACATCCTCTAGCTACTAAATTAAATCTAGGATCCACACACTGTTGTGTTAAACCATCCAAAGATGCATAGGCCTTTAAATGTTGTACATGAGCACGAACACCTACTCTAACATTTTCAAAGCTTGCACCATGTACAGCGCCTGTAGCACCAATACCCGCAAAGTTATATTGGTTTGGTAGAACGTCTCCACCATACTTTAAGAAACCTGTTTCTAACATACATTGCGCAAAGACAACTTCGGCACGAACCCCTTCAGCCTGAGCCTCTTCATATACGATTTGTGCAAATTGCTCAATTGTACTTGCTCCACCCTTAGCTAAAGAACCATTGTATTTCTTATTCTCTCCAGTAAATGTATCATACCCACTAGACTTTGAATTATAGTAACGAACCATCTGAGCTACACTGGTTTGTGTTGCTCCCATAATAGGAGTCTTATCACTTGTTGTATTGTTCGTATTAGGTTTTAAAGTATTTGTATTTGGCTTTGTTAATACAGTACTCTCGTCGTCTGCTGCATATCCCTTTTTGTAGTAATGGTTAGAAGTACTATCAGGAGCACTTCCACCTTTTGAAACTAAAACAATTTGAATAGCCTCTAAACGATAACTATATCCAGATGTTCCTGCAGATTGACCATTTTTAGCCCAGCCTAGCCAACCAAAGTTTTGAGCATGAACACGATAATAAATGTCATATTGATTTGCAGCATTTCCAGTTAAGTTGATTTTAATTGCTTCCAAACGCTTTGACTGTCCAGATGTTCCACTTAACTGTCCGTTTGATACAAATGATTGCCAACCAATATCTTGTACGTGTGTAGCATATGTCAGTCCACCATCAATTGAACTTCCAAGTTTAATTTTAATAGCTTCCAAACGAAGAGACTGTCCAGATGTTCCACTTACTTCGCCATCTGCTTTTTCTGCTTGCCATCCAATATTTTGAACATGCGTTTGATAAGTTATTGTCTTACAAACAAATGGACGAGAAATAGAGCCAGGTGCTGCTCCTCCTTTTTTTACTAATTTAATCTCAATACCCTCTAGACGTTTACTATATCCTTCACTACCAGCCGACTCACCATTTTTAGCCCAGCCTAGCCAGCCATAACCCTGTGCATGAACACGATAATATATGTCATACTTATTTGCTGCATCGCCTGACAATTTGATTTTGATAGCTTCTAATCGTTTTGATTGTCCAGAAGTACCTGCCATAGCACCATTGGATTTCCAACCCTGCCATCCAATATCTTGTACATGTGTTTGATACTCAACACTTCCAGATAGGTTTTGTAGTTTAATATTGATACCTTCAAGCCGTTTGGACTGCCCAGAAGTACCTGACATTTCCCCATCATTCTTCCATTCTTGCCAGCCATAATCTTGAACGTGAGTTTGATATGTTACGGAAGGATTTGTATTAACTATCGCTTTTGTCAATCCTAAGGCAGCCACAATACCATTCGCATCCGCAACACCTAATTGCTTAATTTTTTCCTCTGAACCCAAATACTTATTAAAGTCAGACTCATTATCCATACAACAATGCTCAATAATCAAACCAGTAATACCTCTAGTTTTCGCATTACGAATCACACCATAATAATCCGCGATGCTATTATCATCATATCTATGTGGGTTCGGATATTCATTAATATCAATCGTTCTAAACTTAATACCACGATCATGTAAACCAAGTGAAACCAATTGATTCTGAATCGCCTGTGCCATGACCTTACCCTTTTCAGAAATATCAGGACGCCAGTTTGTATTTGGATAATAAACCTCGGCACCATATGCCTGGTGAGAAACAGAAGCATTTAAATGAAAGCTAATCAAATATTGAGCACCCTGCTGCTTTGCATATTCAGCACGCTCCTCAAGACCCATATACTTATCTGTTGAACGCGTCATCACAACCTTACAATTATATTTCTGTAATTCATCATAACAATACTTTGCTATTTTAAGATTATAGTCTTTCTCTAAACCCGTACCATTATAATTTAAAGTACCACTCTCAGCTCCACCATGACCAGGATCCAAACATAAAGTAATACCCTCATTTGATTGTGTATCAATATCCTCATCAATCAAAGCCATAGCCGCAGGAAAATCTTGAGCCATCATTCCCCCAGCCACTTCTTCAGAAGCCTTGTTTACATCCGTTACTTGAATAACCGAATTATTTAATTCTTCTTCCTCTTCTGTAATATCCTCTGTCATATCCGGCAATGTCTCATCATATCCTGTATATTCTTGATCCACACCAAACTTAACATTCATACCCAAATCACTGAAATTCAAATAATACTTTTCACCATTCAAAGAATAATGAAGCGAAGTAACAAGGTATTCACCTTTTTCTTCAGCACTAAACGCTCTTGAAAACTTAACTAAATTATCAACCTGTTCATTACTCTCTAAATCAAAAGTAGAACCATCACTCCTCTTAATAGTAATACTAAAATCAGAATACCCCTCCGTATTATTTAAAGAAAGAACAAAATTCTCAGTAACAGAATTATCTACAACAGGACTATCCACTAAGAAATACTCCATCATTGAAGCATCCCCAAGCTTTTCTTCTACAACTGGTTCTTCACTAACAACATCTTCTGAAGTATCCTCTTCAGTTGTTACTTCTTCAACATTCGAAGAATACTCTTCATTTACATTATTATCTTCAACTTCTTCTTGTTCGTTTACATCTTCCGTCGTTGTCTGCTCTGTAGTAACTGTTTCTTCCCCTTCTGCAGAAACAGTATAAGTATTAGACAATGTAGAAACAGACATAAACATGGTTAGAATCAAAGCCAAAACCGGTTTTAATCTCTTATTCATACTCTATCCTCCGCTATATTCTATATTTTAATAAAAAACGCTTTCAATTTCAATAAACTAAAAAAGGAATTGCATCACACAATCCCTTTAAAATGGTTATATTTTAACTAATTCTTGCTTACTTGTTCGTATATATCTGTAAAGCTCTAGGATGATTCTCTACCTTAGCAACCAATGTAGATTCTCCCTCTTCTCCATCGAGTGTCCAAGCTAATTTCTCAGTGGATTCAATCATAATGGATTTAGCTCTATATCTTTCTACATACTTCATATTGAGTTCAGGATGCAATACACCCAAAGGATAATTATAAAGCTCTAAGAGATTTGGTGTATGCTCGACAAGAATAATATCAAACAATCCATCCTTAAATGTATTGTCATCTTGTTCTACCATTTCAAATCCAGCCACTCGATTGCCATTGATAATTAAACCGAACATCAAATCTTTTTCAAACACCTTACCATCTAAATTCATCTTAACATGATATGGATGTAAGTTTGGAATTTCATGAAGAGCCTTAATAATATACGCCATATTTCCTAATTGCTTCTTTAATTCTTGTTTAGTTTCATAGCTAACATTACAAAAAGCCCCAAAGCCAGCCACATAGTTAAAATAACGCGAATTCATTTTCCCAACATCAAAGAATTCAACCTTTTCTTTACAAGCAATCTGAGCACATTCTTCCATGTTGTTGGTTAAGCCAAAGTTTGTACCAAAATCATTCATCGTACCCGTTGGAAAATAGGCAATCACAGGTTTGTTTTCTAATTGCATCAAGCCATTTGTTGCCTCATTTAATGTACCGTCCCCACCAAAGATGGCAACCACATCAAAGCGACTTGCGTTTTCAATAATGTAATCACAAACATCCATTCTTTTCTGAGATAAATAGATTTCCATTTGATAATTTTGTGAAGAAAATACATTTAATGCATCCAACAATTGACCCTTAGAATTTTTCTTACCAGAATTCGGATTAATTAATAGCAATACTTTTTTTCGTTCCATTAACGTTTCCCCTTTCCATATAAGATATATTTATCATAATAATTCGAGTGACGCGTTAATTCCTTATCTAATTTCTTATATCCTAACTTCTCTATCAATGTCGGCGTTTGCGTATATAAATTTGTACCCAATCCCAAACGATCATTATTAAAGGTTACTCCCAAACTAGCCAATGTGGTTGGAAATAAATCATACGTTGTGATTTTACGTGATTTTTGTGTTTCAGGCTGAATTGCCGGATTTACAATCGCATAATAACACTTACGCGTATAGCCACTAGCCTCAATATTCTTAAACCAATCTGAATCCATACATTTATGATCCCCAGCTAATACAATCGTTGTATTCTCATACCATGGTTGTTCTTGAATCCATTGCACAAGCTCGGTTACATGTTTACTTGAACAACGAATTACATTTGAATATTGATCTCCATATAAGTCCTCACATTCTGAGCATGGATATCCCCCTACAAAATGTGTATCCGCCGTCAACATATTAAAGTTAAACGGTTGTCCCACTGAAGCAAGTCGAGTAAGTTCTGTTTTTGCGAATTCAAATAATTTTAAATCTTCATAGCCCCACCAAGCACGATAATCTTTATCAATCCATCCATTTTTGATAGCCGTATAATAATCCACAATATTGAAATTACCATGTTGCTTAAAATAAAACTTTCTACCACCAAAGCCACCATCTGATCCAATCAACAATTCATTTTGATAGCCATTTGCTTCTAGAATCTGTCCAATCGAATACGTTCCAGGCAAAAAGCTATCTTCACTCACATAACCGTTAGCATCAATTGGAATATTTAAAGGTACACCACTCGTTTGTCCTACCATTGCTGCGGCTGTCCAGCCAGACATAGAAGGCACATAAAAACCATCATTATCCTTATTTCCATATGAGAATGTTAGGTTTTGATTTGCCAATAAATTTAATTCTGGAATTAAAGACTCTTCAAATGCCCCTCCATTTTCATAATCTTCATACGTTGTTTCCATAGATTCCATAAAAATATAAACTAAGTTTCTTTTTTGCTCAGGAAACGTATATTTTACACTTGCCGGATCCACATAGTATTCTTCATAGATTTTAGAAGGATGCGCAATATTATACCAATATTGATCAATTCCAACGGCATAAATACAGTCTGTAACACCAAATCCAAAAATAAATAAACACGATACCGTTGTGATAATGATAAGTGTATTATATGTTCTATGTTTAAACTCTCCATTTTTAATATCTTTACCCACTTGCCAATCTTTTAAAATGCACAAAATCAAAAACAAGCCAGAAACAATACTGGGTAACGGTAAACATTCCTGTATAAAGCTATCCACAAAAGATGTATCTGTTCCTACCAATGGAACCAACAAATGAAATACTACCTGTTCAAAAGGTATATCTCCAAATGTTTCAGGCACCCATAATGCAACCCTCACTAATAATAATCCTAAAAAAACAAAAATTACGGTTAATATAGAAATTAGTCTTCTTCTTTTCATGTTATCTAGCCATCCCTCAAAACATTAATTAATATAACATAAAATGTAAAAAGAACTTAACGTTCTTTTTACATTTTAATGATGTTATTTAAGATTAACTATTGATATATTTTATCAAAAATAGACTCTGTTTTACTCCAGTTAAATCCATCAATTACATATTCTTTGATTTTTTGAGCCTTTTCTTTTCTAAAACTTTCATCATCAATATATTTTAAAATCAATGTCTTAAATTCATCATCCGATTCAGCTAAGCTTACATATTCTCCGTCTTCATCAATACCTTCAGCTCCAATTGAAGTTGTGATAACAGGAAGCCCTAACCCAGCGGATAGTAATACCTTTAACTTAATTCCTGCACCAAGCATTAAAGGAAATACAGCAATTTCATTTTTAAGAATCTCATCTTCAATAGATTCTACAAAGCCAGTAATATGAACTTGATTTGATTCCTGACTTTTTAATTCGTCATTTGGATGTGCACCAATAATATTTAATTTAATATCTTTATCCGGTAATGATTTTACAATTTGAATCAAACGCATCGCTGCCTCATGATTTTCCAAACGATTCATTAAGCCGACAAAACAAATGGATTTTTTCTCTCTTGGGATATTCTCTTTCACATTTGTGAAATCAACACCATAATATGGCATAATCGTTTCTACATTTTTAAATCCATAATATTGATTCAATAATCGTTTATCCTTTTTATTAAGCGTAAAAATCAAATCACATTGACTCAAATAATACTTCTCACATTTTGTAACCAAATTAGCTTGCCACTGATAATATAAATGTTTAAATCCAGTTGAATCCTTTGCATATCTATCGTATGACTGTTTTGTGACGTCATGCTCAACTACATTAAATTGAATATTTGGATAATATTTTTTTATCCATACATATTGACTCATTGCCGTATATTCTGCATGAATCGCATCAATTTTATTTTCCTTTAATATCTGCATCAAATACTTTTTAAATCGTCTTGAATTTCGAATTGAAAAAAATACAGGATTATTTAATCCCTTTAAGGCATTTCCACCCTTACTAAAAGTAGTAGAACGTACAAAATAGGCTTGTTTATCTCCTTTAAATTCCTTTTGAACAATTTGTTCTTCTCTTTCATCATTTACAAAGGATAACACAAAAACATTATGTGTCTGTCGCAAATATTCTAACTCTTTACCCATACACACGCCACCCGCATGCGTTGCATGCACACTGGGTACATAGGGCGAAATATGTAATATATTCATGTAAATACCCCCAAATCTTAATTAATTGAAAAACATCTTTAATAATATGTAATTTTCAATATAAATAAATTTTTTATAAATCCGCATAATTCCTTTTGTGAATCCAGATAAAGAATAATAGTCTTCAAAATACGTATAGAAGCTATCCAATGTAATCTTACGCTTACGAGCTTCCGAATTAAAGGCCTTATTAATCGATACAGAATGATTATGAATATAATCCACATTCATCAATAGTTTTGTCTTATATCCTTTATCTTTAAATTGCTTGCCAATACATGACTCTTCAAAGAACAAGAAAATATTCTCATCATAAAGCTTATCTTCAATCAAAGAATTATTTAACATAAATAAGCATCCCTGCACGCAATCCACCTCACATATATCAGTATTAAAAAACTGAGTAGGATATTGAAATGGTTTAAATATTTTATTTAGTACAATTGAACTAAATAAAAAATAATCTTTTACTGTAGGCACCTTCCATGCAATGGGCAACTGACGCTCTTTTTTACTATCCAAAGTAAGCGGAGCCACAATGACGGTATCTTCATCAAATTCATTTACCATTTTTTTTATAACACTTTCATCAAAAATAACGTCAGGATTCGCAATTATGATATAGTCACACGAATAATTCTTTCGTAAATATCCAATACCTACATTATTACCCGAACCATATCCACCATTTTTTTCAGCACAAACCACATGCACTTTATTTGATTCTTGTTCTTTTAATCTTTCTAAAGAATTATCTGTCGATTTATTATCAACAAGCACAATCTGATCAATAATTTCCATAGGTTCAATTCTTTTTAAAAGATCTAATGTCGTATCTGCATCATTATAATTTAAAACTACACAACCAATCATTTTAAACATCCTGTCTTTTATTAAATAATCTCTTTTGTAGAGCTATATAGAAAATAATATACAAAATAAATTGAGATATCATTATTAAGAAATAAGCATAAGTAGCACCATGTACTCCATAGTTCTTAATCAACATAGGGGCTATAACCAATCCAACTGCTGATGTAATTAAGTATATAACAAATTGTACAAAAGTATATCGAACTGTTGTTAAGGCAGCTGAAAAAATAATACTCATTGAATAAAAAATAGCACCTGTAATAATAATCAATAAGTCTACCTTATAAGATGTCAAATCTACGCCATATACTAATGACAATACAGGAATTCCTAACAAGAAAGCACCTACTAAACAGACAATACCCAACCCAATTGTGATCAACACTAACTTTGCGATTAAAAAATTAAATTCTTTTTTCTTTAATTCATTGAAGAGTAAAGCTAATTTTTGTAGATAAGGCTGAACAAAGTATTGAATGGCTAAACTAACAAGAGTAGCTGGCATCAATATAATTCCAAAAATAGCTTGTAAAGAATCGGCAACTCGGCCATCCAACGCATATTTAGGTGCATTTACGATATATACAGAGAAAAAATTAATTAGAAAAATAAAGAAGCCACTCTTAAATAGAAAATTAAGGTTCTTCTGATTCCACATTAATTTAAAATTAGATAGTTTGTATGCACTTGGAATATCGTAGAAAATTAAAACAAGTACCCAAACAATATCTACAATCAAAATTGTCAAAATTAAGTTTCTAGTAAACAAATCTACAACAAAAAACAACACTACTGAAATAAGTGATTTTATTGTTAATGAAAATCCAGCCTTATATAAGAAATCATTTTTATGTAATATGCCATAAAACACGTCCGCAAAAGCCTCTAATCCCTTTAAGACACACAATAAAAATACAATGGAAAATTTATAGGAATCATACTTCATGATCATGCAATAGCCAAATGAAATCACAAGCATAATAACGCATGTGATGATTCTTTGAACTACATAATCCGAATCACTAATTTCACTATTTACATCTGTAACCTGAAAAACTCTTCCTGAATACGTCCCAAAATATAACATTAAACATGCAATTGAAAACGCTAAAGTAAAGATTCCAGATACGTTTAAACTATTCAATCTTGTCACAATAATCATTAAGAACAATGAGTTAAATGAATTTAAAGTCATTCCAATCATGTTCCATAAAAAATTCTTCTTTAAATTATTTTGCATCATTTACCTCATTACTCTTTTCCGAGTTGGAATACAACTTCGTCAACAATTTAGCGATGGGTGAAATCCAAAATCTTCTAAAGATTTCATAATCTTCCTTTGAACGATTATTATCTTCAATGATTTCCGTTGTTGTGGATTCTTCATGAATTCGATGTCCCATCAAAGGTTGATTTATAAATACAAATCTTCCCTTAATTTTTGAAGCAATTTCCCACGCATTCCAATCTACATCACACTTCATGTGACACGCAAATAACTTATCTACTTTTAAATTCTTTTGACTAAAAGTTACCGCCGGGCAACAAATTGGATCTCCTAATGATAGTGGAAGTCTTTTAATAATTTTCTGACTCGAAAGCTTCTTATTATGAAGAGGCATCAACATGATTCTCTTAATTTTTAAGTTAGTATTTTCGTATACCCTTTTACCATTACGCAATTCATAATAATCTGTAAAAAGAATCGTTGCATCCTTATATTTTTCAAAATGAGCAACAACCTCTTTTGAATACATTGGATCATATACATCATCCTGATGAGCAATTGTCACTAAATTTGAATCAACACATGTTCTCGCAAAATCAAAGTCATATCCAATTCCTTTTCCAGGATTTGGATTGTCAATAATATCCAAATGATACTTATTCGCTATTCTTTCAATAAAATCATTTCTAGTTGATGTTGCGATCACAACATCACTTTTAAATTCCTGATTTAAGACTGATTGAATACAATTCTCTAAATATCTTGACTCCTTGTATGCCAATACAACAAAAGTATGAGTCATCATATTACAACTCACCTTTCTTATTTTCCAAATCGTCCACTCTATTCTTCAAAATAGATACTTCCTGGACCAATAAAGTAATCTTTTTCTTTTGACCAGACACAATCACAGTCAATGAAATAGTGATGAACAATAAAATGACAAACAAAACACCTGTCACCATATTTGAAATTGTTTGGAACCCAATCAAGGATGCAAGCGAAACTAAAATATTAGGCCAAATAGAAAGAATAATCAAAAGAATAACACCAATAGCCCATAATAAAGAATACTTAACAGGAATCATATCCTTATGAAGCACACGAAGAATCACAGCTGCCAAAATGAGCGCAATAATTAAAATCGATAACCTTAAATTAAACGGCATTATTTTGACCCCCTAGTTCCAATAATCATAATAGATAAAAGTACATTGATCATATAGTAAGCATTCTTCCAACTACGAATCGAAGAAACCCCTCCACTACGCTCATTCATTTCAACCGGTACCTCACTTACGTGCTTACCTTCTTTTAGAATTTGTGTTGTAGAAATAGGCTCTGGATATTCTAAAGGATAATCATTCGCAAATTGTTGAATCAACCCTCTATCTATAGCACGAAAACCAGAAGTTACATCATAAAGTTTTTCATGCGTAAAGCACTTGATAAAAGCCGAAATAATCTTAATACCCATTTGACGCGCCTTTGTAGATTTAAATTCACTGGTAGACCCTTCTACAAAACGTGAACCAATCGACATATTCGCATTACCTTCTAAAATCGGCTTGCAAATATCTTCAACAAAATTCACATCATGCTGACCATCTCCATCAAACTGAATCGCAATATCATATCCATTTTCAAATGCATATTTATATCCGGTTTGCACTGCTCCACCAATACCTAAATTATGAACCAATTTAATATGTGGAATATCATTCTCAACCAATATATTTTCCGTATTATCCTTCGAACCATCATTGATTACTATATAATCTAAATGAGTCGAATGACACATATTATATTCATCAATTGTCTGAGTTGTAGACAATATAGAATCTTGTTCGTTATATGCAGGAATAATTAATAATATTTTATTCATTACAACTCCCCCCATTCTATTTTTTATTTTGTTTTAATGAGCTAATAATTCGATCAATAAAGAAAAGATTGTTAATACGCCTAAGTAATTACAAATATTTACTGTTTTTACGTCCGACACATCACTATCTTGGCCATTTGAACAAAGGAAAAGCAAAGGAAGAACAGGCAATAAGTAACGTCCTTGAAAGCCTTCAATTGTTTTTCCATCAAAAAATCCCATACTATAAGACCAACCATACATAGCTAACATGGAGCCTAAAAAAGAAATAAATATAATCAACATAAACAAAAGCTGTACTTTTTTATCCATACCAATTTTTTTAGGATTCATTTTCACAATAAGGAAACGCATTACTACAATGTATGCGATTGTAATTGGATTAAAGATTGAAATCGTACAAAGCTCTAAAGAACCTCCTAATGCCGAAATGAGTATAAAAGTACCTCGATTATATAAAGTATTTCGTAATACACGATATAACACGTCAGGATTGAAGATTAAGTATAAGATTGTTCCACTTTGGATTCTAGCCCCCACAAATGCAACACCTAGTAAATAAATCAATAGTATCGCAAGAACTAAAATGCCAAGAAATAAACGCCCTTTTTTATTCTTGAATTTTGAGAAATCAATTTTTGTGAGTACAAAGCTTATCGGTGCTAAAACAAGCGGAGCATAGGCAAAGCTTTTACATGGAATCAATAATGTACAGGAACCAATCAACAATACCCACTTCTTCGCATTCAATTTTTTATCATGGAACAATTGAATGGTTAATGACACAATCAAAAGTGAAAGTGATAAGACAATACTATCATAAGATAAGGAAAACGCCTGTTGAAGTGTAATAGGAAGAAGTCCTATAAAAATAAAGATACTTTTAAATATAGGTGTATTTCTTAAACAATACGCTATGCATAGAACGAACAGTATAAAGTTTAAAATACGCCCCAGTAAAATACACAATATACCATTTAAGCCAAGTAATCTTCCTATAGAAATGCCTAAAGCACTTAAACAATACGTAAATGAATATCGTTTAACTGGAACAATTTGATGTTTTGAATTCACTAACTCTGTGTCCAAATCTTTATTGTCAAACATTTTCTTTAAATACGAATCCATAACTTGATCTTTGACATAAGTGTAACCAAATGCAGATAAATCACATTTACGCATTTTAATATTATTCACATCATCTTCAATTCTAAGAATTTGATTTGACATGTGATATGCATTAATCATATGTGCATTTGCTTCATCTGGCACATTGCCAACTGGTACAAAAACATTTAAAATAGTTCCTAATACCACAATAGAAATAACTGCATATTTCACAGAATCTATTCTAAATCGAATACCCATAAAATATGTGACAACAAATAATGTCATTAAAAGCAAACCAACAACAATGGCAACCTTAGCAAATGTTGTCAATTCAGTCGTAATAACATCCACGGCTAAACGATTTTTATCTGCTTTAACAGCTAAAGTATCTGTTCCTTTTATGTTAAGCTCTAATCGAAGCTTCTCATTATTTACATCCGTAATTTTTTTTGAAAAGCTCAAACTAACAGGCCCATCTTGGTCTACTTTTTCAATTTGTTTTGAATTTTGCTCTAATACATTATCATTATTATCATAAATCGTGTAATTCATCGTGAAATCATTTAATTCCCGATTTTCAACACTATAAAATTGTATACCTTCCATTTGCTTATTAGATATATGAAAAGATTGCGTTATTGTATCACCAGGATTTAATACGACCATATCATTATTATTACTAGCATAGATCGTATAATTTCTTGTTCGCATTGCATTATCTTTTATCAGCATAAAAAATGTAAATATAATCAAAAATAAGATTATAAATTTGATGAATATATTCGATATGTCTTTCTTCATAAATAAAGTCAACCTCCAGAAGTAACAAACTCAAACAGAATAATAATAGCATATTTCAAGCATAAAAAAAACAAAGGCATTCAATTAACTGAACACCTTCTATATACTATTGATCAATTTCTTTCAAATAACGAGCCAATGCATCCTGCCAAGTAGGAAGTAGTTCAAATCCATTCTCAACTAACTTAGACTTATCCAATCGAGAATTAAAAGGACGAGCCGCCTTTGATAAACCATATTCTTCTGTTGTGACTGGAAGTACTGTATTTGTATAACCTGCCTGCTTAAAGATTTCACACGCAAAGTCATACCAGCTGATATAGCCACCCTCATTTGTAGCATGATAATAACCATACTTATCCGTTTCAATCATATCAACCAATAAGCGTGCCAAATCAAATGTATATGTAGGTGTACCAATTTGATCATTTACTACTTTTAATGTATCAAATTTCTTTCCTACATTTAACATTGTCTTAATGAAGTTATTTCCATTCTTTCCAAATACCCACGCAATACGAACAATGAAGTATTTAGATAAAGTACTTGAAACAGCTAATTCTCCACCAAGCTTAGTTTGTCCATATACATTCAATGGTTTATAATCCTTACAATCGGGTTGCCAAGGCTCTGTTCCTTGTCCATCAAATACATAATCAGTAGAAATATAGACCATTTTCGCATCAATTTCTTTACAAGCATCCGCAATATTTTGTGTACCATCCACATTAATTGCTTTTACTTTCGCTTGTTTATCTTCATCTTCGGCTAAATCAACTGCCGTCCATGCCGCACAATGCACAACGACATCTGGCTTTACAGACTTGATTGTATTCATTACAGCACTTTTGTTAGTGATATCTAAAGATACATATTCAGCCGTTGTTACATAAGTACCATCTTGAATTCCACTATAGCTTTCAGCTAAGTCCGTACCTACTCCTACATATCCTCTAGAAGCCAATTCATTCATAACATCATGACCTAATTGACCTGCAACACCTGTCACAAAAACCTTCATTTATTCATCCTCCTATTTATAGTAAGAAAAGCTAAAGATTATTCCTTAGCTCTTCCTTTTTCTACATACATCTTTTCAAAATAGTTTTGGTATTCACCACTAATGATGTTTTCCCACCATTCCTTGTTGTCTAAATACCATTGGATTGTCATTGGAATACCTGTATCAAATGTATATTTTGGTTTCCATCCAAGTTCTGTTTCCAACTTAGTTGGATCAATCGCATAACGCATATCATGACCTTTACGATCTGTTACATACGTAATCAAGCTTTCTGGTTTGTTTAATGCGTGTAATACAGTCTTTACAACTTCTAAGTTAGTTCTTTCATTGTGACCACCTACATTATACACTTCACCAACACGTCCCTTACGAACAATTAAATCAATGGCGACACAGTGATCATATACATGTAACCAGTCACGAACATTTTCTCCCGTTCCATATACTGGGATTGTTTCATCATTTAATGCACGAGAAATAATTAATGGAATTAATTTTTCTGGGAAATGATAAGGACCATAATTATTTGAACAACGACTGATCGTTACTGGTAAACCATATGTTCTGTGGTATGCCAACACAAATAAGTCTGCACTTGCTTTCGCACTTGAATAAGGACTTGAAGTATGAAGCGGAGTGTTTTCAGTAAAGAACAAGTCAGGACGATCTAAAGGAAGATCCCCATATACTTCATCCGTAGAAACTTGGTGATATCTTTGAATACCATATTTAACACAAGCATCTAATAAAGTAGTCGTTCCCATTACGTTTGTCTTTACGAAGATTTCAGGATCTTCAATACTACGATCCACATGACTTTCAGCCGCAAAGTTAACAACAACATCAAATTTTTCTTTTTCAAACAAATCCATGATAAATTCACGATCTGCAATATCACCCTTGATAAACTTGTAGTTAGGCTTATCCTCTACAGGCTTACAAGTCTCTAAGTTACCTGCATATGTTAATTTATCTAAGTTTACAATCATATCCTCAGGATATTTATTGACCATATAATGTACAAAGTTTCCACCAATGAAACCAGCACCACCCGTTACTAAAATTTTCATCTTTTTATTCTCCTTTATATACAAATTGATTATTTGACTCTTCTAAAGTTGGACCTACCTGATCCTTTTCACTTAAGACAGGCTCAATACCATTTAATAATGAACCCCAATCTACATTACAAGTCGGATCATCATAACGCATTCCACCCTCAGACTCTTTATTGTAGACATTATCGACTTTATACCTAAATTCAACATCATCCGTTAAAGTTAAGAATCCATGCGCAAATCCTTGTGGAATAAAGAATTGTCTATGATTTTCTGCACTAAGCTCTACACTTACCCATTGACCATATGTAGGACTACCTTTGCGAATATCCACCGCAACATCAATTACAGTTCCCTTTGTACAAGAAACCAATTTACTTTGTGCATATGGCGGATTTTGCCAGTGCAATCCACGAAGTGTACCCTTCTGTGCACTAAAAGACATATTGTCCTGTACAAAATCAACAGTAACACCTAATTCTTCATATTTAGGCTTTGAATACGTTTCTGTAAAATATCCTCTATGATCTCCAAATACATCTGTATCAATAATTAATACTCCAGGAATTTTTGTTTCAGTTACCTTCATTCTATTACCCCCATTATTTAATATACTTACGATCCATGATTTTCTTTAAATAAGCACCATACTGATTCTTCTTATAGATTTCATAAGTAGAAGCCAATTCTTCATCACCAATCCATCCATTGTCATACGCAATCTCTTCAAGACAAGCAATCTTACGATGTTGATGTTCCTCAATTGTCTTCACAAAGTTAGTGGCATCCACTAAAGATTCATGTGTACCCGTATCTAACCACGTAAATCCATCACCAAGTAATGTGACATTCAATTCACCATTCTCTAAATAAATACGGTTCAAATCTGTGATTTCCAATTCTCCACGAGCACTTGGCTTTAAGTTTTTAGCATACTCAACCACTTTATTATCATAGAAATAAAGTCCTGTTACCGCATAATTTGACTTAGGACAAGCTGGCTTTTCTTCTAAACTAATAGCCTTACCCTGAGAATCAAATTCAACAACACCAAAACGTTCAGGATCTTCTACATAATAACCAAATACGGTAGCTCCCACTTTATTTTCAGCAGCCGCACGAAGACGCTTAGTCAAACCATGTCCATGGAAAATATTATCACCCAAAATCATTGCACAACTATCATTACCAATAAATTCTTCACCCAAGATAAATGCTTGTGCAAGTCCATCAGGACTTGGCTGAACTTTATAAGAAAGCTCAATTCCAAATTGATGACCATCCCCTAACAATTCTTGAAAACGAGGTGTATCATCCGGAGTTGAAATAATCAAGATCTCACGAATCCCTGCCTGCATTAAAATAGACATTGGATAATAAATCATTGGCTTGTCATAAATAGGAAGCAATTGCTTACTTGTAACCTTTGTCAAAGGATACAAACGCGTACCACTACCACCAGCTAAAATAATACCTTTCATAATAAGTTCCTCCATATATTACATATTAACAATAAGCCCTTACGTAACGTAAGGGTCAAGAACTTTTTATCGTTTAATTACCTTTTTAATTTTTTCAGTCGCCTTATAAGAACGACTATTCTTTATAGAATTCAATTCATTTTTATAAATAAAATTCTTTTCATTTACCTCACAAAGCACTTCTGTTATTAAATGCATATTTTGATAACTTTCATAAATAGTAAATGAAATATTTAATGAATCTATATTTTTCTTATTTAAATCAATATGAATTTGCGGATCAAATTCAAGAAAAAATATTTTGTTTTCAACCTGAACTCCATTAAAAACATGAAAAGGAAGCAATGTATCATTCGCCTTAATTTTTAAATTTTCAATTATCCAATGCCCATTTGTATCTGGATCAAAGCGCATATATGTTACATCCTTTAAACCAGAAATCTCATAAACAATTTCATCCCCATTATTCTGTACATTCTTATCTATATACAGCTTGTCATTTTCATTTAATCCATTTCCCTTATCTATATATATCTCTGTATGTAAATCCATATTATAACTGCATAAACCTGAATAACCAGGAAGATAGGCTTTTCCTAATTTTTTATCAAAATCATAATCGTTATTTAAAAACTTCTTAACAATTTCATCATATAACCTTTTTGAAGAATATGAATCACAATTCTTATGGAAATAAGACATCATATTCTTTCTTTTATCTTTTTCAAAATCACATGCCCTTAATGAATTAATCAACTCTTTTTGATTGCGAACCAAAGTACCCGGCATTAAAAGACTAGGATCTTCTACAACAAAACCTCTGTCCTTTTTATATTTTTCCAAGTCAGGACACGAAAATACAATTGGTCTATCTAACAATAAATAATCCACATAAACAGAAGAATAATCTGTGATTAAAACATCAAATGCATTCATAATATGATAAATCGTTAATAACTGTTCATTCATAGTACTTGTATCTAAAAGAATCATTCTCTTAGGAATTTCAAAATTATTCTTCTTGTAATATTCTTGATCTGCAAAATGGAATTTCGACACAATATACGCATTATTTTCGGCTAAAAACGCATCTAATGCTTGCACATCATAATCATCATAGTTAAAGATATTGTCTTCAAACTGTTTCCCTTCATCTTTCAAGCCTTTACGCATAGTTGGTAAGTAAAATATAAATTTACAATTTAAGTCCACATTCAACAGCTTCTTAAGATTCTCTTTTCCATTTTCTGTATATAATAAATCATTTCTTGGAAATCCAGTCACCTTCACTTTATTTGGATCAACACTCAACATCCCACTCATATTTAGCTGACACGTTCTTGAGGTAGCCGTAATAATATCACTCTGTGCTGTAATTATTTTTAGATTCATAAAATCTGTATTGGGACTCGCACTATCGAAATATCCAATTAATTTTAAAGGAAATCCATGCCAAGCCGAAACATGAATTTGATTTTTCCTTTTTGCATACGCAAATTCAAACGAAGAAGTAATAAAACAATCAGCTTGTTCAATCATTTCATTCGCCTCATCCGTGCCAAATAGAGCACAGCGAATGCCTTTTTCTTGCATTCTGCGGCACATATTTTCATCACGAACGCACCAAAATGTATCTACATTTTCATTATTCTTTAAATATTCCCAAAATCCTCTCGAATTATCCGCAAAATCAGGAGCAGATTCGAACACAAATAATTTCTTTTCCATTTTTCTATCCTTTATGGCCAATAAATAAGCCAGCTTGTTTCGTTACAACTATTTTATCATTTTTATTTAATATAAATTCAATATATTCTTTAAACTCATTTAATCTAGGACCCAATATCTCATTCTGATTGCCATGACAAGACATAATATAATCGATCAACGGTTTCGATTCTGTAATCTCTAAACAATCCTGATAATCCATTCTTTCAACATTTGAAAAATAATGTTTTAATATCTCTTCCCCATTTTCCAATCCAAAGATATTATACAAGCTATGATTCGAAAGATTGATGCGAGAATCAAAATTCTGTACAATCTCATTGATTTCTTTCATATGCTCTTTTCCATATGTACTACAATAAAAAACACCATTCGGCTTTAACACTCTATCTATTTCCTTTAATCCCTGATTTAAATCATTCAAATAAAACAATACATGATTGGCAATAATCGTATCAAAATACGCATCCTTAAAAGGAATCTTTTCCGCATTGACCACAATACAGTTAAAATCCGAACCCAATTTATTACGAACCTCTTCCACCATACCTTCACTAATATCCGATAAGAATATTTCACGATTCCTTAAATCAATCTTATTCTCTTGCCACAACTTCCCATTTCCACAGCCAATCTCCAACAAACGATTCACCTTAGAAAAATCAATCTTCTCAAATAACCAATTAAACCACCCCTGCTTATTTTTAGAATATTTTTCATGAAGACGAATCCGATCATTTAGGTTCTTCGCATTCTTATACTGCTCAATAATATTCGTCTCTTCATTCGACAATTGCACTAAAGAAAGAATCATATTCCAAGATAAATCGGGAGCCTGACTCGCTCTTTTTAAAGCATCCTTTAAAGATTGTAAATGACTCATTTTATCTTCAATCAAATCAATCTGTAAATCAAAGCTTTCCTTTAAATCCGTATTATCTATAACCATCGGAAAAATTTCCTCAATACTAAACCCCAAATGCTTCAACGATAAAATCTTTTGTAGCTTCAACAAATCCAAATCACTATATTGCCGATATCCATTCTCCATAACAAAAGAGGGTTTTAATAACCCTATTTTGTCATAATATCGAATCGTTCTTTCACTCACATTCGCTAGCTTAGCGAACTGTCCTGTCTTATAGTAGTTCATAATTATTCAAATCTAAAAGGTGCTAAATTAATATTCCAATTTCGATTGTAGTATGGATCTCCATTCTTCAAAATCTCTGGCCATTTAGCTTGGAATTTTTTCTTTTCCGCTTCAAAACGAGCCTCTTTTTCAGGCGTATCTTCATAACCTCTTGATTTTGACTCATAATGATGCCATAACGCAAACGCATTGTAGACAATCAAATAACCTTTTTCACGGAATTTCAAGCATAAATCTACATCGTTACATGCCACTTCAAATTGTTCATCAAAACCATTCACTTCATTAAATACAGATTTTTTTACCATCATACAAGCTGCCGTAACTGCACTATAGTTACAATTAATTCTTGGACGCATTAAAATTCCTGGATCATCCTTATCAATATCCGTAAAGACATGTCCTGCATAGCCTCCAAAGCCAACAACTACTCCAGCATGCTGTACTGTATCATCCTCATATAATAACTTAGCCCCTACAGCGCCTACTTCTTTACGTAAGCAGCAGCCTAACATTTCTGCAATGGCCGTTGGTTCAATGACCTCTGTATCATTATTTAACAATAATACATAATCTCCTTTTGTATATTTCATACCAAAGTTATTGATTTTTGAATAGTTAAATTCACCTTGATATGTAACAACCTTTACATTGTCATGTTCCTTTTGAAGCTTCTCATAATATTCGAAAATATCTTTATCTGTACTATTGTTTTCTACAATCACAATTTCAAAGTTTTTATATGTATTCACATTATACAGAGAATCCACACAAGTCTTTAATGTATCTTTTAAATTATAGTTTGGAATCAAAATCGAAACCAACGGATTAGGCTCTGTACTATATGTCGTATGATAGAAACCATAGTATGGTTTGGGCATCAATTCCACCTTAACATCCTTTAAGCCAATACGCTTGTAGTGCGACTCAATGGCTCTTTGTCCCGCAGTATAACAATATAGTTTACTTTCTGGATCCATCGCAGTTGATTGTGGATGCATTCTCCAGTGATATAAAACACGCGGAATATGATAAACAGCATTTGCCTTTTCAATACATCTAAAAATATAGTCATAGTCCTGACTTCCATCATATTCACTTCTATAGCCACCCACTTCATCATAAATATGACGATTCACAAAGAAAATATGAGTAATATAGTTTTGCGAACGCAATAAGTCTTCACTATAGTCTGGCTTAAAGTTTGGTTCTGTAAAAACCTTATATTTATCATTCAACTTATCTTCATCCGTATATAGCGTATCATATCTATATTCCTGCAAAGCTTTCACAACTTCATAGAAACAATCCAGTTCCAATACATCATCATGATCATATACAGCTAAATAGTCACCATCTGCCATTTCTAAAGCCTTATTTGTGTTACCTGAAATGCCATAGTTTTGATCTAACTTTTTGAATTTGATTTTATCCCCATACAAAGCATAATGTGCCTTTACATATTTCTCTACCGCATCCGTTGTGCTTCCATCCGCAATACACAATTCCCAATTGGAATAGCTTTGATTGACAACTGTATCAATCATTTCCTTTAAGTATTCTTCTTTTGTGTTAAATGTCGCAACAACAATACTTAATTTTGGATTATACGCAAATTGCTCTTTAGATTGTCTAGCTAATTCTTCTGGCTTTACCCTCTGCTTTAAGAACCAGTTTTGGTATTCATACCCCACTAAATTTGGGCCTTGTTTCACTCTTTCAAAAAAACGCTTCACACCATTTTGCTTCAAATAATTCATCGCATTATGAATACTTTGCGCATTCATATGTGTCAAGTACGATTTAAACAAGCCAAGAGCCGTGTAATTGTTCTCTTCAATTTCAACCTTTCTCTGTTCCTTTTCCGTACTAAATAATAAATAATATGTCTTCTCAGGATTACCATCAAATTTCACCTGGAATCCACAATTTTTATTTTCTGCCTTGACTAAATGATAACGCACAAGATCAGGTCTAGGCAGTGGACGCTTTTTATACTCCAATGACTTTCCATTTTCATCTAAAACATCAATTTGTACAGGTTCTCCATTTTCAGAATATACCCACCCTTGTACAGTAATTGAATTCTTATCAAGATCTTTGGCAACACTATCCATACTATATTCAATAGCAGTCGTATTGCGAATCTTATCAATTTTCTTTTTATTTAAAACTAAGATTTGTTCGCTTTCATGACCATCCGTAACTCGCAATTCAAATGAATCAACAATATCCGTATCAACATCGACTTTAATACGGAATCCCACTAAATCAGATTTTAATTCCACATGCTGTTCTTTGAATGCATCTTGACGATGCGATTTGATTATATCCACCGCAACGTCTTTATTATTAATTTTAGCTGAATATGTCAGAGGAAGATCATCCTTTGAATAACACCATCCAATAATCGCAATATAGCTTGCACTTTCAATGTCTTTATATATGACTTTATCTATTGTATAAAAAAAGTTTCTTTTCATAGTAGCCTCCAAAACAGTTCTATATTAACATATATTTTTTAAAGTAACCACAATATCCATGATTCTACCTTTGATTGTTTTAAAGTATTTATAGTAAGAATCAAAATTTTGCAGGAACAGTTTAAACACTTTACCATGCTCAATATAATCCATATGATGTATAAAAAACAATCTATATTGTATGTAGCTTGGATAGTTGTTTTTTAAATCTACATCCAATTCTTCCAGTCGATTTAATGTTTGAACACAATTGAAAGCCGTATTCAAACGCGCCTCTATAGTATTTGTCGCATTCAAATGCTCTTTTCCTTTTAAGGTGACATTTCCTTTTAAGCCAATCGCATTCTTCGAATGAATACGATATTGAAAGAGAGGTACATTTAAAAAATACATTCCATTTTCTTCACTCGCCAACAAATTAATAAACCAATCATGATAGAAGTCTTCTGTATAGCATCTTTGAAATTTATCATTAATCGATTGTCGAACACAAAGTGCACATCCCTGAAAGCTATTTTCTACAACTAATCTTTCAAAAGGGACCTTTACCAATGCATTATCTTTTACCTTACACTTATACATGTTCTTATTGGAATACTTTCGATTAATATCAATCTGTTTTTCATTACCCAACTCATCTATTAAATCATATGTACTCGCTAATGCTTTGATTTCTGGATGATTTTGCATAATCTCAATCATCGTTTGTACCTTATTAGGCTTCCAAATATCATCCTGATCACATAAAAAAATATAGTCTCCTTTACAGTAAGAAAGTGCCTTTTTAAAATTTAACTTATAGCCCAAATTCTTTTCATTTTGATACAAATAGATCTTATTACACAGAAGCTCTTGAATAATTCTTACTGTATCATCACTCGATTGATCATCACAAATCACGATTTCATCAACCGGCATTGTTTGATTCAATATAGATAAAAGCTGTTCTTTAATAAATTCTTGACCATTATACGTGGCGATTGCGACTGAAATCATAAAAACCTCCAAAAAAAAGGTATTTTAAAAATACCTTTACAATTCTTCTGCAAATCCTTTTTCTAATTTTTTGAAAACGGCATAGCCAATCACTAAAATAACCAAAGCCAATAAGGCTACAGCACCTAATGGTTTTAATGGCGGCCATACATGATACATAAAAATATCACGATATGATGTAACTAATATTGTTAATGGATTCATACGAATAATTTTACCTAAAACACCAGCACCATCTAATAAAGATAAATCATAGATAACAGGAGTGGCATACATTCCCATGGTTAGTAAAAAGGATACAATATACTCTAAGTCTTGAATATAGGCATTTAATGAACTTAACAATAAAATAATACCTAAAATCAAAATAGATTGAATCAATGCAACTACAGGAAGCATTAGAATTTGAATAGAAATTCCATACCCAAATGCGAAACAGAAAATAAATATAATGATACAAGAAATAAAGAAATTGACTAATCCACTTAAAACTTGCGAAATCAATAAGATTTCTCTAGGAAAATACACCTTTTTAATAATTCCCGCATTCGCCTTAATTGAAGTCGTTCCTGTGCTTACAGTTGTTAAAAAGAATGTCCAAGGAATCAAACCTGTAATCAAATAGACTAAATAGTTATCTCCCCCAGCTCCACGCATTAAATAGGGGAACACAATCCAATATACAACCACCTGTAACAAGGGATTAATAAATGACCAAAGAATACCTAGAAAAGAGCCTTTATATTTTCCACGAATATCTTTTTTTACATTTGTCTTCAATAATTCACGATAATCATAAATATCTTTAAATATATGCATCTTTTCACCACCTATTCTAAAGTAAACTGTATACTTTTATCGGCCAAAATATTTCCATCCGGTTCTGAACATTGAATATCAATCTTATGATTCCCTAAATCTAAATCATTTAAATCTAAATTTACCTGCCAACCAATTGTATCCGGATCCATGTCACCCGCATATGCTTCTTGATAGGCTTCAAAAACATCCTGACGATTCTTTCGCTTAATTCCACTGATTTCATTACCATCTAAGAAAAACTTAAATACAGCTTGATCATGATCACTGATTTGCCAACCTTGACTTACTAACGTTCCCTTATCCTTTTGAATTGTCGCAAAATCCTTTGGTGCATCAATAAAGACAGCAGCCTTAAATTTATGCTTTCCTTGAGCAATAGCCTTCTTTTTCTCTTCTTTATGATCAATCGCAACTTGTTTTAAATACTCATCAATGACATATATTGGATCACCGTCTAAGCGAAGCTCTCCTTTATAAATCCAAACTGCACGATCACATAAATCTTTTACAACATCTAAACTATGTGTAACAATCACAATCGTTTTATCCGATTCCTTTAATTCTTTTAATTTACGATAACACTTCTGTTGGAAATGCTGATCTCCTACCGCTAAAATTTCATCAATCAACAAGATTTCAGCATCTACATTAATCGCAACAGAAAAAGCCAATCGCATGTACATACCTGAAGAATAAGTACGAACAGGATGATCAATAAATTCGCCTAGTTCACTAAAATCAATAATGTCTTGAATTCTTTCATCAATTTCTTTTCTTGTTAAGCCAAAAATAGAAGCATTAAAATAAATGTTTTCTCTTCCCGTAAAATCTTGGTGAAAACCTGCACCTAATTCTAATAAAGAAGTTAATTTTCCATTTGTTTCAACAGTACCTTTATTAGGGAAAATAATCTTAGTCATTAATTTTAATAAAGTAGATTTTCCAGAACCATTTGTACCAATCAATGCTACTGTTTCACCTTTTTTAATATCCATATTAATATTCTTTAAAACTTCATGAATTTCAACATGACTCGTTTTCCAAAATAATAATTTATCTTTTAAAGTATGAGCTTTATCATAATCAACCTTAAATTGTTTATACATATTTCGTACTTCAATCGCATTTTGTGAATCCATTTCAACACCTCAATTCAATTCATTTTAACACACTTGTATACTGTAAACAATATTATACTACATACCTAACACAACACTCATTATTTTAAACAATAAACCAAGTCCATAATTCTTCCACGTATTGTTTTTAACTTTCTATAATAAATACATTTATTTTGAAAGAATAATTTAAACAGTTTTTTATTTCTTAGATATTCAATATGATTATTCATAAATGATTCAATTTTTAAATAATCAACCTTATTACGCAAATAATAATCCCTACAATTTATTTTTAAAATATCCAAAACATATAATGCATCTCTTGCCTTTTTATATCTTTCTTCAAATTGGTAAGCACGCTTTACATGTGTAGATGCATTTTGATTTAATGTAGAAACACCAATCGAATTTTGACTATGAATACGATATTCAAAGAGTGGTTTATTCAAAAAATACATGCCACCATCCAATGATCCATATAGACTAATGATCCAATCATGTGGAATTCTTTCATCAAAATGATGCACAAAAAAATCTTTTGTTTTCTTATCAATGGCAAGTGCACAACCCTGAAAATAATTTCCATAAATAAATTCATCCGTTTTTACTTGCACAACATCATCTTGTTTTACCTCTTTATTATAAAGATTATTATTTGAATATCCTTTTTTATTTTTAGAAATAATCAAAGTATCATTTTCATCTATATATTCAAATGAACTTGCTAAAACATGAATATTTCTATTCTTTTCCATAATAGACATCATTTCTTTAACTTTATCTTTTTTCCATATATCATCTTGATCACATAAAAAAATGTAGTCACCCTTACATTTTTCCATTGCTTTTTTGAAATTTAACTTATATCCCAAATTTTTCTTATTTTGAATGATTTGAACATTGTACTTTTTCATAAGCTCAATCGTATTATCCGTTGAACCATCATCACAAATTATGATTTCATCAACTGATAAACTCTGATTTAATATCGATTCTATTTGTTTTTCAATGTATTTTTCTCCATTAAATGTAGTCATTGCGACAGAAATCATAATTTCACCACCTAATTATATAATGTCTTCAAAATAATATAGTTTTCAATATAAATGATTTTTTTATACACTCTCATAATCCACAATAAAAACGGACTTAAATCATAATAATCTTTAAAATATACATAAAAACTATCTAAAGTAATCTTTCTTTTTTTTACTTCGGATTGAAAAGATTTATTAATGCTTGCTGAATGATTATGAATATATGTAGTATCAATCAATAATTTCGTTTTTAACCCGTTATCTTTAAAGTATTTACCAATACAAGATTCTTCAAAAAATAAGAATATATTTTCGTCATATAATGTTTCAGGAAGAATATCCGTTCTTATCATAAAGAAGCAGCCTTGAACACAATCAACCTCGACAATACCATGACTTAAATATTCCTTAGGATACCACATAGGACGTAATTTTTTATTTAAAATTTTTGAAGAAAACAAGAAATAATCTTTGACTGTAGGAACTTTCCAAGCTTCTGGAAGCTGTCTTTTTCCATCAGGCTGCAAAGTTAAAGGAGCCACAATTGCTGTATCTTTATCAAATGAAGATACTAAGTTAGAAACAACATGTTCTTCGAAAATCACATCCGGATTTGCTATCATTATATAGTCCACTTTATCTTTTAAATAGTCAATTCCAACATTGTTACCATATCCATATCCACCATTCTTTTCAGACTTTATAACATGGACTTTATTTGACTCTAACATTTTCAATTGAATATATGAATCGTCTGTAGAACAATTATCAATAACCACAATCAAATCTATTGAATCCATTATTTTTACGCGTTCAACAAAATCAATTGTAGTGACTGCATCATTATAATTTAAAACAACACACCCAAACCATCTACGTCATTAATATAAGCTGTTGTAAGTGCTTCATGTGCAACTAATGGAATAGCCATTAAAGGTCTTTCAAGATTTTTAGCTAAATTTTCTCCTCGAATAGGATCAATTTTAATTAATTTTTCTTTTAATTCATTAGGTACAGGACGTGGAGTTTTAAAACGTTTCATTAATTCACCTGCAATATGCTCTGCATCAGCTGCAGAACCACCGTTACCTGCTATTAACAATTTTCCACCATGTGCATAACAAGCTTCCAACATTAAGTAACCAGAAATAATATCAGCTTTACAGCTTTCCAACATTGGATATCGCTTTATTAATAAATCTATATGTTTTTTTAATTGATCTTCTAACATGCCTACAATATCCTTTCTACAATATCATATAATGATTCATTATCTGTTACTCGTGCTGTTTTACATCCTGCATTTTCACCAGCAAGAATGTCATTATCACTATCTCCTATCATCCAAGATTCATTTAAGTCAATATTAAAATCTTTTGATGCCTGAAGTAACATACCTGGTTTTGGCTTTCTACAATCACAATCAATTTTCAATTCTGGAATTTCACCCTCATACCCTTTATGCGGATGATGCGGACAATAATAAATTCCATCTAGATAGGCTCCATCGTTTCCTAATAACGTTTCCATTTTATTATGAATATTTTTTAGTTCATCAAAAGTTACTTCTCCTCTTGCGATAACAGGTTGATTTGTCACAACAATAGCTAAATACCCTGAATCATTAATTTTCTTAATGGCTTTTGATACGTTTGGTAATAATTCAAATTGATCTATATCTCTTAAAAAGCCAACATATTTGTTGATTGTTCCATCTCGATCTAAAAATATAGCTTTCTGTTTATTTGATAAATTTTTAGATTGAACACGACCTTCTTTAAAATCTTCACATACCGCATAATATCTTTCGGGTGTTCCCATATCTCTAACATATTCAGGACTATCATAACAATACATTTGTCCTGTTCCTGCCAATGGTTTTAATAGTTGTCTATCCAAATCAACCTTCTTAGTTTCAATTACTTGATTTAATATTTCTTTGTTGATTACATGTAAACCGGCATTTACACGGTTCTGATAATAATCTGGTCTTTCGTCTTCTTTGGCTAACCACTTTTCTACTTGATGTTTCGAATTTGAAATAATCAAACCACTATCATAAGGATGATTATTAGGATGTGTAAATAAACTTACCCAACCTTTATGACTCTTATGAAATGCAACAAAACGATTGAAATCTACATCAAACATCGCATCTGCATTTAATAATAAAAAGTCATCTGATAATTTATCTTTGATTTGAAATAAAGCTCCTGCATTTCCTAATGGTTCTTTTTCAAAATAGTAATCTATATGAACACCAAACTTAGATCCATCTTGAAAGTAATCCATAATAATATTTCCTAAATGAGATACAGTTAAAATGATATCTGTAAAACCTTGTTTTCTTAAACATTCAATTTCATGTTCAAGCACAGGTTTACCTTCAATTAAAATCATTGGTTTTGGAATATCGGATGCAACGCTTGAAATGCGAGTTCCTTTCCCTCCTGCCATTATAACAACTTTCATCATTTGTCCTCCAAAGGCGAGTAATCTTCTGGTCCATAATATATAACTTGGGTACCACCATCTTCAAATTTAAAAGGAATATACAATAAGTCTTTCATGGCTTCTTTTACAAGCATCTGTTTTTCTGGTTGTACATAGAAAACTAAAAATCCGCCGCCACCAGCTCCAAGCAATTTTCCTCCTAGTGCTCCGGCTGTAATACCTTTATCGTATAAATTATCGATATTATTTGTTGAAACAGATTTTCCTGTTTGTCTCTTTAATTTCCAAGTTACATCTAACAATCTACCAAAATCATCTAAGTCCTTTGATTGATCCGTTAATATACTTTCTGCTTCATCCACCAAAGTCAGCATTTCTTTTAACTGCTTAGTCTTGCTTTCGTCATCTAAATGATTTGCCTTTTGAATGTCACTTGAAAAACGTGTAAAACCAGTAAAAAACATCATTAAATTATCATTTAATCTTTTCTTTCTTTCAGGTGAAATAATAATAGGATGCACAGAATAACCATCCGCATTAAAATCAATGCGATTAAAGCCACCAAAACTTGCCGCAATTTGATCTTGCCAGCCACCTGCTTCATCACATAATACTCTTTCTAGGTAAATGGCTTCATCTGCCAATTGTTTTTTTGATGCATATTTACCTTTTAATGCATAAAAAGCATTTAACATTCCTACCGCAAAAGAACTTGAAGTACCCAATCCACTTCTAGCTGGCAAATCCGCTTCATATGTCAATCGAATTTCATGCATATCTAACATCTTCATCGCATTACGAATGGCAGGATGTTCAATCGCATCAATATCCGTTACTCTTTCTGTTTTTGAATAACTCAATTCAGTTGAATAATCAAAAAATCTAGGTAAATGTCTAACATTGACGTAACAATATTTATCAAAAGTAGTAGATAATACAGATCCACCATTTTCTTTAAAGAAAGATTCCATATCTGTACCACCACCAAAGAAAGACATTCTAAATGGTGTCTTTGTGATTATCATTTTCTCACCTCATATAGTCGATCAAATAATTCGACCGTTTTATTCCAACTAAAATATTTTTTTACAAAATCTTTACTCTCAATTGATTTAGATTTAATTTTATTTGAATCATCAATCAATTCTAAAATTTCATTTTTGATTTGGTCATCTGTATTAGCAAGAATCAATGTATTTCCATCTTCATCAATACCTTCAGCACCAATATCAGTTGTGATTACAGGTAACCCAAGTCCACATGCCAATAATACTTTTAGCTTAATTCCAGCTCCCAATGTTAATGGGAATACGGCAATTTGATTCTTTAGAATTTCATCTTCAATATTCTCAACAAAACCAGTAATATGGATATTCTCACATTCTTCTTTTTGTAACTCCTCATTAGGATGTGCTCCAATAATTGTCAATCGAATATCATCTCTATTTAATGATTTCACAATATGAATAAGGCGCATGGCAGCCAAATGATTTTCTTCTCTTCCCATTTGTCCAATAAAACAAATTGATTTTTGAATTTTATTTACAACCTTATCCGAAATCTCATCAAAGTCAACACCATAATATGGATTCATCAATTCAACTTGATTCAATCCATAATATTCATGAAGCAATCGTTGATCTTTTGAGTTTACCGCAATAACATGATCTGCTTTTTGACAATACTCTTTTTCATATTTAGTTGCTAAATTTAATTGCCATTTCCAAAATAATTGTTTAAGCCCTTTTGAGTCCATTGACTTTCTATAAAAAGATTGTCTTGTCACATCGTGTTCAACTATATTAAAAATTATATTCGGATACATTTTCTTAATCCAAATGTATTGAGCCATTGCCGTATATTCGCAATGAATCACATCAATTTTCTTTTCTTCAATTATTTTATGGAATTGCTGCTTAAATTCCTTTGAAGTTCGAGCTGAAAACATCAAAGGCTTATTTAAATGTAATAAACCTTCTCTTAATCGATCCTTATTCGATATACGGACAAAATAACTGCTATCCGTATTATATTCTTCTTTTACTATTTTCTCTTCTAAAGGCATTGTTATAAATGACAAAACATAAACATTATGTTTTTTTCTTAATGCTTCTACTTGTTTTCCCATGCAAACCCCTCCTGCATGATTTGTATGCAAGCTAGGAACATACGGAGAAATATGTAATATATTCATATATAACTCAACCTCCAATCAAAAAAAATGTGAATACTCACATTTTTATAAATCTAAAGCTTTATCTAACACTTCATAAAAACGCTTCTTCGTAAAATAAGTATTATACAGAGTTTGAATATTCTTTCTTCTTTGAAGCTGCACATCCATACTCTCCAAACAAATTTGACTTGCTATTTCTTTGATATTACCTTTATTTATATTAAATCCAATATCCCATTCTTCACAAAAATTCTTTGTATCTCCCTGAATTGTATTAATAATTGGTAAACCAGCACACATATAATCCAATGATTTCATGGTTAGTCCAACTACCACACTTGATTTCATTACATTGAATCCATAATTACACTGATCAAAAATCTCCTGCTTTTCTCTTTGATCATAAACCTCTTTATGATCTATGACATTGACACCAACTGCCAATACATCTTGTATAAACTGTTCTTTCTTTTCACCATTACCAATTATATGCAATGCACATTTCTTTAATATGCTACATTCCCTTAAAAATGCAATAATCATTGAAATATCTATAATATTATTTATTGAACCCAAGTAACAAAATTGTAATTCATCCTCTTTTAAATCAGGACTCATTGGTAAACAATCACGATCTATAGACCAATATAGAACTTTACCACAACGCAAATATTGCTTAAATAAATCACATTCACAGAATATCACATCTCCACTTGATAAATACTTATCTCGCGTGTTTTTCCATATTTTAAAAGGCAACAGATTCTTATATTTTTCAATCGGCATCGATTCAGGCCATAAATCAATAATGTCATATATAATTTTTACATCCCCATGTTCTTTTTTATATTTTGACATCTCTTTGACAAGTGAATTACACGGAATAATACAGTGTACTAAATCCGGCTGAATTTCACACAAAGCTTTCCTTGCCCCTTTCGCAAACTGTTTATGCGATAAAATTCGATCCAATGATAAATTTTTATGATATTCACGTACAGGTATGACTAGATCCGTACTTGGATCATATAAAGCTTTTTTTCTATGCGAAAAATTTGAAGTAACACTTTTAACTTCATACCCCCTAGAAGTATAGTATTTCTTCAATAATTGCACACGATCCAAACATGTATCAAACGCATATACCAATGCCACTACCATAGATTACTCTCCAATAAAAATGAATTTAAGACCTTCTAACTATCCCCTAGTTATTATCTTTATTATGGATACTTCCTGTACCCCCTTCGACAACTCCATCATGTTTCAACACCGAAAAAATTGTCATTAAAAAACATTTTACATCAAATAAAAAGCTTAAATTTTTACAATACTCGCCATCCAAATTAGCCTTGACATCAATCTCTAATTCATCACGACCATTGACCTGTGCCCAACCAGTAAGACCCGGCAATACATCATTAGCACCATATGCATCTCTTAATTCAATCAAATCATATTGATTCCATAAAGCAGGTCTAGGACCCACAATTGCCATTTCCCCCTTGAATATATTAAACAACTGTGGAAGCTCGTCTAAAGACGTTTTTCTTAAAAACTTACCAACACTCGTGATATATTGATCTGGATTTTCCAATAAATGTGTTGGCATATCTTTAGGCGTATCAATACGCATTGTTCTAAACTTTAAAATATTAAAATAAGATTTGTGAATTCCCACACGCTTCTGTTTAAAAAAGATTGGCCCTGGAGAAGTCACTTTAATTAAAACCATTAATACAATTAAAAGTGGAGATAAAATTATGATTCCAGCTAAACTCAAAACAAAATCGATCGTTCGCTTACCATATTTCGAATACATAAATACACTCTCCTATAAATATAGGGAAAAATCCCCATATGGAATTATACCATACTCATTTCTATGAAACAAAAAAAGTTCAACAAAAGCTGAACTTAAGATGTAATATTCTCTTTATATAAAGCGCATTCATTAAATTATGTGATATTGTCAAAATGAATCTTTAATACAATTTCGAATTGAAATCAAAACAAAAACCATAGAAATACCTAAAATCAAACAATGCGTATGAACTACCGACAATGTTGTAAAATCAGTAAAACCATTCAATTTTGTGAATTCACGATAAAACACACCACCACGACCTAATTTCTTAGACATCCATCAATTGATATGCATCAAAAAAAGAAAAGTTCAATCCTTCTATAAAATCAAAGCTACCATCTTAAACACAAAGACTACAATCAAAAGAATACCAATCCATTTAATGCATTTAAAAGTAAACTTAATCGCAAAATAAATCAAAGCTATTGAAACCACGAAACCAAGAATGTCTGACATCTTTCAACCTCCAATTTAACACCTATTTTAATTCATTTTCACCTTCCTTTCAATAGGGCGGTTTGCTATAATGAAAGGTACACGAATACAGAGGAGTGATACAATGCGAACACCAGATTTAAACTGGCTAAAAGACTCACGTATCTTTCAAGTCAACCGACTACAAGCATACAGTGATCATAAATATACAATTGGAAAAGACAAAAAACCAAGCTCTTTTTCCCTAAATGGAACATGGAAATTCAACCAATCCAAAAACTATGATACATGCTTTAAATTCTTCTATAACACAGAATTTAATGATGCCAATTGGAACGATATACAAGTCCCAGGACACATTCAACTTCAAGGATTTGACAATCCCCACTATACAGATGTGACTTACCCATGGGATGGACATGACGTAGTAAAAGCCGGACAAATTGATATGGACAAAAACAAAGTTTATCAATACCGTAAAACATTTGATTTGCCACAAGACTTCATTGGCAATAAACTCATTCTATCCTTTGAAGGTGTAGAATCCAATATCTACGTATGGCTAAATGGTAAATTTATCGGATACTCAGAAGATTCCTTTACCCCAAGCCGTTTTGACATCACAAAATATACACAAGAAAAAGATAACGTACTCTGCGTACGCATCTTTCAAAAATGTACAGGCACATGGCTAGAAGACCAAGACATGTGGCGCTTTAGCGGAATCTTTAGAGATGTCATGATCTACAAACAACCAAGTCAACACATACAAGACTTAAAGATTGATACAAATATTGATTTAGACACCAAAAAAAGTGTTCTTACATGCACATGCAAAATGAGCAGTAATGAAAGCCATATACTACAAGCCAAACTATACGATCCACAAGGAAATATCGTATGGAATGCCAATATGCAGGATACATTTGAAATACCTGTAGAAAATACAAGTCTTTGGAGTAGTGAATACCCAAACCTATACCAATTAGAAATTGTTCTATACGATGCAAACAACGAAATCATTGAAACCATTCAAGAACAAGTGGGATTTCGTAAATTCACACTCGAATATGGCATTATGAAACTCAATGGAAAACGCATCGTATTCCACGGCATCAACCGCCACGAATGGAACGCCAAAACAGGAAGAGCCATCACATATGAACAAATGGAAGAAGACATCCATATGCTAAAGGCATTAAACATCAATGCCGTAAGAACATCCCACTATCCAAACAACAGCTATTGGTATAAGTTATGCGACCAATATGGAATCTATGTCATTGACGAAATGAATCTAGAAACCCATGGTGCTAATGACATCATCCCACAAAACAAAACCGAATGGACCGATTGTTTATTAGATCGTGCAAGAAGCATGTACGAAAGAGATAAAAACCATGCATGCATCTTAATGTGGTCACTAGGAAATGAAGCTGGAAGCGGAGCCAACTTTATGATTCTACACGACTACTTCAAAGAACAAGATGCATCAAGACTTGTCCACTATGAAGGCATCACACAAGATCGAACATTTGAAAATGCCAGTGACATCGAATCTAGAATGTATGCCACACCACAAAGTATAAAAGACTATCTAGAAAGCCATCCAATGAAACCATTTATGCTATGTGAATATATGCACGCCATGGGAAATAGTCTAGGAGGCATGGAAGAATATACAACCCTAGAAGACGAATACGAACAATACCAAGGCGGATTTGTATGGGACTATGTAGACCAAGCCATTGAAAAAGACGGCAAATACTACTACGGAAAAGACTTTGACGATTATCCAAACGATTCTAACTTCTGTGGAGACGGTATCCTTCTAGCCAATCGACAAGAAACTGGCAAAAGCCAAGAACTCAAACAACTCTACAGATATGTCGATATGGAAATCCATTTTGATTCTGTAACCATCAAAAACAAAAACCTATTCTACGACCTAGGTAAAGATACCTTTATCTTTGAACTCAAACGAAATGGACTAGCCATTCAATCCGGCATCTTTAAAACAAGTGTAGAACCAGGCACTACAAAAACTATGCCCGTACAATTTAAACAAATCAACACGCCAGGCTACTATACAAAAACCATCTACTATAAAACACCACTTGGTATACAAGCTTTTGACCAACAAGTCTTCGAAGTCAAACAAGACCAATCCAAAGAAAGTGCAATGCTTGTAGTGGAAGGACAAAATACAATTGGCATTCAATTTATGGACACAGAATATCTATTCGACAAACGAAAAGGCTTAGTATCCATTCAAGTAAACGATACAGAATTACTTCAAGAAGCACCAAAACCAGTCTTCTACAGAGCCTTAACCGACAATGATCGTGGTGCCAAACAAACCTATGCCAACTGGCTTAACGCAAGCCTATTCCAAAATGTCATTGACTTTAAAATGATACGCAACTCCAAATGCGCACAAATGATCTATACAATTCAACTTGAATCTATTGAAGAAGAATGTAAACTTGTCTATACAGTCTACAACAATCAAAGTATTCAAATCCAATTGCACTTAGACAAAAACTCAAAAAGACAAACCCTACCACTATTTGGAATTGAGTTTGCCCTAAAAGAAACATTTAAAAACTTTGCGTATTTTGGAAAAGGCGAAAAAGACACATATATAGATCGAAATCACGCACTAACCGATTTCTACTCTGAAAATGTAGATACAAACTACATTCCATACTTAAAACCACAAGAACACGGCAATCATACCGACTGCAAATGGTGCTGCCTATCTGATGGAACAAATGCATTTAACGTAAAGTCAGAAAATATGGAATGTCAAGCCAGCAAATATTCCTTTATGCACTTATATAACGCAAAACACACGTTTGAACTGCCACAAACCCACACTACCTATTTAAGAATCACAAAACAACAAATGGGCGTAGGCGGAATCAATAGCTGGGGTGCTAAAGTACAACCCCAATATTTGATCGATCAATCGAAAAACCTAGACTTTACATGTACACTTTACATTTCAAAGAAGGATTAATTTCCTTCTTTTCATTTATACGTTCAACACTAATACGTATTGCATATACACGTGTTTTTTTTGATACACTATAATTGCAAGGAGGATGCATATGCCAATGACGTCAAAGGATATGTAACGACTTATCCTTGCGGATGGATGGGTATTAAATAGCCAAGTGGATTTCCAACATCCGACAAAAAAGGTAAAGTGACTATACCATTTCACACAAAAGATTTGTCAAAGTCAACTGAACAATCCATCCTAAAACAAGCAGGGCTTAAATGACTCTGCTTGAATATTTTAAAAAGGAGGCAAACAATATGTTGTCAATTTACCCAGCTTGTTTCTTTGAAGAAGAAAAACATTACTCAGTTATTTTTCCAGACTTCAATTATCTTTCTACATGTGGGGATTCACTACAAGATGCCATGGAAATGGCCGTTGATTGTCTAGCCGGTGCATTGTTCAGTGCAAAACTAGACAATGAAGATATTCCAATTCCTTCAAAGTTAGAAGAAATGGATCCAACACAAATCGCATCTGAACTTGAATTCGAATTTAAACAATCTTTTGTCACCCTTGTATCTGTTGATGTTGAAGAATATGCGAAAACACATTTCAATAAGGCCATCAAAAAAACACTCACAATACCTGAATGGTTAAACAAAGAAGCCATGAGCAAGAAAATCAATTTTTCGCAAGTACTTCAAGAAGCATTAATCGCGAAATTACACTCCATGTGAATTATAAATAAAAACACATTATATAATCAAAATCCCATATTTTTAATTAAGATATGGGATTTTAAAATTATTCCTTTTTTACATTTGGCTTACAATTCAAACAAACAACTGTAATCAAAACTGTTCCTAATAATTATCATGTTGAATATGATCATCATTACTATTCTGTTCCCTATACTTATTATAAACAGGAAGTTACATTAAAAGCTTCATATTTCGATATTATTATCTGCGATTCTATGAACCATCTGATCTGCACGCATAAGCGTGCTTATAAACCATTTCCAAAATATATAACGAAAGAAGAGCATATGCCTGAGAGTCATCGTTATTACTACCTGGAAAATAAAATGAATGCAGAAGCATACAAAAGTTGGGCAAGGAGCTATGGCCCAAATGTTTACGAATTTATTTGTAAGGTTATTGGTACATTTCGTTATGAAGAACAATCTTATAAGAGCTGTAATGGAATTCTTCATATGTGTAAAAACAATCCAAAAGCATTTTCAGATACAGCTGCCAAAATCTGTCTGAAATCGCATATTTATACCTATACAGATTTTAAAAAGATGCTTACTAAATTAATCAATGAAAAGAAAACAAACCGTTCGGAAACTCTTCCAGAACATAAGAATATTAGGGGTAAATCACATTATGAATAAAACTGAAATCAAAGAAGAACAAGCAATTTATATGGATCTATATGAAAAATTAAAATCCATGAAATTTTCAGGTATGGCAGAAGAACTTCGTCTTCAACTTGAAAATCCAAACAGCGATTTAGAATCTTTTCAGGATCGTTTTGAAAAGTTGGTCACAGCTGAATGGAATCTAAGATACAACAAGAAATTTCAGCGTTATTTGAAAAAAGCTAAACTGAAAATCCCTGGAGCAACATTTGATGAGAAACTTTATAATCCGGATAGACAACTTGATATACCAACAATCGAAAAGCTGAATACTTGTATATGGATAGATGAAGGAAGAAATCTAGTGGTTACAGGAATGACAGGGACAGGAAAAACATATTACGTGAATGCCTTGGCAGTTGCAGCTTTGAAACAATTCAAAGAAGTAAGATATTATTCTGCTTCCAAACTCTTACTGGAACTCAGTGCTCATGAACAAGTGGATGATTCAATTAAATTCTTAGGTATTATGGAAAATATAGCACAAGTAGATTTATTGATTATAGATGATTTTGGACTTATGAATCTTGATGTCGAGAAATGTAGACATCTATTTGAAATTCTTGATTCAAGAGAAAGTAGAAAATCGACAGTGATAGTTTCTCAAATCCCAGTAAAAGAATGGTACGATTTATTTAAGGATTGTACATACGCTGACGCGTGTTTAGATCGAGTTCTATGTAAAGCATATCGTTTGGAATTCAAAGGTGAATCACTAAGAAATCAAAAATTTTGACACACGATTGACCGCTACAGATACACCGATGGTGCGCTAAACGCGCACCATTTTTCCGTCATATGCATGTAACCAGAAGTGTACATTCTTAAACAATCATTTATGTACACATTTAGGTTATCATTTATATTCTAATTCCATCTCACGATGGACACCCTTGGTCTTGGCTAGTGGTTGGCCATTGTGATAACAACCCCCACAAAAAACTTTCACTGTCTAGATATATGTCATGCCCTGCGTACAAAAGAGCAGAGATTTCAAATATTTCTGCTCTATAGTTAATACTTTAAACACTTATAGGGTTTTCAACCCTACATCTTTTAAAGCCAACTTTTAGTCGACCCTATCTAATTTCGGATTACCAAAAAGAGCAGAGATTTCAAATAGCTCTGCTCTCTAGTTAATCCTTTAAACACTCATAGGGTTTTCAACCCTACATCTTTTAAAGCCAACTTTTAGTCGACCCTATCCAATTTCGGATTACCGATATTTTTAACACGATCAATCAACATACATTATATAAGATATTCACAAATCGTTAAGTTACTCTTAAATTTCATACTGAATAGATCCCTGACCATCTTTAATTTCAACACTTGCCATAGCCCCATTGACAACAAACATATGCGGATACGTATGTCCAATATCCATTTGAAATACAACATTCATATCCGGTAGTGCCTTTTTAAAAGCCTGGTCATACCCAATCAAATCCGAAACATTTTTAAACAGTACACGACCAACCAAGATAGCCTTTGTATATTTAAAATACCCCATATACTTCATCTTCAATAAAGCACGATATACATCACATGAATTCATTGAAAAAATATCAAAAAACCAAATAATACCATCCGACTTATAACGTTCAATAAAATCATTCACATAATCATAAGGCGTACCCGCCATATCATTGATACTCTCAAAACATCCACCAAGTAATCTTCCAGAAACATCACAACTACCAACATACACCGTCTTCGTATTTAATATAGGCGCTCCATCATTATAAAAATCAACATCCTGATGTAAAGAACTTGAATGCAGTTCAATATTCTTTCCCTTTAAAAATTCAAGACATAAATCGGAATATTCATTGATACCATATGCATCAAAACTACCCGCATTAAACCCATAAATCGTTGCTATATCACACTTACAAGTCACAGGAAATAATAAATTTGTAGGATCACTTGCCCCCAAGTACCACTTTGGATTCTTTTCAATCCAATCAAAATCAATATATGGTAATGTCTCAAACTGAAAGTCACCCCCAGCCGCCAACCATACCGCTCCAATACTCGAATCCTTCACCAATGAATTTAATTCACTAACACGCGTCAAGGCATCACAACTAGGTTCACTATCATTACGAACACTATTACTTTCTACAATATGAAAACCAAAAGATTCAATATACTCTATAGACGCATCAAAACTATCTAGCTTATGCCCTACACCACTCGACATAGCACAAACACCAATTGTATTATTATTCTCATTTAAAAACTTAGGATATTTCATAATTAAAAAAACCTCCACATCCCTATTATAAGGGAAAAGCGACAAGACTCAAAGTCCTGCCGCATTCCCAAAAGTTTTAAGATAGAAAGGAAGTTTTAGTATTGCCCCAATACCCTTTTATTATAGTCAAAACGAATCCATTTGTCTTTATACTTTTTAATTAATTTGTATTTTTATTTCTAAAACACAACCCGAAATTGGTATAACGCTCTAACGAATGGCAATCCACTTTAATGAATTGCCATGATTCTTTCATTGTTGTATTTATACAATAAGAAGGATTATTCATAAACTCAATAAACCCAGGTAAATCATTTGCGAACCTATCTTCAAATTCATATGCACATTTCTCTTTTTCTTCATCCGAAATATTTATTCTATTATGCAACGCATGATCCAAATTACTAGACATATAGTATGCTTCGTATGGAATATCTTTTAAAACTTTGGGCATAGAACTAATCTTATTTATATTATTTCGTTTTCTCTCATTTCTATCCACAATTTTTTCTATATTTTTAACAAAGATATTGCGCGTTGTATAAAATGGTTTTTCATATCTATCATCCTGCACAATACATCCATCATCAATGTAAGCTCCATCCATGTCAATCAAATGTACCACTTTAAGAAAATCCTTTTGTTTAAATCTGTTTTGAGCTATACATGCTTTAACTATTTTTCCAATCTTTGCAGAAATATTTGAAGCATTTGTATTTATATCTGATGTTATATCACCATGAGTAACTTCAACCTTTACATGTGAATTACTGAAATATCGTGTTAGAATCAGTTCTAGACTTCTCATATCAGACATGCCTTCAACAATGAATAGAATTACCTGTTTAGTAGCCACTCATTTCACCAGCTTTCCTAAACGCATGAGAAATCTCTGCATTCTCAGTTAGTTCATAAACGTCATCATTTAAAGCAATATCTCTATAATAGACATCTCTTAAATTATTATTTGCCGCAATATTCTTTAAACGAACATATCTATTTTTTGGATCTGTAGTTGTAAATGCTACAAACTTCTTATTAATTGTTTCTAATGGACGTAAATTATGAGAAGTAAAAATCAATTGTCCTTTTCCTTGTTCACCAATAATCTTTAACAATTCACCTAATAAATACTCATAAATACCAGCATCCAATTCATCAATCGCAACCACAATTGATGGTTGATTATATACCTCAATTAAAAGTTGTAATATAGAAATAATCTTCTTAACACCTTCTGATTCATACTTTAAAGGAATTGATTTACCATTCTTGTTTGAAACGAATTCAACACTATAGCCAATCTTGTTATCCTTCAATAATTCTTTGCCCAACTTTCTAATTTCTATTGTTAGATTGGGAATCAATTGTTGAAGAACAATATTCATATTTTCTATAATTCGATTTAATTTATTAAAAACTAATTCTGACACTAATGAAACTTGTTCTAAAGGAATCATATACGGACCTATTGATTTAGATTCATTTTCTGGGACATGAAAGGACAACGGTAATATACCTAAACTTATAAAACCTGTATTTTTTGTATCCATAATAAACAATTCATGATTCGCAAAATACACCAAAGTTTCTATAATATGGACATGCCGTAAAAACTCTTCATCTTTACATTCTTTACTTCTATTTCGAACGACATCCAAAAATTCATTTGAAAAAATAAATGACTTTGATTCATTACGAACAATTTTTTTTGCAACCATTAAATTCAATTCGTCGAATTTAGAAGTTCCAACCAAGGACTTATATTTTGATTTAGGGCCAAAAATTGCAGAATTCGTAGTATCAATTAATTTTGATTTAATAATTTTCTTTTGATCATCATTATATGCATAAGAAAGAACCTCATCAAAAATCACAGCCTTTTCTTCCCCATCTACCTCACTATTCGAATTCGATTTTTTATCAATCATTTCTTTTTTTAATTTAAAAGAATATTCAACATCACTATGAACTTCCTTTTCATCTATAGTAAACTGCACTACAATTTTACAAAAGCCTGCATCTACATTAATATGATTCGCAAAATCTAAAGACACACTTTGCCCACATAAAACAGTTTTGACCAAAGATAATACTTCAATCAAAGCTGTTTTACCAGAACCATTCTGTCCATATAACCCTAAAACACTTCCATATGGGTAATTTTCATTATTTTTAAATTCCAATTCACCCTTTTTCACGTTTTTAAAATCAAAAACCTGAATCGCAGCAATCCTTTTCATGATTATTTCCTTCTTTCGCATTTATCTTAACATTTTATAAAATTCATTGCAATAAATATTATTTTTTATACATTTTGTACAGTTTTATTATTGTTTTAAATAGTTTGACCAACAAAAAAGAGTAGGCGCGCATTCCTACTCTTTATGTATCCTCCATTAAGTCGCGATTTAAGAGAATATACTGACGGATTATTTCTCACAGAAATATTATAGAGAGAAATAGTTCTATGTGCGAAAACGCTTTCACAAAACCAATAGTATTATATATCAAATTGGCTCCTTGCGTTTGCACAAATTAGTAATCTATTTATATTTTTTGTTGAGAATCATAAATAATCAAAGCCATGAAAACCAAATCCTCATCTTGCTCATTTGAAATACTATGACCCTTACCACTCGGTGTAAAATAATGTTCACCCGGTTTTAAATATAAAGTTCTTTCATGATTATCATCAAGCGTTGCCATTCCAGAAAGAACGAAATAATCTTCGCCATCTCCATTATGCACATGATAACCAACACTACAACCCTTCTTTAAAGTGACCTTGGCATAGACACGATTCATACCATGCATCTCATCTGCCATCATGACATGTTCAAAATGCGCAATACCAGTACCACCCATAAAATTTTCTTTATCAACTACTACCATTTTCTATACCCCTAGATCAAAGAATTATCTTTAAAATAATTGATCTTCATACTTGATTTCACTTCATTCAACGTCTTTTCAGCCGTCGCATAAGCCTTTTTTGTACCTTCTTCTAAAATCTTGACAACTTCAGGAAGTTTAGCCTGCCATTCCAATCTTCTTTCACGAATTGGGCCCAATTCCTCTTGCATAACACTATTTAAGAAACGTTTTACTTTCACATCCCCTAAACCACCACGTTGATAATGTGCTTTTAATGCATCCAAGTTTTCATATTCTGGCAAATACTTCTCAAAATGCTCTGGCTTACAGAACGCATCCAAATAAGTAAATACACAGTTTCCCTCAATCTTACCCGGATCACTCACCTTGATATGATCTGGATCTGTATACATACTCATAACTTTCTTTTTAATGGTTTCCTCATCATCTGATAAATAAATACAATTACCCAATGATTTAGACATCTTCGCTTTACCATCCGTACCAGGAAGACGCAAACAAGCATCGTTTTGTGGCAATAAGATCTTAGGCTCAACTAAAGTCTCACCATAAATCGAATTGAATTTATGAACGATCTCCTGTGTTTGTTCAATCATAGGCATCTGATCTTCTCCAGCAGGAACGGTCGTAGCCTTAAATGCCGTAATATCAGCAGCCTGTGAAATTGGATAACACTGGAATCCAACAGGAATACTCGCATCAAATCCACGCATTTTAATTTCAGCCTTTACCGTTGGATTTCTTTGAAGACGACTTACAGAAACCAAGTTCATATAATAGAATGTCAATTCTGTTAATTGACTAATTTCAGACTGAATAAAAATCGTTGTCTTACTAGGATCAATACCACAAGCCAAATAATCTAAGGCAACCTCTAAAATGTTTTCACGAACCTTATCCGGATTGTCAAAGTTATCTGTCAAAGCCTGCGCATCCGCAATCATAATATAAATCTCATCATATTCCCCAGAATTCTGTAAAAGAACACGATTTTTTAATGAACCAACATAATGTCCAATATGTAATTTTCCTGTGGGACGATCTCCCGTTAAAATAATCTTTGCCATAAATACCTCATTCTACAATAATTGTTTCTTCGCAAAATTCCATGTATCTCTACACATATCATCTAAATTCTTTTCAGCTACCCAGCCAAGCTGAACCTTTGCTCTTGTAGGATCTGCATAGCAAGTCGCAATATCTCCTGCACGTCTAGGTTTGATGACATAAGGAATCTTGATTCCATTCACTCTTTCAAACGCATGTACAATATCTAATACACTATACCCTTTTCCTGTTCCCAAGTTACAAATATGAACACCTGGTGTATTGTATTTTTCAATCGCTAATACATGTCCTTTAGCCAAGTCAACTACATGAATATAGTCACGAACACCCGTTCCATCTGGCGTATCATAATCATTGCCAAATACACCAAGTTCACTAAGTTCTCCAGTCGCAACCTTCATAATATAAGGCATCAAGTTATTTGGGATTCCCTTTGGATTTTCTCCAATCAACCCCGACTCATGCGCTCCAATGGGATTGAAATAACGAAGTAAAGTTACACTCATTTCTGGATTTGCGAATTGCACATCCGTTAAAATTCTTTCCATCATCGCCTTTGTAGCTCCATATGGATTCGTAGTTTCACCTAGCTTACAATCCTCTGTTAAAGGAACCACTTCAGGATCTCCATAAACAGTCGCACTTGAACTAAACACAATACTTGGAACATGATACTTTTTCATCATCTTGGCAACCACTAAAGTTGTCATCAAGTTATTTGTATAATACTCAATTGGTTTTTGAACACTTTCACCAACCGCTTTAAATGCGCAACAATGAATGACCGCATCCAATTTATTTTTCTTAAATACAGCTTCCGTCTTTTCCTCATCTAACACATTAAATTCATAAAACTTAACATGTTTTCCTGTAATCTTATAGATTGAATCCAATACATCTGGCTTTGAATTGGAGAAATCATCGATCACGACAACATCATGACCACTTTCTAATAATTCAACACAAATATGACTGCCAATATATCCGGTTCCACCCGCAATTAAAATATTCATAGTTAAAACCTCATTTCTATCTGCTATTATACTACAAAATAAGAATCTCTTTACATTCTTTTTCTGTTAAAGATACGGCTTTATCCTCAAACCAAAGACAATGATTTTTCATATCAAAATAATCAAACTTAACACTTCGATTAAATTTCTTCTCTAACTGTTTCTTTTTAACCAATACCATCTTTGGATCTAAACACTGATCATAGATTTTAAAAGCCAAAAGAAACTGTGAAACACTATGACACAATACAACTTGCTCATCTTCACATAGATTATCTATATTTTTTTGTTCGGTTAAGACAAGATTAAACTTCTTTTTCGGATCCCTGTAAAGAAATGGATAGTACAAATAAAACATAGACTTACAATTTTGACATTGATGCATAAAATACGAACCATCATCTAGTCGACTTCTTGCCACACTATCCATTTGTGCAATCACAACCGTATCTCTTTTTATCTCAAAAACATGCCCACAATGTGGACATGTCACTGGAATCATTCTTTCTTTCATTAAATCGATCTACAAGCTGATTTTAACCATTCAGCCTCATCCCTTGTTAAATAAGGACTGATCTTTTCAAATACTTCTTGATGATAGTTGTTTAACCAAGTCTTTTCTTCATTTGTCAATAAAGAAATATCCAAACCATCTAAATCAAATGGTACAAATGTGATTGGTTCAAAATGCATGAATTGACCATAATTATTTACATTGCCCTTAACAACAACCATTTCATTTTCATGACGAATACCAAATTTACCTTCACAATAAACACCCGGCTCATTTGAAGTAATCATACCCTCATCTAATACGCACATTTCATTACGATGTGGCAATACTCTCCATCTAAATCCATTTGGCGATTCGTGTACATTCAACAAGTGACCAACACCATGTCCTGTACCACATTGATAATCCACATCTTGATCCCATAAGGGTCCACGAGCTAGAATATCTAAATTGATTCCTGAACATCCAAATAAGAAGTGTGCATCCGATAAACGAATGTGTCCACGCAATGCTTTTGTGAACCAATATCTTTCTTCTTCACTAATATCACCCAACACAAATGTACGTGTAATATCTGTTGTACCCTCTAAATATTGTCCACCACTATCAATTAGAAGCATACCCGAATTTGTGATATCAACATTTGTTTCTGGCTTTGAAGAATAGTGCATCATAGCTGCATGTTCTTTATATGCACAAATCGTATCAAAACTATCCTCTAAATAATTTTCTTGTTCACTACGAAGAAGTTGCAATTTAGATTGAACACTCATCTCGCTCATTTTAATCTTACCTGCATTCTTCTTTAGCCAATACATGAACTTAGTAACGGCAACACCATCTTTAATATGCGCCCACTTTGTACATTTTAATTCCGTATCATTCTTTAAAGCCTTCCATAAAATGATTGGACTTTCCTTAAATACCGGCTTAGCCTGCAAGTTTGAAACAATCGCATAATTTACACTGGATGGATCGACTAAGACTGAACCCGTTAAAGCCTTTGTTGACAAATATATATCCGAATAGCCACAAACTGTAACATGGTTGTCTTTAAATTCTTTTAAACTCAATTCATCCAAACGAGATGCATCCATATAAATAGAAGCTGATTCAACTGAAACAATCGAATAAGCTAAAGCAACTGGAAAATTAGGAATATCATGCGCTCTTAAATTATAAAGCCATGCGATCTGATCCACACTTGTTAGTACAATAGAATCAACTTTGTTTTCCTTAAGGAAAGCACGTAAACGACTTAACTTACTCTCTACAGATTCACCTGAGAATTTTTCAGAATAATGAAAAGTTGGCGTACTTGGAAGTTGAGGACGATCTGTCCATACTTCATTGACTAAGTCTAGATTTACATTCATATTCAAATGTGCTAAATCAAATACCGACTTATAAGCTAGAGCATCCTTTGTATTCATGACACGACCATCAAAGCCAACTGTATCATTTTCTTTAAGATTTTCAACAATATACGCATCAATTTCAGGAACTCCAGGTTGGCCCATTTTCATTAAATCAATGCCTGAGCCTTCAAGCTGACTTGCAGCCTGTATAAAATAACGTCCATCTGTCCATAAGGCAGCCTTATCAAGCAATACAACTAAAACTCCTGCACTTCCTGTAAAGCCAGACATATATTTACGACATGCAAAGTAATCGCAAACATATTCCGTTTCATGGAAATCACTTGTTGGAACAATATAAGCCTGTACATTGTTCTCCATCATTTTTGCACGCAATTTTGAAATTCTTTCTTTAATCATTTATAAATCCTTCTTTCTCTATGCCAATTTCTTTAGGGCATCCACCTGATAAACTTTATCTAAGAATTCAAAGGCACCCACAGAAAAACATACAACCACAATAATTAAAAATAACATTTTTAGAATATATGTTATAAAGTAAACAGCCTTTACACTGTTTTCTAAACGCATATATTTAAAATGCGACCACATGATAAATAGTGGGAATAAAAATAATATGCCTTGAAACAACCAATACATCCAAGTTCGATTTTGTAGAAGGTATAAAATACCAAATACTTTATGCGCATGAAAATCCAACATGAATTGATTGATCACACCATCTGCCATATGCCCATTCATAAAGCCAAGCGCTCCTAAAAAACAAACTCCCGCAAAAATATTATTCAATAAAATCACAGTTCGAGCGACTTGTTGTGTCTTTTTTGACGTAACACGATTCACTTGTGCAAGCAGGCACAAATAGCTCAATATAAATAGAATCGTATATACTACGGAATAGAATGGAATGAAACAATAAAAAATACTAAAGACAACCAGTACACCTATAATGCAATTTGCTAACGTATCGGTTGTTGTGCGATATCTTTGGATTTTTCGAATTCCATATTTATGCATTGAAAATGTATATGTAATCCCATTATAAACCGTTTTAGGTAAAACCGACATTACAAGGATTAATATACCAACAATGCCCATCACAATATAATCACCCATTGTACCCTCCCCTTTAAATATTTACCTATCTATTGTAGAATAAAAATATCATTTCGTCCAATAAGAAAGAGGTGTAGAATGAAACTTGTTTTTTTAGATGCCGATGGCACACTATTTCATCACGAAGGCTACATTCCAGATAGCGCAATTAAAGCTTGTATTCAAGCACAAAAAAACGGTCATAAAATCATTTTATGCACAGGAAGACAACGCATTGAAATCTTTGGTCCCATGTTAGAAATCGACTACGATGCAATCATTGCCGGAAGTGGTGCAACCATTGAATGCGAACATAAAATTATTAAAGAAAATGCATTATCTAAAGAAGAAAGTCAATATTTATCAAACTATCTTCTTAAAAATAACATTCCAGCTAACTTTGAAAGCAGTAACGGCATCTATGCCACGCAATATACAAAAGATACAATGTTAAAAATGGTCGAAGAACAATGTGCGGGTAAAACTCAAGAAGAAAAGGCCAAACATGGCCTTACGATTCTTACAAGTCAAATTACAGTTGTCGACAACATTCAAGACTTAATCTACAATAAAGTATCTGTCATCGACAATGGAAAAACACCCTATAAAAAGATCCAACAAGATCTTTCGGATAAATATGATGTAATTCCTGCCACATTTGCGCCTTTAGGAAAAGAAAGTGGTGAAGTCACATCCTATCATATCAATAAGGCAACAGGCATGGATGCCGTAGTCAGATACTTTCATGCCGACATCAAAGATACCATTGCGATTGGAGATGGCTTTAATGATCTTCCTATGTTTAAAAAAGCACATCTAAGCATCGCCATGGGTAATGCGCCACAAGAAATCAAAGATAAAGCAGATAGGATCACAACATCCCTAGAGGAGGATGGTATTTATCATGCCTTTAAAGATTTGAATCTGATTTAATGCAAAGCTCTTTCAAGGGCTTTTTCTTTTACCTGAATTATATATGATTTTGGTTGTAAATAAATCTGAAGATCTTTTCTTGATTACACAAACAGAACACTACATCCCTAATTTTGAGCAAGATTAGAAACACTCAAAAGAAGGCAGGACACTCCTGAAAGCACCCTGCCTGTATATTATAGCGTGTACTCTAAGTTATTTTACAAGTTTAAAACATTCTACAGAATAGATTTTTGTAAGATATTGCATTTTTCTATTCTAAATAAGAGCTTTAATCATGAAAAGATACTTCTTTTCCAACAAAAAATCCATTTTGATTTAATTGTGATACTCTTTACCTTCAATCACAATATAATCATCGATTTCAATTTGATTTATTATTTTCATAAGCAATCCTAAAATAATCCAAATCGGCTTTATATTTATCTTGCGCCGATAGACAAGTATCTATCAAATACCCTTTTTCATAATCCCACTCTTTTAAACCACGATAATAAAACATTTTCAAATGACCATCGATAATAAAGGGAACTATATTATATTTCAAACATTCCTTGAATAAGATCAATCTTCCAACACGACCATTTCCATCTTGAAATGGATGGATACGCTCAAATTTTACATGAAAATCGAGTATATCTTCAAATGACTTTTCTTTTTTATCATTATATTCTTTTAACAATTCCTTCATCCGTTTGGAAACCTCTTCAGGTAGTGCTGTATCCATTCCACACTCATCATTTAGTATCTTAGAGTCACATACACAGAAGCCTCACTTGATTTATTCTTTAACTCAGAAAACACAAAATTCTTTTTAAATGAATTTTTAATTTACCTTTAAGGTAAATTATACGTTGAATTTCAACCTTTTATAATATATAATTGAATTAACCTAATAGGTTAATGAGGTGATCCTTTGAAAGTAACTTATAAATCAAAAAAATTAGAGAAGAGATGTACAATAGCACGTGAAACAATTAAAGTATATGGTGTAAATAAAGCAGAGTTAATTCATCAAAGAATTGATCAAATTAAATCTGCGGATACAGTTGAACATCTAGTACAATATCACATTGGACGTTGTCATCCTTTACACGACGAAAACAACCAACGAAGGACAAGAAGAAACCAATATGCAATGGACTTAGGTCATCCGTATAGATTGGTTTTTGAGAAAATTGAAAAAGAGATTCAAATTGCAGAAATCCAATCAATTGAAGATTATCACTAACTTGTTTGGAAAAGGAGGAACAAACATGATTAGAAGTAACACTTATATTGCCACACCACCTGGATCAACTATCAAGGAACAATTAGAAGATAGAGGAATGACACAGAAAGAATTTGCTACCAGACTTGATATGAGCGAAAAACATATCAGTAAATTAATTAATGGAGAAGTCATTTTAACTGCAGAAATGGCAGTTAAACTTGAAATGGTCTTAGGCATACCTGCATCTTTTTGGACAAGTTTAGAAGCAATTTACAGAGAAAAGTTGATAAAAATTCAACAAGAAAATGATATGGAAACAGATAAACAGATAGCAAAACAATTTCCATATAACGAAATGGTAAAATTAAACTGGGTTGAGGAAGCGAATAGTATAGAAGAAAAAGTAATAAATTTAAGAAAATTTTTTGAAATAGTTAAATTAACTCTTCTTACCAATAATAAGCTAACTCGAATTGCTTGTAGAAGATTAAACGAAACCACAAAAGCCGATTATGCTTTAATCGCATGGGCACAAAAAGCTAAACTTGAAGCGAGAAATCATACAGTAAAAAAAATCAATCTGGCGCTTTTAGAAAAAGAAATTCCTAAAATAAGAAGCATGACGATACAATCTCCGGATGAGTTTTGTGATAAACTAACGCAAATATTATCGAACTGTGGTATTGTCCTAATTTTTTTACCCCATCTAAAAGGATCATTTCTACATGGTGCGACATTTTATGATGGTAATAAAATTGTCATAGGTCTAACAGTACGTGGAAAAGATGCAGATAAATTCTGGTTTAGTCTATTTCATGAAATAGGACATATTTTAAAAGGTCATATCAATCAACTTGAAGGAACTTCAGAACAAGATGAAAAAGATGCAAATGAATTCGCATCCAATATCCTTATCCCGATGAATGATTTTAAATTATTTGTTTCAGAAAAAAACTATACAAAATCCAATATTATTAAATTCTCAAATAAATTAGGAATAGACGCTGGGATATTAGTGGGAAGACTCCAAAAAGAACACTATATAAATTTTGACACATTTAATGATTTGAAAAAGAAATACAAAATCGTAAATATATAAAAAGTTCAGCAAAATTGCTGAACTTTTCATTTTACTCTTCTACGATTTCACTTAAACGATCAATACCCACTTGGATACGACGCAATGTTTCATCTTTACCTAAGATAAACGCAATTTCAATAGCTCCACCAGGAGTGAATTGTTTACCACTAACAGCTGTACGAATTGGCCACAATACTTGTCCATTCTTCATTTCCAATTCTTTTGGAAGAGCCAATAAACAATCATGTAAAGCTTCCATACTATCCCATTGATCAAATGCTTCTAAAGCAGCTTTGCTGGCTTTTAAAGCTTTTAAGGCAATCTCAGGATTTGTCTTCATCTTCTTATGACGATACATCTCTAAATCATAATCCACTAATGTATCAAAGAAATCAACACTCTCTTCGATCTGATTCAAGATATCAATACGAGGTTGAATAATTTTTGCGATTTCCTTTAAGTTGTATGGTCCATGAACCGCTTTTTCTAAGTATGGACGAACTGTTTCATAATATGTATCTTCATCCATATTTCTTAAATAAACACCATTCATCCAAGTCAATTTATCAATATCGAAAATCGCTGGAGATTTAGAAATACGATGAATATTAAACACTTTGATCAATTCATCTAAAGTATAGATTTCCTGTTCAGTTTCCGGAGCCCAACCAAGTAAAGCGATATAGTTCATAATCGCATCTGGCAAATATCCTTTCGCAACTAAATCTTGGAAAGAAGCATCCCCATTACGTTTTGATAATTTGTGGTGCTCATCCTTCATTACAGGAGGTACATGCACATATGTAGGACGCTCCCATCCATATGCATCATAAATCAAGTTGTATTTAGGTGTACTTGATAAATATTCATTTCCACGAACAACGTGAGAAATCTGCATCTGGTGATCATCAATAATATTCGCAAAGTTATATGTTGGATATCCATCCGATTTAATCAAGATTTGTTCATCCAGAACATCTCCATCCACTTCAATACGACCATATACTTCATCATCAAAATATGTTTCACCCACATTTTTGATTGTTTGACGAATGACATAAGGTTCACCCGCATCTAATTTAGCCTGTACTTCCTCAGCGCTCAAGTGCTTACAAGGATCATTGAACTTAAAAGAAATACCTAAGCTTTCAGCTTCTTTTCTTTGAGCCTCAATCTCCTCTTCACTACAGAAACAATAGTGAGCTCCACCTAATTTGATCAATTCTTCCGCATACCCTTTATACATAGGTAAACGTTCACTTTGAACATAAGGACCGAAGTCACCACCAATATCTGGTCCTTCATCCCAATTTAAACCACACTCTTTTAAAGTTTTATAAATAACATCTACAGCACCTTCTACTTTACGCTCTTGGTCTGTATCCTCAATACGCAATAAGAAGTCGCCACCTTCATGTTTGGCAATTAAAAATTCAAATAAAGCCGTACGCAAATTTCCAATGTGCATATAGCCAGTTGGACTCGGCGCAAAACGAGTTCTTGTTTTATTCATAGTCTATATCATCCTTTCGTTCCTATTATAATAATACGAAACTAAAATTCTTTCAATACACCTAGAATCAAGTCTAGCTTTTCTTTTCGCGACAATTGTTTGATCCTATACTCCAATTTCATTGCCGAAGATTTAGAATCACACTCTTTACTATATACCAACCTGCAAGGTCTTCTTGCCCGCGTATATTTTGCACCCCTACCCAAATTATGCATCTTCAAACGATGTTTTACATTTGTTGTATACCCCGTATAATACGTATTATCCTTGCATTCTAATATATAAACATAAGCCTTTGTATCCATATGCCTATATTAACACAAAAGTAAGACAAATAAATGCCTTACTTTCTTAGTTTTTTATTGATTAAATGTAAAAGAATCACAAGTGCAACTAATCCTAAAGTCACATAGATATTTCCATGATATTCAATCCCTGTTGGAACATGAATCTTTCTATTTTCAAACTCAAATACATTCGAATCCAATTTCTTTGAATCCACATACAATGAACCATCAACCACTTTTACACAAAGCACTCGATTCGATTTATCATATCCCTTTGGAGCCTTTGTCTCCTTTAAATACATTTCTTGATTGCGCATTAAAATCGAAATTGTACCACTTCCCTTATACGAAGCAATCTTTTCTTTACAATTCTTGTCTTTGTAGCTTGTAAATTCAATCTCATCTAAAATTTCCTGTTTTGTATCCTGATCTACCTTTTTTAGAATCAACTTTTCAAACGGACTATGCTTTGGATAAACTACCACACTATAAACAAGTTCATCTTCTTGCCATTGCGGAACACTAACTAACATTGGACGCATATTTTCATATCCACAAATATCTACAGGATCTATAAAATACAAGCCTTGCTCAATATCTTCTACTTTGGCAATCCCTTTAGAATCTGTTTTAACATGTAAACCCTCCACATCTTTCTTTTGGATCTCATCACACAAATTTTCAATTTGTTCAGCATTGAATTCCACATTAAAATCCACATCTAAATCTTGAAATGCATCATTCAATACAAAATATCCATCTTCAAGTTTTGCGACTTGCACAAGCTTAAAATCCACATTTTCCTTCGATAAATCATCAATCGAATCTTGTAGTTCAATTGTGATTGAAGCAAGACTATTCGCACGGATTGGCATAATACTACATAAAAACATCATGATAAATAGAACTATTTTTTTCATCTTCTCACCACCTTAAATACAATCAAGAATACAACTGGAATGATTAGGAACAAAAATTCCCGCATCGAATACGATTTTCTTGGCTGATTCTTCTTTTTAGGAAATATACGCTTTGCCTTCACAACCAACCTTTTCGTATTGATACCATATGGCGTACATGTAACTAAACTTAAAAGATCTTGATCCTTTTCAATTGTCATATCCAAAATATCTTCTGGTTCTACCACAAAACTATCCACAACTTCATAAACCAAAGTTTTCTTACAAACATGAATATAGATCTGATCCTTTTTCTTTAATTCATCTAAACGCGTAAAAAGCTTCGCACTAGGCAAACCACGATGCCCCGTCAATATACAATGACTATTTTTACCTCCTACAGGTAAACTTGAGAATTCAAAATGTCCAATGCCACGATTTAATACTTCATCACTCGTACCATGATAAATGGCAAGATCAACATCAATGACTGGAATCTGGATGGTGGCCATGATTTGTGTGGAAGTAAAATTCAAAATCGTGTCATAATTTTCTCTTTCTTGATTCAAAAATAATTGTTGATTGTATAGTTCAGCATTTAAATACGCATCCTCTACAAGCTTTTCTTGCGTTGTATCCTCTTCAAGATAAAAACTTGAAATTACATTTTCCATGCGGCTTTGAAATACCAAATTTAAAAGGATTGGCAATACACAAAGTAAAAAGCCAAGAAAGAATAATAAATTATTCTTCCCTTTTCTTTTTACATACATAAACCATAATGCCTGCACCCGTAACTACACACAAAATTGTCCCAATAGATCCTGTGACAGGAAGTTTTGTACCTGTTTTATTAATGACTTTTAAACCAATGATCGCATCCGACTGACTTACATTCAATGGTGTATTAAAACTTGAAGCCTCTAATTTCAACAAGCCATCTCCATTTGAACGATAGTTATTTCGATTCTCAACAAACTTAGGCGAAATCGTAAGCTCAATTGGCTTTTGCAGCAATTGATATCCAGCCGGTGCTTTGGTTTCTTTTAAATAATACGTACCCTGATCTAAACCATAGATTTCAAATTCACCATTCTCATTGGAGACAATATCTTCACTTTGACCATCCGTAACAACATAGCCACTATCCGTTTTCTTCATTTTCACTTGATCACGCATAGCTGCATCACGATACATTTTAAAAGTAGCTCCTTTTAACTTTACATTCTTCTCATTACTCTTTAACCCATTCAATTGATATGTATAGCACACCACACAATCCCAAGGCGATTGTCCCTTCGATTCATTTTGTGGATCATTTGAGAAATTTACACGAACCTTATTTTCAAATCCTCTTTTAGAAATTTTAGGTACCGCACTCTCATTCAAATAAGCCGTGTACGATAAAACTATAGAATCTCCTTTATTGATGTTAGGAATTTGTTTTAAATCTGTAAACGTAATTTTAAAGCCACGATCCGTTGCAGTATATGTATACTTATTTTGAACAACGAATTGATCTTTGATTTTTAATCTCACACTATCCGCTCTTAAAGATAAACATGGATCCATTTCATCCTCAAACTCAAAGAAATATGTTTTATATCCACTCATATCTGGCACTTTCGATACATATTTAAATGGAATATCTTGATTGATCTCAAAATCACCCATATCATTCCAACCAATCGAATTGTCATCTTCATATACCTTTTTTTCAACACTTGGATAATCCGATTTGATCTGCATGACGACTTTTGGACTTGCCGTATTCACCATCGTCAATGAACTTGCACCATGTGTATTGATGACATTGGTAACTTCATCAATCAAATAAAATCCATATGCCAATTTATCAATCACAATATTCCCATTGACATCTGTACTTTCTACATGAATGATATACGAATCTAAGTTCATAATTGCATTTTGAACTTGCTCGATAAACTGACGATACTCACTTTGATTGTTTGAATTATTTAATGAGCGCATATAATCAAGCACATCTTGATCATCTACACTCCGATTCAATTTAGTACTTACAATTTGTTTGATTTTATAAGCATACACAGGATTTAATGCATAACTAGTAGAGGCGTTATCACTTGAATTTTCTGCATCAAACAACTTATACATACGAAAAGTTTTTCCATTCATCGGCTGCTTATCATGAGCCTGAATGACAATACTTGCACTTCCCTCTTCAAGCATACAAATACCATTTGTGACTTCCACTCTTTTATCTTGTGCATATACAGGTGTTGTCACTAAAGACAACATCAACAATCCTGTATAAATCAAATTTCTTTTTTTCATTCCTTCTCCTTCAATTTCTTAGCCATCAAAAACATACCCATCACACTCATAAATAAAACTTTTGCACTACCTGTATGCGGAAGCTTCACCATTCTCTGATTGATAAACTCCATATTTACCGTTCCATTTTCATATAAACCATTTACTTTTTCTTGGTTGATATATACATCAAATTGGTAATTTACGGGCACAAAATCTGTATTTAAACAATACACTTGTTTATTCATTCGATAACCTGCAGGAGCCTTTACTTCCTTTACATAATAGGTTTCTTTATTTTTTAAACCATCAAATACCACAACACCATCTTGCGTTATCTTTTCTTCTAAACACTCTAGACATTTCTCATCTTTAAATAAGCCAAATACGGCACCATTTAAAAGTTCATTTTTATCATTCTTCTTTTGAATCTTTAATGAGAAAGGTTTCACTTTATTTTCCACTTTAATTACAGAATTGACGCCTGTAATACTTCCATTTTCTAGAACCTCAAATTCAATTGGACTTGCATCCAACACATATCCATCGATTGTTTTAAATTCTTGTAGCGTATGTTTACCACTTGAAAGAGCCACAAATTCAATTTCACCCTTTTCATTTGTGGTATCTTGCCCAATATAGAATGATCCATTCAAAAAATGCTTAAAGGTCACATTCGACAACGGAATATCTGTACCTTCTTGCACCTTTACTAGTTTTAAGGAATTCGCTTTGTCCACTGCATTAAAATATTTAAAACTATTAAAATGTGTCGACATTACATTCTTTTCTTCAAGCTTTTGAACAAAGATTGTTGGATCTAATAAATAGCCTTTAGGAGGCACAATCTCTTGTACTGTGATTGTTCCTAGTGGTAAACAAACCATTCCATCCACATCTTTATAGAAGGCATCTCCACTAATTTTATGTGCATCATCCATTAAAATCTTTCCATCGGCATCTGTTTTCATTAGCCACGTACGCAATGGTGACTTATTACTTGATTCTTGATCATAAAACTTGAATTCATATTGCGCATCTTTTAAAGGTTTAGATTGATCATCCTTATCTTTTTTGACTAACATCAAATTCACAAGATTTGTATAAGGAACATCCGATACAGCCACTTCTACAACTTGATTGCTCTTTACGTCCACAGGATATACCGTATCATTTTTGGCATATCCCTTTGGTGCACTGATTTCACGAACATAATATTTCGCAACACTTAAATTCGAAATGACATTGGAATTTCCTTTTTCATCAAGAAGAAATTCACCCATCTTCTTAGTACAACTAGAATCACTGTATAAACCATACTTTGCATCTTTTAATGTATACATTACATTGTTTGTGCTTACATCACTTAATCGACTGCTCTTTTTAATTTGAACACTTCCCTTAGGACTATTTACACCATATGCCAATTTTTGAATGCTTGTCATGACACCTTGCCAGTTATAAGCTTGTCCTGCAACATCGACAAAATACACATCATAACCACTTGGTTCCGCTTTTGAAGTGACTTCATTCCATAAGGCACTGACCACATTATTCCAGTGATATCCATTTGAAAGTGCCTTACTGATACAATTTGATGAATAGGCATTCGAAACCAATTCATCCGTTAAAACAATGGCAGCACTTTCACCATAACGACTCGTCAATATATCACCTGGCCCGTTATAGCCATAATATAAACATTTTTTCAAATTCGCATTACTTACTAAATAAGGATCGGATGTAACACTTCCACTCGATGGGCTGGCATTCAATCCTTGTGCACAAAAGGCATAGTGTGAATTCGATAATTGATATAGACAATTGGCAAGATAATGTCCATTACGCTCTGTATAGCGATGATGGAAAACATTTGTGACACTTTGAAATCTAGCCATCATAAAACTAGAACTTGATTCGAATCCAGCACTATATCGATCGAGTATCATCAATCCATTTTGCATCAAATATGCATCGGCATACTCATCATAGAAATCCTCTTCTAAAATATAGTTTTCATCACAATAGTCGACTAACCCATAGGTTTCGGCCTTTTCTTTTCGCAACTGAATAAATTCAGGCGTATTTACATTACCCTTACTATATTCATCCATCATCTCCATTTCTTTTTCACTCAAACGATATGTTGTTGATTCATTGGCATGCACCATTGTCAAAGAAAGAAACAACACCATAAGAATACTCATACATATATAAATCTTCTTTTTCATTTCTTCACCCCCCTTGTTTATATACTCTTTTCTTCTCACCTATAATTGTGACAAGCCAATGTGAAAAGAACGTGAATTTCCATCAATTTCAAACGATTGAACCTATCTGATCTAAAACGCAAAAAAACAAGTGCTTTACATGAAAAAACACTTGTAAAAAAATAACCAATAGTGTATTATAAATAGGCACATTGGGGTATAGCCAAGCGGTAAGGCATCAGACTCTGAATCTGACATTTCCTTGGTTCGAATCCAAGTACCCCAGCCATGCCTATTACAGAGAAGAGATTCTCTGTTTTTTTTTTGCATTTCCGACACAATACCGACATTACCGTCATAATTTTGTCGGTATAACGCAAAAAAAAGAGAGCCTAGGCTCTCTAAATGTGTGAATTAACGATTGAAGAAGAAATTAGGAATTTGTTCATCATTCGAGTTGTTTTCAACACTAGTTACAACACCTGAATTTACAGGAGCTTGAACTTTTGGTTCTGTAAATAATGCATCATTCGCAACTTGTTTGATGACTGGTTCAGTACGTCTTTTACGTTGTTTTTCTTTTGGTTCTTCAAATCCTGTCGCAATAACAGTAACGATAATCGCATCACCTAATTGTTCATTGATTGCGATACCGAAGATGCAGTCAACATCTCCACCAGCCGCATCCTGGATTACAGATACAGCATTTTGAGCATCAAATAAGCTAACTTTGTCACCACCAGTGATATTTACGATAGCGGATTTAGCACCAGAAATTTGTGCTTCCAATAATGGAGATTGGATTGCCTTTTCAGCAGCAGAAATTGCTTTGTCTTCTCCTTCTGCCATACCAATACCGATCAATGCACGTCCTTGGTTTTGCATAACACTACGAACATCCGCAAAGTCTAAGTTAACCAATGCAGGAACCGCAATCAAATCAGAGATTGTTTGAACACCTTGACGTAATACATTATCTGCAGCTTGGAATGCTTCTTCGATTGGTTTACGTCCAATCACATCCAATAAGTTATCATTTGATACTATGATCAATGAGTCAACATATTTTTTCAATTCTTCAATACCATCTTTTGCATTATTTGCACGACGACGACCTTCAAAAGTGAATGGACGAGTCACAACTGCAACTGTTAAAGCACCTTCTTCTTTAGAAATCTTTGCGATCAATGGAGCAGCACCAGTACCTGTTCCACCACCCATACCAGCAGTGATAAATACCATGTCGCTTCCTTTTACAGATTCGCGAATTTCAGCTTCACTCTCTTCAGCTGCTTTACGTCCATATTCTGGATTACCACCAGCACCTAGACCTTTTGTAGTTTCTTTTCCTAAAACGATTTTATTATCGCAAGGAGAATTTTTCATTACTTGTACATCTGTGTTGCAGATATAGAAATCAACACCTTTAACACCATCAGCAACCATGCGGTTAACGGCATTGGATCCACCACCACCAACACCAAATACTTTAATATTTGCTACTTGATTAAATTCAGTCATATAATATTTTCCTCTCTTTTTATTCTTCTTCCGCTAAAATAGCATTCTTTAATTTCTTTGTAAATCCACCTTCTACACTTGATGCCTTTTGATTGATTGAATCAATACTTGCCTCCAATTCATTATTGTTAGCACTGATTCGATCATCATGGTGAATACGATTGATATCTTGCCAAGCATATGCCATACCTAAGCCACATACAAACGCACCATCTCTTGCACCAATTGCTTGTTCTTGATAGATCATTGCACTCGCATTGAAAGATTTATCTAAATCCTTCAACACAGGAATATTACTTCCTTGTCCGGTAATGACATATCTAGATTTTCCTTGGCGAACAATTGGTAAACATGCATCATTGACAGCTGCAATCCATTGACGAATACGAGGTAAACAAGCTTTCGCAAGTTCATTTGCCGTAATCTCAACACGCATATCTTCTCTTTGTTCAATATAAATGATCACATCACTATTTTCATCTTCTTGACCTGAGAAAATATTTTGCAACAATCTGTAACATACTTCATCACTCAACTTATATTTCTTTTGAATATCTTCAATAAACCATAAATATCCAAAATCCAATGTTGTACAAGTCATCAAACGACCTGTGCTAAACAAAGCTAAAGTAGAATGATTCTGTTCCAAATCAATTTGAATTGTAACTCTTTCTGTACTCTGTGCTAAAGCAGCTGTTTCCTGACCAATCGCAAATGAATCTAAACATAGATCTAAGATTTCAAGATTTGCCTGCTCAACACAACGAGCATATGAATAAATCGTTTCCTTATCCGCATATAATAAATCTACATCCATCATGAAATCTTCACATTCCTGATTCAATGGAAGCTTTTGACTTACTGTACCATTTACTTCATAAGTAACCTTATTCGCATTTACAAATTCTACATCTTCATTCAATCGTTTTTGAATCGCGTTTTTATATCCTTGCTGAATATGGAATAAACGAATATTCTTCGTTCCATCTTCAATTTGTACACGTACCTTTTGTGAGCTACGCATTACATTTACACTAGGAACAGCCAATAATACACGTTCAATTCGGTATCCTAAAGCTGCCTGTGCATTCGTTATAGCTTGACGAATGGCTGTAACAATAGCACTTTCATCGACAATCTTTTGATTTTTATCTACACCTGAACAAGCAACTCTTTCTGTTCTTAAAACGTTGTAACGAGCTTCAAATATCTCTAAAACGATAAGACGAATCTCTTGATCAGCAATTTCGATAGCCGCATAAACTCTTTTCTTACTCATTCGACGTCTCCTTTTTACATACTACTTAACAATAATACCATAATTGAATTAAAAATAGAAGGCTAGTCTTTAAAATCAAATGAGAAAAAACAGGAGTATCCAAGCCTAGGATACCCCCTATATTGTTAATTTGCCTCCAACATTTTAAATGCTTTTTCCTTAAATCTTTTCTTACACAAATAATAATCCACCAATAAAATAATCAATGAAAAATCCACCTGCACCGGAAAGAACATTTTAAACAAAACACAAAGAAGTAAAGATAAACCATCCAAATAGATAAAGTCACGAACTAGATTATATCTTCTTAACGTACGATACTTTGTACGAACATTGATAAATGAGAATACGAATGCTAGACAACCAACAATCGCATCCACACTAAAATTAACCACATAACTCGAAAACAAAACGGCCTTTAAAAAGAACAAAGTCAAAGTCACACTCATCACAAGCATCATGTTACAAATCTTTAACTTTTCATCATCCCGACAAACCATCTTTTCCGCATGTTTTTTAAAAGAAGAACTCTTAGAAAATTGACGATACAAACGATCAATCTTCTTATCAAAATCATCCTCTTTTTTATTTTGGACAATTTCAATCATCAATTCCTTTTTCGCATCGATCAAATCCGACTTCTCTATTCTTTGAACAATTACTTCTCTAGACATACCGATTCAGCTTCATCGATCTGCACATTTGTTTCATAGAATTCCTTCAATGCGATAATCGCATATTCCGTATCCTTAACACCGGCTGTTTCAAAACATGAGTGCATCGCAAGCTGCGCTAAACCAAAATCAACCGCATGAATACTTACCTGCGTATTTGATAAGTTACCAAGTGTAGAACCTCCTACACTATCACTACGGTTCGCAAAACTTTGTACTGGCACATTTACATTTTGACAAACCCCTGTAAATAACGCACGACTAAACGCATCCGTTGTATATTTTTGGTTTGCACTTTCCTTAATGACAATACCACCATTCATTGTGACATAGTTAACGGCATCTGTCTTTTCAGGATGATTTGGATGAAGTGCATGTGCATTGTCACAACTTACTAAGAAAGTTTTTGCGATAGCCTGATAATACTCTTCTTCCGTTTTATGTAAACCATTATTGATACGGTGCAATACATCTTTTAAGAAAGTAGACATAGCCCCCTGTTTTGTATTTGAACCCACTTCTTCATTGTCGAAGCAACAATATACATTCACACTCTTCTCATTTTCAGCCTCCATAAAAGCCTTCAATGAAACGAATGCACATTGTAAGTCATCCAATTTAGGACTTGAAACAAATTCATTTTCCAATCCCCAAACTAAACCTTTTTGACGATTGACTAAGAACAAATCTTTACCTAAAATATCCTCTGCCTTAACACCTAATTCATCCGCAACCATCTTATCAAAAGCACCCTTTTTAAGTGCACCACAAGAGAACATTGGACATAAATCGATTTGACGATTATATTTATAACCATTATTCACTTCACGATTAAAGTGAATAGCCACATTTGGAATCATCAAAATATCTTTATCGATATATAATAATTTAGATTCAATCTTCGAACCATTACGAACAAGCACACGACCTGCAACACTTAAAGGACGATCAAACCAAGTATTATCGATCATACCACCATAAGCCTCTACATCTAGACGCAAATATTCTTTTGGTCCTTCAAGTTCTGGCACATTCTTTACTTTATAAGTTGGAGAATCCGAGTGACTTGCACACATTTGGAAATGATAAGAATCTAGATCCTTACCCACCTTAAACGCAATCAAACTTGAGTGGTTACGAATTGTATAATATTTTCCACCCTCTTTAACATCCCAAGCACAAGATTCAGGAAGATATGTAAATCCATCTTCTTCTAAATAAGTACGAATCGTTTTGATTGAATGAAACATACTTGGACTTGATTCAATAAATTGAATTAATTCATTTGAAATTTCTATTGTATTCATTATAATAACATCTCCTCAACTATATATAATTATCCACAAATATGAAGAAAAGGCAAAATTAATTTTTTGCCTCTTTTTTCTTGATTGCTGGTAAAATCAAACCTAAAGCTGTTAATACAACTGGTGTGATAATATTTAAGACTGTTGTATACATATCTCCTGCTTTATACATACCAAGTAAGCAGCAAGCAGCCGTTAATACAAAGCACCATGCACCAAATACAATCGCAACTGTGTTATTCTTCACAAATTTATAGTCGCGGTGGAAAATATCTGTTTTCTTACGCAACATAACATAAGCGAAGAATACCCATAAGTAACGCATTGGCATTGTTACTGAGTTTAACTGCGTCAACTGACGAAGTACTGTATCTGCATTTGGAACTAAAGCCTGAGCTAAGATAATTGCACCGGCAAGAATATCGACCATGATGATACCATTTGAATATGCACCTGCATCATTTTTGTGCAATAACTTAGTTGGGATAAATTGACGAGCATCTTCGTTATCTAATAACATTCTCAAAGGCGCATCAATACTAATGACTAATGTAGAGAATTGTCCAATACAGTTACAAGCTGCATAAACAATCATCAACACATTACCCATACCATAGTATTCACCTAATCTTTGGAATGCCCAATAAGAACCATTCGCATTGTATGAGTCAAAGTTCGCATCGATTACAGCTGGATCAAACATCATACCCATTGCGATTGTACCAAAAATAGCACAGATGATAACCATGATAGCCGCAAAAATCATACTCTTAGGGAAACCTCTTGAAGGATCTTCAACTTTATTTACATAAGGTGAAATCTTTTCACATCCACCAACCGCAAAGACTAAGATTGATAATGAACTGAAATATTTCCAGTCAAATGTTGGAATTAAGTTTTTGAAGCTGAAATCCATAGCTAAATATCCACCATTTGGATTGATTGCTGGTGCCGCAAACATCATTACGATATAAAGAATACTCATAACGAACATACTAGAACCAGCGATTGTTGCCATTTTCTTCAATGGATTTAAACCACGACTTGCTACATAACTGAATAGTAATAATACAGCCAACGTCGCAAACTGAACCGCTTTTGTGTTAAAAGATGCATAAGTTTCTGAGTTTTGGAAGATCATCCAGCTTAATGCTTTTAAACCACCAGAACCCTTTGAAGCAATGTACGTAATGTGACATGCCCAATAAGTCCAACCTGCATAGTATGCAGCCTTAGGACCTGTTGTTTCGTGAATCCAAGAACTTACACCTCCACCTGAATTTTTGAATGCTGAACCTAACTCACCTACCATTAAAGCATAAGGTACGAAGTAAAGCGCAAACATCAAAATCCAAGAAAAGATAACTTGAATTCCGTTGAAGTACATAAATCCGTTTAGTACGTTTCCAAATCCCCAAAGTGTAGAAAAGCACATAAACGCAAGTGTGTACCACTTCATTTTTTGTGAATCATTCATTTTACTCTCTCCTCTTTCACTGTATATATAATTTTCATATATAAAAATGGTTTTGTCAACTCCCATTTATATGGCCTACCAAAAAAAAGCGCCTATAATAGACGCTTATTCTAAAGTTACCTCAATCTTTGTATCCGTGGAAATCGTAGTACCCTCTTCAACATTTTGACTTGTTACCTTACCATAACCACTCGTTTTTATACCAATCCCCGTCAACTGCCAGAACACCGTAATATCCTTACGCGTCCAACCCGTCATATTTGGCATTGTGATCTTACTGCCATTTGTCAACACAAAGATGCGATCATTTGAATTGATTGTGATATTCGCATCTGGATATTGACCCACTACACTTGTACCATCCCCGATTACTTCAAAATGCACTTTTTTATCTTTCATCTTCTCATGCGCATAATCAATCGTATGATTCACTAAACTTGGCATCGAATAACTCTCCCACTTCTCATACGTATCTTGTGTTTGTGTTGTAGGTGTTGAAGAAACACCATATGTCTGCAACGTATCACGCATGATCTTTTTAAATGGCTCTGCCGAATACGAAGTAATATTTGTGGAAACCAAACCATAATATACCATGACCTTTGGATCATTTGCAGGCGCTGCTGCCATGACACTTGAAGTATGATAAGCCGGATCATATTTACCTAAGTTTTCATTATAGATCTGTGCCGTTCCCGTTTTCATCAATAGATCGATACCATCCATTTTAAAACGATGACCACTCGCTCCTTCATCCGTTACATGCGACATCAATTCCTGCACTTCTTTTGCGCTTTGAGATGATATCGGTGTACCCACAGCCTTTTTCTTATACTTCTTTACAGTCTGTTTTGTATCACTATCTACAATTGAATCAATGACATAAGGACGCATCATTGTTCCATCATTAAAAATGGAAGTATAAGCCTGACAAAGCTGCAAAACTGTAATTGAACTTGCCTGACCAAATCCAGTCGACAAATAATCGGTTGGAAGTCCCACATTCTTTACTCCTAAAGACTGCGCTACATAAGGCGTATTTACCTTTTGAAAGAATCCAAACTTATCTAAATAATCACAATACTGGCTATAATTGACATAATTAGCCAACAACTCACAAATCCCCACATTACTTGAGAAAGCCAAGCCTTGATCGAATGTGATCGTACCAAAATCTTCATCTAAGGCATCGGCAATATATGGATATGGCGTCTTAGTACCAATCGCAACACGAGAGATCTTTGCGGTATTTGGATCATAGTTATACCAAAATTGATACGATGAAAAAGTTTGATTATAAGGATACACATTTGTATCCATCGCAATCGCATATGTAAATGGCTTCATTACCGAACCAGGCTCATACGTACTTGTACTAATCGCATCTTGATAGCTAGGAATTTCTTTATGTTCATTCTGATCAAATGTAGGATAGCTTGCCCAAGCCAAAACTTTACCCGTTTCCACTTCCATCACAATACACCATGCTGATTTCGCATTTTCATTTTCCATCGTAGCCTGCAATTGACTTTCAACCGTCGACTGCAAACTTGAATCTAATGTTAAAACAACATCATTTCCATTTTTAGCTTGTTCAATCACTTTCGTCGTACCCGGAAGCTTAGAACCATCCACTGTCTGTTGATATTGTTCCGAACCATTTTTCCCCTTCAACAATTCATTTAACGATAATTCAAGTCCCATTTTGCCTTCAATTGATTGCGTATCTTCATCAAAAGCTGCAAATCCAACGAGATTGGAAGAATAAGGAGTAGCAGGATAATAACGAGATACCGCATCAATAAAGCCAATACCATCAATCTTTAATTTTTTGATTTCCTTCATGGCACTTTTTTTGATACGCTTCGTACCCGCACCCAATTCCGTTTGCGATTTTCCCGCCTTTTTTGCCGACTTCATAATTTTAATAAGCGTCTTCTCATCCCCTTCATCACCTAATACACTCTTCAATTTTTTGGCCGTAGACTCAATATTCTTTACATAATTCGGATTCCCATTGGCATCTACAACTCCCGAATCTAAATAGGCAACGATTGTGTAGGCTTTACTCTGTTGTGCAATGACAGTATGATTACGATCATAAATCGTTCCTCTTTTTGCCGTAACTGTCTTTTCCACAATACTTGATGCGATACGTTTATCCAATACATCTTTTTGCGACCATAAATGCCTATGTGTGACCATAGTGAAAAGAACATTAGCTACCACTAATGTTCCAATAAATGCCATCCGTAAAATCATTTTAAAGAGTTCATTATTACTTTTTCGAACCGACATTATACATCACCACTCCATCTAGTCATTCATTACATATATATTATTTTCATTATCAGAGACTTCATTGTCAAGCATTCCTAACAATCTGCCCTTTTCCTGTAACGTATTGACTTCGTTTTGGAGCTCTTCTACAGTTTGTTCCTTTTGAGCAATCTCACTAGTCAATTCACTTTCTTGAACCGAAAGCGAAAGATTCATCGAACTTACATATGTTTTTGATGCGAAGTAGAAGACCAATGACAACACAAATAAAGTTAAAACAAGTGCACCTGTTAAATTAAACTTTCTTTGCATATGCATCATCCTTTCTTCTCTATCCCTCTTAGTTTTGCGCTATGCGCCCTATTATTCATTTCTAATTCTTCACTACTTGCTAAAACCGGTTTTCGATTTACCAGCTGATATTCTAAATTTTCTGTCCCCACTTGTGGCAGCCTCTTATTGACCTTTTTGGCAACGGCCACCTCTTTAAAAATCTCTTTTACAATTCGATCCTCTAAAGAATGGAATGTAATAACCGCCATTCTTCCATGTGGATTCAACATCGTTAATCCATCATGCAATACCGTCTCTAATTGTTCTAATTCATGATTTACTTCAATACGAATTGCCTGAAACGTTTGTTTCGCTGGATGCCCCTTCTTTCTTAAAACAGCCGCTGGAAGCGCCGATTTAATCACATCCACCAATTCAAATGTCGTTTCGATTGGTGCAGTTTCTCTAGCCTTACAAATCTTGTCAGCTATTTTTTGTGCAAATGGCTCTTCGCCATAACGCTTTAAAATACGAATCAAATCTTCTTTATCATACGTATTCACTACAACACAGGCATCTAATTCTTGTGATTGATCCATACGCATATCTAAGCGTGCATCCCAACGATAGCTAAATCCCCTTTGTGCATCATCGAATTGCGGGCTTGATACACCCAAATCCATAAATATACCATCCACAAAATTTACACCACGCTTCGCTAATTCACTCTTTAAATTTTCAAAAGGAGAATGAATCAAAGTAAATTGATCTCCAATTGCCTTTAAACGTGGCATGCTTTCATCAATCGCATTTTGATCACAATCAAACGCATATAAATGTCCACTTGTTAAACGTTTCAAGATTTCACTACTATGTCCCCCTCGACCTAGTGTGCAATCTACATAGATCCCATCTTCTTTTATTTGTAGCATGTCAATCGATTCATTCAATAATACACTAATATGTTCCATTCATTACTACCCCATAATTTCTGATAAGTGTTCGGCCGCATCTTCAAAAGATGCACTCTGCTCTTCTTCTAAAGCTTCCCAGCGTTGTTTAGACCAAATTTCCAAATGGTTCGCAACACCTATAATCAAACATTCTTTTTCAAGAGAAGCCAAGGCGATTAAAGAGGATGGAATTAAAATTCGACCCTGACTATCCATTTCACATTCTGCTGCTTTTGACAACATCATACGCTGATACATACGTGCGTCTTTATTTGTCGAAGGCAAAGTTGATAGCTTTTGATACACTTGCTGCCACTGCTCTACCGTATATACATACAGGCATCCATCAAGTCCTCGGTTTACGACAACATGTTCACCTAGTTCCTCACGAAACTTTGCTGGCATAATCAATCGCCCCTTACGATCTATGTTATGCGCGTATTCCCCCATGAACATGTGTCTTCACCCCCACTCTATGACACAATATGCTACTTTGTACCACTATAATACATCATTCTATCTAAAAACGCCACAAGATTATCAAAAATTGTACTAATTTTTTTATTTCATAGTTAGTCAAATAATAACCTCATATTTAACCCTCATTTGTTGTTTGATTGCGCTTACACGCCTATTTTTAGCGATTTTCTTTTGACAAACATATACACTCTGATATAATTCGAACGTACAAGGGAGAGATGATATGAGTTTTCTATATTTTATTTTGGGACTTTGTCCCATTTTGTGGCTAATATTTGCGCTAACCGTACTTGGATGGCCCACATATAAAGCTGCCTTTGGTTCTTTAATTATTTCTGCACTATTATCCATAACGATTTGGCAACAAAGTTTTCTAAATACGATTAGTGCTTGTGGGGAAGGTTTCTTAATGGCCTTATGGCCTATTATTGTTGTGATTATCGCAGCTGTATTTACATATAATTTGTCATTACGTACACGCGGCATGGAAATCATTAAACAAATGATTACCAGCGTTTCAAGTGATAAACGAATCTTAGTCTTATTAGTTGCATGGTGTTTTGGAGGATTTATGGAAGGTATGGCCGGTTTTGGAACTGCCATTGCCATTCCTGCAAGTATGCTTGTAGCTTTAGGTTTTGAACCTTTATTTTCATGCTTAGTCTGCTTGATTGCCAATGGTGTTCCTACTCCATTTGGATCTATTGGTATTCCAACCGTTACTTTGGCAAATTTAATTGGACTTGAAAATACCCAATTGGCATTTACCCAAACACTTCAATTAGCTCCATTTATGTTGCTATGTCCATTCTTAATTGTCATGGCAACTGGAAAAGGTGTGAAGGCATTAAAAGGTGTTACGGCCGTAACTTTGGTATCAGGACTTAGTTTCTTGATTCCACAAATGATTGTCGCTAAATTTGTAGGAGCTGAACTTTGTGTTGTTGTGGGAAGTGTATGTTCATTATTATGTACAATTCTATTTGGTTCAAAAGTGAAACCAAATCCAGAATATGAAATGAAGCTAGAGACAGCAGAAAAAATTACTGTAAAAAAAGCATTCACAGCTTGGTCACCATTTATCTTTATTTTTATCTTCTTATTATCCACTTCAAAATTGGTAGCTCCAGTGAATACATTCTTATCTCAATTCGCATCAACAGCTACTATTTATACAGGAGAAAATCCAAGCACAATGACATTTACTTGGATCAACACACCAGGTGTATGGATCTTCTTGTCGGCAATTCTAGGTGGATTGATTCAAAAAGCTACATTTAGAGATTTTAAAGTGGTATTTATTGCCACAATCAAACAAATGTCACAAACCATTATCACAATGTTATGTGTACTTGGATGTGCTAAAATCATGGGATATGCGGGTATGATCGCAAGTATCGCATCCTTTGCGATTGCTGTAACTGGAAGTTTCTACCCATTCTTTGCCCCATGGATTGGATGTTTAGGAACATTTGTGACAGGCTCAGGAACAAGTTCAGGTGTATTATTTGGTGCTGTACAAGAAAGTGCTGCTCAAAGCTTGCATGCCAATCCATATTGGATCGTCGCATTAAATTCACTAGGTGTTGCTGCTGGTAAAATGTTATCACCACAATCCATCGCAATTGCACTTAGCAGTGTAGATGGACAAGGACAAGATTCAAAACTATTATCAAAAATCTTACCATATGGTGTTGCCTTCATTATCGCAATGAGTTTTGTGGCTTATTTTGGTCAGAAGTTCTTCTAGTCAAGAAAAGAAAAAAAATGGCTTAAGGAAAATTCCTTAAGCCATTTTTATTGCCTGTACAGCTACACATCCAGGACCGCCCTGCGTAATAAATGCAGGAGATAAAGGATAAATCACAACTTTTGCGCCATCAAAAGTTTCATTGATTTTCTTTTCAAACATCATTGCCAATTCTTCATTAAACGCATGAGAAATGTAGAATGTATAATTTGAATCAAAACCATTATTTTTAAAATCTTCTACCACCATATTGACAGCCTTTTTATAAGTACGACTTACACCAAATTTGTCTAAACCCATGCCATCTACGCCTTTTTTCAATATTGGAATTAATTTTAATGCGCCACCCAAAGTAGCAGCTAACCCTTTGATTCTTCCACCACGAACTAAGAATTGAAAATCTACAGGAACTAAATAAGACTCTTCCTGCATACGACTTTGTACGATCATCATCACGATGTCTTTGGCTGTCGCCCCATTATTAGCCATTTCTAAAGCCGTATCCACCATTAAACGATGAGGTCCACATAATGTTTGTGAATCTACTACATGAACTAAATCTGGATTGTCACAAGAATTTTTAGCCATCATAGCCGTTTGATACGTACCACTCAGTCCAGATGCCATTGCGATATCAATGACTTCATCTCCATCTTTAGTCAATTCATTATATAAGTCTATCTTTTCACCTAGACTTGGCTGTGATGTTTTTGGAATCTTGTGCTCTTCAATCATCGTTAATAATTGTGTACTCGTGATATCCTCAAAATCTCGATATGTTTGTGCATCAACAGTAATATTCAAAGGAACAATCGACAACCCTTTTTTCTTTGCCGATTCAATCGAATACAAAGTCGACGAATCAGAAATAATATGAATCATTCTTTTTTTACCTCTCTTTAGATAAACAATAATATAGATATAACAATAAGTCAATACATCTAGTATTAATTTCTAGATTGTGTAACAATTTATTTTATGTTACACTATAATCATGAAAAATTATACATTTCCTAGATGGAACGACTTACCTGAAATTGAACTCTACATGGATCAAGTCATTACTTATATGAATGACAAATTAAAAGATACCTATTTCTATGATGAAAAGTTCATCACAAAATCTATGATTAATAACTATGTCAAAACCGGTATTGTTCATCCTCCAGTAAAAAAGCATTATACAAAAAGTCATTTAGCTTACTTTTTAGTTTTAACCATTCTAAAAAGATGTTATTCTATGCAACAAATCACATCTTTACTTCGTATTTATACAAATATGAAAGATTCAACAATTGAACAAGCCTATGACTTATTTATATCGCGATTTGAAAATTCATTAAATGACGTTTTTGAAAATAATCGTAATACCATCGAATTTGAAAACAACAACCATGAACAAGAACTTATGGACAATGTCATTCAATGTATCATCTATAAGATGCATACGGAATACACTCTAAAAAAATATGAACAAGAATAGAGAGAAATCTCTATTTTTTTTGAACTGTTAAAAGCCAAAAAATATAGAAAGTCTAGTCCACTGTCACTTTAAAAAAGAGGGTGCAAAAAAAAGATGTACAATGTACACCTTCATTAATTAGTCAACGACAACAGTCCATCCATAAGGATCTTCAATCGTTCCCCATTGAATACCTGTTAAAGTATCATATAATTTTTGTGTTAATTCACCTGTTTTGAAATCCGAAACAGTCACTTTATCACCTTTGTAGTACAATTCACCAATAGGACTAATAACAGCTGCAGTACCAGTACCCCAAGCTTCTTGAAGCTTACCATTGTGACCGGCTTCCATCAATTCATCGACAGATAAATGTCTTTCTTCAATTTCATATCCCCAATCCTTTAAGATATGTAAAATAGAATCACGAGTAACACCAGGAAGTACTGTACCTTCACATGGAGCTGTCACAATCTTATTATCAATTTCAAACATAACGTTCATAGAACCAACTTCTTCAATATATTTACGGTGAACTCCATCCAACCATAATACTTGAGAATAACCCAATTCTTCAGCCTTTACTTGAGCAGCTAAACTACCTGCATAGTTTCCACCACATTTTGTAAATCCAGTACCACCTTTGGTAGCACGAACATATTCATCTTCAACATAAATCTTAACTGGATTCACACCTTCGGCATAATAAGCACCAACAGGTGAACAAATAATCATGAATTTATAATGACTAGCAGCATGTACACCAATCGCAGCTTCTGTCGCAAACATGAATGGACGAATATATAATGATTCGCCTTCTCCAGTTGGAATCCAGTCTTCAGAATATTTTACAATTGTCTTTACTGCATCTACAAACATATCCACGGGTAATGTTGGCATACTCAAACGTTTATTTGAATTTGCAAAACGCTTCGCATTCATTTCCGGTCTAAACAATTGAACCTTGCCATCCTTAGTACGATATGCCTTTAAACCTTCAAATGTTTCTTGTGCATAGTGCAATACCATGCTTGCTGGATCAAATTCTAATGGTCCATAAGGTACGACTCTTGCATCATGCCATTCTTGACCAGCATCCCAATCCATCACAAACATATAGTCTGTGTAATATTTACCAAAACCTAAAGCTCCGGTTGGTTTTTCTTTTAAGTTTTTACTTTCTACAAATTGTACTTCCATAAATTTGTCCTCTTTTCTAAACACGTATGATGATACCACGTTCTGTAATTTATTTCAATATATTTTCATTTATTTACATTCATTTTCAAAGAAATGAACAATTGTCTCAATCATGACACCTGTAGCCACTTCATCCTTATCGCTTGTTCCCGCAATATCTAAGTGGATCCATTTTGTTCCTTCTTCAATAAATTCTTCCAAGAAAGCCGCTGCTAGACTTGCATTTCCACCCAAAGTCTTTGAGTTGACAATATCCGCTACCTTAGAACACTTTAATTCCGAATGGAAATATTCATCTACAGGCAAACGCCAAATCTGTTCCTTTGTAGCTTTACTAGCCCCTAAGAAAGGCAAATAGAAACTATCATCATTACTAAAAATTCCCGTATATGTACTTCCTAATGCACGAACACAAGCACCCGTTAAAGTTGCCATATCGATTACGCGTGTTGCCCCTAATTTTTGAGCCATTGTCAAGGCATCGGCCAAAATCAATCTTCCTTCTGCATCCGTATTTGTGACTTCAATCGTCTTACCACTTAAGCTTGTGATCACATCTCCATCGACAAAGCCATGTCCATTCACTTTATTTTCTGTGATTGGTAAAACACACACAATATTCTTTTCTATTTTTAATTCAGCCATACACTCTAAAGCACAAAGCATATTGGCAGCACCACACATATCATACTTCATACCATGCATGTTCGATTTGATGTTGTAGCCACCTGCATCATAAGTAAGACCCTTACCAACAAGTGCCGTATACTCCTCATCTTCTTTTCCACCATCATAACGAATCACAACCATATAACAAGGTCTATCTGAACCTTGGTTGACCGCTAAAAGTGCACCTGCACCAAGTTGGTCTAAATCATCAGGATTTAAAACTTCAATTTCCATACCATACTTTTCACTAACCATCTTTGCCTCATCCACCAAATGATCCGGTGTTAAAAAGTTAGCTGGCATATCACTCATTTCACGCGCATGATTCACAATTAAAGCAACTGTTTTCCCTTTTTCAAACTCAGCCGTAAATCCATCACTTTCAAAATCATACACCTTTGTCTCTTTATAACTATACGCACCATATACAAGTCCAAAGCCAGCCGCATACGCTGTATTTTCATTGACATATACGAAATAATCATCAGCTTCGACTTTACTAAAAGCCTCCTTGATATTCTTTTTACCATCACCCAAACCAACGACTACAATCTTTTCACAATCCAATTGATTCAATGTATGAATCGTTGTGATCTTACCAAATTCTAAATCCAATTTCACATCTTTGAAAGCCGCTAAACTTTCCGGTAATGTTTCCCCCTCAAATAATCCGATACAAATATTTTTCATATCTATTTTCCCTCCGTCATCTTCTTTGATTTTTCATTACAAACATGCATTGCCGACTCTACACTTGCTCTAAATCCTGTTCTTTCCAGTTCACATACCGCATCAATCGTTGTTCCACCAGGCGAACATACCATATCTTTTAATGCACCTGGATGCATACCTGTCTCTAATACCATTTGTGCACTTCCTAAAACAGCTTGTGCCGCAAATGTATAAGCTTGTTTTCGAGGCAATCCTTGCGCTACTGCTTCATCAGCCATAGCTTCAATAAACATAAATACATAAGCAGGACTTGAACCACTAACACTAGTTATGGCATCCATCATAGTTTCATCAACCACTTCACATTTTCCAAAACTATTAAAGATCGATGTGATACAAGTTTTATCTTCTTCGCTCACTAAATCATCAAAAGAAATAGCGCTCATAGCTTGAAGAACTAAAGCTGGCGTATTAGGCATAGCTTTAATAACTTTTAAATCTTTTCCAAAATAATGTTTCACATCACGAATTGTAACACCGGCCGCAATATCGACAATGATCACATCTGATTTTACACACTCTTTGATCGTTTCAATCAATTTAGGATAATGCTTAGGCTTAACACTCAAAACCAATACATCACTATTTAAAGCGACTGTTTTTTCATCTAAAGAAGTATTAACACCATACTTTTCATGTAAACGATCCAAATTTTCCTGGTGATGATCACACACCCAAATCGTATTAAATAATTTATTTTTGGCAATCCCTTCAATCATGGCACCACCCATGTTTCCAGCCCCAATAAATCCAATTGTTTCTCTCATCGTTAGCTCCTTAAATCGAATATGTCTTTCTTCTTGAAAACTCTTTTTGTTTGCCCTCATTCCAATCCTCAAGATTACGATAATAACCCGATACTCTTGAATAGATTTCTAATGGTTTTTGACATATTGGACAAACATCTTGTTTTCCAAATACATATCCATGATCTGTACAAACCGAATAGGTTGGCGTAATTGTAAAGACAGGTATGTTGTAGTTTTCATAAATTGTTTTTACCAATAGCGCCGCCATTTTCCAATTCTCAATGCCATGATCCATAAAAACCGGAAAAGAAGTAGCCCCACTATAAAGAGTTTGTACTTTTTGTTGTATACGCAAAGCCTCAAATACATCATCTGTACTGGCAACATCTAAATGCGTTGAATTCGTATAGTATCCAAAACTTTGAATTTCTGGATACTTCTCTTTATCTATTTTCGCAAAATGCGTACAAACACTTTCTGCAGGTGTTGCCTCTAAATTTAACTTTTGCGCTTGGTTTGAAATCTTTTGATTTAAAAAATTTAAAACCTCTTGCGCAAACTTCTGTGCATGCATATCCATTAAATCTTTCTGTAGCCACTTCGCATTCAGACAAGCCTCATTCATGCCCACGACGCCCAAAGTTCCATAATAATCATTAAAATCAGATATATAAGCTTTTGTGTATGGATAGAGTCCCGCCTTAAACAATTGATTTAAAACTTGTCTTTTCACTTCAAAAGAACGTATAGCTACATCACTCAAGCTATCTAAACGCTTAAAGAAATCATCTTTTGAGTTTGATAAATAAGCCAATCGAACGAGATTTAAAGTGACAACACCCATACTGCCACATAAAGGTTTATATCCAAAATACCCCTCTACATCCTGTTTTTCTTGGGTTAAAAAATAAGGCGTTCCATATTTTGCACAAGCTTTAAATAACTCTTCTTCTTGCATCCAATCAAAGTTTTCATGTAGATAAAGGGCAACAATGGGAAATTGAAAACCACGACCCGATATATCGCCTTTATTCAAAACTTCAAAGAGTGCATCATGCAAGATTTTCATTTCAACTTGACAATCTGCATATGTAAAATCTTCTTCCAAACCGGCTACGATCGCCTTTCTGTTTAAAAATTCTTTTGGAATATTCCAATCCAAAGTAATCTGACTAAAAGGAGCTTGCGTTCCCCATCTAGAAGGGATATTTATTCCATAAATAAAGCTTTCTAAACAATCATATACCATCTTTTTTGACAATTTATCCTTATGGATAAAAGGCACTAATAACGTATCAAAATGAGCTAAAGATTGTGCACTTGCCCATTCATTTTGCATAATACCCAAAAAATTCACCATCTGATTACATAATGTACTCAAGTGTTTGGCTGGTAAAGAAGAAATCATTTTATTCACAGAAGGAAGACCATGTAAAATCAAATCTTCTAAAGACCATCCAGCACTACATCCTGTCAACATATGAATATTATGAATATATAGATCTCCATTTTTGTGGGCATTGGTAATTTGCGCATCATATACTTCACTTAACCAATAATTTGATGTGATCATACCTGAATTAGAAAGAATTAAACCACCCACAGAATAAGTAGCCAATGAGTTTTCATCTTCTAAAGGTACATTATTATGCAAATATGAATTCACTAAATGAATATATTCATTGGCTGTCGATTGAATCTTACGTACATTTTCCCTTTGTTTACGATACAAAATATACGTTTTCGCAACGGGATAATACCCAGATTCTGACAACGTTTTTTCAACACTGTCCTGAATCATTTCGACACTGATTCGATTTTCTTTGATCTTCGCTTGAAAATCTGCCGTAGCACGCAACACCAACAAGTTGATGATCGCATCATCTTTTTCCATATGTAAAGAATCAAAGGCTTTTGAGATCGCAGAAAAGATTTTTGATGGATCAAAATCAACTATGGACCCATCCCTTTTTTCGACTTCTATCATGTTTGATTCCCCCTTATCTCTACATGTTTTACATATTGTTCCAATATTGTCTTATATTTTAAAATCTGATCAAAATTTGGACTGTGCAAAGAATGATCGATAGTTGTTTGACAATCTTTAAAAGGCTGTAACACAACATGGTGTACACCTTGAATCCATTGTCCTAATTCATCGATTGTCTTTTCATTATGAAATTCATCGACCAATGTGATATAAATATCATAATCGAAAGAAGATGCTTTTAACTCATTCAATGACTTTTCAATATCCATTAGATCCACATCCTCTACACCACATGTTTTCGCATAGGCACTCGGCGCATTTTTTATATCTAAACTCACATAATCAACCAATCCATCTTCTAAGATTCGCTTTAAACGATCATAGAACATCCCATTTGTATGAAGCTTAATTTTATAGTCTAGTGACTTGGCATATTGTAAAAAAGATAGAATACCCTCATGCATTAAGGGTTCCCCACCCGATATATAAATTCCCTCTAAATCTTTATGGTGACTCTTTAAATATTCACTGATCTTTTCATTGGCAATCGGATACATATTTTCCTTTAAATACACCAAATCTTTTGAATGACAATATGGACACTTTAAATTACATCCACCCGTATATAACGAACAACTTAAATACGGATCAAAGTCCGATAAGGATAATTTTTTTAATTTATAAAATTGAAGATGCGTCTTTTCTAAATCCGCATAACTACGCGCATGATTGGATAACGTTTGGTAAAACTTTGAAAAAACTTCTATTTCATCCGCATTTAAATCTTGCGTAATATGATGCCACCAATCTCTTCGAATTCCATATATTTCAGAAATATGTTTTTTCGTAAGTGCCGTTGTATATAATTCTTTCGCACGCTTGTCCTTTGCGCTTGTTAAAATAGAAACATAGCCTAAAGTATTCAGCTTTTGAACATTTTTAGTCACAGTACCCTTATCGTAGCCTCCAACTTGTACAATTTGCTGCAAAGAAATCCCTTCATTCTCATAGATTTCAATTAAAATAGGCAGCTGCGCATAACTTAAATTTAAATCCTGAAGCATTTTATCATAATACTTTTGTGTACTTCGATATAGAATGCTTGAATCCATCAATAAATCGTTTTGTTTTTCCATATAGGTATTATAAGCGATTTTTATAAAGAAAAAAAGGACCGAAGTCCTTTTGGAATTATTGTGGTTTTGCGTCGAAATGTTCATCACGAACAACAACGTCGTGAGCACCACCTTCGACAATACTTGTACTAGATACTAAAGTGACTTTCGCATCTCTTTGAAGTTCTGGAATTGTCAAACATCCACAGTTACACATTGTATGACGAATCTTAGAAAGAGATAAACCAACATTGTCTCTTAAGCTTCCTGCATAAGGAACATATGAATCAACACCTTCGACAAAAGACATTTTCTTGTCTCCACCAACATCATATCTTTGCCAGTTACGAGCACGAGCACTACCTTCACCCCAATACTCTTTCATATAATTTCCATTCACACTTACAATTTTGTTTGGAGCTTCTTTAAAACGAGCAAAGTAACGACCTAACATAACGAAGTCTGCTCCAAATGCCAATGCCAATGTAATGTGATAATCATGTACGATACCACCATCTGAACAAATTGGAATATAAACTCCCGTTTCTTCAAAATATGCATCACGAGCTTTTGCGACATCAATTGTAGCTGTGGCCTGTCCTCTACCAATACCTTTTTGTTCACGTGTAATACAGATTGAACCTCCACCGATTCCAATCTTAATAAAGTCTGCACCTGCATCGGCTAAGAAACGGAAACCATCTCCATCAACAACGTTACCAGCACCAACTTTTACACGATCACCATAGTGTTCACGAATCCATTTGATTGTTTCGGCTTGCCATGCTGAATATCCTTCACTTGAATCAATACATAACACATCAACACCTGCTTCAACTAATGCAGGTACACGAGTCGCGTAGTCACGTGTATTGATACCAGCACCAACGATATAACGTTTATTTTCATCCAATAATTCATTTGGATTATCTTTGTGTGACTCATAGTCTTTTCTAAACACAAAAGCTTTTAAATGTTGTTCTTTATCAACAATAGGCAATTGATTTAATTTGTGTTCCCAAATCAAATCGTTTGCATCTGATAATGTAATGTCTTCATTTCCAACAATCAATTTATCGAATGGTGTCATGAATTCTTTCACTTGAATGGAATGATCCATACGACTTTCGCGATAATCACGACTTGTTACGATACCTACTAATTTACCGTCAGCTTGACCATTGTCAGTAACAGCCATTGTTGAATGTCCTGTTTCTTTACGAAGAGCAATTACATCCTCTAATGTTGCTTCAGGGCTAATATTTGAATCGCTGCCAACAAACCCAGCCTTAGTCGACTTAACTTTTCGAACCATAGCGGCTTGAGACTCAATTGTTTGACTACCGTAAATAAAACTTACTCCACCCTCACGTGCAAGTGCACAAGCCATTTCTTCACCACTAACAGCCTGCATAACAGCACTTACCATTGGAATATTTAAAGAAAGTGCAGGTTCTTCACCTTTTTTGAATTTAACTAAAGGCGTTTTTAAACTCACCTTGTCCGGTGTACAATCCGGACCTGTGTAACCAGGAATCAATAAATACTCACTGAACGTTCTAGATGGTTCTTCAAAAAATTTTGCCATTTTATATCTCCTTCTCAATTTAAACTATATTATATGTTTTGCGTTCTAAGCCGTCAAGCCAAATTGACAAACGACAACACTAAATGCTGCAATATGAATATCAAACGTATCTAAAGAATTGCTGTTGCCATTATCAAACAAGATTCGAGCTTCTTGATCCAAGTGATAATCATATGGAATATTTGTTGGATTAAAGAAAGCTACACAATGATCTTTGTCTTTTTGACAAGAATAGACTAAGACCTGATCATATATCGTATCAAATTGAACACCTTGTTCAATCTGCTCAACCGTACTTAATCTAAAACAAGGGTGTGTTTTACGAATTTCAATCAATTCTTTTGTACGCTCAACAATTTCAATGTGATGATCTCTTCTTTGATAATCCACACGATTATAATTGTCAGAACGATTATATGTGTTGCCTAAATTTTGTTTGGTACGACCAAACTCTTGCCCACAATGAATAAATGGAATTCCTTGCGCAAGTAATACCATCGCATTCGCAAGTATTTGACGTTTCTCTCTTAAATCACGACTCTCTCCATGACAACATACACGGTTTTTATCCCAAAGCGTATGATTATCATGACACTCTACATAGTTGACTACTTTTGTAGGACTATCGAACACGTGATCTAAACAACTAGCTGCCATACAACACTTCACTTGATAGATCAAATCCGCTTGACCTGAGGCAAATCCTTTACGTGAAAGTTCATCATTTGATCCACGAACTACTTCACGGAAACGATCCGAGAAATGACCTACATGTGGCATCTTAGCTTGATTCAATTGTGAAGCACGAATCTCTTCAGCCACAAAACTTGGCATATTCCAACCTTCTCCATAAATCATAAAATCAGGTTTTACTTTTTTGCACTCTTCACTAATTTCATTCATCAAGTTAAAATCAAGAATTCCCATTAGATCAAAACGGAATCCATCCACATCATACATTTCAATGATGTTTTTACATGTTTCAATAAAATATTTACGTGCCATATAAGGCTGCGTATCAATATCATTTCCACAAAAACTACCATTCGAGAATTCACCCTCCCGATTCATTAAGAAATAATAATCTGGAACCATATTTTCAAGCGCAAAATTTTCTTTCACATATACATGATTAAACACCAAATCTAAATTGACACGAATCCCTGCTTTATGACAATCATGAACGAGTTTCGCAAATTCTTCAATTCTTAATTTCGCGTTGGCAGGATCTAGAGAATAAGCACCTTCTAAACAACGATATTGCACCGGATCATATCCCCAATTATAGAATATATTTGGATATACTTCATCGACACTGCCAAAGTCAAAAACAGGCATCAATTGTACGTGTGTAACGCCCAATGATTTTAAATAACTAAACCCTGTATTATGGGTCTTTGTGATTTCATTTTCTTCAGTAAATCCCACAAACTTTTTAGGATGTGATATACCAATTCCTGTTTGGCTAGTCATATCACGAACACTTGCTTCATATATGATCGCATCACATTCACTATCCATTGGTTTCAATTTGATTTTTTTTGGAAGATTTAAACTTTTAGGATCTATCACCACACTATATTGTGCATTGGGACCACTAAAACAAGTATATGGATCTGTTACCCCTTTATATTCACCATTGACTCGAACTAAATAAGAGTAATGTACGCCATTAAGATCTGAATTAACAGTAAGCGAAAAAACACCCTTATCTTGTCGAACCATCGATTCAACGATTCTCTTACCATTCAAGACATATCCAACATTGACAGATAAAGCTGTTGGTGCCCATACTTTAAAAATAGTTTTTTCGGGTGTATATGTCACACCTAAATCATCTTGTTCATACATAAATTCTTTCGCAAAACGCTCTGTTTTGACAATATGAGAATATTTGGCGACACAAGTCTTACAATGTTCATCATATACTGTATATTCTTGGCCAATCTCTAAATTTCCATTTAAAGAAAGGGCATAATGGGTGAATCCATTATATAAGTCGGATTGTGACTGTATTGTCAAAGGGATAATACGATTCTTTGTATCCTTCATGTGGAAGATTCGGCTTTTTCCACCAAAAAAATTTTTGGACATATAAACATCCAAACAATTATAATCATCTAAATAAGCCTCATATGGCTCTTTCATTCGCATATGTAGTACTCCTCATTTCCTTAAGTTACTTCTATATTGTAACATGTATACAGACAATTTTTTAAAAAAATGTTAAACTACTGCTTAGAGGTGAACAAAATGACTACATATCGTATAGAAGAAGATTGCTTAGGCCAAATCAAGGTCAAAGCCGATAAATATTGGAAGTCCCAAACACAAAGAAGTTTAGAGAATTTTAAGATTGGACAAGAATTAATGCCAAAATCTTTAATTCATAGTTTTGCGATTTTGAAAGAAGCTTGTGCCAAAGCCAACCTTCATTTCAATAAAATCAGTGAAAAACAATGTGAAGCCATTGTTAAAGTATGTCAAAACATAGAAGACGGACAATATTTAGACCAATTTCCTTTGCATGTTTGGCAAACAGGTTCCGGTACACAAACGAATATGAATGCTAATGAAGTCATTTCTATGTTAGGAAATGAATACGCAAAAGAAAATATTCTTCATCCAAATGACACAGTCAACGCATCCCAAAGTTCAAATGATACTTTCCCTGCTGCTTTACATATCATGGTCGCACAAAAAATCAACGAAGAGTTACTTCCACGATTAAATCAAATGATTGAACAAATCAAAAAGCTTGAAGAAGAAAATGAAGGAATCATCAAAATTGGTAGAACCCATCTTCAAGATGCGACACCATTATATTTTTCACAAGAATTAAGCGGATACCGTTCTATGATTGAACATAGTAAAAATCAAATCGTAGACAGTTTAAAATATGTATATGAACTCGCATGTGGTGCAACCGCTGTAGGTACTGGAATCAATTGTCCAGAAGGTTTTGATGAAATCGTCACAAAAATCATTTCTGAAAAAACCAACCTTCCATTTATTCCAGATTCAAATAAATTCCATGCCCTTACGAGTAAGGATGCGATGGTCTATACAAGTGGTGCTCTAAAAGGACTTGCGGCTAACTGCATGAAGATTGCCAATGATGTAAGATGGCTTGCCAGTGGGCCAAGAAGTGGAATTCATGAAATTGATATTCCAAGCAATGAGCCAGGATCAAGTATCATGCCAGGAAAAGTCAATCCTACACAATGTGAAGCCTTGACAATGGTTGCTGTTCAAGTCATGGGAAATGATGCAGCTATCGGTATTGGTGCAAGTCAAGGAAACTTCGAACTGAATGTATTTATGCCATTAATTGCCTATAATATGGATCAAAGCATTCAATTATTAAGTGACGCAATCCACTCTTTTACAATTCATTGTTTAGATGGATTAAAGGCAAACAAAGAAACTATGGATAAAAACTTACATAATTCATTAATGTTAGTAACTTGTTTAAATCCAGTCATTGGCTATGAAAAAGCAGGCCATGCAAGTCAATATGCCTTCAAAAATAATTTAACTTTAAAAGAAGCCATTTTAGAATTAGGTTATTTGACAAGTGAAGAATTTGATTTATATGTTCAACCCGAAAAAATGATTCATAAATAAAACACAAAAGGTATTTATTCCTACATAATAGGACTAAATACCTTTAATACATTTCGATATACTTTCACAATTGGATTCGTATTTATACACTCTTCTAATGAAACTTCATGTGAGACTTTGAATATTTCTTCAAAGTCATTTTTTATATCTTTCAAACAATCTACTTCATGCATCCATACACCACATTCATAATGTTGATAATACGATCTAAAATCCATATTCACAGTACCTACTAAAGCACTTGAATCATCAATGATACAAACTTTGCCATGGATAAAACCAGGTGTATATTCATAGATTTTAACACCAGCCTTGATTAATATATCAAAATTCGCTTTTGTGACTTGATATACCATCTTTTTATCTGGAATACCAGGAACAACAATACGCACATCTACACCATTAGAAACCGCAAGTTTTAATGATGAAATCATTTCGGCATCCAAAATTAAATAGGGAGTCGAAATCCAGAAATAGTCTTTGGCACATCCAAGCATATTTAAATGCATATGAAGTCCTGTATTATTCTGGTCTGTTGGTGAATCTGAAAATGGAATAATAAAGCCTTTCGCTTTTAAATTAGAAAAACAAGCTCGATCTTGAATAAAACGAGAATAAGAAGTATATTCACTTGCTTGATAATTCCAAATTTGCAAGAAAGAAATAGTGAACATTTCTACACCAGGCCCTTTGATCAAACATCCCATATCTTTCCAATATCCAAAACGCTTTTTCGTATTAATATATTCATCCGATATATTACATCCACCAGTAAAGGCAACCTTGCCATCAATCACTAAGATTTTTCTATGATCACGATTATTCATCTGCATCGCAAGTTGCGGACGCAAAGGGTTGAATACATGCGTTTTAATGCCTCGATCATTTAACCATTTCGCATAATCTCTTGGTAAATATGTTAAAGAGCCCATGTCATCATAAATTACACGAACATCAACACCCATGCTTGCCTTATCTAAAAGAATTTGTAAAATCGTATTCCACATAACACCTTTATTAATAATAAAAAATTCTATAAAGATAAAACCCTTAGCTTTGATCAACTCTTGAATAAAAGCTTCGTATTGTTCTTCTCCAGAAGGAAAATATTGAACCGAACAATTTTCATATACCGGAAAATATCCATTGGACCAAGCCATTGAAATCATTTTATCTAATACATAATCATCTTCATGAAGGTGTTCTAAAATTTCAACATTTTGAAGCGCATATTTTTTATAATCCGAATAGGCTTGTCTATCCTTGATCATTAAAGCTTTCGGAATTTTACGATTTCCAATCAACAAATAGACAACGCCTCCAAAGATTGGAAATGCCATAATCAACAAGACCCACAATAGTTTTGAACTTGAATCGGAATCCCGATTAATGATATGTAAAGAAACGCATAAACTAAATGCGATTAAAAAAATATTCACAATAAAGAAGCGCTGACTAAAATAGCTCATTAGCACAAACAATGTAATAAGCTGCAATAATAAGGCTAATATAATATATATTGGTTTTGATTTACAGTACTTTAATATTTTTTGCATATGTCTATTATACGCTTGAAATGTATAAAAAAAAAGCAGACAAAAGTCCTTAAAATGCAAAAAAAAAGGACCCGGCAGCTAGCTATCTTCGCAGGGGCAAGCCCAACTAT